>Ga0265314_10003090_pt1 | contig 16393 bp, 9 predicted proteins | sample 4126metaG_FD_203106 | JGI IMG/M metagenome (GOLD analysis project Ga0265314, IMG submission 203106) | Rhizosphere microbial communities from Carex aquatilis grown in University of Washington, Seatle, WA, United States - 4-1-26 metaG | ecosystem: Host-associated > Plants > Roots > Rhizosphere >... | reverse complement strand
TGCGTTTGTATTGGAGCTCGGAGCGACGCCACTCGGGCTGTTGACGGTTGGGGCGCCCAGGGGTTCGGCCTGGTTGCCGTTGCGATTATTCTTGTTCTGATTCTGATTGGCCTGCTGATTCTGATTGCGGTTCTGGTTGTTCTGCTGGTTTTGGTTCTGATTCTGAGTTTGATTGGCCTGATTGCGATTCAAATTCTGAGCCGCCTGTCCGTTCGACGCGCGGCCGCGAGAGGTTCGGATCTCCTCGCGAAGGGCGTCGGCTTCCACCCGCAGGCGCTCGCCGCGGTCGGGGTAGAGTACCATTTCGTTTTCAATTTCCCGCAGTCGGTCGCGGCGACTCTGCAATTCAACTTCACTCAGCCACGGCCGGTCGATAGCCGCGCCGCCGTAGACTTCCTGGCCGTTCACCGCTTGTCCTTCAACACGTCGCGGCTCGTACATATTGTCGTGCAGACGGCGCGCTTCGAAATCCGCGCGGTCCGAGCCGCGGAAATCCTGCGCTTCACCGCCGCGAACCGGTGGCGCTTCGTAAGACGCATTGACTGGCGTTTCTGAGTCGCAGCAGGCGGTTTCAACGTGTTCATCACACTTGTCGCAGTCGTCGTTGCATCCTGTCAAAAAGGCGAGGCCGCAGCCGAGACTCAGCACGGCCATGGTCCCGAAAATCCTGTTGATCGGGTTTATCATTGTTGCTCTCCTTTGAAATTCCTCTAATCCAGAAACAGCCCCGCACGGGAAAGTCTCCGTCGCCGTTCCTTCAGCAAGCGTCACTCCATAAAAAGTGGGAACGTAGTTTCAAAATGAAATGGACCGCAACAGGCAACGGGTGCGCGTTTTGCGAATTAATTCAGCCGGGCCGGAGAATTAGTCTTATGAAAACGTCGCGTCCCACACGAAAGAGCCTTACCAAATCGCTCGCGAGCTACCGGCTCAAGCGCGATTTTAATGAGTCGCCCGAGCCGGCCGGAGATAAGGCTGCACCGAAAGCGACACGAGGGATTTTCTGCGTGCAGAAGCACCTTGCGACGCAACTGCATTACGATTTTCGCCTCGAACACAAAGGAGTGCTGCTTTCGTGGGCCGTGCCCAAAGGTCCGTCTCTGAATCCCAAAGACAAGCGTCTGGCGATGCAGGTCGAAGATCATCCGATCGACTACGCGGATTTCGAGGGCGTTATTCCCTCAGGCTACGGGGCCGGCGTCGTGATGGTCTGGGATCGCGGAACGTGGACCCCAGACGTCGACGACATCGACGTCGCGTTGAAAAAGGGCGAGCTAAAATTCCGCCTTGAAGGCGTCAAATTGAAGGGGAGCTGGGTGTTGGTGCGGACTGGACAGGGAAAAGCCTGGCTACTGATCAAGCACCGGGACGAATGGTCGGGCGACATCGATATCGCAACGTTTGCGCCGCGCAGCGTGAAGAGCGACGACGACCTGGCACAGATTTTAAAGCGTGAAAAGCCTGATGTGTGGCTGCAGCGAGGAGAGACCGAAGCGCACACCGACGACAAATTCCGCCGCGCGATTTCCCGGCTTCCACGGACCGGGCGTGCGGGCCGCGCGAATAAATCGCCGGCCCGCACGCGCAGATCGAAATGATGCCGCTAGTCTTGCACTTCGTCAGCGGCCTTCAGTGCTTTTTCGTATTCCTTCTGGGCGCGATCCTTGTCCCAGCCATAGCGTTCCTGCAGTTTGCCGACCAGTTTCTCGGCGCTGCCTTCGACGTAGTTCACGTCATCGTCGGTCAGCTTGCCCCATTTCTGCTTGATGGTGCCGGCGAACTGTTTCCACTTGCCCTTCATGATGTCCTTGTTCATATCAACAATCTCCTTTCCTTAAGATATCGCGCAAGATTTATGCCTGAGACCGCGATGAAATTTGCATACCGCCAGCACCTATGATCGCGCGAATGTGTTATCAAAATGATAATGGAGTAGCTATCGATCGCGGATTTGAGAATCGCGGTGTGAACTTCATTTTACTGGCAGAAGCGCTGTCGCTCGGGGGTCGTGCCGAGCGACTTCGGTGAACGAACATTTACTTCTTAAACGCGCCGCCTTTGCCGGCTCTGGCGGAGTACAGCGCCTGAACCGTCGAGGTGTAGACGGTTCCGTTCAGCGCGAAGTCGACGAGCAGGTTGGTTGGGGCTTTGAATGCGTTCTGCGCGGGATTGACGCCGATTGCCGACCAGCCCGTCGACCACGTGCCGTGTTTCAGGCTCACTTTGAACGGCACGTCGCCGCCGGCGAATTCGAACTGCTTCGTCGCCTTGTTGCGCTTGCCTTTCAGTTTCAACATCAGCGAGGCGCTGTCGGTTTTCGCGCGGCCTTTGGCATCGAGTGTCAACACCACGCGCGCACCGGAGACGTCGATCGTCACCATTTTGTCTTTCGGATTGAACAGCGCGGGCATTCCCGGAATCACGCCGGAGAAGCCAATCGAATCTTTCAGCTGAATTCCGAATTTCATGCTGATCATCAGTTTCGAAACCGTCATCGGCGCTTTCAGAACCGACGCGGCGTTGAACGGGTTGGTGCCGACGGCGATTTCGTCGGAGTCGCTCACGCCGTCTCCGTCGGAATCGACTCCGGATGCTCCGCCGCCGCCGCTGCTGTCGGCGATGACAGAAAGCGGCATCGACGCGCTCGACGATTTTCCGCTGCTGTCGCTGACCGTGACCGTGACGTTGAATGTGCCCGTCGTGTTGAAAACGTGCGCCACGCTGCTGCCGCCGAACGCGACGATGCCGTCGCCGAAATCCCATTTGTATGTCAGCGGCGGCGGCGAAGTCGAGCCGATCGTGAACGTCACCGATTGTCCGACGGTCGCCGGACTGGCGCTCGACGACGGCGCGCTGTCGATGCTCGGGCCGCTCGGCACGGCGGAGATCACCAGCGTGCCGCTCGCGCTGCCGGAATAATTCGCGTCGTTGATTGTCGCAGCGACAGCGTAGCTTCCGATCGCGCTCGGCGCGGCTGCCGCTCCGTCATAGGTGAGACTGACGGTCAAGCCTGAGGGCGTCGTGGTGGCGCTCGCGGATTTAGGCGAACCGTCGAATGTCTGCGACAGATTTCCGAGCGTGACGGTTGCGTTGCCTTTCAGGACGTTGATCGTCACCGTTTTTGGCGGCGGCGTGTTGTTGGCGGTCGTGTCGGACGGCGTGAACTGCACCGACAGCGTTTGGGCGTTGCCCGGTTTCAGAATCGTGCCGCTCGGCGGCGTGTACACAAACGTACCCTGCACCGTCGTCGTCGCGTTGAGCTGCGTCGCGCCGAGCGCGGCGGGATATGCGATGTCCGCGGGATTGTTCCACGTGACCACTGGCGTGAGCGTGTTCGTAATCGTGTGCGTGTGCGAACTCTGCGCGCCAAGCGTCGCATTTGTCGGAGAACTCAGCGAAAGGATGATCGTTTCATCGGACTCATTGATGAGATCGTTCACAATTGTCAGCGAAATGTTCTGCGTCGTCACGCCGACCGCGAAATTCAGCGTGCCGCTCGCGAGCGTGTAATCGACGCCGCCGCCGGTCGCGGTTCCGCCGGTGACGGCGTAGTTGACGGCGACCGCGGCGTTCGCGGGGCCGTTGAGCACGACCGGAATGCTGACGCTCGCAACATTTTCTGCGCCGCTGGACGTTGCCGCGCTGAACGCGACCGCCGGCGGCGTGTCGTTGTCGAGAATCGTGTACGTGTGCGAAACATTTGTGCCCAGTGACGCGTTTGTGGGCGAACTGAGTGCGATCACGACCGTCTCGTTGCTTTCGACGGCCGAATCATTGACGACGCTGAGCGAAATATTTTGTGTCGTCGTGCCGACGGGGAAATTCAGCGTGCCGCTGGCGAGTGTGTAATCGACGCCGCCGCCGGTCGCGGTTCCGCCGCTCACCGCGTAATTGACACTGATCGCGAAACTCGACGCGGCGCTGAGCGACACCGGAATCGAAACGCTGGTTACGGATTCGGCGCCACTGGACGAGGCGGCGTTGAACGCGACCGTCGGCGGGTTGTCGTTGTCGAGAATCGTGTAAGTGTGAACAGTGTTGGCTCCGAGCGTCGCGTTGGTTGGCGAAGAGAGCGTGATCTGGATCGTCTCGTCAGGTTCGTCCAGCGAGTCGTTGTTGACCGTGAGCGAAATATTTTGCGAGGTCGTGCCGGCGCTGAAGGTCAGCGTTCCGCTGGCGAGCGTGAAATCAGTGCCTCCGCCGGTGGCCGTTCCGCCGCTCACCGCGTACGCGACGGTGACCGTCTGTCCTGAAGCTGCGCTGAGCGATACCGGAATCGTTACGCTCGTCGTGGATTCGCTGCCGCTGGAACCCGATGCGTTGAAGGCCACCGTCGGCGTCGGATCGTCGTCGTTGATCGTGTAGGTGTGAACTGTGTTCGTGCCGAGCGTCGCGTTCGTCGGCGAACTCAGCGTGATCTGCACCGTCTCGTTCGGTTCGTCGCGCGAATCGTTGACGACCGTGAGCGCAATATTCTGCGTCGTCGTCCCGGCGTTGAACGTCAGCGTCCCGTTTGCGAGGGTGAAATCAGTTCCGCCGCCCGTCGCTGATCCGCCCGTGACTGCGTATGCGACGGTCACCGTCTGCCCCGAAGCCGTGCTGAGCGACACGGGAATAGAAACGCTGGTGGTTGATTCAGAGCCATTCGAACTTGTCGCATTGAACGCGACGGTGGGCGCCGAATCGTCATCATTGATCGTGTAGGTATGGACGTTCGTTGAGCCGAGCGGCGCGTTGACCGGATTGCTGAGCGTGATTTGGACGGTCTCGTTCGGCTCATCGAGCGTGTCGTTGACGACGCTCAGCGCAATATTCTGCGTGATCACGCCAGGGTTGAACGTCAACGTGCCGCTCGCGAGCGTGTAATCCACGCCACCGCCGGTCGCGGTTCCGCCCGTTACGGCGTAATCGATGGAAACCGTTTGCGCGGAGGCGATGCCGAGCGTGACGGGAATGTTCACCGACGTCGCCGATTCCAGGCCACTTGATGAGGGCGCGCTGAAATTCAGTGTCGGCACGGACACGACGGTAATGATTACCGCGTCGTACGCGACGGTGTGAACGCCGTCGTCCGCGCTCAACATCAGAGTATAAGTTCCCGGCGCGCTGAAACTCGCCGTCGTCGACAGCGCCGCCGAATTTCCGAATGTCACCGTGCCGGGCGGGGTGGAGTAGGGGTAGACGTACCACTTGGTGGTCAGTCCGGTGCCGGTGGCGGAGCCCGTTAACGTTGCGCCCGTTGCTTGCGAGACGCTCTGATCGGCGCCGGCGTCAACGGTGGGCGCGTTGGGGGAACGCGGGCCGCCCGTGGCGGCCGTGGACTGAATCACTTCAAAATTGGTGATCGCAATCGTGTCGAGATTGGCGAAACAATTCGCCGGGTAGCGGTTGTCGGGGCAGATCGAGATCGAAAAGAATCCGCCGTTGTCGGCAACGATTGCGCCGTATTTTTTCAGCGCCAGGGCCACGGCCTTCTCTTCTTTGGTCCAGGTCCCGGGAATCGTGAAGGCCGATTTCAACCGCACGCGCTGGCCCATTGCTGGGACGTTCACCTGCGATGCCGGCGTCGACGAGGCCCAATGCGTCGCGGGATAAATGTATTCCTGGCGCGATTTCACGACGACGATGCGCATCGCGTGTTCAACCATTCCGCGTTCGACTTCGTCGTAGCGGACGAGCGCGGGGAACATGGCCAACCCCGCTGCGTCGCCGGACGTCCAGCCGGCCGGGCGCATCGTGTTGCTTTTCAGATCGAATTTTGCGTCGTTCGAGGCCTGCCATGCGGGCGTGTTGGTCGTCAGGTACGTCTGCCACGTCTCCCAGATGAAACCGGCGCCGGGCATGACCGTGATGCTGTGCCGGTCGCCGCCGTCGCCGTTGATGTCCTGTTGCCACTGTGTCAGCGTGAGCGACCCGGTTCCGACCGGCCAGGTTTCGACAGGCAGATTGGTCGGAATCGGCAGGGATGCGATGTCCATCGTCGGCACGCCGGCTTTCAAGTCGTCGGATTCATCCGGATAGTCGACGAGTTTCACGTCGATCTTCGCCTGGTTGTCGGGGACGAGGACGTAATTCATTTCAGTGAACATGCGCAGCGTGCGACGGTTGCTGGCGAGATCGGAAATGATTTGCGCGATCATGGCATCGGAATTTGAAAGCGTCGGACGCTTTGAAATATCCTCGTTCCACGCGCTGCTGGTGGGAAAAATCTGCATTGCCGAGACGATCGCGTCAGCCTGCGCCGTGTTGAACAGCGTGGGGGTCGTGACCGTCGGCGCTGGGCCGAGGATGCGGCCTTCCTGGTTGATGCGTTCGGCTGCGTTCGCCGCGAAGGCGACCGCACTTGCAAACAGAATCCCCCGGAAGATCGCACGAATCGACCATGCTCTCATGACCGGCTCCTCTCGTTAACTGCGGCGTCCAGCAAAAGCGATCGCTACTTCTTCAATTCAGTGATCTGTGCGTCTTTGATTTCAAGCGTGCCGTTTTCGGTGGTGTAAAAGCTGATCAGTCCCACCGGCACTTCGTCGTCGTCTCCTCCGCGCTCGATGCGGAGTTCCTTGCCGTCCAGCGTGGCGTGATATTCTTTGCCGCGCAGGGTCAGCTTGACGTCTTTCCAAGTGCCGGGAGTCTCCCACGAAAGCTGGTAGAAGTAGCGGTAGCCCCCGACCTGGAGTTCGGCCAGTTTTGTGCCGGTGACGCGCAGCTTGCAGGTCATTTCGATGTTGTCGAACGATTCGACGCTCGCGATGCGCGCGCGGTCGCCGCGGCGGCCGTGACCGATGATGATTCCGTTCTCGACCTTCCACTGGCCGCGCGAAACTGTCCAGCCTGCGAGATCTTTTCCGTTGAACAAAGGCCGCGTGATCGGTTTTGCCGGAGTGGGCTGGGGAACGACGGCCACGGTGGAGACGGGCGCGATCGGCTGAGCAACGAGGTCCGCATCGGCTGAGGCGATGGCGAAATAGCCGCCGTTGACGTCGACGGCTTTACCGTCGCTGAGTCGCTGCATTTCGACGCGGCCTTCGCGCACGTCCAGTCGCGCCGACGCGGGCGCGGCGCTGAGCCGGAATTGAGTGCCGACGATTTTGACGGCGGTGTTCGGCGTGTGAATGCGCATGGGCATCCCAGCCGGCTGCGGCGCGACGCTCGCATCGATGCTGCCGGTGTCGAGCGTCATCCATTTTCCATGCGGCGCGGTCGATTCGCCCGGAGCGTGAAGCCAGAGACGTGTCTGAGCATCGCCGGAAAGAGTGATGCGCGTGCCATCGGCGAAGCGCAACGTGGCGTGAGAGCCTACGGCGGTTTGAAGTCCATTTTGTTCGCTGAGTGACAGGCCCGCGTGCGCGGACTGAGTCGAATCTGAGCCCAACAGCGCCACGTTTCCGGAGGATTCTTCGAGCGTCGCGAGCGCGGGGGCCACCGGCGCGGCGGGGCGTAGATAATAGAGTCCGGCCAGAGCGAGCATCAGGATCGCCGCGGCGGCGAGCGGCCATCCGAAAGTCGAATGCTGCCGGTTGCCCGAGAATTCGCCGCGCCGCACCGATCTGCGCGGGCGGCGCGCGTCTTTGATGTCGCTGACGTCGTCGGCGTTTTCGGCGGCGGATGCTTTCACGCCAAATTCTCCGGCGAGCATGCCGTCAAGGTCGGAGAGTTCGCGCCAGCGGCGCTGCCAGCGCGGATCGGCGAGGCTTTCGCGCAGCGCGGCGGACGACTCGCTGGTGAGCGAGCCGGAAACGTAATGCTCGAAGTGGCGATCGAATTCTTCAATCGTCATGGCGAAGACCCCGCCTGACGCTGAAGACATTCAAGCAGCGTCGCGCGCACGCGCGAGAGCGCGGTTTCGACGGCGGAGACGCTGCGGTCGTGCAAAGCGGCGAGCTTCTGCGACGAGCAGTTCGATTCGTAGCGGTCGCGCAGCAGTCCGCGCAGATGGATCGGAAGTTTTTCGACGCACGCGCGCAAGTGCGCGGTGCGCTCGCGCAGTTCTTCTTCTTCGCGGTTGCTGCGTCCGTCGTAGGCCTGCACGACCGCGTCGACCAGGGCAGGATCCTGCGTCTGCTCTTTGCCGGCTTTGATTCGGCGATCGCGGCAAGCCTTGAGATACAGGTTGCGCGCAATGCCGCGCACCCACGCGCCGAAATCGCGCGAGGGGTCGAACGAACTGATTTTTTCGATGACAACGACGGAGAGTTCCTGAAAAAGTTCTTCGGCCAGTTCATCGTCACGGCAGAGTACGCGCAGAAAGCCCAGGAAATGGCCGCGGTCGCGGACGAAGCGCTGTATTAAGGAGTCATTCATCAATGCCATGATACCCGATGAGACCTCTCCGAATCTTGTTCCAGAAAGACCTTTCCATCGTTTCACATGTGCTTGCAGAAAAAATCGAACGAAATGAATACAATCCAATTGCACATTGTGATTAATTTGGTCTAATTCATAAATTCATACACAATAAATGGTTGTAGGACGCACCATGCGGTATCAAAAACTTAAGAAAAAACGTACGGGGGGCCCACATGCGTACGATTGATTACAGAGCTATGGATGACAACGAGGCCATCCGCGAGACGCTCAAAGGCGATAACGACGCCTTCGGGCATGTTGTGAGGCGGTACCACCGCCCCCTCTATTATTTTGTCGTCGGCAAAGTCAGCGTGGATGGTGAGGCTGAGGATATCGTGCAGAAAACATTCGTCAGCGCCTATCAGAAGTTGAGCGAATACGATTCACGCTACCCGATGATTGCGTGGCTGCGCGGAATTGCGCTCAATCATTGCCGCAATGCCTGGCGCCAGTTTCACCGCCAGAGCGTCATGAAAGGCACACTGCTCGAATCCAAACGCGCCGAACTGGAGCTCGAAGCGCTTGAAACCTGCCTGCCGGACGAACGCCGCGTCACCGCGCTGCGCACCTGCATGGAAGGCCTGAGCGAAAACGAACGCAAGGCGATGCATCTTCGCTTTGTCGAAGAACTCTCTCTCGATCAGATTGGAACGGAGCTGCAGCGCAACAGCGAAGCGGCGCGCCAGTTCCTCTTCCGCATCCGCACGCGGCTGGGCCAGTGCGTGAAGAAGCGTCTGGCGCTAGGGGAAGCGATTCAATGAACCCCAGCGAAGATTTGCGCTTTGAAGAACTGGTTTCAAATTACCTCGACGCGGCGCTTTCGCCCGAACAGGAATACGAACTGCTGCAGATGATCGAATCGCCGGCGTATGCGCGCGCGTTCATGGATCTGGTCCGCATCAACAGCGAAATCACCGGCATTGTTTCAGCGCCCGTCGCCGACGACAAGATGGCCGAACTGGTCCACCGCGAAATCACACGCGGACCGGGCCGCCAGTCGAATGTGTTTCACTCCATTATGGATGCCATCCGCCGCGAACCGGCTGGGAAAAGCTCCACCACCGAATCGGTGCGCAGTACGCCGCTGATCACCAAGCCCACGTTCCCCTGGGCGATCGTGATCTCGCTGGGGGCGCACGCGGCGCTGATCGCGCTGATCATCGGCATGCATTTCTTCATCAAGGTCGCGCCGCCGTCGACGGTTGCTGAAGGTTACGGCCCCGATAACGCCGAAGAAGCGCCGAAGGTGGAAAATTTGTCGCCCGTGGCCAAGGTCGAAGTCCTCACCGGCGACGCGTACAGCATCGACAAATTGGAGCGCACCGCGGCGAGCAACGGCAAAGATCTCGCCGAAGGCCAGGCGCTGGAAACGGGCAGCGCGAACAGTGTTTCAGATTTGCGATTCGCTGACGGCACGATTTTGGTGCTGCATGCGAACACGCGCGTGCGCCAGCCGGTTGTGGCGCGGACGATTTCGACGCAGAATGGCAAGCGTGTATATCTCGAACGCGGCACCTTGAACGCGCAGGTGTCAAAGCAGCCTGAAGGCCAGCCGATGTTGCTCACGACAAGCAACGCCGAAGCGACCGTCATCGGCACCCGCTTTTTATTGACGAGCGAAACGAATTCGACGCGCCTGGAGGTTGTTGAAGGCGTGGTGCGGCTGACGCGGCTCTTCGATCACAAATCCGTGATGGTGCAGGCCGGTGAATTCGCGGTCGTCACGCCCGGCGTGGAATTGGTGTCACAATCGGCGCGCAAAGCCAGCCGATTCGTGATGGGCGTCAATTTCTACGGTGGAGCGGTCACCATCGACGGCGATCGCTGGATGTCTCAGAGCGAAGCGCAGTCGAAAGGCCTGGTCTTGAAGTATCCGCCTTCAACGGTGGATTCGCACGTCATGAACGTCAACCCCGTTCCCAGCGTCGATGCGCAAACCCGCTCGATGCTGAACAGCCGGGCGTACGGTTATGGCGGCGATTTGACGCTCTCGCAGCCGCTGCCGGCCGGCGATTATGACGTTTATCTGTGGCTCTACGAACCGGCCGGAAACTACATGCGCTCATTCGATGTCGAAGTGAACGGCATCCTGGCCGAACAGCACGTCGGCCGCATGAAATTGGGCGAATGGAAAAAGGCCGGCCCTTATCGCACGCACGTGGATGGCAAACTCGAAATCCGGCTGAAAAAAAGCCAGAGCAATCCGGCGATTTCGGGCATGTCGATTTTTTCAGTAGATCGCGGCAATTAGTCCGTCCGTCAAGGCGCCCTTCAGGAGAACGCACCGATGTCGTGCAGCAGTCCACGATCTCGCGGAATGACGCTGATCCTGGTCGCCGGCGTGCTGGCGGTTCTGGCGGCGCTCAGCACCGGCTTCTACACGCTGATGCTGATGCAGACCAAGTCGGCGACGCGTTACTCCGACAACGTTCGCTCCGAAATGATGGCTCGTGCCGGCATCGACGCCGCCATCGCGCTGCTGCGCCAGCAGGCGTTCGAGAAAACTGAAGATCCGACCGACCCGTGGTTCACCGTCAACTATCTCGATGGCGCGAAGAAGCGCATCTCGTTCGCGGACCGCTCGCGCAACGGCTACGACGACGACCACGACGGCAAAATCGACAACATCGAAGAAAGTAACATGGCGTACTCGGGCGTGCTCGGCTCGTCCGCCGGACTGGATAGCGACCGCTACGTGCTGAGCGTCTCCGACGCGGCGAGCAAGATCAATGTCAACGCCGGCGACAATCTCGCGGTGATTCTCGACAATCTCTGCCGCGTGATCGGACCGCCGCTCGTCGCCGCCGATCAGGACGCGATTCAGCCGCGCCGCTGGTCGACTGAAATGAACGCCGGCGACGCCGCGTTTCCGTTCTACGCCACCGCGCTGAACAAAGACGACACCGCCGCGAACAAGGACATCTATTACTGGCTCTACGACAGCGCCGGCGCGAAGACCACTTCGCCCACCGGCCTGCCCAAAGTGAAAGCCGACGGCACCGCGGTATACGGCGACGGTTACGCGATCGCTGCGTACCGTTCACGTCACGGGCGCTTTATGAATGTCTCCGATGTGAAGCTTGCGATGACGTACGTGAAGCGCAACACGGGTAATGCCGATCAGGACCGGCAGCTCGAAGAGCTCGAACGCGAAGTGAAATTTGCGGCGTTGAAAGAATTTATCACTGTCGATTCCTGGGTCGACACAAACACGGTCTGTGTCGGAAAGTTTGAATGGGCGTACAACGATTCGAGCGGCAGCGGCATCGCTATCGATCGCGATAAAAGCTGGGTCAGCTCCGTCGATGATACTGGGAAGCCGATCTCCGATCCGCTGAACACGCGTGGAACGCTGCGCGGCAGTTACGTCTCGATTGTCAATGGCCACGGCGCGGGCCAACTGCGGCGCATTCTTGAAAACGGCACCGACTGGATTCAGATCGACAAAGGATGGGCCTCGTCGCCGAGCGGCGACATCTGCCCCGGGCCGATCAGTTCGTATATGATCATTGCGCGGGAGGACGCGTCCGCCGATCCGTACGATCCGGCCAACGGCATCGCGCCGGCCGATCTCGATTTCAAACCCAACGGCAAGCTCGATGACAACCCGGACATCGATTATTCGCTGCACCCGCTCTGCATCCACCGCGCGCCGGTGAATATCAATACGGCCTCGGACAAAGTGCTCACCGCGCTGTTTATGGGCATCAACGTCCAGCACGGACATCCGGTTGCGATCGGAACGGACTCCGATGTGAACAAGATCAGTCCCAATCCCGGCGACAAGCCGCTGATGTCGGCACTGCGGACGAGCGCGTACACGCCCGGGCCGCCGTGCGTTTTGAATACGGCGGTCTCAAAGGACTTCTGGAAAGTTCCCGACGGCGTGCTGCAGCTGGAGAACTACATCCTGACGCCGAAGGGACTCAAACGCGTTCCGGCGAGCTCTGGAAAAATCACGCTCGACCGCCCGCTGCCGTGGCTGCCGGCCGATGACGCGAAGTTTGCGTACATGACCAATTACGGAACGCTGAAAGGCTCGAGCAACTTCATTCCGGGGAAAGATCCGGTCAGCGGCGCCGATGTATGGGACCAGATGAATGAAGCGCACGAACTCGCTTATCGAATCATTCGCGCGCGCGAACGCAAAATCGATCCGGCAACGGGCAAGCCGTTGGTTGGAACCGATCCTGATCCGATCACTGCCGATGCCGAAAGCGGATTCGCCGGCTACGAGAAAGGCCCGTTCAAGAGCTGGGACGATCTGTTTTTCCGCGTGATCAAGCCGTGGGACGATATCCGCTCGTTCAGTGCTCTGCCCGATCCGGCGCTGCCGGGCCGCAACACGATTCCGAATTCGGGGAACCCCGGCGTCACGATGGGCCAGGGCAAAGCGTCCGTCGCGCGCATGATCATGGCTCACTTCAACTCGAACACGGACATCCTGAAATTCAATCCCGGCATCGAATGGATCGACCGCTGGGGGCGCAATTTTACCGAGATGGAACCGGTCATGGTCTTCAACGGTTCGGGCCCCGACTGGACCGCGCAACAGTGGGCGGTCTCGCGCCCGGCCGGCGCGGCGAAGGGTTCGTACTTCGTGCGCAGCCTGCGCTACAAGTCCGATGAAATGATCGATAAAACGGATTTGAACCGTTCGACGACCGAATTCATGTTCGATTCGGGCGGAGTTTACGAAATCCATTCCGTCGGCCAGGTGATGAAGCGCGGTGAAGTGCTCGCCGAAAAACGCCTCGAAGCGCTGGTCAAAGTCTACGATGTCTGGCGCGAATCGACGCAGCGCCAGTTCGTTCGCGGCACGATTTCGACCGCCGAAGGCAAAACCGCTCCTGCAAAAAATTCGATCAATGGTGTGAGCAGCAGCGGCTACACCAACCGCGGCAAGATCGTGCGCGATAACGCGAACACCGAGGAATATCTCGCGCTCGACACGCTGCCCGAACCGTTGATGCCGCTGAAATACCGCGCCAAGCGCTACGACGGCGGCGCGCTGGCCAACCAGGAACTCGTGGACAACGATCCGCGCGACGCGTGGGGCACGACGAAGCCCTACGATGTTCCCGACGTCGTTCAGAACCGCGTGCTGCCGGCGAGCTACGACGGCCAGATCGTCCTCGCGACGAACACGTCCGTCTTCGATCCGCTCGACGATGCCGATACGTTCCTCGCCAGTTTCAACGGCGATCTCGACACCGGAACGTGCATCGGCAACGGTCGCGAACAGGCCAAGACGCCGAAGAATGCGAAGTACCGCGTCGTCGACACCATCGGGCTGCTCGGCATTCTCAACGATACCGAAGTCGATCTCGATCCCGACGATTACGATGTTTTCGTGGTCGCGCTCGCCGCGAACACCGCGATGTCCGCGCTGAAAGCCAATGACAAGGACCCGGTCAATGGCGCGAACACGACTGCGTACTGGAACAACCTCTCGGTGCGCATGGGCGACATGCGCGCCGAAGGCGTTTTCCTGGGTGCGATGGGCACCGCCGCGAAAGACGGCACGCTCAAATTCCCCTTCGACGGCGTCGACGCGCCCTACACCGGCACGCCCTACAAAGGACCGCCATCGCCTCCGGGCAAGAACTACGATCCGGGCAATACCGCCGGCTGCACGGTCTCGGTCTGGATTAAATCCAACTGGCACGCGCAGGACAACCGCGAACACGAATTCTTCAACGGCGGCAGTCTCGGGAACACCAGCGACGCGCGCTACAACGCGCTCTACAAGAGCGGCCGGTTTTCGTTCTCCAAACCGTCCGGCGTGAGCGGCGGCGACGGTTCGAGCGGCGTGTGGGAACGCAACAATTGTCTATGGTTCGGAACCGAAGACGGCAGCAAGGCCGGCGGCAGCCCCAACGACGACGACCTGATGAATTTCCTGCACGGCGGAACGAACCAGGTCACCGCTACTTACCTTCCACCCACGAACGGCGCGGCGCCAAAGCCGCTGGTTCTGACGCCCGCGTACACTGTGCAGCCGTTCCGCTGGGCCAACGTCGGCGCGCGCTGGAAGTACAAGAAGCCGATGAATGGAAATTTCAATGTCGCGCCCTACACCAGCACCGCGCAGTTCGGCTACTGGCACGGCGGCGGCTCGGCCGATCCGTTCAGCGTCGATCTCGTCGCGAATCTGGGCCGCCCCGACATCAGCACGCAGCGCCATCCCGAAGGCCAGTGGAAGTCCGACGATTACTGGGTTCACACGCAGCAGGCGTTCAAAGACGACCTGACCGGCGCGTACAACGGCATGCTAGACGGCTGCGATCTGCGCGGCCAGCCCGCGGCGTATAAGACGATGGGCGCGAAGCCCGTCGATCATCCCAACGGTAAATTCGTCGAAGGCTGCTTCAGCATCAACAACGTCAACGAATCGCAGTCGAGCTGGATTTACCGCTCGACGCCGACCGACGGCACGTACGCGGTGATCGATGAATTGAAGATCTCTAAAAAGGAGTGGGACAGCAACCGCATCGCTGCCGAAGAAACGCTCTCGCGCTACTACCTGCCGAAGGATCCGAGCAACCGCGATACGTGCCCGACGTTCAAGTCGCAGACGCTGCTCCGTTCGCTGCGCGGCATCGACGACCTCAAGGCCGGCGATCCGGTGGTGCTCGCCCGCGTGGCCTGGACCGCATTCACTCCGCGTTTCATGCACGAATACAAGCAGCCCGATCCGGCGCGCTACACCCGCACCGAAATTGTCGGCGATACCAAGAGCGGCGTGAAAACCACGATCGTTCCGTTTAAAGGCCCCTTCGATTACGCGCAGTACAATTTCGACATTGGCTACGACGCGTTCAACGGCTGGAAACATCCGAACAACAACGCGTACAAGCGCCCGCTCGGCGTCGACCGCATGCCGCCGCTCGCCACGGAGCAGCCGTACTCGACACAGGGCATCGAAATCGAAGTGCTCGACGACGACACACCGATCTCGGGCTGGGAGCAGTCGCTCGCCGGCGGATTCAAGGCGACCACGGTTTTCCACAACCCGGATGTTCAGAATTCGTTCGCCGATCCGACGGTTGCGCCGGCCGCGCGCAAACCCATCCAGGTTCTGTCCGGCCGGCTGCGCTATCGCGTGCGTTTCCGCTACCCGCTCAATAAGGACGTCGATCCGAAAGCAATCAGCGACGGCGTGGCGCTCAAGGACGATTACAGCCGCCCGACGATCAATCCCGCTCAGCAGTATTTGCTCGATACGCCCGTTTTCGATGACATCTCGATCACGTACTTTTCAAAGCCCCGGATTCTGGCGTACCGCGACGTCTTCGAATAGCCGCCTCGCGATTTGGATGAGAAGGAGACTGACCATGAGCATCGATTTCACTTCCCGCATCTCTCTCCGCATGCTGGCCGCGCTGCTGCTGCCCGCCGCGCTGCTTGCCGGCAGCGGTGTCTTCGCCGCCGAAAAGTCGCGCAAAGAAACGCCGCAGGAAGTTGAAGCGCGCGAAGCGGCCGAAGAAGAGGAAGCTGAACAGTCGCTCGACAGCGAAGCGCTGAAAAAGCTCTTCGAAGGAAAGGTCAGTCTCTATTCGGCCGACCAAAGCGGCGAGCGCCCCGACGTAGTCGGCATGTTCCGCACCGAAAGCGCGACGTACCTGCTCAAAGTCCAGTCGCCCGACTTGCTGGCGATGCTGAAGCAGTACGACGGCAAGCAGGCCACGCTGAACGGCAAGATCCGCAACAAAGGCAAATTCCTGATCGTCGTCAGCATCACCCAATCCGGCGCCGCCCCGCTGTTCGTGCGCCGCCGTGGCGGAATCTAAAACCATTTCAGGTTGCAGATTGAGAATTGCGAATTAGCGCGTGTGCCACGGGCAGCCTGCCGTTGGCTGCCCGTGCGAACACTGCGAATACCGTCGTCTCGCCAAAAACAATTTCGTCAGTTACTTGCGCAGCTCTTCAAACCGCGTGCGCAACGCCGGCTGGGCGCAGGCCGCGAGGAAATGGCGGACAGCGGTGCGCTGCGGTTCGGGCAGAAGCGTGTCGATGTCCGGCTGCGCCACGTCCTGCACGCGGC
>Ga0265314_10003089_pt1 | contig 16394 bp, 16 predicted proteins | sample 4126metaG_FD_203106 | JGI IMG/M metagenome (GOLD analysis project Ga0265314, IMG submission 203106) | Rhizosphere microbial communities from Carex aquatilis grown in University of Washington, Seatle, WA, United States - 4-1-26 metaG | ecosystem: Host-associated > Plants > Roots > Rhizosphere >... | reverse complement strand
GTACTCGAAGAGGTAACAGATGGCGCCCTGGATCGCGAGTGACAGCAGCACGGCCTTCGGGATGTCGCGCTTGGCGTTCTTCGCCTCCTCGCCCATCGACGTCACCGACTCGAAGCCGACGAGGATGAGGATGGCGATGCAGGCCTGGATGAAGATGAAGGAGAACCCGTGCGGCGCCACCACCGAGCCGGCCGTCGCGTGAAGGTTGAAGTGCGGCGTCAGGTCCTTGGGATGGTCGTTATCGACGGGCGACATCGTGACGGCCTGGTCGGGCGTGTAGCTGAGCAGGAAGGGCACCGGCTGGCCGTCCTTCATCTCGGGGACGGGGTTGCCCGAGGCGTCCATCTTGTTCTGCGTGACCGGCGCGCCCGTGGCGTCGAGCTTGGGTTTGCCGTTGTCCATGACCGGCTCTTGCGCGACGACGTAGTCGACGGGCGTGCCGTTGACGAGCTGGAGGCCGCGCGAGCCCTCGGGGTGGTTCACGCGGTACGCGATGGCGATGATCGCGAAGACCACGAGCGCCGAGATCTGAACGACGTTGATCGCCACGTTGACGGCCGTCGTGCCCGTGACGCCGCGGAAGGCGATGTACGCGACGCCGATCGCGAAGGCGAAGCAGAAGATGTACATGAACAGCGGGCTGTTGAAGCCGCCGCTGAACGTGTCGGGGAAGAACTGGTTCAGCAGGTACCCGCTGATGAGCGCGGTGACGCCGACCATGCAGCCCGGGTAGACCCAGTAATAGAGGTGGCTCGCCCACCCGGTGATGAACTTGGCGAGGCGCGCGAACTTGTACGCGTGTGTCTTGCTGAGGAAGGCCTGCTCCGCGAAGAAGTAGGACGAGCCGGCGCCCGGGTACAGCTTCGAGAGCTCGGCGTAGCTGATGGCCGTGGCGAAGCAGAGCAGCAACGCCGCGAGGATTCCGAACCACATCGCCGAGCCGGCCATGGGCGCGCCGTAGAGCGACTGGATCTGGAAGGTGAGCCAGAGGAAGGCCCCTGGCGCGATCAGTGCCATGGCGTTGATCGTCAGGCCGGTCAGGCCCAACGTCGCCCGGCTCGGGGTCTGGGACGATGCGTTCGTTTCAGCACTCATGTCTCGGCTCCTTCGGTTCGGGTGAGATTGGTTGCAAGTCGCAGCCAATCTAGCGAGCCGTCGTTAACCCTTCGTTTCGCACCCATTAAATCGACGTAACTTACGGATATTGCAGAGCATTTCGTTTTGCAGGGATTGTCAACGCGGTTTCCTGCAAGTTGCAGGATTCTCAATTTCTGGGCCCCTGATTGGCGCGGCCTTGGTTGGCCCGCGGAATGCCTTTAACGAGCGCCGCGATGTCGGTGGCGGTCTCGTTTACGAGCGCGGCGGTCGTTACGCCGGACTCCGAACGAATGGATTCGGCGGTCGAGCGGACCGCCGTACGGTTCGTACGGACGTGGGGCTTCTCGACCGTGGGAATGGTCGCCGGGAGGTTTCGCCTGCTCGGCAAGGCGACCGCGCCGCGCGACGTGCTCGCTCGCCGCGCGCTCGCCGCGCTGCCCGACATCGAATGGCTCGATCCGACACGCGAGTGGTTCACGCTGCTCGATCACGAGTCGGCGATGCGCGCGGCGATCGAGAAGATCGTCGCAGTCGCGGGCGTCGTGGAGCGCGAGGACCTCGAGCAGGCGCTCGGCAAGCGGCACGCGTTCGGCGACGCGCCGCCCGCGGTCGTGCGCGCCTACGTCGAGGCGCTCGCGGCCCGAGTCGCGCGCCGGCGCACGCCGCTGGCCACGTTCACCGAGGAAGAGCTCGTCGTGCTCGAGGCGCTGGAGCGGATGGGTGGCCGCGCGTCTCTCCCCGAGCTGCGCGAGGCGACGCGGCTGTCGCCCGACGCGCTGGCGCACGTCCTGCGATCGTCACCGCTCTTTCTGCGCGAAACCCGTGCGATCTACCGAGTCGTCGGCGCGTCGCTCTGGCGGACGATGCCCGGGCCGACACCGCCGCGCCACTGGCGCGCGCACCACTAGAACCGGCCGCTGACGGCCAGACCGGCCCCGCCAGGCGAGAGGGTGGGCCCGACGTGGTCGACCCCCGCGTGGGGCTGCGTGCGCGCGGCGTTGAACTCCTCTATCAGACCATCACGCTCCGTCGTCTCGACCGGGTCCGGACTGATGAGCATTCCGGCGAGGAAGACGAGAGGCGAGGCCAACATGATGCCGATTCCGACGTCGTGGGCCGGACCGCCGCCGGTCGCGCGACAGGTGATCGTGGGAGCGGCGAACGGGGTGCTCGAGGCCGTCGGCGCACAGTCCTGGCCGGGTATCGTCGTCGCGGTCATGACCCCGCCGACGGCGATCCCCAGGAGCCCGAGGCCCACGAGCGTGGCCTTCGCGGCGACACGACGGTGATAGGAGTCGACGAGGTCGGGGCGATCGAGGGCGCTGTAGAGGTCCGTGCCGTCGAGGATCTTGCCGTTCTGGAAGGGGACCTGCGCGTGTCGCATCCCGCCAACCCGATCACCCCACACCACCTCGCGCAGCTCGATAGGCGGTGGGGCTGCCGTTTCAGAGGCCGCGGGAGCCGCGTGAGCGGCGCGAGTCCAGGAAGCAGACGCAACGAAGAACGAGAAGGCGAACACGACGACGAGCGAGATCGAACGCGAACGGAACGGTTGGGAACGCATGGGAGCTCCTGACGTGAGGGCGACGTCAGGCGCACGCTTGGCGCGGCGCGACCGACGCCTGATCGATGAAGGGGGCCGGCGAGTTCGGCGAGTTCGGCGAGTTCGGCGAGTTCGGCGAGTTCGGATCGATCAGGCGGGAGGCGAGTTCTTGGGCGCGAGACGATAGAGCGGGGGGCCGCGGGCCGAGACGATGGCGTCCGGGGCCGCGGGCCGTGGCTCTTCGGCGATCGCCGGGGCTTCGACGGACGCGTGCGTGACGACGGCGTCGGCGTCGCCGAGGGCCGCCAGACAATGATCGTGCGCGTGCCGGTGTACCCGCGGCTGGCCGCGCATCGCGGGGCCGGCTGGCGCGACGGGGCTCGCGCTGGGGCTGGGCGGCGCGGCCCGCTCGACGAGCTCACCGTGCTCGGGACAGGTCTCGTGGGGGGCGAGCGCGAGGTGGAGGAATCCGGTCGCTTGGGCCACGAGCAGCGCCAACGCGATGGCGCTGGCGGCGGCCCGGCGAGACGGATTCATGTGCTCAGGCTAAGACCGGAGCTCGGACGGGCAATACGATCCGGATCACGGACGGGGCGAAATCTTGTTTAGGTCACCTTGGCGGGCAGCACGACCATCGTCGCGCCCGCCCAGTAGAGCCGCTTCTGGATCGCGAAGGCGGTCTCGTTGTGCAGGAAGCGCTGGAACCACTTCTCGCGCGCGAAGATGACCTTGCCGCCGATGAACGTCACCACCGGGAACTCGGCCATGACGCGCCGGCAGACCTTCTCGGCCTCCGCGACGGCGTCGGTGCCGATCTCGAGCTTGTAGGTCGAAGGCATCTCGAGCGTCGTCGCGAGCGAGCAGTAGCGCTTGAGGGTCGCGACGGTCTGCGCCTCGAGCGCCTCGACCGAGTCGCCGCCCTTGAAGCCGCCCGAGTCGATGACGCCCACCGAGACGAAGACGAGGTTCTTGAAGTGGTTGGGGAACGACCGGAAGACGTTGAGCACGGTGTGGATGCCCACGCCGTCGTAGCTCGAGACGAGGACGCAGGCCGTGGGCGCGTCGTGGCGGGTGATGGGCAGGGACGGGCGCGTGCCGTCGTCGAGGGTGCTGACGTCGCGGTAGAGCGACATGAGGCGCGCGCGCACGGCGCGGTAGTGGCGGCGGATGAGGAAGCAGAGGCCGACGACGGCCGCCGTGACGACGAGCGTGAGCCAGCCACCCTCGGTGAACTTCTCCGCCACCGTGATGACGAGGATGACGGCGCAGAGCAGGAAGCCGACCACGAACGTCGCGAGGTTGCGTACGAAGGTGGGGAACGGAACCGTCTTTCGCTCGGCGATGGTCTTCTTCGTCATGCCGAACAGCGAGAGCGAGAACGTCAGGAAGACGTTGATGCTGTACATGACGACGAGCTTGCCGACGTCGCCGCCGGTGTAGATCAGCGCCGCGAGCGACGCCGCGCCCATGACGAGGATCCCGTTGTGCGCCGTCAGACGATCCGAGAGCGCGGCGAACCGCCGGGGCACCCAGGAGTCGACGGCCATGTTGGCGAGCACGCGCGGGCCGTCGAGGAAGCCGGCCTGCGCGGCGACGACGAGCAGGATGCCCTCGGAGAAGAGGGTGATGATCGCCATGGGCGTGCCGAACGGCAGGTGGGCCGTCATCTTCTCGACGAGCACGGCGTTGAGCGTCTTGCCTGGCACGGGAGAGACGTCCCAGAGCAGGTAGCAGACGAGCAGGCCCGCCGCCGTGAAGGCGAGGGACGTCGCCATGTAGAGCATCGTCCGCTTGGCCGTCTGCACGCGCGGCTCGCGCATGATGGGCAGGCCGTTCGAGACGGCCTCGATGCCGGTGTACGTGCCGCCGCCGAGCGAGTAAGCGTGGATGAAGAGCAGCAGCATGCCGCCCATGCCGAGGGTGGAGAGGCCGCCGTGGAAGCCGGTGCCCACGGCGCGCGTCGTCGCGGGGAGCGAGCCCGCGTGGGCGATGATGCCGCCGACGATGACGATGACGTGGCTGATCACGAACACCATGAAGATGGGCGCGAGGGCGATGGCCGACTCGCGCACTCCGCGGATGTTGAGGGTCGTGAGGCCGATGATGAAGAAGACCTCGAGCGGGAGCTTCATGCCCATCCACGCGGGGGGCAGGAAGGAGAAGATGACGTCGCCCGCGGCGGCGATCGAGACGGTGATCGTGAGGACGTAGTCGACGAGCAGCGCGCTGCCCGAGACGACGCCCGCCGGGCGGCCGAGGAGCTTCGACGCGACGACGTAGCCGCCGCCGCCGTGCGGGAACGCCTCGATGATGCCGCGATAGCCCGCCGAGATGATGAAGACTGTGAGGCCGGCCATGAGCGCGAGGCCGACGGCGAGGTACGTGTGGGCGCCCAGCGTCTTGAACGCCTCCTCGGGGCCGTAGGCCGAGGACGAGAGCCCGTCCGCGCCGAGGCCGACCCAGGCGAGGAAGGGGATGAGCGAGATGTGGTGGAAGAGCTTCGAGTCGCGCAGGTCGCGCGGGCGGCCCACGAGGGCGCGGCGGACCTTCTGACCGAGGGAGGGCGCGTCGGTGACGGGATCGGGCGTGGCGTCGAGGGCGGGCGCCGCGTCGGGCGCTGACGTTGCTTCGGAGAGTTGCGTGCTCATGGGTGCTGCACGCAGTAAGGGCGGGGGAATTGTTTCGTGGCGAAGATTCGCGATAGCGCAATCGCTCTCAGCGTTTACGCTTCATTCGCCCGCGTCCGTCGACAAAGCGTTGACCGACTACGGTAAAAACGGACTGAAAACGTCGCAGACCGCAGGAGCGCCCGGGGGCGATCCTGCACATTGCAACCCGATCAGGGGGCGCCGCGGTCCTGTTCTTCGTACTTTTTCCGCTTGCGCCAGAGCGTGGAGTCGTCGATGCCGAGCGTGCGCGCGGCGTCCTCCATCGTCTTCGACTGCGCGACGATGGCGGAGATCTGCGCGCGCTCGATCTCGTCGAGGGTGAACCTGCCCCCGATGTAGGGGCCGCGGTCCTTGGCGCCCGAGATGCGCTCGGGGAAGGCCAGCGGCTCGATGAGGGTCGACGGCCACAGGATGATGGCGCGCTCGATGGCGTTGCGCAGCTCGCGCACGTTGCCCGGCCAGCCGTAGTTCGCGAGCACCTTCTCGGCCGCCGGCGACAGCGTCGCGACGGGGCGGCCGAGCGAGCGCGCGAAGAACGACAGGAACCGCCGCGCCATGGGCACGATGTCCTCGCGCCGCTCGGCCAGCGACGGCACGCGCACCTCGATGACGTTCAGGCGAAAGAGCAGGTCCTCGCGGAAGCGGCCCGAGCGCACGTCGACCTCGAGGTCGCGGTTCGTCGCGGCGACGACGCGCACGTCGGCCTTGCGCGTGCGCGCCTCGCCGACGCGCTCGAAGCGCTTCTCCTGGATGAAGCGCAGGAGCTTGGCCTGCAGGCTCGCAGGCAGGTCGCCGATCTCGTCGAGGAAGAGGGTGCCGCCCTCGGCGACCTCGACGCGGCCGGGCTGGTCGCGCACGGCGCCCGTGAAGGCGCCCTTGGCGTGCCCGAAGAGCTCGCTCGCGAGGAGCTCCTCGGTGAGGGTGGGGCAGTTGACGGTGACGAACGGCCGATCGCGGCGCGCGCTCTGCAGGTGCATGGCGCGCGAGAGCACACCCTTGCCCGTGCCGCTCTCGCCGCGGAAGAGCACGGACACATCGGACTGCGCCGCGCGGCTCACGACCTCGACGACCGACCGCATGGCGGGCGCCGCCGAGTCGAGATCGGTCTCGGGGGCCTCGGCCTGCAGGCGCTCCTGCAGGTCGACGACGCGCGCGGAGAGCGAGCGCTGCACCTCGACCTTCTCGAGCAGGTGGCGGATCTGGCCGGGCGTGAAGGGCTTCGGAAGGTAGTCCCAGGCGCCGCGGCGGATGGCCTCGACGGCGGTCTCGACGGTCGCGTAGGCGGTGACGACGATGACGGCGACGTTCGGGTTCTCGGAGAGCAGCTGCGGGATGAGCTCGAGGCCGTTGTGGGTGCCGAGGCGCAGGTCGAGGAAGACGACGTCGAAGACGGCGCGGCCGATGGCCTCGAGCGCGGCGGCGGCCGAGCCGGCCTCCGTGACCTCGGCCTCCATCGACTCGAGGCACACGCGCAAGGTCTGTCGGATGTTCTTCTCGTCGTCGATGACGAGCACGGCCAGGTGACGCATGCGACGAGCTTAGCGTGCGTGCGTCGTTTCGTCGCGCGGAGTTGCGGTTGCAATTCGCAGGAAATTCCCTCCTCGCGCTGGGACGCCGTGGTGGGTACCATCTGGCGCGAATGAAACGCATCCTTTGCGCGATCGCGATGATCGTGTCCGGTGGCTGCCGCAACGTGCCGGATCCCGCCTTCACGCAGCTCCTCGAGGCGCGCCGCCTCGCGGCGGAGCTGCACGTCCAGTTCATCAAGGCCTCGAACGCGTCGGACCGCGCCGTGCTCGCCGACACCGACGAGGCCTCGGTCGAGTTCGCGAAGCAGGCCCAGGTGGCCACGCAGTCGGTGCGGAACGGCGTCGCCGAGCTCGGGAGCGTCCTCCAGCGCATCGGCTACGCCGACGAGTCCGGTCTCCTCGACGAGTTCTCGAAGCGCTTCGACGACTACGCCAAGGTCGACAAGGACGTCCTCGGGCTCGCCGTCGAGAACACGAACCTCAAGGCGCAGCGCCTCTCGTTCGGCCCCGTGCGCGAGGCGGCCGACGGGTTCCGCGACGCGCTCGATGCCGTCGTGAAGGGCGCCCCGGCGCGCGACCGCGCGCGCGTCGAGGCCGAGACCGAGCGCGCGCTCCTCGCCGTGCGCGAGATCCAGGTCCTGCAGGCGCCGCATATCGCGGAGGCCGACGACGCCGCCATGGGCCGCCTCGAGAAGGAGATGGCCACGCGGCAGACGGCGGCGCGTGAGGCGCTCAAGTCACTCGCCGGCGTCTCGCCGAAGGAGACGCTCGATGCGGCGTCGGCCGCGCTCGACAAGTTCGACAAGCTCTCGGCCGAGCTCGTGGCGCTCTCGCGCCGGAACACCAACGTCAAGTCGCTCGCGCTCTCGCTCAAGCCCAAGCCCGCGCTCACGGCCGCGTGCGACGCCAGCCTCGTGGCGCTCGAGGGCGCGCTCGCGAAGCGCGGCTTCACGGGCACGCGGTGAGGGGCACCTCGCGCGCGCTCGCGCGTGCCCTGGGTGTCGCGACGCTCGTGAGCGCCGCCGTGTTGCTCGTCTGGAACCTCACGCCCGGGCGCTTCCCGGCGCGCGCGCACGACGTCCTCGGGGCCCTGCCGCTCGCGGTCATCGCCATCGCTTGCCTCGCGCATCAAGCGTCGCGACCCGCGGGGTGGCGCGAGGCGCTGAAGGCGGCGCTCCTCGCGGCGGCGTTCCTCTTCTGGGCGGGCAACCAGCTCTGGCCCGACCACCCGCTCGCGATCGTGCTCTTCGTGCTCGACGTCTTCTTCGTGATCGTCGGCTGGCCGGCGGCGGCCGAGTCGACGCCGCGCGACGGTTAGAGCGCGTCGACCCCGTGCTCTCCCGTGCGGATGCGGAAGGCGTCGACGACGTCCGCGACGGCGACGATGCCGTCGCCCGCCGCCTCCGTGCACGCCGTGCGCCCGATGGCGGAGACGACGGGCTCGGCGAGCGTGTCGGGTACGACGATCATGAGCTGGTAGCGTGGCGCGCTCGGGAGGAGGTAGCGCTCGCCGCGGAACACGCCGATCGTCGCCGTGCTCGGGCTGATTCCGTGCACCTCCGTGACGGTCATGCCCGTGACGCCGATGAGCCGGAGGCGGCTCACGACGTCCTCCATCGTGTGGGGTCGAATGATGGCATCGATTTTTTTCATCACTTCCTCGCGAGGTGGTGCCAGATGAGGACGAAGAGCACGACCTGCGCGACGAGCGGCAGGACGGCGACCACGCCGATGTGGCGAGCCAGGTGCCAGCGCCGCCGCGCGGGCGTCGCGGGGACGAGGCGCGCCGCGAGGTTCGTGACGAGCACGAGCTCGGGGTGATCGAGGTCGGCCTTCATCGCCGCGACGCTGGCGTAGCGTTCGCAAGGCTCGCGGCGGAGGGCCCGCAGCACGATCTCCTCGGCGACGGGCGAGATCGAGGGGTTGATCGAACGCGGCGCGGGCGGATCGCCGATGAGCTGCTCGGTGCCGGGCCCGAAGGGCTCACGGTTGCGGAAGGGCGGGCGCCCCGTGAGCATCTCGAAGAGCAATGCGCCGATGCCGTAGACGTCGACGCTCGTGCGGCCGCGCCGGCGCTTGACCTGCTCGGGCGCGGCGTACTCGGCCGAGGCGATGGGCGGCGGCGCTCCCACGAGGGTGAAGCGCGCCCTCACGACCTCGTGAGCGAGGCCGAAGTCGAGGAGGCGAATCGAGCCGTCGGGGCAGAGCATGACGTTCGCCGGCTTGAGGTCGTAGTGGACGAAGCCGCGGCGGTGCACGTAGGCGACGGCCTCGCAGAGGCGCGCCGCGATCGTGAGCGCCTCCGCTTCTGGCAGCGGACCCCACTGGTGCAGGTGATCGGCGAGGGTGTGGCCCGCGACGAACTCCGTGACGACGTAGGAGCGGCGCTTGTCGTCGGGGAGCTTCAGGAAGCGGAGCACGTACGGGTGGTCGAGCCGCCGGCCGATGGCCTCCTCTTGCTGGAAGAGGGACCAGGCGCCGACGCCGCTCGAGAAGATCGGCAGCGGCACCTTGACGGCGACGGGGCAGCCGCCCTCCCGCAGGTCGCGGGCCTTGAAGATCGTCGCCATGCCGCCCTTCGCGATCTCCTCGACGAGCTCGAACCGGCCGTCGAGGACGCTGCCGAGCCGAGCCGACTGGGCCACGACGCTACTTCAACGCGGACGGCGCCACGCCCGCGGGCGCCGGCCCCTGCGTCTTCATCGGCCGCCCGAACTGCTGGTCGAGCGCGAGGTTCACGGCGAGCACGTTGACGCGCGGCTCGCCGAAGACGCCGAGGTCGCGGCCCTGGAGGCGGCTGTCGATGACGGCGCGCACGCGCTCGGGATCGAGCTGCCGCGCCTTGGCGATGCGCGGCACCTGCCAGAGCGCCGCCGCGGGCGAGAGCTCGGGGTCGAGCCCGCTCGCCGACGTCGTGAGGAGCTCGGCGGGGATGGTCCGCGAGGCGTCGGGGTTCTCCTTGTGGAGCCGATCGATGTCCGCCGCGACGCGGTCGCGGAGCTTCTTCGACGTCGGACCGAGGTTCGATCCCGAGGACGCCGTCGCGTCGTACCCATTGCCGGCCGCCGACGGGCGCCCCTGCAGGTACGCCGGCATCGCGAACGCCTGGCCGATGAGCTCGGAGCCGACGACGGCGCCCCTCTCGTCGCGCGCCAGGCTGCCGTTGGCGCGGTCGTGAAACAGGACCTGCGCGACGCCGGTCATGGCGAACGGGTAGATGAAGCCCGTGAGGACGAGCGTGACGATGGTGACGCGGAGGGCGACGATCATTTCCTTGCGCATGGGAGTTCTGCCTTTCAGACGAGCTTGAGGGCCGCGAGGCCCACGTCGATGAGCTTGATGCCGACGAACGGCGCGATGACGCCGCCCACGCCGTAGACGAGCAGCGAGCGCCGCAGGATGGCGGCGGCGCCGAGCGGGCGGTACTTCACGCCGCGCAGCGCGAGCGGGATGAGCAGGATGATGATGATCGCGTTGAAGATGACGGCCGAGAGGATGGCCGACAGCGGCGACGCGAGGTGCATCACGTTGAGCGGCGCGATCTCGGGGAAGACGCCCATGAAGAGCGCCGGGAGGATCGCGAAGTACTTCGCGACGTCGTTGGCGATCGAGAACGTCGTGAGCGTCCCACGCGTCATGAGCAGCTGCTTGCCGACCTCGACGATCTCGAGGAGCTTCGTCGGGTTCGAGTCGAGGTCGACCATGTTGCCGGCCTCCTTCGCGGCCTGCGTGCCGCTGTTCATCGCGACGCCGACGTCGGCCTGAGCGAGCGCCGGCGCGTCGTTCGTGCCGTCGCCCGTCATGGCGACGAGCTTGCCCTTCTGCTGTTCCTCCTTGATGAGGCGCATCTTGGCCTCGGGCGTGGCCTCGGCCAGGAAGTCGTCGACGCCGGCCTCCTTCGCGATCGCGCCCGCCGTGCGCGGGTTGTCGCCGGTGATCATGACGGTGCGGATGCCCATGGCGCGGAAGCGCGCGAAGCGCTCGGCGATGCCCGCCTTCACGATGTCCTTGAGGTGGATGATGCCGAGGACGCGCGCGCCGTCGGAGACGGCGAGGGGCGTGCCGCCAGAGTCGCCGATGAGGTTGGACTGCTGGCGGAGCTGCGCCGGGACCTGTCCGCCCTGGGACTCGACGAAGGCGATGACGGCGTCGACGGCGCCCTTGCGGACGGAGCGCGAGCCGAGGTCGACGCCGCTCATGCGCGTCTGGGCCGTGAAAGGCACGAAAGTCGCGCCTTTGGGCTCGCCGGCGGCGATGTTCAGCTTCTCCTTCACGAGCGTGACGATCGAGCGGCCCTCGGGCGTCTCGTCGGCGAGGCTCGCCAGCAGCGCTGCCGCCGCGAGATCTTCCAGGCGCACGCCGTCGAGGGGCAGGAGCTCGTGGGCCATGCGGTTGCCGTGGGTGATGGTGCCCGTCTTGTCGAGCAGGAGCGTGTCGACGTCGCCCGAGGCCTCGACGGCGCGGCCGCTCATGGCGATGACGTTCTTCTGCAGGAGGCGGTCCATGCCGGCGATGCCGATGGCCGACAGAAGGCCGCCGATGGTCGTCGGGATGAGGCAGACGAGCAGCGCGACGATGACCGTGGCGGACAGGCCGATCGACGAGTAGGCGGCCAGGGGCACCAGCGTGACGCACGCGAAGAGGAAGGTGATCGTCAGGCCGACGAGCAGGATGTGCAGCGCGATCTCGTTGGGCGTCTTCTGGCGCGCCGCGCCCTCGACGAGGCCGATCATGCGGTCGAGGAACGACTCGCCCGGGTCGACGGCGATGCGCACGATGATCTTGTCGGAGAGCACCTTCGTGCCGCCCGTGACGGCGGAGCGGTCGCCGCCGCTCTCGCGGATGACGGGCGCGGACTCGCCCGTGATGGCCGACTCGTCGACGGAGGCGATGCCCTCGACGACCTCGCCGTCGCCAGGGATGAGCTCGCCCGCCTCGACCACGACGACGTCGCCCTTGCGCAGCGACGACGACGGCACGACCACCTCCTCGCCCTTGATGCCCTTGAGCTTGCGGGCGGTCGTCTCCTTGCGCATCTTGCGGAGCGTGTCGGCCTGCGCCTTGCCGCGGCCCTCGGCGACGGCCTCGGCGAAGTTCGCGAACACGACGGTGAACCACAGCCAGACGGTCACGGCGCCCGTGAACCAGAGCGGCGCGCCCGCGCTCGAGCGGTGGAGCAGATCGCGCACGAAGACGAGCGTCGTCAGCACGCTGCCGATCTCGACGACGAACATGACCGGGTTCTTCGCGACGTGCTGGGGCGCGAGCTTCCGGAACGAGTCGCCGACGGCGCGGCCGACGATGGAGCGATCGAAGAGGGAGAGAGCCTGGGCTTTGGGGCGGAACATGACTAGAAGACCTTTCCGGCCGTCGCCGAGAAGTGCTCGACGATGTTGCCGAGCGAGAGGGCGGGGAAGAACGTCAGCGCGCCCACGATGAGCACGACCGACACGAGGAGCACGGCGAAGGTGCCGCCGTTGGTGGGGAAGGTGCCGCCCGACGGCGGGACGACCTTCTTGCCGATCATCGAGCCCGCGATGCCCATCGCGGGGACGATCATGAGGAAGCGGCCCGCGAGCATCGTGAAGCCGAGGGTGACGTTGTACCAGGGCGTGTTGGCGTTCAGGCCCGCGTAGGCCGAGCCGTTGTTCGCGGCGCCGCTCGTGTACGCGTACAGCATCTCCATCAGGCCGTGTGGCCCCGAGTTGTTCAGCGACGAGACGCCGTAGGGCTTGACGGCGCTCCAGGCGGTGAAGCCGAGGATGACGAGGGGGAAGATGAGGACGTAGAGCATCGCGAGCTTCATCTCGCGTGCCTCGATCTTCTTGCCGAGGTACTCGGGTGTCCGACCGACCATGAGGCCGGCGATGAACACGGTGAGCACGACATAGATCAACATCCCGTACAGGCCCGCGCCCGTGCCGCCGAAGACGACCTCGCCGAGCTGCAGGTTGGCGAGCGGCACGAGCCCACCGATGGGCGTGAAGCTGTCGTGCATCGAGTTGACGGCCCCGCACGAGGCATCGGTGGTGACGACGGCGTAGAGCGACGAAGCGGCGACGCCGAAGCGGGCCTCCTTGCCCTCCATGTTGCCGGCGCTCTGGTCGACGGCCAGCCCGGCGAGGGCGGGGTTGCCGTGCGCCTCGGCCGGGTAGCACACGGCCACGCCCGCCGCGAAGAGGATCGCCATCGCGCCCCACACGGCCCAGCCGTGGCGCTGGTCGCGCGCCATGCGCCCGTACGTGTACGTGATCCCCGACGAGACGGCGAAGATCATGAACAGCGACAGGAAGTTCGTGAAGGGCGTCGGGTTCTCGAAGGGGTGCGCCGAGTTCGCGTTGAAGAAGCCGCCGCCGTTCGTGCCGAGCTGCTTGATGGCCTCCTGCGACGCGACCGGGCCGAGCGCGAGCGTCTGCTTGCCGCCCTCGAGCGTCGTGACGTCGAGGTAGGGCGAGAAGTTCTGGATGCAGCCCTGCCACACGAGCACGAGCCCGAAGAAGATGCTGAGCGGCAGGAAGACGTAGACGATGCCGCGGATCAGATCGACCCAGAAGTTGCCGAGCGTCTTGGCGCCGTCGGGCCCGGGCCGGCGCGCAAAGCCGCGGCCCAGCGCGAGCGCCACGCAGATGCCCGCGGCGGCCGACGTGAAGTTGTGCCACGCGAGCCCCGCCATCTGGGTGAGGTAGCTCATCGTCGACTCGCCCGAGTACCCCTGCCAGTTCGTGTTGGTCGCGAAGCTCGCGGCCGTGTTGAAGGCCGAGCCCTGCTCCACGGCGCCGAAGTGCTGCGGGTTGAGCGGCAGCACGTGCTGCAGCCGCTGGAAGAGGTACGTCACGACGACGCCGATCGCGCTGAACGCGAGCAGCCCGAACGTGTACTCCTTCCACGTGTGCTCGCGCTTCGGATCGACGCCGGACAGCCGGAAGAGGAAGCGCTCGAACGGCCCGAACACGCGCGGCAGGGGCTGCGCGTCGCCCTCGAACACGCGGAACATGAAGACGCCGAGAGGCTTCGTCACGAGGACGATGGCCACGAAGAAGACGATGATCTGCAACCAACCGATGGCGGTCATGGGACGAGCTCCTTAGAACTTCTCGGCGCGGACGAGCGCGTAGACGAGGTAGGCGGCGATGGCGACGGCGAGAAAGGCGCCGATGGCGTAGTCGAGGGTCATGGTGCGGACTCCAATGGCTAGAGGCGGTCGAAGGACTTCGCGTAGACCCACGAAATCCAGAAGAACCCGAGCGTGACGGCGACGAAGATGATGTCTTTCATGGCGACTCGGAACATAAGCACCGGCCGTGCCACGCCGCCGCCGCCGCTCTGGGCCGACCCGCGACCGCAAAGCGTGCAGGATGCATGAGGAGGGGTCCCGACGAGTTGCAGGGTGAACTCTCAGGGCGACGCGTCTCGACGGAACGTGACGGCGTAGCTGTCCCGGAGGCTCTCGTCGCGCGAAACCATCGTGAAGCCACCCGCTTCGACCTCGCGCACGACCGCGTCCTCGCCGGCGCGCACGTGCTCGAGGAGCCAGGCCGGGCTTGCCCCCGCTTCCCGCCGGTAGTCGACGAGGAACATCCGGCCGTTCGGGCGCAGGGCGCGGCGCAGCGACGCGACCATCTCCTTCGGATGATCGAAGTGGTGGTAGACGTCGCAGAGGAACGCGACGTCGATGGACGCCGCGGGCAGACCGACGCCCGTTTCGGTGCCGACGACGCTCACGACGTTCGCGCGGCCCTCGCGCGCGGCGCGCGCCGCGATGAAGACGCTGAATTTCTCCATGACTTCCTCGGCATAGACGACGCCGTCGGAACCGACGGCGTCGGCGAGCATCATCGAGAAGACGCCGGTCCCCGCGCCCACGTCAGCGACGCGCGCGCCTGGCGCGACGCGCGCGAGGCGCAGGATCTGCGCGCGCTCCGCGAAGATCTGGCGGTCCTGACCCTCGAACAGCCGGTTCCATTCTTCGGCGCTCACGCGAGGGTCGAGGTAGGCGTCATTGGGACCCGGAGGTCGTCGCGTGCAGGCGACAATTCCGATGAGCGCGACCAGAGCAAGCGCGACGGAAAGGCATCGGCGCATTCGGAGGCGCATTCGGACAATGCCCAGCAGAATGCGTGCCAGGCCGATGTCCGCGGCACGCCTCTTGCTCGGGAATACGCGCCGAGCGTACCGTGTCGCCGATGCCGTCCCCTCAACGCACGCGAGCCGACGATTTTCTCGAGCTCGTCGAGCGCGGCAAGCGCGGGCGGCTCAAGCTCTACATCGGCTTCGCGGCCGGCGTCGGCAAGACGTACCGCATGCTCGAGGAGGCGCACGCGCTCAAGAAGCGCGGCGTCGACATCGTCGTCGGCTTCGTCGAGACGCACGGGCGCGTCGACACGCACGCCCTCATCGAGGGGCTCGAGGTCGTGCCGCGCCGCCAGGTCGAGTACCGCGGCGTCGTCGTCGAGGAGATGAGCCTCAACAACATCCTGAAGCGCAAGCCGGCGGTCGCGATCGTCGACGAGCTCGCGCACACGAACGTTCCCGGCAGCCGCAACCGCAAGCGCTACCAGGACGTCGTCGAGCTGCTCGAGGCGGGCATCAACGTCATCGGCGCCTTCAACGTCCAGCACCTCGAGAGCCTCAAGGACGTCGTCGAGCGCGTCACGGGGGTCGCCATCCGCGAGACGGTGCCGGACAGCTTCCTCAAGCAGGCGGACCAGGTCGTGAACCTCGATCTCTCCGTCGAGGATCTCCAGGAGCGCCTGCGCGCCGGGAAGATCTACGGCGCCGACAAGGTGGGCTGGGCACTCGAGCACTTTTTCAAGGACGACAACCTCGCGCACCTGCGCGAGCTCGCGCTGCGCGAGGTCGCCGAGAGCGTCGAGCGCACGAGCGCGCGGCGCCCGCCGGCCGCCGACGCCGTCGCGAGCGCCGACCGCGCCGCGCCCGGGCTGCGCGTCATGGTGTGCCTCTCGTCGGCGTCGCCGCGCGGATCGATCCTCGTGCGCAAGGGCTCGCGGCTCGCGGGACGCCTCAGCACGGATTGGTTCGTCGTCTTCGTCGAGACCCCGGCCGAGGCGCCCGATCGGATCGACAGCGCGGCGCAACGGCACCTCATGGACAACACCGACCTCGCGCGCGAGCTCGGCGCCGAGGTCGTGCGCCTGCGCTCGCCCGATCCCGTCCACGCCATCCTCGAGTTCGCGCGCTCGCACAGCGTCGGCCACGTCGTCGTGGGCCGCTCGTACCAGTCGTCGTGGAAGCAGTGGCTCGGCCGCACGCTGCCGATGCAGATTGTGCGCGAGGCGAGCGGCCTCGACGTTCACGTCGTCTCCACCGAAGAGGAGGTCGAGGCGTGAGCCTCAAGGCGAAGCTCCTGCTCGCGCAGGCGCCGCTGGCGCTCGCGCTCGGCCTGCTCGGGATCTTCTCGGGCGCCGTGACGACGCGCCTCGGCCGCGACGCGCAGCTCGTCCTCGCCAACAACTACCGCAGCGTCATCGCCGCCGAGCGCATGAAGGAGTCGCTCGAGCGCATCAACAGCGCCGCGCTCTTCCGGCTCGCGGGCCG
>Ga0265314_10003085_pt1 | contig 16415 bp, 12 predicted proteins | sample 4126metaG_FD_203106 | JGI IMG/M metagenome (GOLD analysis project Ga0265314, IMG submission 203106) | Rhizosphere microbial communities from Carex aquatilis grown in University of Washington, Seatle, WA, United States - 4-1-26 metaG | ecosystem: Host-associated > Plants > Roots > Rhizosphere >... | reverse complement strand
AACCCGCCCAGCGTGCTTTTCTCGGCCTGGTTTTCGCGCTGATCTTGGGGTTCTTGCCCGCGGTGTACTACTGCTTCGGACCGGGTACGACGGACGTGCGCAAGATCCGCGTCGAGCAAGAGCTGCTGTCCCGCCAGCCAGGAACCGAGGAAATCATGCGCCGCTTCGACGAACTTGACGGACAGGTCGGCGATGCGCACAGCCAGTCGACGCGCAATACGACCATCGTGTGGGTGGCGGTGGCGTCGGTCGCCATGCTCGGCTGGTACAAGATCACGTAGCGGAGAGAGGTTGGGCTACTAGACCGCTCCCTGCTCCAGGGCAGCGTCGCGTTTGCGCTGCGCGCGCTCCATCAACCAGACCACCAAGATGGACAGATTGTAGAGCGTGAAGATTGGCACCGCCAACAGGGTCTGGGTGAAGGGATCCGTGCTTGGCGTGAGCACGGCGCCCACGACGAAGGCAAGCACGATGGCGTACTTGTTGAACTTGAGCAGACCGCGGCTGCTGACGAGACCCATCCACCCCAGGATGGAAAGCACGACCGGCAACTCGAAGGCCAGCCCGCACCCCGCCAGGGTCATCATCTGAAAGTTGGCGACCTCGTCCATCATCAGCATCGTGTCGAGCTTGAAGGGAAGGTCGCCGGCGAAGCTCGTGCATAGCTTGGTCAGGTAGTAGGCCGCCGGTTCGCACATGAAGGCGTAGGAAAAGGCCGCGCCACCCAGAAAACACACGGCGGTTGCCGTGGAGATCAGCACGCCGATGCGCCGCTCTCTGCGATACAGCCCGGGCGCGACGAAGCGCCACACCTCCCAGAAGATGAACGGCGCCGAAATCATCAGGCCGCCCACGATGGCCAGCTTCATGTAGACCCAGAACGGTTCGGTCAGGCTCTTGGCGTAAAAGTTCATCTCGTGGCCGGCATCGCGCAGTCCGCGGCGAACCGGCCGCGTGAGCCAGTCGAAGTAGTGCTGGACGAAGATGAAGGAGGCGATCATGGCGACGAGGAAAAACAGGGCGGCGTTGCGCATGCGCACGCGCAGCTCGACCAGGTGTTCGAGGAAGGACATGCGCTTCTCGTCGGGCCGGGCGGCTTCGCCCGACGTCTCGCCGGTAAGCTGGGGCGGGCTGGCCGTCCCAGCGAGGTAGGGATCTTTCTCTGCGGGCGTTTCGGTAACGTCAGCTTCCTGATCCGCCATGACCTAGTCCTTCTTGCCTTCCGGCGGTCGCTTCTGCGGCGGGAGCTTGTGCAGCGAGGCCACCGTGGGGCGCGGCGTGACCGTCGCCGGCCCCGAAGCGGCGGCGTTGAGCTGCACCTGCACGTCGACCACCGTTGCGTCGGCCGGAGCGGCTGGCTTCGCGATGGGCGACGGAGGTCGGGGGAGCGGCGGTGGCGGCAGCCGAGGCCGCGGCGTGGTTACCGTGGGGGGTGGGGAATGCAATTCGGGCAAAGGGGTCAAAGTGTTGATGTTGTCGGAGGGTGGGGGATTGGCAATCATGGTTCCGCCAGCGCTCACGACATCGGACGGGTTGGCCGTGCGGCTGGGCAGTGCCGCCTTGCTATCCGCGGGCTTGGGCTGCGCCGCGGCTGGGTGGTCAGCCGCGATCTTGGGCAGCGCCATGGCTGGGGCAGCCGCGGGCTTAGGCTGCGCCGCGGGCGGGTCGGCAGCGGGTTTGGGCAATGCCGCTGCTGCCCTGGCCAAGTCTTCGTTGGCTCGCTGCTGGCGCTGCGCCTCTGCCTCTTCCTGCTTCTGCTTGGCTTCTTTCTTGGCTTCTTCCTTCGCTTCTTCGGCTGCCTTGGCCTCGCCCTGTTTGCGCTTGGCCTCTTCCTCGGCGGCCTTGCGTCGCGCCGCCTTGGCTTCATCCCGTCGTTTCAGCTCCTCGGGCGGCAAGGTCGCGGCGTCGCGCAGCTCCTGCAGCGGCTTGCGGATCATGTCGTCCAGCTCGATGTCCTGCCGGATGTCCGCGGTGGCTTTGCGGATCTCGCGGATGACCTTGCCTAGACCCGTGGCGATCTCGGGCAACATCTTGGGACCGAGAAAAATCAATGCGACGACGAGTACGACGACGATCTCGCCCATGCCGAGGTTGAACACGAAGACAGTCTTAGCCCCAAACGTGCGAGGTATCAATGATCGCCTGGCAGCGTCATTTGGCGGGGTGGGCCGAGCGCGTAGGCGTCTAGGCCGCGTTCGCGCAGCAGCGCAGCCAGGCGCTCGGCGCCGTCGTGAAAGAGCGCGACCTCCTTTGCCCCGGTGGATTCGATGGTAGCGAGGATTTCCGTGGCGCTGGGCAGATTGGTTAAGGCAAACCCGTGCGGCACGCGCATGCGCGCCAGCACGCCGGGATCTGTCGCCGAGCCCGATACCAAGGCGAGGCGAAGGTTGTCGAGCGCCACCAGGTTCGCCGCGTCCCGCGCCTCGGGTGGCCAAAGCAAGATCTCGTGCTTCGCGACCCGGCCGGCAAAGCGCGCCGGCGCGGGCAGGCTCGCGCACACATTGCGCAGACGCGAGAAGACGGCGGCGATGCGCGGATGCGCCCGCAAAGCAAGCCCAGCCTGGGCCAGATGGAGCGCGATGGCGGGCAAAGCGCCGAACGGCGATGCCAGCAGTACCGGTGTTTGTCCTTCACCAAGCGTTGCTTGTGCGAAGGCACGCACGGCAGCGATGGTTTCCTGGCGGGGCGGAAAAACCAGGCGTGGGTCGCCGAACGTGGCGTCGACACAGATGGCATCCGCTCGCCGAACCTCGCTGGCCTCGACGCCAGCGAGCAGCGGTTCGGGACAGAAGGCGCCCAAGTAGAAAATCCGGCACCCATCGTTTTCACTCAGCAGCCCGGCCGCGCCCGGCAGGTACCCGGTGGGCACGACCTCGATGCGAAGGTCACCGAGGTTGAACGGGCGGCCGAAGGCCGCGGGCAGGGTGCGCGGGCGCAACTTTTCGCCCGCGTCGCCGAGCAGGCGGAGGGTTTGCTCGGTGGTCACGATCTGCCGCCGGCCGGCCCGAGCGCCGGACAGCGCAGCTGGCCCGCGTGGCGCCAGGGCGCGGGCATGGGAAAGAAAGATGAGATCGCTGGCAAACCCGGTGGCGTCGCACGTGATGTGCGTGCCTGTCAGGCCAATCCCAGCGCGGTAGACAAAGGCGTGCGGAGTACGTCGTGGCTTCATTCGTAGCGCCGGGAACATACCCTAGAAAGTCAGTGCCAAGACAACGCCCGAAGCGTTCTTGGCGACAAGCGGCACGATTGCGATTCGAACCGCGGCTGTCGGAGAAGAGAGGTCGCCGCCGCGGTACGCGCGCAAAGCCGTGCGAGCACCAACCGGCTGAGTGAAGATCATGATTTCGCCTGTCGCAATGCCAGTCAGTAGACTGATGGTGGCACTGGTCCAGTGCCCAAATCCGGCACCCATGAGAAAGAAGATTCCTGCGTTGACCACGACATTGCCGCCATGAAAGAGCAAACTCCGCCCCTCTGCTTCGTTGGCCGCGTCTCGGATCAGCAATTCTTCCGCCCTTGCAAGCGACGCACAGGGATCTGGTTTGGTGGTCTCGGCTTCAGGCTCATCGAGACGCTTCTCATCGGCCATAACTTTCAGCGGTGTGACCACCAGCGGCCCCAATCCAATCAGCGAGGCTCCACCACCCACGTAAAAATCCAACCCCGACGCGTGGGACACAAGTGGTGCGGCGACGAATTGGCCGACCGCAAGGGCCGAATAGATGGCGCCCCAAGAGTAACTCCAGATGCGAGCCTGGTGGGCGTCGCTGCGCAAGCGTTCGCGGATGAAGTGCAGACGCGTCTGTGCGTTCCAGCGCTGAAGTCCAGGTTCTCGGCCGACCAAAGTGGTCGTGCATTCGCCTCCGAACGCCGGACAAGTCCACAAGGCGAACGAAAGACCAAACACGCGCCACACCCAACCCATTCGGCGAAGCATAGCAGGCTACGAACAAACTCTAGTCAGGGCGTGTTCGACCGAAGCAACGTAAGAGCCGCCGAACAAGTTCACGTGCACCATCAGGAAATAGAGCTGGTAGAGCGGCACGCGCGTCTCGTGGCCGGGCGAAGGCGGAAGGGCTTCGTCGTAGGCGGCAAAGACGCGTGGGCCGAAGCCGCCGAAAAGGCGCATCATGGCCAGGTCGATTTCACGATAGCCGCCGTAGACCGCCGGATCGATGAGACAGGGGAGGCCTTGCTCGTCCACCATGGCGTTGCCGCCCCACAGATCGCCGTGCAGGCGAGCCGGTGGCTCGGGTGGCCCGACGAATTCCTCCATGCGCGGAAGCAGACGATCGAATCCGCGGCGCATGGCCACGCTCGCTCGCTGCCCATCCACGGCCAAGCGCAGCTGCGGCAGCAGGCGGCGCTCGCGATAGAACTCGGACCAGGTCGGCAGTGGCTGGTTGGCTTGTTCCAGCCGCCCGATGAAGTTGTCGTGGTCGAGTCCGAAGCTGGGCGCGCCCGCGCGATGAAGCGCGGCCAGTCCGCGGCCTAGCAGTTCGTCGAAGTCCGATTTGCGTCGGCCGGTCCGGATGAGTTCCAGCACTAGAAAATCCGCCCCTTGCGCGAGGACCTTGGGCACGCGCAGCGCCCGGGCCTGGCCTAGCCAGTCGAGCCCGCGCGCCTCGGCCCCGAACATGCCGGCGGGCGCATCGGGGTTGCTCTTGACGAACACCCAGCGTCCGTCGGCCAATTGCGCCTGGTGTGCCTCGTTGATGTCGCCGCCCGAAACGCTGTCCCAGCTCACGACCGCGCTGCCCAGCGCCGCTTCGACCGCGGGAAGGACAGGGTCGCGAGTCATGGGGCAAGCCCGTAGGTCGTTTGCAAATGTTCGAGAAGCCCGCGGCAGGCCGCCAGGCAAATGTCGAAGACCAACTCGAAGCCCTCGGGGCCGCCATAATAGGGATCGGGAACTTCCGCTCCGGGCGCCGCGTTCGCGTCGAATTCGCGCAGCAGACGAATCTTCGTTCGCGCCTCGTCGGTGGGGGCAAGACGGCGCAAGTCGCGGGCGTTTTCCTCGTCGAGCGCCAGCACGAGATCGAAGCGATTGAAATCGCTGCGCACGAACTGGCGCGCCAACCCGGTGATGGGCATGCCGCGCTGCTTGGCCACGGCCCGGCTGCGTCGGTCGTGCTCCTGGCCCACGTGCCAATCGCCGGTTCCCGCGCTGTCCACGATGATGGCGCCATCGAGACCGGCCTCGCGCACGAGGGCGCGCATGACTGCTTCGGCCGTCGGCGAACGGCAGATGTTGCCCATACACACGAAGCTGACCGCGACTTGCTTGCCGTCCTTCATGAGGCGGACCCTACGCCAACCGGTCGCCCGTAGAGCGTGCCCGGACCTGCCCGGTCGATGACTACGTCGACGAGGTCTCCCACCGCCGCGCCCGCGGCCACGATGACCGGGCGGAAGTTGTCGGTGCGGCCGAGCAGCTCTGCCGGCGATCGGCGCGAGGGCGACTCGCACAGCACGCGCTCGCGCTGTCCCACCAAGGAGGCGTAGATTTCGGCGGTGATCTTGCGTTGCTCCTCGATGATGTGGGCCAGGCGCCGCTGCTTCACTTCGGCGGGCACATCGTCGGGCAACTTGCGCGCGGCCAAGGTTCCTTTGCGTTCCGAGTAGGCGAACATGAAGGCGTTGTCGAAGCGCAGATCCGCCAATGCGCGGCAGGTGTCCTCGAATTCCGAGTCGCTCTCGCCGCAAAAGCCGATCAAGAAATCGGTGGTGATGGCGATGGTGGGCATGGCCGCGCGCAAGGCCGACACCAGCCCGGCGTAGGTCGCGAAATCGTATCCGCGCCGCATGCGCTCCAGCACCGAGTCCGAGGCCGACTGCAATGGCAGGTGCACGTGCTTGCACACCTTGGGCAGCTCGGCCATGGCAGCGATGACCTCGGCCGTGAAGCCGAGCGGGTAGGGCGAGACGAATCGGATGCGCTCGATCCCGTCCACCGCCGCCACCTCGCGCAGCAGATCGGCGAAGCCGACCTCGCGCCCGCCGTTGGAGAAACGATACGAGTTGACGGTCTGGCCGAGCAGCTGCACCTCGCGAAACCCGCCAGCCGCCATGGCGCGCACTTGCCGCACGACCTCGCCGGGCGGCGTGGCGTGCTCGCGCCCGCGCGTGAAGGGCACCACGCAGAACGTGCAAAAGCGATCGCAGCCGCGCTGGATGGCCACGTGCCCGATCACCGAGCCGGTCATGGCGCGCGAAGGATCCAACCCTTCGTAGGTTTCGTGCGGGTCGAGCAGTGTGTCTTCGACCACTTCGCCGGCACGGGCGCGCTCGATGTGTTCGGGCAGGCGGCGGTAGCTGTCGGGCCCAATCACCAGATCGACGTAGGGTGCCTGTTCGCGCAGGTCGCTGCGCAAGTGCTCGGCCATGCAGCCTGTGATGCCCAAAACCACGCGCTTGCCGTGTCCCTTGTACTGGGCCAGGGCGCTGGCGCGGCCGCGCACGCGTTCGATTGCGCGCTCCCGCACCGCACAGGTGTTGATGAGAATTACGTCGGCGCCCGCCGGATCGTCGGTGCGTGCGTACCCGGCCTGGGCCAGCAGCCCGAGCACCATGTCGGTGTCCGCCACGTTCATTTGGCAGCCATAGGTTTCAACGTAAACCGTGGGCATCGCGCCTTCTTATAGCATCCACTTCACGGCGTGCCTGTTCGCCGTCTCGAACTCAGGGGACGCGCTGCTACAGACCTGCGCAGACGGATTGAGCCGCCGCCCCGGCAGACAGGCTCTTGAGATCGTCGGCTAGCTTTTGGACTCCGGCGGGAATTGGCCGGCAGGAATTCATGGTCTGTGACGCGCATGGCGTGCCCACCAGGACCGAACCACCACTGGCGAGGGTGATGGACCAGATGGTGCCATCGGTGGGCCGCTCATCCACACCGTAGATGGGGGGTGTGCTTAGCGCGAAGGCGGCTTGTACGTCAGGGGCGGCCAGATCCGCGACGATCGTCGAAACCGAAGCTATGGGGGACGCTCCACAGGCCGGCAACGTGGGCATGCACGTGCGCGCCGTGGCGCCGTCGATCGCGCCGCGAAGATAATTGCGCGTCAGGGCCAGTCCGCCCGAAACATCCAGCTTGAACTGGTCCTGATACGTGACCATTCCACCGATGGCGCCAAAAGTGACCGCCGTGGGCAGCGCGCAGGGATCTTTGCCTGCATCCACGGGCGGGCAGCTGACCAAAGCGCAGAACACTTGGCCGTTCTCCATACAGGTGCAGACGTAGCAGTCGCGTTGACCAGGCCCGCCGTCGGGCAAGATACAGGTCAGTCCCGTGTCCTGGGCGGAATCATCGGTGTCGGGAGCGGGCTTGACGTCCATGCCCGGCTTGGGGTCGTTGGCCGCATCGGCCGGCGGTTTGTACTCGCTGGTTCCGTCAAGGATCGGCATGGCATCCGCGAATGGGTTGCCATCTGGCTTGGCATCGTCACTTGATCTGGCTATATCGGAGCCTGCCCGGCCATCGGGCGTCGGGGGCACGGCCATCGCATCGTCAGCAGCCGACGGGCTGGCATCACCCAGGCAAGCCATCAACGTGCAGGCGACCGCGCCCGAGCTTTCGCACGAGCAAGTGTTGCATCCGTCGGTCGAGGGAAAGGTTGTGCCCGAGTTGTAGGTCTTGCCGGCGTAGCCGCAAGTTCTTTGCCCGGTTGTCAGGCCAGTCTTCGAGCAACCCACCGAGAGCACCGCCACGGCGGAAACCATGAAACCAGCCATCGCTTTCGAGCTTCGAGTCATGCGCGCCTAACCTCACATTCAACTGCTCGTCCCAGAAGCCTTGGGTTGTCTTCTACACCTTTTTGAATCCATCACAAACGATGCCGCGCCCGCGCGATGAGCGCATAGAGAAGCGGGCCGGATCCCGCGAGCGCCAGAGCCAGCGTGAGCGCTCCGAGCTGTCCCGGGTGCTCGTGCCGTTCGCGCCCGAAGGCCAGAATGAGGAGCGCCGCGGGGCCTGCGCCCAGCAAGACAGCGACCCCAAGGCCGCCGGGAATGCGAAACGGTCGCGGCAGGCCGGGTTCGCGCACGCGCAGGATCACGAGCGCGGCAAACTCAAGCATCAGGGACAAGCCGTAAAGCAGAACGTCGAGCTCGATGAGGCGCTCCAATCCCAGTCCAAGGGCCACCGACCAGGCCATCGTCAGCACCAGGATGGATGCCCAGGGTGCTCCGTTGCTGCGCAGCTGGCGGGCAAAAATCCGAGGCAAGCGGTCCTCCGATGCCAGCACGAGCGGCAACCGCGAGTACGACATGACGAGCGCATTGGCCATACCGAAACCGCAAAGCATTCCGCCTGTGACCATGGCGAGCGCGAGCCACGGGCCACCCAGGACACCGCCCACGACAACCCACGAACCCGTGACCCAGCCGCTGGGATCGAGCCCCGCGTGCGCCGCTCCGGCCACGGGCAAGAAGTAGGTCAGGGCGACCAGGGATACGGTGATCAGCATGGCCAACGGATAGGTGCGCTGTGGGCGCTCCACTTCGCCCGCGACGGTGGAGGCGTTGTCCCAGCCCATGAAGTTCCACATGGCGACCAAAGCGCCACCCACGAAATCGCCGCTGGGAGTGGTCGGGTGGACTGGACCATTCCTCGCGGTTCCGGTGAAGGCGAGGATGGTCATGACCACGAACGGTGCTAGCAGCAATACACCCATCCATTCGGACGCCCGGCCCACGGCCCGCGAACCGCGCAAGTTGAGAGCCGCACAGGCCGCCAGCACCGCCACACCCACGAGGACGCTGCCAGTACCCTGGGACGCCTCCGGCCACAAGCGGCCGAGATACAGCAGGAACAACGTGGGGTAGATGGCCATGTCGAAGACGCTGGCGCAAAGGGAGAGCCAGGCTTCCTGAAAACCCCAGAACGGTCCCATGGCCCGCTTGACCCAGACGTAGTATCCGCCCTCGTCGGGAATGGCGCTGGCCAGTTCGCCCACCATGAGCGCCGTGGGCAGGCTCCATAGCACCGGTATGGCCACGAGAAGCAGCAGCGCGGTCGGGTAGCCGGCCTTTTGCACCAGCTCTTCGAGGCCATAGGGGCCGCCCGCGACCATGAAGTAGGTTGCCGCCACCAGGCCGGCGAGGGTGAGCTTCTTCTTCACCGTGCGTTCCGCATGGGACAGCATCGAGACCAAGATACTCTGGGATCTTGGGCGCGCGAATGCAACAGCCTCGGCGAGAGAGGGGAAGACTGTCGGTCTACGCCTTTTCCGCAAGCGCGTTTGCAACCATGGTCGCCAATGCTTCCAGACTGTATGGCTTCTGCAGCCAGCATAGTCCACGGTCAATCGCGGCTTGTACGCGGTCGCTCGGCCCAAGGCCGCTCACCAGGATTGCACGCTGCTGGGGGTAGAGTTGCCGAATCATCTCGAGGATCTCAAAACCATCGCGCTCTTCGAGCAGGCTCATGTCTAGGATGATCAGATCGAACGGACTCCTGCCGGTCGTCGCTGCCTGCACGAACCGCTCGTACGCCAGCTTGCCGCTTTCCAGGGTCTCGACGTCGTAGCCAAGGTGCTGAAGTACGCGCCGGCCGGTGCGCAAGAGGACGGCAGAGTCGTCTACCAGCAGGATCGTCGGACGACCGACCGGCGGTGGCGTCGGATTGGGCGTCGTCTCCGCTCGCTCTTCGGAGCGAAGGCGCGGGAAGTACAGCGTGAACGTCGTGCCTTGACCGCGCACACTGGTGACGTCGACGAAGCCGCCATGATCCTTCACCACACCATGCACGATGGCGAGACCCAGGCCCGTGCCGCTCGATTCCCCCAAGGGCTTGGTGCTGAAGAATGGCTCGAAAATCCGACCCACGTCGTCTTGCGAAATTCCTCTGCCGGTGTCGCTGACCGAAACCACCACATAGTCACCCGGCTCGATGCGTTCGAATCCGGCGACTGCTTCCGACAGGCGCGCTTCCCCAGCGCGGATCGATAACTGTCCCGCCCCTTTGATCGCATCGACCCCGTTTCGCATCAGATTTGAAATTGCGCGGTTCAGATGGACCTCGGAGCCAAAGACGGGCAGCGGTCTGTATGGCAGCTGCGATACGATCTTCACGTTTTGTCCGTGGTTGGAAGCGACCAAGGACGCGCTCTCGGCGATGCAATTGGACACCACGGCGTTCAGGTCCAACCGTTCCTTGCTGACCCGGCCCTGGCGACCCAACGTCAACAAGTCCTTGATGGTCTGGGAAGCGCGCAGGGCGGCCGTCTTGATGGTTGCAAGGTCGGCCCGCATCTCGCGCGCCTGCGCGTCGGGGTCCAGCCTAGTCAGTTCAGCCAGAATAAGGTCGGGAAGGGCAACGATGGGTCCCAGGGAATTGTTCAGGTCGTGGGCCACGCCGCCGGCCAGGACGCTGAGCGATTGCAGGCGCTTGCCGGTGGCTAGACGTTCCAGTTCATCGCGCTCGTGTAGACGGGTTCTTTCGACCAACTCCTGGTGGATCTGGATGCTTCGTAGCGCAATGTTGAGCTGGTCGCGCAGGACGTGGTAGCCCTGGGTCCCCGGCAATTGTTCGAATACGGCGATGCCAATGCGCTCGGTTTCGAAGACCAACGGAAACGCCAGCAGGGTGCTCTGTCGCGCTTCCAGCAGGCAATCGTGTGGGAACAGTTGTTGCGCCGGAAACGCGTGTGGCAGGGGAGAGTGGGGCCGGCCGTCGACCATGCAGAGGAAGGGTTGCAATTCCTTGGCGCTGCTATCGGAAAATCGCGATAGGAATGCGGTCTGCACCCCGGCATCGGGAAGGGCCTTGAGAGCCAACTTTTCCAGCGATTCCCAGTCCAGCGCGACGCCGACCTGTTCACCAGCCACGAGGAGCTGGCGGTAGTTTTGGTCGATCGCCACGCGGTGCTGGACCTGGATGGCCGTGTCGGCAGTTGCGATGAGTACGAAGGAATCCGCCCACAGCCGCTCCATTTCCAGGTCGGCAAAATCGCGGAACGCTTCGCGCAGCCATTCCACCGCGTCCTGAACCGCGCGGTACTGTTGGTAGTTCTCGCCTGCCTGGTCGAGCAGGCGTTCCAAACAGTCGGTAAAGAACGAGGAGCGCCCGCTGATCTGCGCCTCGAATCCAGCGATGAGAGACTCGGCGGCGCGTTCGTGGTCGAGGCCCGTGGAGCGCAGGATGGGTGCGAGGCCTGTCGCAAGTTGGGTGCGATGGACTCTTACGTACTCCGGTAGAGACCACGCCGCAGTCGCGGAGACTGGCGCTTGGGTCCGCCGCGTCCCTGGACGGCAGCCACACGACCTGCGCACGACGAACTCCGTCGCGAGGCGGGTGACCGCGGCCACGGGCCTGCCCGCCAGCTCGTCAAGAACGATCTGAATCGCCTGTGCGGCCATGGCGTCGAAAGGCTGAGCCACGGTGGTGAGCGCGGGGTTGGCCATGCGGGAAAGTGGGACGTCATCAAAGCCGGTCACGCGAACGTCGCGAGGCACATTGCGGCCGTGCTTGCGCAGGGCCACCACCGCACCCATGGCCATGAAGTCGTTGGCGGATGCGATGGCGTCGAATTCGATTCCCTTCTTGAGCAGCGCCTCGACGCCGTCGAATCCGTCGCTCGGCATGAAGGTTCCGGGCACGACCAGGGCCGGGTCGAATTCGATCTGTTGTTGCGCCAGCACCTGGCGATAGGCGGCCAGTCGAATGGCCGCCTCGGCCTTGCCAGGGGTTCCCTCGAAGAAGGCCACGCGCCGGCAATGGTGTTCCCGCACGAGGTGCTCCACGGCCGCGCACATCCCGACGCTGTCGTCAACCGTTAGGCTGGGGACGGTCGGGATCTCGGCGCCAACGCTACAGATAGGGAGCTGGGTGAAGCGCCGGACCAGACGCAGGAGCCCCTCAAGACCGGAGTGGCCGCCCAGCAGGGAGGAGATGATGACGACTCCGTCCGCACGTTCGGGCCCCACCATTTCGAAAATCGCGTTGTGGGCCGCGCACCCGCGATAGGGCTCGTCGAGCCCTCGACCGAAGATCATGAGCAGATTCAGATCGAGCTTGCTGGCCTGGGCCGAGAATGCGCTCTGGATCTGCGTGGCGTACCCGCCCCCGAAGAAGTCCATATAGTCGAGGAGAACCGCGATGGTCTTGCGGCGAGGTCGAGAAGAACTGGCGGGTACATCCAAGACGGGCGTCTCCCTGTCGGCGTTACTACGCCGCGTCTGGTCGAGCGCATGTCGCCTTAGTACTACAACGGCTGAAGCACCGGATTCTTGAGCCGCATGACCGACAGCTCCACCAGTAGCGGTTGACGTCGCAGCAGCCGCTGCTGCTTGCGGTGTACCTTGTGGGTACCTGCGGATGGCACTAGGGCCCGTTGCGCACGCAACGCACGTTGGCCGTCGGGAAGTAGTCCCAGGTGTTGACGCCGTTGGCGGTGGTGCCGACGTTGGTTCCCGTGAAGCCGTCGCAATAGCTCAGGCCCCAATCGGCGGTCGCCGACTGGGACTCTGCCGCCCAGAACCAGTAGCTCGGATCCTTGCAGCCATTGGGCGTACCCGGGAATGCGCTCAGCACGACGGCGTTGCCTACCCGGGCTTCGTTCACCGTGCTGGAAAGCTCGCCCAAGGTTGGCACACGGAAGCCTGTGTGCCCGTTCAGCGTCAAGCTGGCGCAGTAGGCCGGCGCGTCTGCCCAAGCCATGGTGGGCGGCGGCGAGAACCCCGATTGCCACACCAGGCCGGTATAGTTGTCCGTGGTCTCGCCATTGACGACCGTGTAGTGATTCGCAGGCTCGACGGCGAGTGCGCTTGGCGCCTCGCCGGCGCCATTGCCGCGAACACATCTCGTCACGAAGTTGGTGCCAGCCAATGAATAGGCATTGCTGGTCATCCCGTTCGAACCGTAGCCCCAAGCCAGATTGGCGCCGTTTATCCCTTGAATGGTTTCCCACCAATAGGAACCCGTGGCGTAGGCTCCGCTGGTGGTCGTGAAGGGTGGGGACGCATAGGCAGTCCTGCCCAACGTCTGATCCATCAAGCTTGCCATCTCCATCCGGGTGGGCAGCCGCCAATCGTTGAAACCAGCATAGCTGCTGGTGCCCAGAGCCGCGCAGCGATCGGAACTGGCCTGCCAGGTGCCCTGGGTTGCGGGATTGGCCTTCTCCCACACGAGGCAGGTGACGTTGTCGCGTACGGCGCCGTTGCCTAGATCGGTATAGCTCTGGGGATGAGCCAGTTTCTCGCTGGGCGGAGTCGGCACAGGCCAGCAGGCCCACTTGTGCGAGCCGCACGTCGATTCCTGGCAGGCGCCAGGGGGCGTGGTGGTGGTCGTGGTGGTGCCGCCGGTGCCGGGCGTCGCGCCGCCCGTGCCGACGACGCCACCGTTGCCAACCGAGCCGCCGCGCCCCGTCGTGCCACCGGTCCCGATCCGGCCGCCGGTTCCAACCACCCCGCCCGAGCCGACGATGCCGCCGGTCCCAACGCTGGTGGTTCCTAGGCTGCCACCGCCCCCCACGCTGCCGCCGGTCCCGACCACCCCGCCCGAACTTGAGCCACCGCGCGAGCCGGTCAGGCCGCCGCTGCCCGTGGCGCCGCCGGTCCCTGTTCGGCCGCCGGTCCCGACGCTGCCCGAGCCGGTGCCACCGTTTGCCGACGAGCCGCCGCTCCCGCTGCCGCCGGTCTCGGACGCCCCGCCCGCTGGGCCGCTGCCACCTTGGCCATCACCGCGCCCCGATCCGCTGCACGCGGAAACTCCTAGAGCCAGAATTCCCACGGCACACAACGTCGCAGATCGCAGCATGGTAAACTTCATTCCTTTTAGTGACCCGAGCGAACGGCGAGGCTCATGCTCATTGGACAATAGCTCGTAGGACCTCGACGGTTCCTTTGCTTCCGTCCAGCTGCACCAGATCGCCGGTCTTGATGAAGCGCAGGGCGCCTTTTGCAGAAACCACCGCAGGGATTCCGTACTCGCGCGCCACCACGGCACCATGGGACAGCGGACTGCCGATCTCGGTGACAAGTCCACCGATGAGGCTGAAGTAGGGTGTCCAGCCGATGTCGGTGAACGCAGCCACCATGATCTCGCCCCGTTCGAGCGTGGCCGCTTCAGCGATGCTGTTCACGAGCCGAGCCCGAGCACGAACGGTGCCACGGCTGACCGGGATGCCCCGAATCTGATTGCCGGCAAGAACGACCGCCTCTTCCTCTTCCAGCGGCTCGGGAATTCCCACGTTCATCAGCGGGAATCGGAGCTTTGCGGTCTCCGGTAGCAGGGCCCGTCGTTTGCTCGCCTTCGCTTTCCATGCAGGGTCGCAGTCCTCGACAAGTCGCCCGATCTCTTGCCGGGTGAGGAAATAGATCTGGTCGGCATCGTCGAGCAGGCCGCGCTCGACCAACGTCACGGCATAGTCGCGGTAGGCTTTGCGAACTCTGTTGACCATGCGCATGGAAAGCGCCTTGGTCATTTCACGGTTGGCCACGGCCTTGCGCGCGGCTTTCTTGAACAAGTTGAGAAAGAGGCGCTGGGAGATTGTGAGGTCGTTCTTCATGCGCTGACGGAGGTCGCTGCCGCTCTCGCTCGCGAGCTTCGACGGCTTGTCGGCTTTGAGGGAAGCCTGAATCATGGAGATGAGTTGCTCCTGATCTTCTTCCCAGGGCTTCTCTCGTAGCTCCGCTTCGCGTACGCAGCGATGGCCGTGCCGGCGCAAGAACGCGTGGTAGCTCTCGCGCAGAGGGACCGGAGCATTCTCCTCGATGAATTTGAGCGCAATGGACGGGGGCACGAACGCAACCTGCTCTACAAGGCCGGCGGAGACGCGCAACTGGTCCACAAAGCGTTCGATAGACTTGACCGCGTCGGCGCTTTCGATTGCGGAATTATCCGCGAGTAGCAAGGTTGCCAGCGCGTGGTCGCGCGCCTCGGGAAGTCGGCGGTTGCGGGTCAGAATCCCCATCAGGAGCGAGTAATAGAGACCGGATTGGGCCGAGGTGAGGTTGTGGAAGCAGAAGGCGTCCGCCAGCCGCTCGAAGGCGAAATTCAGGGTTTGGTAGTCTTTGTGCAGATCACCGATCATGTGCAGCCTGAATCCCTGTTCCAACTTGCGCAGCTTTCTCACGCTTCGCCCGGCGAACTGAATCGAGGTGATTTGTTTGAGAAAGCCCACCCAGCGTACAATAGCGGGGGCGAATTTCCCCACGACCAACTCGGGCACATCCGTTGCGCTCAGAGAAATGAGCACATTCTCTTTCTTGTTGAGCGCCAGCCTTTCGACATAAGCCATGTACCTGCTCATATTGAAGAAGAGGCGGTTGTAGAAGAGCTCTAGCGACCGCCATTCCCGAATCTTCTTCATAGGGATGACGCCGGAGCGGGCAGCCAGGTAGCCAAGCCCTATGTCGATGGCGCGACCGCACACCGAGTAGGTCAGGGGAGTGACCACCCCCGGCATCATCTCGCCGATGTTTCCCAGTGACCAAACCCCAGCGCAGGCATCCTTGCCGTTATCGAGCACATCATCGAGCTCGTTGAAATGAACGTCGTCCAAGGTGGTGATGGGCCGCAACTGCAACCAGTGAATCCCACCCGCGCGATCGATGGCCCATTCCAGGTCGACGGGATAGCCGTAAGCCTGCTCGGCCGCCCTTGCCCCTGCCATGAGCTCCAGGACCTGTGCAGCAGAGAGTGCATCCCCGCTTGAAGCCATTTGCGACGCAAGGTCTTTGCCGCTGCGGAAGATCCGGTACTGGACACCGTCCTTCTTGCCGCCGACCAGATCTTCCCCGAGGCCGGCTGCGACATTGATCAACATCTTGTCCCTGCGGTTGAAGACCGGATCGGCGCTGAAGATGACCCCAGCCTTCTCGGCCTTCACCATGTTCTGCACGAGAACGGAAATGCGCGTGTCCGCCGCGCCTTGCAAGTTGGCTGAGTAACGCAATACCCTGTCGCTGCGGGCCGAGGCGATGCATTGGAGAATGGCGGCCCTGACCGCTTGGGGGTCGCTGACATCGAGGTAGCTTTCGAACTGACCAGCAAAGGACGCCTGCAACCCGTCTTCGCTCACCGCAGACGAGCGCACCGCCTTCGGTCCAGGGCCGAGCGCGGCGAGCTGACTTGCAAGCAGCTCTTGCGGAAGATCGCGCTCCTCGGGCTGGAAGATGATCAAGGTCTTGGGAACCTTGAGTCCCAGCCGGTCAAGCAGGTGCAGTCCGCGGGCTTTTCCACCCACGGGCTGGTCTTGCAAATCGCGGAGGAAAAGCCACAAGCGGTCAGTCTATCCGATGGAGGTCTGCGTGAAATCCGTATTCCGCCATGCCGAGCCCGTCCACGCCATTGAATCGGTAGCTGGCGATGCCTTCTCTCATCATGTACTTGCCGTCGTGCAGATAGGGGAACTCCCCGTGGCGCTGGAACTCTAGCGTGTGTTTCTTCCCGCCCCGCGTGTGAAACACCA
>Ga0265314_10003083_pt1 | contig 16429 bp, 14 predicted proteins | sample 4126metaG_FD_203106 | JGI IMG/M metagenome (GOLD analysis project Ga0265314, IMG submission 203106) | Rhizosphere microbial communities from Carex aquatilis grown in University of Washington, Seatle, WA, United States - 4-1-26 metaG | ecosystem: Host-associated > Plants > Roots > Rhizosphere >... | reverse complement strand
CCGCCTTCTCCAATACGCGCCTGCCACAGCGTCTGACCTTTCTTATCAGGATCGATCGCATAGACCACGGCGGACTTTTGGCCCAGGAGAAGCGCGCGGTTCCCGTTCGGCAGGGAAACCAAAATCGCCGACGCCGCGAAATCGAAATCGGGACCTTCCGTATCCGGGCAGTTCACTTTGCCGGGAAGCTGGCAGGAACTGTTCCAGGCATCTTTGGCGGTGAATTGTTTCGACCACAGAATCTCGCCGCTGGACAATCTCAATGCGACTACGGCGTCGCTCATCGAAGTCGCCGGATCGGAATAATTGTCGCCGGTGGTGATGTACATTGTGTCGCGCTCGGGATCGAGCGTGGGAGCGGTCCACACGCCGACGCCCGACGGTCCGAAAGACGCTGCCCTTTGCTTCGTTTTGCCGCGCTGCTTGGCGACATCCGGAATCATGTATCGCTTCCAGATAGTTTTTCCGGTGGCCGCATCCAAGGCCGACTCGCTGCCGCGGAACGTGCAGCAAGCATAGCCGGGAGAAACCGACAGAGCTTCCTCGCGGGAAGCCGTGCCCACGTATAGGCGTCCCTGATAAAACACGGGAGTGGCGGTCATGGTCGAGGCAGGATGTTCGTCCGGACGCATCCTCCACAACTGTTTGCCCGTGGCTCCGTCGAGTGCGTACACGAATCCCGCGGAATCGCCAAAGAAGATCGTTGGATTACCCGCGACCTCCCCAGTTGCGATCCCGGACCGAACCTGCGACTGGACCATGGTTGTCCAGTGAACACAGCCAGTGGCCGCGTCGAGCGCGTAGACGCTGCCATCCTGGCTACCGACGAAGATTCGACCGCGATAGACGGCCGGTTGCGATCGCAACGTGGACGTATCCGGGAATGCGAACGCCCATTTCAACACGAGACGAGGCACGGAGTCCGCTTGCAGGCCCGCCTCGTTTGCCGGAAGGAAACGCGTGTTCGTGAGTCCGCCGCCCCAACTGGTCCAGCTTGGGGTGTTCTTCCATGACGCCCCCGCGGGACCCCCTACTGAGCATGGGTTCGCGATCTCCTCGCGGCGCCGCTCCACCGTCACGGCCGTGCCCAGGAAATTCGCGACCTTCTGTCGTTCGTCGCCGGAAAGCGGAGCGGCCTGCGCTTTCATGATTCCGCTTTCGAGAGTGCGCAGGATCGCCGCGGGCGTCATGGTCTTGAGCGCCGCGATCTGCGGAACGCGCGCCTCCGCTCCCGCCGCGGCCTGGTGACACGATGCGCAGTTCTTTTGAAAAAGCTGCTCAGCGTAAGGATCGGCGCCGTACAGAATCACGGGCGCGAGCACTAAAAACAAACACTTCATGGCAGGCTCCTGCGCCTGGTTGGCGCACCGCCTGGGAGTATATCCTATTCTTCCCGCAGCGTCGTAGCTGGATCGAGCCGTGCGATCCGAAGGCTCGGGAGAAGGCTCGCGAGCGTTGCGACACTGAGCAGAGTGATCGCGACGACGGTGAACGTCATCGTATCCGTTGCTTCCACGTGGTAGATCAGCGCCCGGAACAATTTCCCCGCCGACCGCGCGAGCACGAAGCCGATCGCAATTCCGGCGGCACTTAGAACGATGCCAGACCGTGCCGCAGCGGAGATAGTCCGGCCTACCGATGCGCCCAATGCGAGCCGTATGCCGAATTCGCGAGTGCGCTCCACCACGGTCTGGGTGACCAGACCAAAAATTCCGACGGCGGATAGCAGCAACGCGAGACCGGCAAGCGAGCCTAGCAGCACGGATTCAAGCCGCTGTAGCCCGAAGGCCTTATTGCGAATCTCATCCATTGTTTCAAAGCTCGCGAATGGAAGCAGAGGATCGACGGAGGCGACTCCTGCTTGCATAGCGGCGCCGATTGCCGATCGCGGACCTGAGGCCCGCACCACCCAACTCGGAGCAAACCAGGTATGAATTAACTGAAAGTACCCGTCTTCGATCTGTCCTGCCGGCAGATAGAGGTTGGGAATAGGCGCAACTGGATCGCCGAAACCCACCTGTTGTACGTCTCCAACGATCCCTACGATTTCGCGGTTTGGTCCAAGATGGCGGCCTAGGGGGTCGTCATCCTTGAGAAATCTTCGCGCGAACGCTTCGTTGACGATGGCGACGGGCTGTGATCCCGCTCGATCCGAGCCTATGAACAGCCGTCCACGTATCAACCGGAACCGTAAGGCTTCGAAATAACCCGGAGTCACATAGGTCACGTTTGTATTGCGGTTTTGTGACGTCGCTCTTGGTCCATCGATAACCCGAACTCCGTCGTTCAACGCCCGTTGGTACGGTAACGTCAACCCTACGCCTGCCGCCTCCACACCTGGGTATTCCCGGATGCGCGCGAGTCCGGCATCGTAGAGTTGGTTTATGCTGGCGGCTGTGGAGTAGCGAGCATCCTGTAGCGGCAGACCAGCAGTCAGAACGTCACGGCCGTCATAGCCCGGATTGAGACCTTTCAAGTGGGCCAGTGTTTTGAGCACCAGACCGAAACCCACCAGCAGAACCATTCCCAGGGCAACTTCGGATACCACCAGTCCCCGGCGCGCCCACGGGCTCCGGCGCGCTGAAATGGCCCTGCCCGCCGCTCCCAGGGACTCCCGGATATCCAGCCGCGTTGTGTACCAGGCTGGATATAAGCCCGAGAGAATGCTGGTCAGCATGGCGGTCGCCGCGGTCACTGCCAACACGCGTAGATCCATATTGATCGGCTGCGTAAGATCGAGTGGCTGCGCGGCTAGGCGTCTAAGCACCAGAAGCGCTCCGTAACCAAGTGCCAGCCCCGCTGCTCCTCCGGCCCCAGATAAGAGCAGGCTTTCGGATAGCAACTGGGTCAGAACGGCGGGCTTCCCGCTGCCGAGCGCCAGGCGAGTCGCGATTTCATGCCGCCGCGCGTCTCCGCGTGCCAGTATCAGCCCTGCGACGTTTACACATCCTATGAGCAACACCAAACCTACCGCGGCCCACAGCAGCAGCAAGGGCTCCCCGAGCGGGAGTTGCCGGTCGTCCGCCGTGGCGCGCTGCACCGAAACCAAACGAAGGCTTACGGAAACGTTGGGCTGCCGCCGGGGTTCGGCGTCGGGGAAGGATTCCACCAGATTCAACTCGGCCTCGGCCTGCCGGATATTGTAGCCAGACCGCACGCGAGTCAAGAGGCCATAATTAGAACCCCCGCCCTCGCCCGTTGTCGAAGGTCGCAAGGGTGTCCATAGGTCCGCAGGCGGCCTGCTGTTGAATCCTTCGGGCATGACTCCGACGACCGTGAACGGCTCGCCGCGCAAAACAATCTTCTTTCCCGCAATCGATGGGTCGGAGCCAAGGGCGTGGGTCCACAGGCCGTGGCTGATCACGGCCACGGCGGCTGCTCCGGGGCGATCTTCTGCGGGGTCGATTTCCCGCCCCAGGAGCGGCTTTACCCCAAGCACGCGGAAGAATCCCGAAGATACTCGAAGCTGCTGCATGTACTGCGCGGTCCCAGACACGACCAAATTCACTGGCCCGGGGGAAGCATGCAGCGCCATATCCAGGCTATGCACACGATCCCTAAGATACTCCCATGTTTTCCCGTCGACCGAGGTTTCTTCATCCTCGCCCTGCGGGTGTCTGACTAGCACCGAAATTCTGGCCAACCGCTCAGGGTCGGGGTAGGGCAGAGGCCGGAACAGCATCGCGTCGACGATGCTGAAGATCGCGGTGTTGGCGCCGATACACAGCGCCAGCGTGACGATCACCGTCAGCGAGAATGCCGGGTTCTTGCGCAGAACGCGGAAAGCGTAGCGGAAGTTGCGAGCGATAGTGTCGGCCCACGCCAAGCCGGAGGATTCGCGGACCTCTTCCTTGACGGCGGTGACGCGTCCAAACTCGCGGCGGGCGCGCAGTTCGGCTTCTTGCGGAGAGACGCCACGGGCGATCAGATCGTCAGTGTATTTCCGCACGTGATCGCGCAGTTCGGCGTCCAGGTCCGATTCGAAGCGCCCGCGATGGAACATGGGTCGGAATCGCTTGAACATGGGCCCTACACCTCGCTGGAGCGCGCCTTCAGGACGTCGCCGATCGCTTCGCTCAAGCGTCCCCAGTATGCAGTTTCTGCGGTCAGGTGTTTCCGCCCGGCCGCGGTCAGTTCGTAAAACTTGGAGCGGCGATTGTTCTCGCTCTCTCCCCATTCGGACGTAATGAACCCGCCGTGTTCCAGCCGGTACAGCGCGGGGTAGAGCGACCCTTGGGGAATCTGTAAGGCTTCGTTGGAGATCTGCTGGATCCGCTGCAGAATGCCGTAGCCGTGCAGCGGGCCGAGTGAAACAGCCTTCAAAATCAGCATGTCGAGCGTCCCTTGCAGGATCTCGACCGGCGGCTTAGCCATGAGAAAGGACTCCTTCCTAGGATGACTAGGGGAATGCTACCACGGCTCTCCTAGAATGGCAAGGGGAAGGTTTTGATTGCGAATTACGCCAGCCTTACATCAAGCAAGGTTCAGGACCTTCGCCACGACGTTCTTGTCCTGCTCGATCTTCTTCTGCAGGAGCATGATGGCGTAGATCAGCTGTTCCGGCCGCGGGGGGCAGCCGGGAACGTACACATCCACCGGGATCACCTGGTTCACAGGCACCAGGGCGTAATTCGAAAACACGCCGGTGGAGGTGGCGCACGCGCCCATGGAGATCACCCACTTAGGCTCGGGCATCTGCTCGTACAGGCGGCGGATAACCGGAGCCATCTTGTTCGATACTCTGCCCGCGATGATCATCAGATCGCTCTGCCGCGGCGAGCCGCGCATGACTTCCGCGCCGAAACGTGAAATGTCGTAGCGTGAGGCGATCATCGACATCATCTCGATGGCGCAGCAGGCCAGACCGAAGCTCATCGGCCAGATGGCATTCTTGCGGGCCCAGTTGATCACCTTGTCGAGTGATGTGGTGAGGATGGATTGCCCAAATTCGTCCAATGGTTCGGGTTCATCATCGACGCGCGCAAACAACGCGGGCGGCTGGCTTAACTGAAATTTGGGCTCTTCCACGAAGAATATTATCTCACGGGCGTTTACACTGGAGTTTGGCCTCCGACCGCGAAGCTCTGGAGCGCGCCGCCGCAGGCTGGGGCGTCGAGCTCGAATACACCGACACCTGGGGGCGGACCCATTTGGCCTCGGATGAGACTCTGCGCGGAGCGCTGGCGGCCCTGGGGGTTCTCACTTTTAGTCAACAAGACCTGGACATCTCTGCCTTGACACGTGACTTGGATCGCTGGTCGCGCGCCTTCGACCACGCGGTGGTTGTGTTCGAAGACTCCGATGCGCTTCCGCTGCGCATTCCCGCCGAGCGCGCCGGCGGATCGGTGAAGCTCGAATTCCGGTGGGAGAACGGCGAGATCGAGCACCACTGGTTCTGGCTCCCGGAGCTGACGGAGCTGGAGCGAGTCTCGGTCGCCGGGCACGATTTCATTTCCAAGCGCGCGCCATTACCGGCCCTGCGGCTCGGCTACCATGACCTGCGCATCTACTGGGTGAAGGAGCCGGAGCAGGAGGCATTTGAAGACGCGCGGTTCATCGTATGCCCGCGGCGGGCGCGCGAGGTTGAGGGGCGTCCGGCGGGTGTCGCCGTCAGCCTGTATGGCGTTCGTTCGGCTCGCAACTGGGGTTGCGGCGATTTCACGGATCTGCGTGCTCTTGTCGATACGCTGGCTCCCTCGGGCGCGGCCTTCATCGCGCTGAATCCGCTGCACGCGATTCCCAACCGCCAGCCGTATAACACCAGTCCCTATCTGCCGCTGTGTTCGTTGTATCGGAATTATCTCTATCTGGATGTGGAGCGCGTCCCAGGGTTTTTGCCAAAGGACGCTCCGCAACGAGAGATCGTCGCGCTGCGCAAGACCGAGCTGGTGGAATACGAGCTGGTTGCGGATATCAAACTTCGCGCGCTGCGCCAGGCGTTCACGCGATTTCAAGACTCGGGCCACATCGGCGCTTTTGAGGAATTCGTGCGGATCGAAGGCGATCTGCTGCACGATTTTGCGGTGTTCTGCGCGCTCGATGCGTACATCCACGGCCGGAATCCGGAAGTCTGGTTGTGGAAGGATTGGCCGGCGAGGTATCGGGATCCCCGGTCCCCAGCCGTCGCGAAATTCGCCGGTGAACACGTCGACGATGTTCTGTTTCACAAGTTCTTGCAGTGGCAGGTGGATCGGCAATTGGCCGAGGTGCAGGATCACTCGATCGCGCAAGGAATGAAGATCGGCCTGTATCACGACTTGGCGTTGGCGACCGACCGGTTCGGCGCGGACCTGTGGATGAACCGGCCTTTTTACGCCAACGGGGCTCGCGTGGGAGCTCCGCCGGATGAGCTCGCCCCGAGCGGCCAGGATTGGGGATTTCCTCCACCCAATCGCGAAGCTCATCGCAGAAACGGCTACGAGTTGTTCGCGCAGTCGATCCGGAAAAACGCGCGGCACGGCGGAGCGCTGCGCATCGATCATGTGATGCGCTTCTTTCGGCTGTTCTGGATTCCAGATAGTTTGACTGCGGCGGACGGAGTCTACGTGAAGGATTACGCGGAAGACCTGCTGGGAATCCTAGCGCTCGAAAGTGTGCGCGGCGGATTCATCGTGATCGGAGAAGACCTGGGCACGGTGGAATGGTCGGTGCGAAACAAGCTGTCGGAGATGGGAATTTTGGGATACCGGCTGCTGTGGTTCGAGAAGAATCCGGATGGAAGTTTTCGCCTGCCGCAGGAGTATCCTTCGCACGCCGCGGTCTCGACGACCACGCATGATCTGCCGACGCTGGCTGGATTCGTCGAAGGACGCGACATTGAAGCGCGCCGCGCCGCCGGACTGGTCGACCAGGCGGGTTATGAGCAGCAGTGGTCCACCCGCCGGGCCGAAATCGGCAGGTTGGAAGACGCGTTGCAGCGCGCGGGGTACGCGCAGGATCCGTTGAGTTTCGTGCTGGCGACGCCGTGTGCGCTGGCGATCGTCAATCAGGAAGACTTGACCGGAGAGACCCAGCAGCAGAACCTGCCCGCGAGTACATGGCAGCATCCCAACTGGCGGCGGAAGATGAAGGTCGCGGTGGAAGATTTAGGTCCGATCGCCGAGGATCTGCGGCGTCGGCTGGAACGGTCGGGGAGAATTTAAGGCCGGCGAGTGGCCAACTACATGAAATAGTCTTTGACCTTCGACAGGATGCTCTTCTCTTCCGGCTCATTCTCAGCCGGGAGCGTATCCCGAAGTTCTTCGAGCAAGCGGCGCTGGTCGCGCGTCAGCTTTTGCGGGACTTTTACGGCCACGTGAACGTAGAGGTCGCCGCGCGTGCCGGAGTTGAGATGCGGAACGCCGAACCCCTTCAGCTTCAATCGCTGGCCGGCCTGCGATCCTTCCGGCACTTTCACGCTCTGCAAACCGTCGAACGTCAGAACGTCCACAGAGCATCCCAGCGCGGCCTGCGCGACGTTCACTGGAACGGTGCAGTGCAGGTCGAATTCGTGGCGCTCGAACACCGGATGCTCGGCGACCTTCAAAACTACGAACAGATCTCCAGGGGGTCCGCCATTTCCGCCGGGCTGGCCTTCCTGCGACAGGCGGAGCTGCGTACCGTTGTCGACGCCGGCCGGAATGTTGACCTTGAGTTTGCGTTCGTGGCGCAGGTAGGCTTGGCCCTTGCATTCCTTACAGGGACGGCGGATCAGCTGGCCGCGACCGCTGCACGTGCTGCACGTGCGGCGCACCGAGAGGAACGCTTGCTGATAGATCACTTCGCCACGGCCACGGCAGGTGGGGCAGGTCGTTACGCCGTCGTCGGGCTCGGCGCCTTTACCCTTGCAGCGGCCGCACTCTTCCATGCGTGGTACCTGGATGTCGACAGCCAGGCCGCGCATCGAATCTTCGAAGCTGATGTCCAGGTCGTAGCGGAGATCTTCGCCGCGCTGGGGGCGCGACCGGCGCTGCTGGCGCGATCCTGAGTTGAACACGTCGCCGAACCCGAACATCTCGTTGAGGATGTCGCTCAGGTCCGGCATTCCGTTGGCATCGAAGCCTCCGCCGGCGGCGGTCGGTACGCCCTGATGGCCGAAGCGGTCATAGGCGGCGCGCTTCTGCGGATCGCTCAGGACGCTGTAGGCTTCGGCGGCTTCCTTGAACTTTTCCTCGGCGTGCTTGTCGCCGGGATTGCGATCGGGGTGATGCTCCAAGGCAAGCTTGCGATACGACGCCTTGAGCACCGTTCCGTCGCAGTCCCGGACTACACCGAGGACTTCATAATAGTCTCTTTTCGTCACGCTCACGGATTAATCTCGCTTCGGCTCGACAGCGACCTTGACCATCGCCGGACGCAGCAGGCGACCCTTGAAGTTATAGCCACGTTGGAATTCGGCAAGCACGGTATGGTCGGGTGCGTCTTCGGTTTCCACCATTTCCACGGCGTGGTGGACGTGCGGATCAAACGGCTCTCCCTGAACAACCATCGGCTCCAAGCCGAGTTTCTTGAGGGTGTCGAACAGGCGCTGCCGGATCAGGTCCATGCCGTGGGCGTAGGTTTTGTCCGCCGTTTCGGTCTGTAGGGCGCGTTCGAAGTCGTCGATGATGGGGAGCAGCGTGCGGACGGCTTCCATGCTGGCGTATTCGCTAAACTCCAGACGGTCTTTGTCGGCGCGCCTGCGGAAGTTCTGGAATTCGGCCTGGAAGCGCAGAAAGCGGTCCTGCAGCTCGGCGTTTTCGGCGGCCAGACGGTCGCGCTCGGCGGTGATCGCTTCGAGTGCGGCGGGCGGATCGACTTGCGCCTGATCGGCGTTCACGTCGGGATTCGTTTCCACTGGGGTCTTTTCAATGAGATCGGAGACCGGTTCCCTACTCACAATATCTAGATTAGCAGTTGTGGAGCAAGCTTCAGCTTGCAACGGAGGCTTTAGCCTCCGATTCAGCACGAAGGCTGAAGCCTTCGATTCGACGCGGGTGCTGAAGCACCCGTCGCAGGCTGAAGCCCGCTCCACGATTCTTAGCCAAAGAACGCCTGGCCAACGTGCTGGACGGTTGAAATCACGCGGGTGTAGTTCATACGCATCGGCCCAAGGACGGCGATGACGGCCGAAAGCCCGTCCTCCAGGCGCACAGGCAGCCCGATCAACGAAAGCTCTCGCATCGACGGATGAATGTTCCCGAGTCCCACGTGCACACCCACTTCGCCGGCGGGATTTTCGAGAAACCGGTCGAGAAGCTCCAGGACGCGCTTCTTTTCTTCCAGCGCCCGGAACAATTCGCGCATTTTCTCTTTGGTGAGATGCAGATCCAGGACCACCAGATTGCTCGCGCCGTCCATGCGCACTTCCGGAGCCATCCCGATGTCCAGCAGGCCTTTGGAATAGAGCACCGTGAGCTTCTGGAGCACGGCGTCATAAGTCGCTTCCGCGCGCGCCAGCCGGCCCGCTAGCTCGCGGCGGACGTTCTCAAGTGACCACCCGGTAAAGTTGCGGTTGATGTAATTGCGAATGGATGCAAGCTCGTCGGAGCTGAGCGACTCTTCAAGCGTCACCACGCGGTTGCTGACCTGGTGATCCTTCGTCACCACGACAACCAATACCCGCCGTTCCGGGAGCGCGATCAGCTCCACCTGATCCAGTGCCGGATTTGCGCGGGGAATCGACGCCGCCAGGCCGACGCCATGCGTTAGCTCGGTGAGCGTGCGCGAGGTGTACTCGATGCGCTGCTCCATCGTTTCGAGGAGCCCGAATTGCCCACGGAGCCGCTCGATTTCCGCCGCCACCATCTTGCGCATGCCTAGCGACTGGACATAACTGCGGAAAGCTTTTTCGGTCGGTACTCGGCCGGCCGAGGTATGGGGCTGCGTCAAGTAGCCTTCCTCGTCCAGGTCGGCCATTACGTTGCGGATAGAGGCTGCGCTCAGGCCGTCATGGCGCCTTCGGGCAATGAAGCGCGAGGCTACCGGCTCGCCAGTGGCGATGTAGCTTTCGACGATCTCATGCAGAACTTCCAGACTGCGAGGCGTCATATTTCCTGCAAAAACGTTCAGAATAAAGCGGTTGCCGGAAGGCTGAGTTCCCGTGGCACCTAAGTAACTCTACCGACATTATCGCATGGAATGTGGCTGCTGGAACTTTCTTGCGGGAGAGCTAAAGCTTTACCCCTATTGCGCCGATGGCTACCCGATTGGGCATGGACATGAGCGGATTCCTCAAGACCTGGCAGTGGACCTGGACTCGCGCGCCGCAAAAAAGTGACGCCTGGGGGCTCGACCGGAACTGGCACCGGTCGGAAGCCGCGCGTTATCTGAAAGCGGGAAATCTGGCCGACGCGGAGCGCCATCTGACGCTCGCCGTGAAAGAAGCGGACGCACGGGGATTCGCGCCAGCGCAAAGGGTCACACTGCGCCTGGAATTGGCCGGTCTGCAACGCTCACTGGCCGCGCCGCCCGGAATCGACGACGGAACCGCCCAGCTCGATTTGTCGAAACTGCAGGATGCCGAGAATACCCTGCGCGAGGCCATTATCGTGTGTACCCAGGCCTCCGATGCGAAGCTCTACCTGCGATCGCTAGATGCCCTGGCGGATATCTTTTGCCTGGTGGAAGACTACGAGGCTCTGGAAGGCGTCGCCTCCGATGCGATCCGGCTGGGAGCTGCGATTCCCGGCGAGAACATCCAGCAACTGGAAGAACGGCTGCGGCGGCTGGCGCTGGCCCAGGATAAGAACGGCCGCTTCCCTGACGCCCTAAAGACCTTCGAGCAGGCCATTACCCTGCGCGAGAAACGATATGGTGCCGGCCACCTGGAAACCGGCAATTTACTGGCGGAAGTCGGCCGGATCTGCCGGACGCGCGGATTTCACGATCAGGCCCAGACGTGTCTGAAGCGGGCTCTGCGCATCCATGAGGCGCACTACGAGGTCGATTCCCCGGAAACTCTGGCCGATGTCCAGGAGCTCGCCGGAGCGCTTGAGGGCGTGGGCGATCTGGACGGAGCCGCGGCGCACTACGAGCGCGTCCTGGGACTGCAGCTGAGGAAGCTGGGCTACGAGAACGTCGAAGAGATCGCCGAGATGCAATACAGTCTTGCTTGCCTGCAAATCGGTTGGGGCAATTATTCGCGGGCGCGCGAACTCCTGATGGCGTGCATTGCTCCTTTCAAACGAGCGGGAGGCCCCCGGCTTGCCGTGGCTTACGAATCGCTGGCGCACGTCGAGGAGCGGGAAGGGCGGGTGTCCTTCGCACTGGACGAACTGGGGAAAGCGACCGCAGTCTGGGAAAAGTGCGATCCTCCGCAGCTGGAAGACTTAGCGCGAAACCTGGAACTCAGAGCCGAATTGTCCGAGCAGCTTCGCTTGCGCGTCGACGCGAACCATCTGCGGAAGCGCGCCCGGCACATCGTCGCGGAAGCGCAAGATCGAACGGCAACCGCGGATACGCAGACTGCCTAGTCTTCACTTGATTTCGGGACTGGCGGGCGTGGCGGGCTCCTGGCCCCAGTTGTTGCGGATGACCAGGGTCTGATCGGAGTAAAACGTCCGGCTGCCCGTATTCCCGAATGAATCCGGTACGGCCGAGATCGCATATCCGCTGGGTGTCGCCGTTAGCGTGTAAGTGAACCCGTTCTTCTTGCCGTCCGCCAGGACTTTCGGAATGATGTTGGCCGCTTCGGGTCCGTCCGCGCCGCTCACCGGCGGGCCGAGTTGGATTAGATTCGTCGCGTATTTGCCGAACTGGGAGTAGTACTGCGTCTCGGCCTGGTGGATGCTGCCGATTTCGCGGATGACCGCCATTTCCCGGGCACCCTGCATCTGCTTGTTCATTTTGGGCACGGCGATCGCCAGAATGACCAGAATGATGGAAATCACGATCAGAAGCTCGATGAGGGTAAAGCCTCGGCGACGCTGGCGAGTAGTTCTCATACCTGACATTTTAGACGCCCCGTAGGCTAAAAGCGTGCAGGACCAAAGTTAGGGCTTCCTAGGAAGCGGTCCCAGCCATAACGTAACCGCTATTTCCCCCGCCCTCACGGGACGGGGCTTAGCCCCGGGCGTCAGTCCGGGGGATTTGCAAGTGACCAAGACAGCTTACAGGAAGTTAGTGAACCCGGACCGACATCCGGTCCTGGGCCTGCTCGCGGGTGACTAGCTCGTCGAAGATCGACAGGACTTGCTTGCGATACAGGTAGGTGCGTTGGAGCTTTTGCCGTACAGCCTGCTCGTTGCGGTGGCGAAACATCAGCTTGTTCAATAGTTTCACCGGTACGTCGATATCGCGGCGCAGAGTTTCGGCGGAGTGCCCGCGCAGGAATAGCCCGTAGAACAGGGCTGCCTCCCGCTGAGGCGCGAGGGGATCGAATTCTTCCAGTCCCGCTGCCACCGGCATAAAAAGAGAATTATAATCGTGGCGCGAGTTGACCGCAAGACCCCATAGGTCCCAGGGCGGGCTTTTTTGAGTCACTTCTCGATCGCTTTTCGAGGCGCTTTTCGACACAGGGCTGTGCCACTATTTCACGCTAGGTGCGCGGTTTGGCCCTTCCTGGTGGGCCTTTGGTGAAGACGAAACCATCTCCAGGAACAACGAAACGATCAGCAATCCGGCGATCACGGCTCCGATTAACATAGCGACCCCATTTCTGCCATCCACTCTCTCTACTTTTTCTTAAGCACGCGCCCTACCAACCTCTACGCACAATCTGATGCTCATGGATGTTCGCGCGATGCGGAAGAAACACGGCTCAGCAAACGCCGGCCGCACGCCGGGATACACTGTAATGTAAATGCCGAAACAATACCCCAGTCCTCCCCAGATGACGATCGACGCCAACAAGAAGTACTCGGCCACGTTCAATACTTCGCGCGGCGAGATCGTTTGTGAGCTGTTCGCCAAAGAGGCGCCCAAAACGGTGAACAATTTCGTATTCCTCGCCCGTGACAAGTTCTATGACGGTACGAAGTTCCACCGAGTCCTAGCCAACTTCATGATCCAGGGCGGCGATCCGGAAGGCAGCGGCCGCGGTGGCCCTGGCTACCGGTTCGAAGACGAAACCAAGGGGAATCCCCACAAGCACAAGGTCGGGACCCTTTCGATGGCGAACGCCGGCCCAAACACCAATGGGAGCCAGTTCTTCATCACTCACGTGGTCACCGACTGGTTGGATGGAAAGCACACCGTCTTCGGACAAGTGCTCACCGGTCAGGACGTCGTGAACGCGGTGCAGCAAGGCGACACGCTCAACAGCGTCGCGATTACCGAAGCTTAACGTTCGTACAGATCGCTCATATGAAGATCCTGGCGGTCGGGGCGCATCCCGACGACGTCGAATTCGGCTGTGCGCCCATTTTGATCCAGGAAGTCCGCAACGGGCACGAAGCTCGTATTCTGGTGACTTCGAAAGGCGAAGCTGCCAGCGCCGGGGATCCCGAGGAGCGCGCCCGGGAAGCCCGGGACGCCGCCCGCATCATCGGGGCCGCGATCCAGTTCCTGGAACTGGGCGGCGATTGCCACATCGAGAACAACACGGCGAACTCGATGACGCTCGCCCGGGAGATCCGGCGGTTTAAGCCGGACGCGATCCTCGCCCCGCACCTGGGGGAGAACCAGCACCCGGATCACTCGGCCGTCGGAAAAATCGTGCGGGACGCGGCTCGGTTAGCTCGATTTGGCGGTTTGCGGGATCTCGAAGACCTCCCGCCGCATCCAATCACGAGCTTGTACTTCTACACCATCACGCAGGTGTTCGTCGATCCCCCGCAACTGGTGGTGGACGTCAGCGCGGCGCGGGAGGCGTGGGAAGCCGCGATCCAGTGCCACAAGAGTCAGATGAAAACCCGGAACTATCTGGACCTGGTGATGTCGCGGGCGCGAACGCTGGGAGCGGCGATCGGAGTGGAGTATGCGGTGGGGCTCTGGCTAAACGACCCGATTCGGGTCGGCTCGCTCGGCGATTTGCCGCTTTCGTCGAGGTACTTTTGAGGAACTCGCCCGCACAACGGAGCCTTGGCGCGGCGCTCTTGAGCGAGGTTCTCACAGGTTGGAGGGTCGCGCCGGCCCTGTGCGGGCTTATAACGTGAAACCACTCTCTATCGGCATTACCTGTTACCCCAGCGTCGGAGGCAGCGGAATTGTCGCATCGCAGCTCGGGAGCGAGCTCGCCCGGCTGGGTCACAAGGTGCACTTCATCAGCTACGAGCCGCCGTTCCGGCTGGATCGCAAGCAGCCCAACATTTTCTTCCACCAGGTGGAGCTGAACGAATACAAGTTATTCAAGTATCCGGATTACACACTGCCGCTGGCGGTGAAGATGGTGGAAGTTGCCGACAAGCACAAGCTGGACGTCCTGCACGTCCACTACGCCGTGCCGCACGCGACGGCCGCGCTGCTGGCCACCCAGATCGCGAGGGATCAGCATCGGCATGCACCTCACGTAATAACAACGTTGCACGGGACGGATATCACCCTATTGGCGCGCGATCCGAATCTGGGGCCGATCATTAAGTACTCGATCGAGAGTTCCTGCGGCGTCACGGCGGTGTCCCGTAGCTTGCAGAAGGAAACGATTCAGGTACTGAAAACGAAGAAGCCGATCGAAGTGATCTACAACTTCTACCGGCCCAAGCCTCCCCGCAGAGGGCGGCAGGAAGTCCGGCGAGCGCTGCGGGTCCGCAAGGACGACTTCCTCCTGATCCACATGTCCAATCTGCGGCCGGTGAAGCGCGCGCAAGACATCCTGAGGGTACTGGAAGAATTGAAAGACCGGCCGAACATCAAACTGCTGATTCTGGCCGGCGAGTCCTTCGAGCCTTTTCGCAAGGTCGTCAAAAGGATGGGGATTGAGCAGCGGGTGATCGTGAAGTCGAACGTTCTGGACATCGAGAATTACCTGCACGCGGCCGACGCGGGTTTGTACGCATCGGAGCGCGAGAGTTTCGGCATGGGCGTGCTGGAAACGATGAGTTTCGGCAAGCCAGTGGTGGCGACTCGGGTCGGCGGCGTGACCGAGATCATGCGCGACGGAGAGACTGGATTCCTCAAGCGTCTGGGTGACGTGCCGGCGATGGCCGCGGCGATTCGGACGCTGGCGAACGACCCGGAACTGGCTGCTCGCATGGGAGAAGCGGCCCGCATCCGGGCGGAGCAAGAGTTCTCGTCGCAGAAGAGCGTCGAGCAATACTTGGATCTGTACCGCCGGACAATTCGGGATTGCCCTGACTAGTGTGCCAACATGAAGAGCAAGGAGACGAGGCCGTGAAAAAAATAGAAGCGATCATTCAACCTCACAAGCTGGATGACGTGAAGGCTGCCTTGGCCGAGATTGGCATCGACGGCATGACGATTTTCGAGGGACGCGGTCACGGCCGGCAAAAGGGCCACAGCGAGGTTTACCGCGGCGTCGAATATAAAGTGGACCTGCTGCCGAAGTTCAAAATCGAGATGGTGGTTCCGGAAGACCGTGCCGAAGAGGTTGTCCGGAAACTGATGGAAGCGGCGCGCACTGGCAAGCTCGGCGACGGCAAGATTTTCGTATCCGAAATATCGGACGCATTCCGCATCCGGACGGGCGATTGGGGAGAAGCTGCCCTCTGAGCCACCGGATTATTTTCCGAACGCAGTAAAATCCTCTCTGTGCAGTCCTTGCACACGCCCGTAGAATCAGTTGCTTGCCGGTCACGAAAACTCACGGAACCCCACGGAACCTTAGTTGCGAAGCACTTAGCCGCGACATAGATATCGCCTGGAGGTCGGCCGTATGGAAAAGGACACTGACACCATTCGGGAAGAGAGCCATCATCCCTTCCTGACCGCATTTCTGATCCTATTGACAGTCGGTCTGATTGGCGTCGGCTGGTATGCCTACACGATTCTGCAGCGGCACGATTCGGTGCTGACGCAGACGCAGCCCCAGATTCCCGCGATCCAGAGCTACGTGATGAGCTTGGACGGGCAGGCCAAGGCTATGCAATCCAAGCTCGACGACTGGAGCCGCCGCCACGACGATCTGCGAGGCCAATTGAGCAAAACTCGTGGCGACCTAATGGCGCGGATCGATTCCGCTAAAAGGCAGGCCAGCGACGCTTCGGCCGCGATGATGCAGCGAGTGCGAAGCGATATCGCGATCCAGATAGATGGGATCAAAACTCAAACGGCCAAACTGGAAGCCGCGGGTGACAATAACCGTGAGCAGATCGCGAGTCTGCAGCAGGAGCTAGCCCAAGTCCGGAGCCAGGTGAACCAACAGGGCCAGGAACTCGCCTCGGTGCAGGGCCGGGTCACGCAGAACGCGGCTTCCAGCCAGCAGGAATTCGCGGCCGTGAAGAACACGCAGCAGCAAGACCGGCACGCCTTCAACGAGTATGCGGACAAGTTCGCCGTGAAGCGGGTGGATTTCGAGGCGGCTAAAGGCCGAGACAACCAGATTGCCCCGGGCATCTCGCTGCAAGTGAACGGT
>Ga0265314_10003082_pt1 | contig 16431 bp, 18 predicted proteins | sample 4126metaG_FD_203106 | JGI IMG/M metagenome (GOLD analysis project Ga0265314, IMG submission 203106) | Rhizosphere microbial communities from Carex aquatilis grown in University of Washington, Seatle, WA, United States - 4-1-26 metaG | ecosystem: Host-associated > Plants > Roots > Rhizosphere >... | reverse complement strand
CTCTCTTTTTGTCTCAAAGCAGCTCGTTTCCGATTTCAACGAAAAACTCGCGGGCATACTCGCGCGTGCGCCGCGCAAGCTCGACGTTCTTGAATTCACGCAAGACGTCAAATTGACGCCCGCACAGCACGCGAGCATCGAAGTGACTTTCTATTCGCGCGATATCTGGCAGGGCACGATCAAGACGCGCCTGAGCGATGCGGCGATGGTCTACTGGCCGATTATCGACTCGGCGCCGAATCTCAAGTGGCTGCAGGTCGTCTCTGCCGGTTCCGATCAGAAACCGTACCAGCCGTCGATCAAGCGCGGCCTGCGCGTGACCACATCGGCGGGCGCGAATGCCGAGCCGGTCGGTCTCACCGCGGTGACCGGATTGATGATGCTCGCGCGCAACTTTCCCCACTGGATGCGCGCGCAGCAAAAGCGCGAGTGGGCGCCGCAACTGGGCGCCGACTCGCCGCTCGATCTGCCGGGGCAAACTGCGGTGATCGTCGGCATGGGGCATATCGGCAAAGTGATCGCTCGTGCGTTGCATGCAATAGGAGTGCGCGTCATCGGCGTGCGCCGCAACGTCGCGCCGGCGGAGAATTTCGACGAGGTGCAGCCGCTGCCGGCGCTCGACTCGTTGCTGCCGAAGTGCGACTGGCTGATACTTGCTTGCCCGCTCTCCGCCGACACGCGCGGGCTCATCGATGAGCGCCGTTTCCGTCTGCTGCCCGGGCATGCGGGCTTCGTCAACATGTCGCGCGGCGAAGTGATCGACGAGGCTGCATTGGCCAAAGTGCTCGCGAGCGGACATTTGCGCGGCGCCTATCTTGACGTGTTCACGCACGAGCCGCTCGCTACCGAATCGCCGCTGTGGGCCATGCCCAACGTGATCATCACGCCGCACAATTCGTCGACGGGCACCGGCAACTACCGCCGCGGTGTCGAAATCTTTTTGCGCAACCTCGAAGCTTATCTGCGCGGCGACGCGAAGCTCGAGAACGAGGTCGAGCGGACTTAAGCGGCCCCCTCCCTGACCCTCCCCCGCATTCGCAAGGGAGGGAATTAAAGAGTTCCTTCCCCCGCTTGCGGGGGAAGGCTGGGATGGGGGCAAGTCATAGAATCCAAAAAATGACCGGGACTGCTATTTCGCGCTGGCGTAAGTCTCCGCGAAAGTCTTGAGATCCTCGGCATTGACGTCCGAGATTGCCCAGAACGTCATGCCTGCATCGGTCCAGTGCAGCATGTTGAATCCCTGCTTGGACGATGCCCGCATGGACGAGCGGGCGGCCTTGGTGTCAGGCCAGACGAATAAATCGATTACATGTTGGCGATGGCGATAGACCAGCGCCGCGACTGGACGACTGTCGATGTAGTCGAGGCGACCGCCGGCGAGCGGGAAGCCCGCCGTGGCCAGGTCGGAGACGGATGGCGAGAAATCGAGCCTGGAGCTCAGCCACGGTTTTACCGTGTGCTGATCCGATGACGCGACTTCGATCACGTGGTTGGTCAGCACCGCGCGCGCGTGACCGGCAATGACCTGTTCGCCGATTCGTTCGTCGTGCGATCCGGATTCCATTTGCACCGCGGCGGTCCAGGTGATGACTGCGGTGGCGGCGATCGCCGCGCCGAGCGGAAACCAATTCCAGCGTGGCGTCTTCTTCCTGGCGGGACCGCCGGCGGCATCGACTTGCGCGCGTATGCGCGCAGCCAGGGCGGCGGGCGCGCTGAAGTAAGCGGCCTGCTTTTTGACCGCTTTGCGCAGCGCGGTTTGCGTCGCATACGCCTGCGCGCAGGCCGCGCAGGTTCGCATGTGCGCTTCAACGCCCGCGGCGGCGACCGGGTCGAGTTCGCGGTCGAGATGCGCGTGCATGTAGTTCCGGGTCTGCGTGCAATCCATGTCCATATCAGGACTCCTGGTCCAGTTCTTTCAAAGCCTGCAGCATGAGCTTGCGCGCGCGCGACAGGCGAGACATCACCGTGCCGAGCGGAATGTCCGCGATTTCGGCGATCTCGCGGTAAGACAGGTCTTCCAGTTCGCGCAGCACGATCACCTCGCGGAATTCCGCCGGGATCCGTTCGAGCGCCCGGCGCACGAGTTGCCGCGTGTCGTCTTCCTGCAACAGCTTTTCGACGCTGTCGGCGGTGGTCGCCATGTCGTAGTCGACGGCAGCGACGGTGTCGTCGGTGAATTCCACGTTCAATGCCTGCGCGCGGTTCTTTTCTAGCCACGTGTAATACGTATTGCGCACGATCGCGAGCAGCCACGCCCGCGCATTGCCGCCGTGGAAGCTCGCGTAAAACCGGAACGCGCGCAGGCATGCCTCCTGCACGACGTCTTCGGCGTCGCGCTCGTCGCGCGCGAGCCAGCGCGCGAGATTGTAGGCTGCATCGAGATGCGCCATCACGGTTTCCTCGAATCGGGTCTGCGGTTCCAAGCTCGGACTCTATTCCAGGGCTATTGATCCATTACCGGTTGGCGGCGGATTTTATTCCCGCCCAGGGCGGGAATATTCCCAATGCCGCGCCGGTTATACGAAGGTGGCAAGCAGGACTTTACCTTATTCACACCCAGTTAACAGGAGGCGGCAATGGCTAAAACTATCGACAGACGGGACTTTCTGAAGCTCGCGGGACTCGGCGGCGTGGTATTCGCGTCGGGCCTGCCGGGCGTGAGCCTGGCGGCGGGGCAGGACGATTTCTATTTCGTGCAGTTGTCGGACACGCACTGGGGCTTCGAAGGCCCGCCCAATCCCGACGCCAAGGGCACGCTCAAGAAGGCGGTGGCCGCGGTCAACAGCCTCGAGCGCCAGCCGGATTTCATCATGTTCACCGGCGATCTCACGCACACGACCGACAATCCGGTCGAGCGCCGCAAGCGCCTGTCGGAATTCAAGGAGATCGTCAAAGATCTCAAGGTCCAGACCGTGCGCTTCATGCCCGGCGAGCACGACGCATCGCTCGACAACGGCAAGGCGTTCCAGGAATTTTTCGGCGCGACGCACTATACGTTCGATCACAAGGGCGTGCATTTCATCGTGCTCGATAACGTTTCGGATCCGCGCGCGTCCATCGGCGATGAACAGCTTGCATGGCTCGATGCGGATCTCAAGAAACAGAAAAACGATGCGCCCATCGTCGTGTTCACGCACCGCCCGCTGTTCGATCTTTATCCTCAATGGGACTGGGCGACCAAAGACGGCGCCAAGGCGGTCGATATGCTGATGCCGTACAAGAACGTCACGGTGTTTTACGGCCACATCCATCAGGAACACCATCACATGACCGGCCACATCGCGCACCACGCGGCGAAAGGGCTGATGTTCCCGCTGCCGGAGGCGGGCAAGGCGCCGACGCGCGCGCCGCTGCCGTGGGATCCGGCGCAGCCGTACAAGGGTCTCGGATTCCGCGAAGTCGATACCGACACCAAGGCCGCAGACAACAAGATCACCGAGTTTCCGGTGGTGAAGGCGTGATCGCGATGATCTTCGGCAAAAAAGCATTGCGCATCGTCGCGGCGGCAACCGTCGTGACGCTCGGCTCTCTGGGCGCTTACGTCGCGGCGCAGTCGGCGGAACCGAAAGAAAAAGTCATCAAGATCACGGCGAAGAAATTCAACTATATTCCCGGCGAGGTGAAGCTCAAGAAAGGCGTGCCGGTGATCCTGGAGTTCCGGACGCAGGACATCCTGATGGGATTCAACCTGCCGGACTTCAACGTGCGCGCGGATATCGTGCCGGGCAAGGCAACGCGGGTTCGCCTCACGCCCGACAAGACCGGCACTTTCGTGTTCCTGTGCGACATTTTCTGCGGCACGGGGCACGAGGAGATGAACGGCAAGCTCACCGTCGTGGATTAGAAGTTTTGCTCGTTGTTGTTCGCGCGGAGAACGCAAAAAGCGGTCTCCGCGTTTTTTTGTGCGCTGGAATTAAAACGGCGCGCCACCGGTATTACATTATGAACGCCGACAACGTACTGCTAGCCGACTGGAGGGAAAACATGCACGACAGCTCAATCGAAACGAAATCGCGCCGCTCGTTGCTGAAGAAGGCCGCCATTTTCATTGCGGGCATTGCGGCGCTGCCGTTAGTGGAAACGATCCGCAATGCGCGTGCCGCCGATAAATTGACGAAGGCGGCGGTCAATTACCAGGACAAGCCCAAGGCCGGCAAGGACTGCGACGATTGCCTGCAATTCATTCCCGGCGCCACGGCCAAAGCCGCCGGGACGTGCAAAGTCGTGGAGGGGGTCATCAGTCCGCAGGGTTACTGCGCTGCGTTTACTCCCAAGCCGAAGAAGCGGGGCTGAATAAAGGATGGCGGGCGGCGGATTTTGTCAGTGCGTATAGCGTCGGCGTTCCTTGCGGTATGGGTGACGCTGAACTCGGCGAGCGCTACGCAACCGATCGACACCGACGGGCCGGATTTCGTCGAGTCGTCGGAGGTGGTCGGCAAAGGACGTTTCCAGTTCGAAACCGATGTCGTGGCGGAGCGTGACCGGCGCGATTCCACGCGGCTCACGACGCTCGGCACGCCGACGCTGTTGCGTTTCGGCGTATCGGATACGCTGGAATTGCGGGTCGAAACCGAAGGCGCGCAGCGGGTCATCGATCATAGCGGAACGGGTACGACTGCCGGCGGCATGGGCGATACGGCCTTCGGCATCAAATGGCATGCGCAGGATCGCGACAGGGCGACGAATACGCCCGCGGTATCGTGGATTTTGCATTTCGAGACGCCGTCGGGCACCGGGCAATTCACCGGCCATGGCGTCACGCCGTCATTGCGCTCGGTGATTACCTGGGAGTTGCCGCACGATCTCGCACTCGGTTTCATGCCGGGCATCCGCTACGGCTCTACGGTCGACGGCAAGCGATATGCATCCGGGATCGGCGGAATGGTCCTGAACAAGCAGTGGACGGAAAGGCTGCGCACGTTTATCGAGAACTCGACGCCGCAGATCGCGCGTGCTGCCGACGGCGGCGTATTGATGTCGTGGGACGCCGGCGCGGCATATCTCGTTACGCCCGACTGGCAGATCGGATTCCGCGCCGGAGTCGCGGCGAACCGGAATACGCCGGACAACTTCGTGCTGTTCGAACTCGCGGGAAGGTTTTAGCCGGTCATCGCCGCACCCGGCCGATTACGCGCCGGACGACGCCGAAAGTTGCGACGAGTATCACGGCGGCGAATAGCCACAGCAAAGTGTTGCCGGCAATAACCACGAAGTATCCGGCAGCATTCGACGGAAATGCCTGAAACACGCCGCCCATCGTCAACCACCACACGGCGGAACCCGGCTCGATGAACCCGTCGAATGCCTGCGCCACGTTCCACGGCACGAAGTCGGGATAGCCGTAGATGCGGATCGCCACTGCCGCGCCGCTTAAGGCAGGCAGCATGAACGTGAAAATGATCCAGCATGTGCGCTTCATTATCACGCCCGCGTGGCCACCGGCGCATCGTCAGTGCCGGGTTCGGGCATGGGTTCGATGTGTTGCTCGTCGGTTGCCGGTTCATCGAGCGGCTCGGTCGCAGTTTCGGTTGCGACGACTTCGTGGCCAAGGAACCCGCCCGACTGGTGGCGCCATAGCCGCTCGTAATGTCCGCCGAGTCGCAACAACTCGTCGTGCGAGCCTTGCTCGACGATGCGGCCCTGCTCGAGCACGATCAGGCGGTCCATGCGCGCGATTGTCGAGAGCCGGTGCGCGATTGCGATGACGGTCTTGCCTTCCATCAGGCCGAGCAATTGCTCCTGGATCGCGAGCTCGACTTCGCTGTCGAGCGCGGATGTTGCTTCGTCGAGCACGAGGATGGGCGCGTCTTTCAGCACGACGCGCGCAATGGCCACGCGCTGACGCTGGCCGCCGGACAGTTTCACGCCCCGCTCGCCCACGTGCGCGTCGTAGCCGGTGCGGTCCCGCCAGTCCCTGAGGCCTACGATGAAGTCGTGCGCCTGCGCCTTGCGCGCGGCGGCGTGGATTTGCTCGTCGCTTGCGCCCGGCCGCCCGTAGCGGATATTCGCGGCAATCGAACGATGCAAAAGTGAAGTGTCCTGGGTCACCATGCCGACGGCCGCGCGCAGGCTTTCCTGCGTCACGCTGCCGATGTCCTGCCCGTCGATGCTGATGCGGCCTTGTTCCAGATCGTAGAAACGCAGCAGCAAATTCACCAGTGTGGATTTGCCGGCGCCGGAGCGGCCGACCAGCCCCACGCGCTCGCCGGGGCGGATGGTAAAGTTCAGGTGATCGAGCACCGGACTGGCGTCGTTACGGTTATAGCTGAACGAGACATCCTCGAAACGGATTTCGCCTCTTGAAACTTTAAGCTCACCCGCGCCGGGCCGGTCGATTCCGCTGTGCGGGACCGCGATGGTCTGCATGCCTTCCTGCACCACGCCGATGTTCTCGAAGATGCCGGTCACCTCCCAGCTCACCCAGCCGGCGATGTTCGCGATCTGCCACGCGAGCGGCAGGGCGGTGGCGACCACGCCCGCGCTCACCGTGCCCTGCGCCCACAGCCAGATCCCGATCGTTGCAGTGCCGGTTAGCAGCAGCGCGTTCATGATCGAGAGCCAGATCATGAAGCGCGTGATCAGCTGCATGTGCCGTCCCATCGCGTTCTGGTGGTCGTCTATCACTTCGCGAACGTGCGCGTCTTCGTCGGCGAGTTTCGCGAACAGCTTGACGGTGAGTATGTTGGTGTAGCTGTCGACGATCCGGCCCATCACGAGCGAGCGCGCTTCCGAGCTCGCTTTCGCGAGGTCGCGCATGCGCGGCACGAAGTGGCGCAGGAACACCAGATAGCCGAGAAACCACAGGAGCGTCGGCACGCCGAGCCGCCAGTCCGACATGGCCATCAGCACGAACGCGCTGATGCCGTAAACGACGATGTAAAACACCGCGCGTATGCTCGACATCACGCTTTCGCGCAACGCGTTGGCGGTCTGCATCACGCGCTGGGCGATGCGCCCGGCAAAATCGTTCTGGAAAAACGGCAGGTTCTGGCGCACGACGTGCCAGTGGCTCTGCCAGCGCACAAGATTCGTCACGCCCGGCAGCAGCACGTTCTGCCGGATTGCCACGTCGGCGAAGATGACTATCGGACGGATGAGCAGGATCAGCACGATCATTGCGATCAGCATCGGCGCGTGTTGCACTATCGCAGCGTGGCGATCGACGGTTTCCATCAACCCGACAAGTTTCCCGATAAACACCGGAATCACCATGTCGATCAGTGCGACCGCGAGGCTCGTCACGAACACGGCGAGATACCAGCCCTTGGTCTGGCGCACGAAGTGCCAGTAGAACGCAATCAGGCCGGGCGGCGGCACGCCTGGCCCGGTGGTGGCCGTGCCGCGGATGCGGGATTGGAGGTAGCGAAACATGCGGGTATTACCGATCAACGTGTAGAGCGAGGTAGGGAACGCCTACTTTAAACCGACTTGCCGCGTTCGTGGGATGAAGTCGCGAGGATATTGGACCTCAGGCAACCTTTTTTCGCATGGATAACGGATAAGATTCAACCGGGCCGTAAGCTATTTTATGCCGGCAACGGTTAGATACCGTTTGGAATCTTGGACGCCATCATTTTTTTTCGGGATAGTTTGCGCCCGTCTACGATAAATGTTCCGTCACCGACGGCGTGAACGGTCCGCTTATCTTTGCGCGAGGTGTCAAAGTATGCCGCGACGGCTTCGAGAACGACGATGTTGTATTTTTTGACGATGTCGACAACTTTACACTCGATATTGGCGAGGCATTCTTTTATCAATGGCGCCCTTACGATCTTGCCTTTTAGGGGAGTGAGCTTGAACCGGGAAAATTTGTCCGTATCGGCGCCGGAGCATGTTCCAATCCCAACGACTTTATCGAGCATGTCGACTGTGGGGATCGAAATGACGCACTCCTTTGTTTTGCCGAGAGCTGCAAAGGAATAATTCCATTCCCCGGTGGTTATGGCGAAGGCCGGCGTGAAATCCAAAACCATGGTCCATGAAATCGTCATGATGTTGTCCTTCTTTCCGTCATAGGTTGTAACAAGGACAACGGGACCCGATTCCATCAACGTGAAGGCTTTGCTGATTTTCAATTGTTTCATGCGCGCACTTCTTTTATGTCTTCTTTACATGACGTGCGCGTTCAGTCGCGCGTCAACGCGTCGGCTGCGACGTGCGGGTTAGGTGGCTGATGCTTGCTATTGTGGTTACTCACGATTCTTTCGAAGCATGCGGCGAAGAAAGAATCCGCCCCCCAAGATCGCTACACAAACAATCTGAAATTCTAGAAGGGTCGTCCACATTGGTGTTCGAAATTCGAAAAGCATGGGCTGACCCTCTTTGAGCTGACCGGTAAGCTTGAAGTACGTCACACACAACGAAATTATGAAATAGACATTGACCAGGAGCATGATGGCGCAAATCATAATGTTTGCCAGCCACTTTGCCATCTTCATATAACCACCTGACGTCCTTATAGTGTGTTGGTTGAAAGTTTGGTTGCCTGCATTAGTTGACACAAAGTCGGCTGACGCCGTTCGCCGCGGCGCGGCATCCCAACTTCTTATTCATACGGCATACGTTACGCCGTGCGGAACGGCGAGGCAACCCGGTTGTTGTGCGAGGGCTAAAAGTGTCCGTCGTTGCGATATATACTTGGCCATCGTTCTTCGCGTTATGGATTACGCCATGCCCGGTTTTCTTGCACGCGTCGTATCGGCGCTCGGTTTTGCGCTTGTCAGCCTGCACGCGGGCGGCGTGGAGCGGTTGTCCCTCGCCATCACGCCGATTGGCTCGTCGATGGAAATTCCCGCGACGCTGATCAAGCCGGAGGGCGAGGGGCCGTTTCCTGCGGTGGTGATCGTGCACGATTGCAGCGGCCTGGGGCCGCGGTCGAGCGGCGCGCCGCTGCGCTGGGCGGGGGAACTGGTGCCGCAGGGCTACGTCGTCATTGTTCCCGACAGTTTCTCGCCGCGCGGTTTTCCCGACGGTGTTTGCATTATTCCCGGCAGCCAGACGGGCAGCGTGAACGGGTATGTGCGGGCGGCGGATGCCTACGGCGCGCTGGCAGCGTTGCGCACGCTGCCGTACGTCGACGGCAAACGCGTCGGCATCATGGGCGGATCGCACGGCGGCTGGACGACGCTGGCGGCGATGTACGTGCCGGTTGATGCGAATGATCCATTAACGGCCGCGAAACGCGATGGATTCGCAGCGGCGGTCGCTTTGTATCCCAGCTGTGCGCCGCGCTATGGCGCGTGGTCGACATCGAAGTTCGGATACTTTGGTCCGCCGGCCAGTTATTCAGGAGAGTACCAACCGGTCGCGCCGCTGCTGATATTGGTCGGCGAGAAAGACGACTGGACGCCGGCGGAGCCGTGCCGCCATCTCGCCGAAGCGAGCCGCGCCGCGGGTTATCCGGTCGACCTCAAGATTTATCCGGACGCGCATCACGCGTTCGATAGCAACTTTCCGGTGCGTTACGACGCGCGGCGCAACAACTCGAGTTCGCCTTCCGGCCGCGGGGCGACGACGGGCGGCAATCCGGCGGCGTGGGAGGATGCAAAGAAAGAAGTCGCGGATTTCTTCGCGAGGCATCTCAAACCCCGTTAGAGCCTCCGGCGCTAACGGGGCTCAGCCAGCACCCGTTGCAGGTCGTCGAGTATTCGCGGCGTGCGCACATTGCGTTCGCCGCGCACGAGCAGGATGAAATTGTCGGCGAGGATTTCTTCGGGGTCGATGATGTAGCGCGTGTTGAGCCCGATTGCGGCGAAATATTCTGGCACGTTCGCTGCATCGAGCAGCACCAGCGCGTCGCCGGCGCGTCCCGCCGTCCAGTTGGTGCCGGCGCCCATCACCGCGAGCAACTTGAACAACAGGCGTTCCAGATAAGTGCCGGGCAGGACGGGATCGTAGGCCTCCTCTTTCGCGAACAACACGGGATAGAAAGTCAGCGGCGCGCCGCCGCGCTGGAGCGTGATGCAATAGCGGGTCTCGGGCGCGTCGGGATTGGTGATGCGGCGCGGCGCCAGTTCTGGCGGCCAGGTAAGCGGTCCGCAATCGCGATAGCCGACGATCGCATAGAGCGCGTTTCTCAGCTGCGGTGCATTGCGCGAAATGACGTGGAAGATTTCGTGGATGATGATGCGATCGAGTTCTTCGGTCGGAACGTCCATATACCAGCGCGGAATCACAATCGCGTTGCCGCGCGTGTACGCGGTTTCGGCTTCTTCGCGTCCGGTGGTTTTGACGAGCCACACTTCCTTCGGCAGCGGCAGCTGCAACGGTTTGAGCAGCGCGCTGATTTTCGCGACCGACGTCGTGAGCTTCGCAATTTCCGCCGGCGGCCAGTCGAGCGCCTGGCCGGCGGCGAACGACAAGAATTCGCTTTCCGAAACGGCGCCGCGGCGCCCGGTGCGCGCCGAGCGATCGTAGTCGCTCATCGCGGCGACAAATGCATCGCGCGTGCCAAGGCGCAGCCGGCTTTCTTCCGCGGTGGCGAAGCGAACCATGGTTGCGCCATGGAGCGGCAGGATTTGCGCTGCGGCAGGAACGATGCCCGCGAGCACGATGCATGCCGCGAGCGCGAGGATGTTGCGGTTAAGAGCGCATTTCAATATGAGGGTAGCGTAGGCGACATCGCCGGCCCCGTCAACGCGGGCTGCTGCGTTGGCGGGCGGCGGGGCTTGCGATCATGCCGTGTGCTCGTTTAACGAGAGCACGATTGATTGCAAGCCCCGGGCGTGAAAGTTCCCGCGTACGCTACTGACGGGTAACGCCGGGGTCCGGTGTCTCGCCAGTGCACAGCAAACGATCGTACTCCCGTTTGACGACCGCATAACATTCGCAGACCTGTGCTTCGAGGCTGGCGCGGTCGCGCACCACGATGTGGCCGCGATGGTACCGGAGCACGCCGGCCTTTTGCAGCCTGGATGCCGCCGAGGTGATGCTTTCACGGCGCACGCCCAGCATGCTGGCGATGCGTTCCTGCGTAATCGCCAGCTCGTTCGCGGGCACGCGATCGAGGCACGACAGGATGCAAAGGCACAGTTGTTGTTGCACCGAATGGTAACGGTTGCATACCGCGGTCTGCCCGGCCTGCGTGATCAACGCGAGAGTGTGGCGCAGCAGCAAATTCAGCAATGCGCCGCCGTGTGCCAACTCGTTTTTCAGCACGGAAGTCCGCAACCGGTATGCGTGACCGGTGCTCAACACCACCGCCTGACTCGGCATGCTTTCGCCGCCGAGAAAGGACGAGATGCCGATCACGCCTTCGCTGCCCGTGATAGCGAATTCCGCCGCCGCTCCGTTCTCGATCACGTAAAGCCGCGAAACGATGCCCGCGGTGAGGAAGTAGAGGTGCTTTTCCCGCTCGTCGGCGCGGTGCACGGTCCACCCCTGCGGCAATGCGACGGGTTCCAGGTCGGGCAGCAGTCGCTCGTAGTCCTCCGGCGGCAATGCCGCGAGAATACGATTCTGCGTTGGCGCGTGAGGTGCGGGTGACGCGTGCTTGGTGAGTTTCGATGCGAAGCGCGTTTCCGGGTACGGCCGAATCGATTGTTGTCCCAACATGGCAGGACTCCTTGTATTTATGCATCGGCTATCTATTGACCGGCGATTTCAATCCCGCCGGCGGGGGGGCGCCGCCGCCAACTGCCGCGCCGCATTCAACGCCCGCACGGGGCGTTGAACGTTGGCGCTGGATGCGGCAATCACGCCTGCTTACTGGCGGGTGGCTACCTGAATATGGTTTTCGACTGCGACGACGCCTTCCACGTCGCGCGCAATCGAGGCAGCCTTGTCCGCTTCCTCCTGGCTTTTCGCTTTGCCCGAGAGCGTGACAACACCTTTATTGTCGGTATCGACCTTGATGTGCACTGTGGTGGAAATCTTTTCCGCAGCCAGCTTGGCCTTGATCTTGGTGGTGATTACCGAATCCTTCACGAACGCCTTCGGCGACGAACGATCGCTGTCGGAGTCGGCGGCATGTCCTGCAACCGGCAGCAACAATGCACCGATCAGCATTGCACGGGTCGTTAATTTGGTATTCATGGTCGGTCCTTTCATGGGATTAAGGTTGATTCGTGAAAACCGTGGCGCTTTAAAGCGCAGGGTGCGATCAATGCTGCAAAGAGTCGTCGCCCTTGGCGCCGCCGCGCGCGGCTTTCCTGAACAAATCGCGGTTGCGCGATTCCCACTCATGCACCTGGCGCTCGGCTTCGTCTTTGGCAATGCCGTACGACTCCTGGATCGTGCCGAGCAATTGATCGCGTTTGCCGGAAACCATTTCCAGCTGATCGTCGGTCAGCTTGCCCCATTGCTGTTTGACTTTGCCTTTGGCCTGTTTCCAATTGCCTTCGATGACATCCCAGTTCATTGCGATCTCCTTGAGAGGTTTGATGGCGATCCGCCGTACGAAGCCCTTCCAACTGCGAGAAGCCCCGGTCTGCGAATCCGGTGCTACCCCCGGCTAAGCGCAACGAGCGTGCCAGGCGAACATAGACGTTTGGTTTTAGGGACTTACGCCGGAAAATGAAATCGGCGTCGCGATTGAATATGTCGCCTGCGTGCGACACCGGCCGGACGCCGGACGCGCAAGCTCATGATTCGCAGGAACTGTAGTTGTCGCCGTCAGGCGACATTTCGGATTTTGCGGCGGGGCGCCCGGGGATCAGTCCGCAAATGGCTTGCGAAGTGTCCGCGCCGAATCAGCAAATACGGGGGAATGTAATCAGGCGGCAGTCGCGGCGAGTCGCGCGAGCGGCTTCTCGCGGATCGGGAGATTGATGAGTGCGGCGAAGATGCCCAGCGCGATGGCTATCATCCACACCGCATTGTAGTTGCCGGTGCGGTCGTAGATGAGGCCGCCGAGCCACACGCCGAAAAAGCTGCCGATCTGGTGGGAGAAGAACACAAAACCGCCGAGCATCGCGAGATAGCGCACGCCGAATACGACGCCGACGATGCCGTTGGTCAGTGGGATCGTAGAGAGCCACAGGATGCCCATCGCGGAAGCGAACACGTAGACCGAAGTCGGCGACAGCGGTGCGAGCAGGAACAGCGCAATCACGACGCTGCGCGTCGCGTAGATGAAAGTCAGCAAATGCTTCTTCGGCAGGCGCGCGCCGAGCGAGCCCGCGGCCCACGTGCCGATGATATTGAAGAGCCCGATCAGCGCGAGCGCGGTGACCGCGACATTCGGGCCGAAGCCATGGTCTTTCAGATAGGCGGGCAGATGGATCGCGATGAATACGACCTGAAAGCCGCAGACGAAATAGCCCGCGGTCAACAGCCAGAAGCTGCCGTTCTGGAAAGCTTCGGCGAGCGCCTGCCGTATCGTTTGGCTGCCGGCCGCGTGCGCGCGCTTCGGCTCGCTCAAGCCGAGAGCGGTCGGCGCCATGATCAGGGCGATCAATCCGAGCACCAGCAGCGCATCGCTCCAGCCGATTCCGCCGATCAACCATTGTTCGACGGGCACCATCATGAATTGGCCGAACGATCCGGCGGCGGCGATGTAGCCCATTGCCTGCGAGCGTTTGTGCGCGGGAAAACTGCGGCCGACTACGCCATAAATCACGCTGTAAGTAACACCCGACAACGAGAGGCCGATCAACACGCCGGCGGACAGACTGAATGCGACCGGTACCGCCGATATCGTCATCAGCGCGAGACCCGCGGCGTACATCAGCGCGCCGCCGATGATCACGCGCGGCGCGCCGTAACGGTCGGCGAGCCCGCCGGCGAGCGGCTGCGCCGCACCCCACAGCAGATTCTGCAAAGCGATCGCGAACGAAAACACTTCGCGGTTCCAGCCGAGGTCGGTCGACATCGGACCGAGGAACAGGCCGAGTCCGTGGCGGATGCCCATGGCGAGGGTGACGATCACGCTGCCGCAGACGAGGATGGCGGTCAGCGAGCGGGCGGGGGAGTTAGTCATGTGGCTGTATGTTCAACGGATCGAAATTTGCGCCGGAACGGGATTGTTCTCCGAATCGGTCCCGCATTCAACCGAAAATCGCGCATGCCTGGCATGACCGCCAGGCATGCGAACCGGGCTTTGCTACAGCGCGTCGCACACGGCGGCGGTGACGACCCCGGTCGTTGCTTCGCCGCCCAGGTCGGGCGTGTGGATTTTTTTCGCGGTGACGGCTTCGATCGCTTTCATCATGCGCACTGACGCTTCCTTTTCGCCGAGATGCTCGAGCATCATCGACGCGGTCCAGAACGTCGCGATCGGATTGGCGATGCCCTTGCCCGTGATGTCGAACGCCGAGCCGTGGATCGGCTCGAACATCGACGGAAACGTGCGCTCGGGATTCAGGTTCGCGGTCGGCGCGATGCCGAGGCTGCCGGACAATGCGGCGGCCAGATCCGACAGGATGTCCGCATGGAGGTTGGTCGCGACGAAAGTGTCGAGCATGTACGGTTTCAATACCATTTGCGTGGTGATCGCATCGACCAGCACGCGCTGGGTCTCGACCTGCGGATAATTTTTTGCCACTTCGTAAAAAATCTGGTCCCACATCACCATGCCGTGGCGCTGCGCGTTCGACTTGGTGACGAGCGTCAGATGCTTGCGCGGGCGCTTGGCCGCGAGCTCGAACGCGAAGCGGTGAATGCGCTCGACGCCGTTGCGCGTGAACACGGAGGTTTCGGTCGCAACTTCCTCGGGCAACCCGGTGTGCACGCGGCCGCCGCTGCCGGAATATTCGCCTTCGGAATTTTCGCGGATGATCACCCAGTCGATGCGCTCGCCGCCCGCGAGCGGGCTCGTAACGCCCGGCAGCACGCGCGCGGGGCGCACGTTCGCGTATTGGTCGAACCCCTGGCAGATCGGCAGGCGCAGGCCCCACAACGACACGTGATCGGGCACGTCGGGGGCGCCGACCGCGCCGAAGAATATTGCGTCGAACGTCTTGAGCTTGGCGAGGCCGCCTTCGGGAATGTAATAGCCGTGCTTCTTGTAGTAATCGCTGCTCCACGGGAAATGCTCGACCGCGAGCTTGAATCCGCCGTCGCGCTCTGCGAGGATTTTGAGCGCCTGCAGACCGGCGGCGATGACCTCGGTGCCGATGCCGTCGCCGGGAATCGCGGCTATTTTATATTCGCGCATGATTGATACTGTGAAGGGTAAAGGGGGAAGGGCGAAGGGTAGCGGCTCGCGGGTGTTTTGTCATCCTCCGCCGCCAACCTGCGTGTAAAATCCGATTTTTGCCGCGGCGCATTCCCGTCTTGAAAATACTCGCGCTCGAAACTTCGACCGAACTGTGTTCCGCCGCGCTGTGGCTGGACGGCAAGGTCGGCGCACGCGAGGTCGTCGCGGGTCAGCGCAATTCCGAATTGTTGCTGCCGATGGTTGACGCCTTGCTCGCGGCCAACAAGCTCACTCCGCGCGATCTCGACGGCGTCGCGTTCGGTTCAGGGCCGGGCGCATTTACCGGCGTGCGTATCGCCTGCGGTGTCGCGCAGGGCATCGCGTCCGGCGTCGATGCACCCGTTGCGGCGATCGGTACATTGATGGCGCTGGCGGAAGCGTCAGGCGCAGCGCGCGTAGTGTGCTGCCTTGACGCGCGCATGGGGGAGGTTTACCACGCAGCCTATGAGAAACGCGGCGATGACTGGATCGAGGTGCACGCGCCCGGCCTGTACAAACCGGCGATGCTGCCGGAATTACCGGCGGGCAAGTGGATTGGATGCGGCAGCGGCTTTGCGGTATTTCGCGATGAACTGGCGGCGCGCTACAACGGAAGTCTCGATCGCGTGATCGAGGGTCTCGTTCCGCACGCGCGCGAAATCGCGGTGCTGGCGGCGCGGCAATTCGCGCGCGGCGATACCGTCGATGCGGCGGATGCGTTGCCGCTTTACGTGCGCAACAAAGTTGCGTTAAAGGTCGGTGAGCGATGAGTATTTGTTCGTCATGCCCGCGGAGGCGGGCATCAAGGGCGATCCGGGGCGTAAATTTTTCTGGGCTCCCGCCTGCGCGGGAGCGACGATAGCGTGAGCGCACTACTTGATAATTTGCCATGTTATCGCCGCATGGTCGAACACGATCTCGATGCCCTCATGGCGATCGAGAACGTGATTTATCCGCATCCGTGGACGCGCGGCAATTTCAATGACTCGTTGCGCGAGGGTTATCATTGCTGGGTGCTGGAAGCGGGCGGCGAAATCATCGGCTACAGCGTCATGATGATTGCAGCCGGCGAAGCGCATTTGCTCAATCTGAGTATCGCCGGGCAGTGGCAGCGCCGCGGCCGCGGGCGCGAGATGCTGCAATTCCTGGTGAAGCTCGCGCGCGATTTCGCGGCGGAGAAGATTTTTCTCGAGGTGAGGCCGACCAACGTGGCGGGACTCGCTTTGTATGCGGATGCGGGATTCGGCGAAATCGCGATACGACGCGGTTATTATCCGGCGCATGGGGGCCGTGAGGATGCGATAGTGATGCAACTG
>Ga0265314_10003081_pt1 | contig 16431 bp, 17 predicted proteins | sample 4126metaG_FD_203106 | JGI IMG/M metagenome (GOLD analysis project Ga0265314, IMG submission 203106) | Rhizosphere microbial communities from Carex aquatilis grown in University of Washington, Seatle, WA, United States - 4-1-26 metaG | ecosystem: Host-associated > Plants > Roots > Rhizosphere >... | reverse complement strand
AAGATCGAATTGACGAAGCCGTACTGATATATGGATCGCTCGATCTGGCTAATTTGCCGTTTGGAATGGGTCCTGGCGTTACGATCGCGGGGTCGAAGAGCATTTATCGGAAGGTATTCAATCTGTAGGTCGCGCATCTGGTCCTCGTTCGGTTGAAGCCGAGCGGGGGCCATGAGCAAAAGCGGGCCCTCGACAACGTCGATCGTCCCGGGAAAATCCAGGGATCGTTCGACGGTGTCGGGCAAATCCCGCTCTGCCGTAAGAAGACTGGTACGAGTTTCGCTCCCGGCCAAGCCAGTCATGCATGGGCGGGGATGGCTATTAACTTAGTCCATCCAGGTGTCACTTTGAGAAGGCCCGTATAGATTCGCAAGGCCGCCCCGGCAGCAGGGGGCTAAATTGTTAACGAGTTTGCTTCAACACCCCAAAATTGAAGTTCGCAAGTTTTGCGTCAAACGAACCTTGAATCGGCAATCTATGGCGCGGCAGGGCGTTTCGTAAAGTTCCGGATTCGCCTATTGGCAGGTTACGGAACGTACCGCGGCGCGAACCAAATCTCAGTGGCTCGTCCGGCTGCTTTCGTAATGCAGCGTTTGACCTCGATCGCCATCCCGTAAGCGGATTTTTTTCAAAGATCTGCCGTTGAAGTATCGCGCCCTAAGAAGCGGTTCCGACGCGATGGGTCGCTCTCCCAAATGCTGTCGACGGGGACTGTTGACAGCGGAATATCGCGCTCCTATTGTTGAAATCTGAAATTTCAGATTTCAGGCAGGCAATGCGAATCCGGCAGGAAAGTATCAGCGACCAAGTCTATCGGCTGCTCTGTGAGGACATCAGGGCCGGCCGGCTACAGCCCGGCGAACGTATCGTTGAAGAGAAAATCGCCGCCGAACTTGGCGTTAGCAAGACCCCTTTACGTCTGGCCTTGCATCAAATGAAGCGAGATGGGCTTGTCCGCGTCGTTGGCAGGTCGGGGACCTACGTCGCGACGCCCAGTCTCACTGAAGTTCTTGAACTGATGGAGCTTCGCGGGGTGCTCGAAGGGCTCGCCGTCGCCCGTATGACGAGGACCGGTCGGAAGGTAGAGTATCTGACAAAAATAAAAGCGTGTCTGGCGCGCTTCGACGAAAATACGGTGAACGAGCATCGTCGTGAATTCGCCGCCTCCGATCTCCAATTCCACCGTCTTCTAGTGCTCGGTTCCCGAAGCCGCGAACTGATCAACGCCACCGAAACTCTCAGCCTAAGGCTGCACCTCAATCGCCTTCGTAAGACGATGAGCGACCAGCACGATCTTCGGAGCGTTCATCGTGAACATCTAACGATCGTTGACGCGGTCGAGGCCGGAAATGCAACGCTCGCGGAAAATCTGGTGCGGGCGCACATTCGCAGCATCGCGGTTCGAGAAATATCGTCAATTCCTGAGAGCGAGTCGGCAGACCAGCCGCACTCGGAGTAGCCATGAACTTTTGTGAAGCTTCCAATCGAACGGTTCGCGTTAGACCCCGCCGGGTACGCGCGGCCCGTTCGCCAGTGCGTTTCAAAAGGAGACAAGTTGATGAGCAAGGCAACGGCGGCGGCCGATCTCGAGAAAGTTTTGAGTCTCGTCGATCGAGACGAGCTTGTGAAAATTGGCTGTGATCTTGTCAATATTCCAAGTCCCACGGGTTACGAAAAAGATTGCGCGGACTACATTATTGGCCGCTACAAAGCCGCTGGTATCAAGGTTTTAGACCAGCAGTTTGAGGCCACCCGTTCCAACGCTATCGGCGTGATCAAGGGTAAGGGCACCGGCCCGACGCTCATGCTCAACGGCCATATCGATACATCGTATACGGGCGAGGAGCGTTTTCTCCCAGACAAGCCTGGTTACAAGCCCAAAGCCATTATCGATGGTGACTGGATTTACGGGCTTGGCATCTACAATATGAAGGGCGGCCTTGCGGCATTTATCGCGGCGGCGGAGGCCATCAAGAAGGCCGGCATTGAACTCGAAGGCGATCTAATTATCGCCTGCGTAGCCGGAGAAATCGAAAAATCGCAAGTAGATGGCTATCAGGGCCCGCTCTATAGGGGCGGTGTCTGCGGCACTTGGTACGCGATCACCCATGGTGCCATTGCCGATTTTGCTGTCGTCGGCGAGCCGTCCGGCATGACGCTAATGCGCGCGCACGGCGGCTATGTCTGGACCAAGATCACGCTGATGGGCGATCCTAAACACTCGGTGTTTGGCGAAGTTCGCAACAACACCATTCACAATATGCTCAAGGTGGCGCACGCAATCGAGGATTGGGGCCTCGAATACGAAAAGCGCACGTCCAAATATGGAATGGGGGGCAAAGTCACTCTATCGGCAATTGAAGGCGGGTGGCCATATCGCTGCAGCCGCGTACCCGTCTACTGCACGCTTTACGTGGATACTCGGCTGCTACCCGGCCAGCAACCACTTCAGGTTCAGCGCGAAATTGAGGCGCTCCTGAAAAGGATCCGTGCCGAGGACAAAGACCTCGGCGACCTCGACTACGACATGAACGTCTTCATGAACCAATGGGGATCGGAGATCGATCCAGAGTCATTCATATTCAAAGCCACAGCAGCGGCGCACGAAAAGGTCGTCGGCAAGCCTGCGGCGGTGACTGCGGTGCCATTCGCGTCGGATGCCTGTGAACTAACGATGCATGGCATCCCGGCACTCAACTACGGTCCTTCCGGCCGAACGCGCCAACTAACAACAGATGGTCACCACTGGAACGATGCACAAAGCGACTGGAATCCATCGCAGGGCGAGCACCTATCAATAACAGATCTCTACACGACAACAAAAGTTTACTGCAGCCTGATTTTAGATGTCTGCAACCGCAGTCGGGAGGAACTCAATATCAAATGAGCCGGGATGTAGCCGGTCGCTTCACCTTTGACCATTCCTGGAGATGTCTGATGAATAAGTCAGTGAATACGAGTATGCGGCGCCGGGCCTTTCTCAAGAACGCTGGGACGGCCGTAGCCGGCAGCTTATTGGCATCGGCGTGGCCTAGACTAGGGCGTGCGCAAACGCCAAAGTTTGCAAAGACCCCGGTCTTCATCGGAACGACGCCACAGTTCAGCAATGTTATTATTGGTGTCGAGAGAGGTTTTTTCCTCAAAGAGGGGCTGCCTGTTGAAATCACCAACTTCAGTAGCGGCGCCGCCGCCGTCGATGCCTTTCGCACGGGAAACGGAGGCCTCGTGGTGGCAGGCGACTTTCCGTCCCTTAAAGTCTGGAGTCAGGGCGGCGGTATCGGAATCTGTCCGCAGGCGAGTTACGATCAGCTCAGCCTCATCGTCGCCAAAAAGTCGATTACCAAGCCGCAAGACCTGAAGGGAAAAAAGGTCGGCGTCCTGCTCGGCTCAACATCCGAATATTTCATCCGTCTTTATCTGAAGACCGCAGGGATGGAATATGCCGATATCGATCCTATCAACTTGCGTCCAGCTGAAATGGTGACAGGCATTGTGCGCGGCGACATCGACGCCTTCGTGATCTGGCAACCTTTCGGCTGGACCGCAGAAAGGGCGAGCCCCGAGGTTCATATTCTGACGACCGCTAAAGGCTTCTTTCACGAATGGGAAATGGTGACGACAACGAAAGCTTATGCCGCCGCTCATCCAGCCGAATTGGTCGCTTTCTTGAAGGGCCTTAGTGCCGCCGGTAAATGGATCACTGAGAATGTCGACGAGGCGGCGAAACTGGTCGCAGCCTCGCTGCGGATCGACGATGTCACGGTGCCTCGGCGAATGATCGAACTGATCAATTGGGATATTTCGTATACATCCTCGTTTCGTAAGGATATCGATCGGCTCGGCGAATTTCTCAAGATCAAGCCCGATTGGCCCGCGATGTTCGAACCGAAATTTCTTGCGGAGCTTGGCAGCTCCTACGTTCAGCCCGTCTAACAGTGACGACCCTGACCAAAGAGGACTCTATTCGCCATCACGCGTGGGCCAAGCTACGTATCCAAGGCGTAAGCAAGACGTTCGCGAGTCTGGACGGCGGCGCGTATCGGGCGCTAGGAGAGGTCGACATCGACATCACCCGTGGTGACTTTTATTGCCTGCTCGGCCCGAGCGGATGCGGCAAAAGCACGATCCTCAACCTGGTGGCCGGCTTTGACAAGCCGACCTCCGGGGTCCTTCTAATAGAAGGTGCCGAGGTTCCAAAATGGGCTTCAGTGATCTCGGGGCCGAGCACCGATAGAACGATGGTTTTTCAGGACGTTTCCGCGGCCTTGTTTCCTTGGCTCAACGTTGAAGAGAACGTCCTTTTTGGTCCGAAACTCGCCGGCCATACCGCTGCCGAGTGTCGCGACAAGCTAACCTACTACCTCAGTATGGTCGGGCTCACCGACCACGCCCGCAAATTTCCCTTTGAGCTGTCTGGCGGCATGAAGCAACGCGTTCAAATTGCGCGGGCGCTAATCATGGAGCCTGAGATTCTTCTAATGGATGAGCCTTTCGCCGCGCTCGACGCCATTACCAAGCGGGGTCTGCAACGCGAACTCGTGAGGATCTGGGAAGAAACGGGAACAACTATCCTTTACGTGACGCACGACATAACGGAGGCGTTGCTGCTAGCGACGCGGACTGCCGTAATGACGAGGGGGCCCGGTGCCGGAATAAGAAAGGAAGTGGCTGTCAGCCTTGCGCGTCCACGCGATCCGAACAGCGCGGAGTTTGGGGCAGCGGCGCGTGCTCTCGAGACCCTGTTGGAGGAAGAAAATAGTGTCGCTGGTTCAATCGATGCGGCTTGATGTGAGCCAAAAAGATAAGCTGCCGGTGCGCCTGTTTGATCGCCTGCGCAAGCCGATTCGAAAGGCCACCTTTGCGATAATCTCGCTGGGGACCGTTTTGCTTCTATGGCACCTGTCGGTTGGAACCTTATTCAACCCTGTTCTGGTGGCGTCACCGGCAGCGACATTCTCAAAAATGGCCCACATGCTGGAGAGCGGCGAGTTGGCCCGACACGTCGCAGTCAGCCTTCAACGTGTGCTGATCGGCTATGTAGTAGGATGCGCAATTGGCATCGTTGCTGGAACTTTGATTGGCCGTAGCGCGATTATTTCTGAACTCACTGACCCGCTTCTTGAATTAGTACGTCCCATCTCGCCCGTGGCGGTCGTGCCGCTAGCGATGCTGTGGTTCGGAATCGGCGAGACTTCAAAATATGCCATTATTATCTATTCGACGGCCATAATCGTAATTCTCAACACCGCGGCCGGCGTTTCACAAACACCTGCTACGCGCGTCCAAGCGGCTCAATGCCTCGGTGCAAACCGGCGGCAGCTCTTTCTTCGGGTCATTTTGCCATCCGCGGTTCCGCAAATACTAACCGGAATGCGAGTCGCTCTTGGCTTCGCATTCATGGGAATTGTCGCAGCCGAACTGATCGGCGCGCGCGAGGGTCTTGGCTTCCTGATTATGAATTCGCAGATGTTGATGCAAACGGATCAATTGTTCGTAGGTCTATTGACGCTTGGGATCGTCGGCCTCGTCATCGACAGGATATTCCGGATCGTCCTTGCGCGAAGCATGCGTCGCTACATGACGTCAGGTTCGCTGCTCTAAAGCGGAGTTAGCCTTTGGGACCGTCGACGCGGCGTGGTTCGCGGAAAGCAACGATAATGTCAGTTTCCCTGACGTCCTGCAGGGCCGCATGCACACGCCCTTCGAAAGTTGCGCCGTCACCGCGAAAGGCGAGAAGAACCGTTTCGGCCGGCGGACAATCCGGAACCGAGCACTTCAATTCCATAACAGAGACAAAACCATCTTCGCCAACGTCGAAGTGTTGTGCGACCCAAATTTTCAACTGTCGTGCAATGTCGGGTGATCGAGACCGATTTCCGAGCGGGTAGTTCTTCGGAAGCATTGACGATCCAATCAACAGGAGCAATCGAAACTTTGTATCAGTTGGCACTAAAGACAGCAATTACATTGCTGATCGGAATTTTCGGTGCGGCTGTGGCCTTCGCGTCGCACCTTCCAATGCCATTTTTACTGGGTGCAATATTGTCGGTTTCGATGGCGGCTGTGCTCGGCGTCGCCGTGACAGTCCCGGAAACCGTTCGCTTGCCCATGCTCGTAATTTTCGGTTTGTTGCTTGGCAGCACCATCACGCCCCACCTGCTTTATGGCGCGTGGATTAATTTTCCAATCGTCCTGTTGCTACTCCCGTACGTACTGTTTGTTGCTGGCGCATTGTATTGGGGATTGAAGAAGTTCGCAGGTTTCGAAAGTGCGACGGCGTTTTTTTCGGCGGTACCGGGCGGCGTCAATGAAATGATGTTGATGGGTAAGCACTATAACGCTGATGAGCGCGCGCTCGCGGTCCACCAGACCGTTCGACTTTTCCTGGTTGTGACCTTTGTCGCCGGGGTGTTCCAGCTTTCCACGGGTATGGTCCGCGCGCCATTTCCTTTGCTCGGCATGCATGTAGCAACCCCGAGGGATTACGGGATGCAGCTCGCGATTGGTGCGCTCGGGGCCGGTGTAGCGCTGCTTATTCGGGTCCCGGCGGGAGTATTGCTCGGTCCCTTTGTTCTCAACGCCATTGTCCACTTCGCCGGGCTGACCGCAGTTAAGCCCGATGCCACCTTGGCCCTCCTCGCACAGATCGTAGTGGGAGCCTCGATTGGACAGCGTTTTGCAGCATTTCCACCGCCCGCCTTGCTCGCGTCAGCCCGGACCGCTGTGATCAGCACAGTCGTTCTGCTCGCTGCAAGCGCGGCGACAGCGGTGATAGGGTCGCTTATTTCAGGTTACCCTTTTCTGTTGCTTTTTCTTGCTTTCTCTCCCGGCGGAATTGCGGAAATGGGTCTGATCGCGCTGTCCGCCGGCTACGACGCGGGCTTTGTAAGCATTATGCAGATTTGTCGCTTCATGTTTTCCGTCAGCTTAGCTGCTGGCTTGTATCGTTTCGTCCGGAATTATTGAGATAGGCAGCGCGTGATCGAGGTCTGTTTTGTCGAATTGGCACGGAAAGTGCTTTTCCTTCGAGTTGGCAGACAAAACGTGGATCCCATTTGAAGGCTCTCAATACCAGTATGTAGGCTCAAGATCATGGCGCGTGATAAATTAAAGTATGCCGCCATCGTTCTGGCATACGTCCTGTTGATTATCGCCATACGCAACTATTCGCATTTAGAAATTGATTCCGCTGCAATCCCGGCAGGGGCATTCTCCGTCTTTCCTTGAGGAATGAAAAGATTTTCACCGACGATTTTGATGCGCTTGATTACAGGCACATGTCATCAAGGCCTGGGATCCAGACAATCTGATGTGTCGACGCCGCCGTATAATAGTCGCTCATGTTCGCTCATCGGGAATATGGTCCTCAATGCGGATCGGTAGTTGGCGGACGCGCTGGCCGGTGGCGTGGAAGACGGCGTTAGCGACGGCGGCGTTCATTCCAACGATCCCAATCTCACCGATGCCTTTGATGCCCATCGGATTGACCCGATTGTCTTCCTCAGGAACGAAGATGACGTCCACCTGACCAATGTCAGCATTCACCGGAATGACATAGTCGGCGAGGTTGTCGTTGATATAGCGGGCATCGCGGTGGTCGATCTCTGTGGCTTCAAGCAGAGCCGACGACAGTCCCCAGATCGCTCCACCCATGAACTGACTATACGCGGTCAGCGGGTTGATGATTGTGCCGGCCGCGAAGGCGGAAACGACCCGTGGCACGCGGATTTCCCCCGTGCGCCCATGGATACGAACTTCGACGAAGTGGGCGCCGAAGGCGAGCGCGGTGACGTCCTTGCGGGCGGTTCCTCCCAGCAGCGCGAACTTGCCCTGGTGCAGGCCGGCAATCGTGTCGGCCGGCAGCCCTTCGGGCGTGTTCTCAGCGATCACCTCGATCGGGCCGCCGGAAACCCGGCTGATCGCGTTGGCCAGCGATTCCGTCTTGCCACCAGGCCCGGCGAGCTTGCTGTCGGCGAGCGTGAGCGTGGCCGGATTGCCGCCCGCGAACGGGCTCCCGACAGCCTGCACGGCCGCCTTGGCGATGCGGTGACGAATTTCTTCGCACGCCTTGGCCGCTGCGAGCGAGGTCGAAGCCGCATTGTTCGAACCTCCTGCTACGGCGACCGGCGGATAGTCGCTGTCACCCATCGACACTGTCACGTCCTCGACCTTCAATCCCAACCGGTCAGCCACCACGATCGCCACCACCGTGTAGGCCCCAGTGCCGATCTCATGTCCTGCAAGCTGAATCATCGCCTTGCCGTTGGGCGCGAGCGAAAGCCGGGCCGCCGCCGGGCCGAGATAGCAAGGATAGGTGGACGTGGCGCAGCCCCAGCCGACCAGCCAGTCGCCATCGCGCATTGATCCAGGCGTGGAATCGCGTTTGCTCCAGCCGAACCTGGCCGCGGCCTGGTCAAAGCACTTCATTAGCGACCGGCTCGAAAAGGGCATGCCGTTGATCGGGTCGGTCTGGGCGTCGTTGACCCGCCGCAGCTCAACAGGGTCCATCCCGAGCTCGTGGGCGAGTTCGTCCATCGCGCTTTCCAGCGCGAACATGTAGGGCGTTTCCGCCGGGGCGCGCATAAACCCCGGCGTGTTGCGATCCGCGTGGACCACGTTGACCTTAGTCGTCACGTTCGGACAGGCGTACATTCGCGCTGTCACATCCGTGCCCGAAACGCTGTAGCTCGAAGGGCGCGAGGTGACCTCCCAGCCTTCGTGCATTAGCGCGGTCAATTTGCCTTCGCGGGTCGCGCCGACTTTGACATGGTGACGGGTCTCAGCCCGATAAGTATGAAGGCCAAAGCCCTGATCTCGCGTCGCCACGAGCTTGACCGGCCGGTTTAGCCGTTTGGCGGCGATGGCGATCCATGCGGTGCGCGCGTTGGGCCCCTTGGAACCGAACGCTCCGCCGACATATTGCGACACCACCCGCACCATCGTTGGATCGATGCCGAGGCGCGCCGCAACACTGGTCTTCGTGCCCCAGACAAACTGGGTGGGCTCATAAACGGTGAGCTTCGGGCCATCCCACACGCATGTCGTGGTGAACAGTTCCATGGCGTTGTGATGCTGGGTCGGTGTCGTATAGTGAGCGTCGATCTTCACCTCGGCCGCGGTGAAGGCTGCGGCGGCGTCGCCGACCTTTGGATCCCCGCGCCCCGCATTGACCTTGAGAACTTCCGCTTGGACTCCCGGGCTGTCGAACGTCGCCGCCGGACGTTCAACGACGTAGTCGACAACGACCTTCCGGGCGGCCTCGCGCGCGACCTCGTAGGTCTCGGCGACAACGACCGCAATGATCTGGCCGTCGTGCCAAATCATGTCGGTCTCCATCGTCGTCGTCGTCGGGCCGCCATCTGGCCCCAGCGGAGCTTTGGCTTGGCTGCCGACGTTCTGGAAATTGAGGATGTCGAGGACGCCAGGCACGGATCGGGCGCCGTCGAGGCTCATTCCACGGATCCGGCCCTTCGCGATCGAACTGGTCACGAGATAGGCGTAGGCCGGTCTGATGATCGGTTCATCAGAGCCGTAGCGAGCTCGCCCCGTGACTTTGGCGACTCCGTCGACCCGAACATGGGGTTTGCCGATCAGCGATCCTCCTTCGTTTACCATCTCAGGCCCCCATCTTCGCGGTCTGCATCAACGCACGAACCAACGTCCGACGCGCCAGCTCGGGCTTGAAGGCCGCGTCACCATGGCCGGCGGCGTTCGCCGCGGCCTGGGCGTTAGTTTCGGTCAGCGGCTTACCCTGCAACGCGGCTTCCGCCTCGTGGCTACGCCATGGCTTGCCGGCGATGCCGCCGAGGCCAATTCGCGATTGCCTCACCACCCCGTCCTCCCTGTCGAGGGCGACGGCCGCCGAAGCCAGCGCAAACTGGTACGACTGACGATCGCGTATCTTCAGGTAGAGAGAGCGGCGGGTCCACGCGCTTATATGAAGAAGCGATCGTCGACGGAACACTGCCATTTTATTTCTCTGGATAAGGTGGCTCGGGAATGGACCTTCCTTGGCGTCATGGAGAATTCCGCGCAATTCACCTGTCACACCTTTACCGCGATCGCCGTTCTTGAATGTCTCAAGTCAATATTAGACCCCGATAAGCCCAGTAGGCGCTGAATATGCCTAGGCGCCCCGGTAACTGCCGACGTTACGCCCATCCCACTCGAACTCCGGAATAGAATATTCGTTCCCCAGGGAAGGATTGTGGCTATTGAAGAATCTCTGAATAAGGCTTTGGACGATTTGTGTGTTCGAACAGGCGTACATTCGGCGGGGTCGACTGGTCCCATCCCGATGATTTACGCGGACTTTCGTTCGCTGATGTATACGATCGATGAAGCGCAACGGTTGTTCCCACGCTATTCGCGTGATTTCCGCAGCGGGTACGCGGCAATTCAGAGCGATGGCGTTTGGCATCGCGAACGATTTCGATGGAATTCGTGTGGGCTTTGAAAGCAACCGAAGCATGCCCGACAACAGTAGCGCACCGCGCAACCGCGACCTGGTCGAAGCAGCTGTCAAGCTTGCAAAGAGTCTTGGGCGTAAGCCGGCCACGCCAGCAGAAGCGCGGGTGTTGTTCAAAATTGACCGCTAGGGTGGGTAGGCATCATGACTTAGCTGCTTCTGGCACTTAGCGTCGCTCGTTGCATTGCACACCGCCAATGACGCTATTGGACCGACAGGGACAAGCGCCGACCCAGGGTCGCAATAGCTCCGCAGCGAATGATCCAAAGCAGACTTCGGTGCGCTGGAGTTGCCGAACCACCAAAACCCATTGGCCCGACTTCCACCATCCAGACTTCGCCGAGTGCGGTTTAAAGGCCTTTTTGTCGAAAATCTCAGATGATGATGATTTGAGTTACAGCCGATAAAACTCCGTGTTCTCGCACAAAGATTCCCTGTTCTGCCAAATTACTTCCCCGTTCCGCTAAGTAGGGAATTGGGCACCGAACTCCTGTCACGACGGCATTATTTACAGTCGCTGCCATTCTCGACTCTACTATTTTGTTGTCACGCATCCGCAAGCGCCGAGCAGATGAGGGCAACGAAATACCGATCATTTGCTCAATCGGGCCGTAATTCCTCTCGCCCTTAATGGGTCTACCAGAGCCCTTTAAGTCGGCCGCCATCCAAATTAAGCGACACGCCGGTGATATAGCTAGCGCGTTCCGAACAGAGGAACACGCTGGCATTGGCCAGTTCTTCCGGCTTGCCCATGCGGCCCAGCGAGTTCTTCTTGGCCGCGAGCTTGCGGGCCTCATCTTCGGAGGTGACGTTAAGTTCTTTCTTGAGGCCCTCGGTGTTCTGCACCCAAAGATTAGTCGCGACCCACCCGGGACAGATAGCGTTGACAAGCACATTATCCGGACCGAATTCTTCCGACAGCGACTTGGTCATGTTGAGCAAAGCGCTATTGGTCATGGCGCTACCGAACATATATGGGTCCGGCTCCTTGCCGGCGCCGCCGATTGTGTTGACGATGCGGCCCCATTTCTGAGCCGCCATCATCGGGTAAACGAGGCGGATTGCGCGCATGAAGCCGAACAGTTTGGTTTCGAGCTGATTCTTGAGCTCGTCATCCTTGAGCGCGGCGAAGCGGCCGGAATACATGGTGCCGGCGTTGTTGATGAGGATGTCGACGCCGCCGAGCTTCTCTTTCGCGGTGTCCACCATGCGCTTGATGTCGGCTTCGTTGCGCATATCAACCTGTATGGCGTGAACTTCACCACCGGTCTTCTTGGCCAACTCGTCGCGCGCCTTGTTGATCTTGTCGAGCGTCCGGCCTGCAATAAGGACGCGTACGCCTTCCTCGAGAAATTGCCGCGCAGTCTCGTAGCCGATGCCGCTCCCGCCGCCGGTAACAATCGCGCGCTTGCCCTTGATGCCCAAGTCCATATTCGTTTCTCCCCTTTGGCTTGACGCCTTTGCCTCATCAATAGAGTATTCAGTAACCTCATACATCATAAGAAAAGTGAGGGGGAGGGATGGATCTCGGCCTTCGTGGCAAAGTCGCTTTGGTCACCGGCGCGTCGCGTGGTATCGGCAGGGCTGTTGCCAAGTCGCTCATCGATGAAGGCTGCCGCGTTGCGATCTGCGCGCGCAACAGCGAGCGTTTGCGCGCGACCGTGGCAGAGCTTTCACATGGCGCAAACAGCTCAATCGCTGATTGGGTGATAGGGATCCCCGCGGATGTCACAAACGAAGCGGCGGTGAAGAATTTCGTCGCCACCGCGCACAAGGCCTTTGGCCGCGTCGACATCCTGGTAAACAACGCCGGGACGCATCTGCGCGGCACGGTCGACACCACAACGCTCGATATCCTCGATCGGCAATTGCGCGACAAGGTGTTCGGATTTTTCGCCATGATCCAGGCAGTGCTGCCGATCATGCGTGGCCAGAAGGACGGGCGCATCGTCAACATCATCGGACAGGCGGCCCGCCATCCGCATCCCGACCGCTTTCCGTCGGGCGTCACCAACGCAGCCTGCATGGCATTGACCAAATCAGTGGCGGACGCGGTCGCGCGCGACAATATCCGCGTCAATGCCGTTTGCCCGCAATATATCGAATCTGAACTGCTGGCCTCGCTGATCGACAAGGAAATGCGCGAGCGCAAGGTCGACCGCGCGACTGCCTCGGCCGGGTTCTCACGCGCCAATCCGTTAGGCCGGACCGGTAGGCCAGAGGAAGTCGCCGATCTCGTTTCATATCTCGTGTCCGATGCGGCGAGTTTCGTCGCTGGCAGTTCCATTAGCATTGACGGCGGCTATCACCGTTACGTATTCGGTTAAGGCGCATCATGGACCTTGGGCTGAAAAATAAAGTCGCGCTAGTCACCGGCGGCAGCAGCGGCATCGGCCTGGCGATTGCGCAGAAGCTCGGCGCTGAAGGTTGCTGCGTGGCGGTTGCCGGACGCGACAAGGCCAAGCTCAACGCGGCAGTCGAAGGCATTTCGGGTGCGCGTGGTTTTGCCGGCGATGTGCGCGATCCGCCCCAGGTCGCCAAGCTTGTTGATGATGTCATCGCCGCTTTCGGGCGTATCGACATCGTTGTCAGCAATGCCGGCACGCATTTGCCGGGCCGCATGGAAGATGTCGAGACTTCGGCACTGCTGCGCCATCTCGAAACTAAGGTCATCGGCGCCTGGGAGTTGGCCAAATGCGTGACGCCGCATATGCGCAAGGGGGGCGGCGGACGCTTCATCGTCATTATCGGCCAGGCTGGCAAGGTGCCACAGGCCAACGGCATTGCTTCGACGATCAGCAATGCCGCGCAGCATGCCTTCGTCAAATCGCTGTCCGACGATCTGGCGCGCGACAATATTCATGTCAACGCGGTCTGTCCGAGCCGGATCAAGTCGCCGCTTACCGATGCGCTCGGCCATCTCTACAACGAAATCTATTACGGCCGTAGCCTGGAACAACAGGAATCGAAGTGGGGCGCCGAGGTGCCGCTTGGCCGCTGGGGTACGCCGGAAGATATCGCCAACGCCGTTGTCTTCCTGGCCTCGGCGCGCGCAGACTTCATCGTCGGCGCCAATATAGACGTCGATGGTGGACACCAGCGCATGATTTTCTAAAGGGAGCCGATGATCGAGATCTGCAATGTTTCGAAAGGCTTTCGGCGCGGCGACAGTGTCGTTGAGGCGTTGCGCGATTTCAATCTGAACGTCGAGAGGCGCGAAGTCGTCGCCATCATCGGGCCGAGCGGTTGCGGTAAGTCGACGCTGCTGAATATGATTGCCGGACTCTATATGCCGAGCCGCGGCCGCGTCGTTTACAAAGGTTTGCCGGTTACCGACGTCAATACCGACGTCGGCTACATGACTCAGAAGGATAACCTGCTGCCGTGGCGCAATGTGCGGGACAACATCGCCTTTCCGCTCGAACTCGCAGGCGTCAATAAAGCGGAACGCGAAGCGCGCCAACGCAGCCGTTAAACAAGTTGGCCTCGATGGTTTCGAGGCCCGCTACCCGACCGAATTGTCCGGCGGTATGCGCAAGCGCGCGTGTCTTGCCCGCATGCTACTTTATGGCTCGGAAACCGCGCTGCTCGATGAGCCGTTCGCGGCGCTCGATGCCCAGCTCAAGCTGGTGATGCACGAATTGCTCCTGCGGCTGGCGGCGGACAGCGATCAGACAATTGTATTCGTGACCCACGATCTGATGGAGGCCGTGACGCTCGCCGACCGTGTTATCGTCTGCACGCGGCGACCGGCGATGATCGCTCTCGAGCAGAAGATACCGCTGTCGCGCCCACGCGACGTGCTCAACGTGCGCTTCACCAATGAATTCAAGGAACTCTACGACACGCTATGGGAACGCCTGCGCGTGGAGTACCAGGAGGAGCGGGTGTGACGGCATCCAGCGGCCAGTCCGATATCGTTGCGGTGGAGATGTCGGCCCGCACCGGCAGCGCGATTATGGTGCTGTGCCAGGTCACGCTCGGCATCGCGATTCTCTTCATCTGGCAGGGCGTATCTGGCCGGCTGGTAGATAGTTTCTTTATCTCTAATCCGCTAGATGTTGGCCGCCGGCTGATTGGGTGGACGCTTGACGGTTCGATCTTCATCCATTTATGGGCGACGGTCTATGCGACCATGCTCGGTTTCATCATCGGTTCGGTGATTGGTGCGGTGCTCGGAGTCTGGCTCGGTATATCGAAATTCGCAAGCCGGCTTTTGAACCCCTATCTGAATGCGCTTAACGCGCTGCCCAAGGTCGCGCTGGCACCATTGTTCGTCTTGTGGTTCGGCCTCGGCATCGAGTCCAAGGTCGCGTTGGCGGCCTCGCTCGTACTGTTTTTGGTGTTCCTCAATACGTTTGCCGGCGTGCGGCAGGTCGATCAGGATTTGATTGACGGCGCGCGCCTGATGAAGGCGACACGGATGCAGGTCGTGACGAAGGTGATCGTGCCGTCGGCGCTGTCCTGGCTGTTTGCGGGCCTGCGCGTCTCAGTGCCCTATGCGTTGATTGGCGCCGTTCTCGGAGAGATGATCGCGTCCAACCGTGGGCTTGGTTATCTGGTGCAGTATTCCGGCGCGCAATTCGATACGGCGGGCGTGTTCGCAGTGCTGATCGTCATAGCGCTTCTAGCGATGGCACTTAACTTGGTGGTCGATATCGTTCAAAATCGTATGGAAGACTGGCGGATCGTGAGCCGCTGACGACAAAACAACAATTGTGCGGAGGGAGCGCGTAATGAAATTCTTGAAAGCCTCGGTGGTCGTCGCATCTACACTTGTGTCGTGGTGTGCCTGCGCTGAAACCGTCAAGATCACTAATATCGGCCATGGCTATTACTCAGCCGCGCTTTACATCGCCAAGCGCGAGAAGCTGTTCGAGAAATACGGATTGGAGCCGGAAGTTTCTTTCGTGCAAGGCGGCCCGCTGGCTTTGCAGGCGGCGCTCACAAAACAGGCCGATGTCGCCGTCGTTAGTTACGAGCACATTTTGACCGCGGCGGTACAAGGCAAACAGGTCGTCGCCTTTTTTAACATCGCTAATCGGCCGGTTAACAACGTCATCGGTAATGACAAATTGATGGATGGCGCTGAGAAGCTTAGTGTGGAGGACAAAATCAAACGACTTAAGGGCATGCGCGTCGCGATGCCGTCGGCCGGCGGCTCCGGCGAAAAGATGCTAGGCGTGCTCGCGAAGAAATACGGGCTGACGCTCCCAGGCGACATCACTTCAGTCTATCTAGGTGCCGAAGCACCATCTTATGTCGCGGCGTTCCAGCGCGATCTAATCGATGCGGCGCTGCCATTCGAACCGTCCGGCGTGCTGGTGCAGCAGGCGGGAAAGGGGAGGATTTTTCTCAACATGATGAATGGGGAGGTGCCAGAAGTGCGCGACATTTTGTTCATGGTGCTGGCCACGCATCCCGATAACATCCAGGAAAGGCCGGAGCTGATCCGCAAGGTCGCGGCGGTATTCTCTGATGCGGTTAAAATCCTCAAGGACGATCCCGAACGGGGCAAGGCGCTGATGGCGCTGGAATATCCGACGATGACTCCGGAGACCAACAATCAGGCCTACGACATCGTCAGCCAAATTTGGACCAAGGACGGCAAAATGACGGAGGCACAGGCCCGCGCCACGTTCGCTTATTTGCAGCCCACAGGCCCGCAGCAGGTCAATTTTTCCTCGACCTTCACAAACGAATTTATTGCAAAGTAGTGGCCCGTGCGGCGGGGACCGATGAATTTTAGAATAGGCTACTTTGCTTCTTCTGCGTGACGTCAGGAAGAAGCCTCGGCCAGGGCTTCGCCAAGCCAACGCGGATCGAGTTGATCGAGATCGCGCGACATCGCGACGATTCTGGAACAGAAGTCTTTGGAAACGCGCGTCGACAGCTCTTGCTTGAATCGCGCCTCGTGCTCAGCGCCTGTAAAGGGTAGCGACGGACTGCCTTTCGGCGCGGCC
>Ga0265314_10003080_pt1 | contig 16435 bp, 11 predicted proteins | sample 4126metaG_FD_203106 | JGI IMG/M metagenome (GOLD analysis project Ga0265314, IMG submission 203106) | Rhizosphere microbial communities from Carex aquatilis grown in University of Washington, Seatle, WA, United States - 4-1-26 metaG | ecosystem: Host-associated > Plants > Roots > Rhizosphere >... | reverse complement strand
TCGTTCGTATAAGGTTAATGGTTGGCCACGCATAGGCCGCCATTTTACAGGGTCAAAGGGCGGCCAGTCATGGTGCCAGCTGTTTATCGGGGGTTTGATGGGTGGTGCATTGAGTATAGAACGCGGGGTCGCCAATATCTATTGACACAACGCGACAAAAGAGCCTAAGCTCTACGCAGAAAAGCAACGTTCTTCGACAAAGAAAGGGACATCGAGATGCTCGTGATCACCAATGAACTGCGGGCGGCCGCGTATCAAGCCGGCTGGCCCGTGCTGCTGCTTTTGGAGCGCCACGCCGAATCGTATCGAAACCGCATCAAAGGCTCGAACATTTATCTGCCCGACGATGAATCGACCGCGCTCGTGAAGGGCGTACCCGACCACCGCATCAGCCTGACCGACGAAGGCGTGCACGAAGCCATCGCGACCGGCGCCCCGCTGCGCGCCGCCTATGGCGACATCGACGTTGCCTACGATACGGGCTATCTCCGCACCGAACAGACAAGGCGACACACCCTCGCCGTCTACTCCCCCGAGGCCTTGGCCCAGATCAAACTGCGGACCAACCATCTCATCCATGAACGGCTGGCCGGCTATGTCTACGACATGACCGACGCGGAAGTTAAGGAACACTTCCCGTGGTTCGAAGCCCACTGGAAAACCTTCGGCCCGTTCTATACCACCCCGCCCGGCGGACAAAGCCAGGAAACGGTCTGCAATAATGTTTACCGCTTCGTCGGCATCTTGCGAAAACATCGCGCCGGCAAGAAAGTCTTGGTGGTGACGCACGGCGGCACGATCCGCGCCTTCCGCTTTTGCCTCGAAAAGTGGACGCCCGACGCCTACATCGACAACTACTCCGTCGATCCGCCCATAAACTGCGGGATAACGGCGTACCTTTTCGACCCCGTGAGCAAGCGCCCCATACTGATCGAATACAACAAGGTCTACTGGACCTGACCCATCGCCCCGCACCTGACAACAGGTTGCGGGGATATTTTTTTAAAATGCTATAATGAGTGCATGGCGACAAACCGCAAAAAAATGCTCATTTTCACCCTCGCCATTGTTTTGACGGGTGTTTTCGGCGTTTTGCCGGCCCCGGCGCAAACCACGCTCGACCAGGTCGCGGCTGAACAGAGCCAATTGCAGAAACAACTGGCCGATCTGCAAAAACAGATCAGCGCTTATCAGACCCAGCTGACCAAGATCAAGGGGCAAAAGAATACCCTGATCAATAAGATCAGCCAGCTGCAAAGCCAGCAAGCGCTCATCACCGCGCAGATCAAGATCTCGTCCTTGAAGATCAGCGACATCAACGAACAAGAAAAAACGCTCCAGGGTTCGGCCGGACTTAATCAAAGCAAGCTGAAAGTTTTAAAGGCGGAAATGGCGGGACTCATTGTCGCCATCAATGCGCGCGACCGGCGTTCGTTCATCGAAATATTGCTCACGAGCGACAATCTGGCGCAAGCCTTTGTCGAACGCGCCGATTCCGAACGCCTGATCGGAAACTTGGGCGATATTTTAAAAGAGAGCCAGCAGACCGGCAACGAGCTCGCCGCTTCCTTGCAGACGATCGCGCAAAAACGCGATGAGGAGAATAATTTGCTTGCGATCAAATCGCTTCAGGAAAAACAGCTGACCGGGTCGGTCAGCGAACAGAGCACGCTGCTCAAGCAAACCAAAGGCAAAGAAAGCACGTACCAAGCCAACCTCAAAAGCACGCAGGCGGAGGTCGCGGCCATCAAAAGCCGCTTGTACCAGCTGCTCGAAGTGAGCGCGCAAATAACCTTCGGCCAAGCCGTGTCGATCGCCCAATGGGCTTCGGCACAGACCGGCGTGCGCGCGGCCTTCCTTCTTGCGATCCTCACCCAGGAATCAAGCCTGGGAAAAAATGTCGGCACCTGCAACCGTATCAATGATCCGCCATCGAAAAGTTGGAAGGTCGTCATGAAGCCCGACCGCGACCAAGGGCCGTTTAAAACCATCACCGCCGAACTCGGAATGAACATCAATACCACCCCCGTCTCCTGCCCGATGAAAGACAAAAAAGGCGCCCAAATAGGTTGGGGCGGCGCCATGGGCCCGGCGCAATTCATTCCCTCGACCTGGATGGGCTATCGCGCCAAGGTGACCGCCGTAACCGGCAAGCCGGCCAACCCCTGGGACATCCGCGACGCCTTCCTGGCCGCCGCGATCAAACTTAAGGACGGCGGCGCCGGGAGCCAAAGCGGCGAATGGGCCGCGGCGATGAGATATTTTTCCGGCGGCACCAACCCCGCCTACAGCTTTTACGGCGACAACGTCGTCGCCACCGCCGCCCAGTACGCAAGCGACATTGCGAAGCTGAATCAATAGGTCGTTAGGGAGTAGGGAGTAGGGTGTAGGGTGTAAAAAAACAAAACCGGTCCGAGGGCATCGGGCCGGTTTTGCGTTTGATTGAATTTTATTCTTCCGAAGCGATCTTGTTGTTATCATTATCGCTGGTCGCTTCCAAGGTTTTGAAATCTTTCTTTAACTTGGCAAGTTCATCAAGCGCATCGGCATCCCCCAGGGCCACTTTCACGTATATATCGTTGCCTTTGTCGTCGACGCCTGTTTTTCTTTCGCCGACCAAGATCCGTTTTGTTTCTTTCTTTCCGCCTTCTTCGACGGTAACCGTCGCGACCAACGAACCGTCCTTTCTTTCATAAGAAACGGTGTACGGACCTTCTTCGATCACCCCCGTATTTTCATCGCGACCCTCGGTGGCTTTTTCCAGCGCAAGTTTGATCCCGGCATTCATGCCGGACGCTTCATGCTTTTCCACCCGTTCGACATTGGCCCGATGATCCGGCGACGACGCTTCGGCCGGATTCGGCATCGCGCCTTCAACGGAAACGGCAGCCGCTACCGCCGCAGCGACCTTTGCCTCTTTCGAACCGAAAAACTTTCCCAGCATACTCATACGTTTTATAAACATTACGAGTTAACGATGTTAAAATGATACCATTTTTTGAGCCTTTTGTCAATTTCTTGAGCCCCGCTTTGGGCGGGGGGAATCACGATCCATGAATCAGGAATCAAGAATCCGAACGTATTCGTGAGTCATGATTCATGATTCCTGAATCGCCAAGCGAAGCTTGGCTCCACTTATGAACAGCTTGCCCACACGTTGCCAACAAACACAACATCTTGTGTATAACTAAATTTGCTACCCCTATATATGGGGTTTTCCAAGCATTTGGCACGCTCTTGAAACGGCGGTATAGTGGGTGGGCAGCCTAACAATTTAAATGAACCACGTACCATAAACCACATACCATTCTTTCGCGCCTTAGCGCGACCGAGCGGTCCATGGTCCATGGTCCATGTCCAATTTATATGTCCGAACTCATGGTCGTTACCCGCGAAGGCGAAAAGGTCCCTTTTGACAAAGAAAGGATCGTCGTCGCCGTTACCAAAGCCGCCGAAGCGACCCAGGAGTTCAATGCCACCGAAGCGCGCAAAATTGCCGAAATGGCGGCGCACTTCATTTCTAAATCGAAAAAACTCTCCGAATCGATCGCCGTCGAGGAAATTCAGGACATTGTCGAATTCACCCTCATGAGCTCGGGGCACTTCAAGACCGCGCGCGCCTATATTGTCTACCGCGAAAAGCGCGCCCAATCCCGCGCCGCCGGCACCGTGGCGGTTGAAGTCGAAAAAACCATCAATGAATACCTGCAAAAGTCCGACTGGCGCGTCAACGCGAACGCCAACCAGGGCTATTCGCTGGGCGGCATGATCCTAAACATTTCCGGCAAACTCACCGCCAACTACTGGCTGCACCATGTTTACCCGCGCGAGGTCCGCGAGGCGCACCTCGAGGGCGACGTGCACATTCACGACCTCGACATGTTCTCCGGCTACTGCGCCGGCTGGTCCTTGCGCCAACTTCTTGAAGAAGGCTTTAACGGCGTTCCCGGCAAGGTCGAATCCGCTCCCCCCAAACACCTTGAAACCGCGGTCGCGCAGATGGTCAACTTCCTTGGCACACTCCAGAACGAATGGGCGGGCGCGCAAGCCTTTTCGTCGTTCGACACCTTGCTCGCGCCCTTGGTCAAAAAGGACGGCCTTACCTACGCCCAGGTCAAACAGAGCATCCAGCAATTCGTTTTTAACCTGAACGTCCCCTCGCGCTGGGGCACGCAAACGCCGTTTACCAACATCACGCTCGACTGGACCTGCCCCGAGGACATGAAGTTGAAGCATCCGAAGATCGGCAGCGATGAAATGCCGTTCACTTACGCCGACTGCCAAGATGAAATGGACATCATCAATAAGGCCTACATCGAGGTCATGACCGCCGGCGATTATCGCGGCCGCATTTTCACCTTCCCCATCCCCACTTACAACCTCACGAAAGACTTCGACTGGAACGATGAAAAAGCCAAGCCGCTCTTCGAGATGACTGCCAAATTCGGCACGCCGTATTTCCAGAACTTCATCAACTCGAACCTGAACCCGTCGGACGTCCGCTCGATGTGCTGCCGCTTGCAGCTCGACCTGCGCCAGCTACGCGCCAGAGGCAACGGCCTCTTCGGCTCCGGCGAAATGACCGGCTCGATCGGGGTGGTCACCATCAACATGCCGAGGATCGGCTACCTTTCGCGCACCGAGGCCGAATTCTTCGAGCGCCTCGGCCGGCTCATGGATCTGTCCAAGGATTCCCTCGAGATGAAGCGCCAAGTGGTGACCGACAACATCGAACGCGGACTCCTGCCTTTCACCAAGCGCTACCTTCCTTCGCTGCACAATCATTTCTCGACGATCGGCCTTAACGGCATGAACGAATCCTGCTTGAACTTCTTGGGCAAGGACATTTCCATGCCTGAAGGCAAGGAATTCGCCTTGAAAGTTTTGGACTTCATGCGCGAGCGCTTGGCCGATTACCAGGAAAAAACCGGTCACTTCTACAACTTGGAAGCGACCCCCGGCGAAGGTACCACCTACCGCTTTGCCAAGGAGGACAAGGTCCGTTTCCCCGGCATCATCCAAGCCGGCGTTCCGGACGCTCCTTATTACACCAACTCGACCCACCTTTCCGTCGATCACACCGAGGACCCGCTGGCCGCGCTCGACCACCAGGACGCGCTGCAGACCAAATACACCGGCGGCACCGTGCTCCACCTCTTCATGGGCGAGCGCGTCACCGACTGGGAGACCTGCCGCAACTTCGTCCGCCGCGTCGCCGAGAATTACCGCCTCCCCTACTTCACGATCACGCCGACCTTCTCCATTTGCCCGACGCATGGCTACCAGAACGGCGAAATTTCGAACTGCGGCGTTTGCGGCCTGCAGAACGAAGTTTGGTCGCGCGTCATGGGCTACTTCCGCCCCGTCGACCAGTGGAACAAGGGCAAGAAGAGCGAATACGCCGAACGCAAAGAATACGTCATCCCCGAGGCCGCCATGCCCCAGGTCGCCTGCCTTCCGATCAACGAAGCAATCGCCCCGACGCAGAACAGTCTTTAAGTAGGTAGAACTTAGAAATTAGAACGTGGGCCGACTACGTTCTACGTTCTACGATCTACGTTCTCAAATGAACATTTCCGGATTCCAAAAATTGAGTCTCCTTGATTACCCCAAGACCCCCTGCGCGATCCTTTTCACGCAGGGGTGTTCTTTCCGTTGCGCTTTCTGCCATAATCCGGAACTCATTCCGATGGTTGGCGGCAATGTCATTTCCGAGGACGACGTCGTGGCCAAACTCGAAGCCAACAAAAAAATGGCCGACGCCGTGACCATCACCGGCGGCGAACCGACACTGCAAGCCGATCTGCCCGCCTTCATGCGGCGTCTCAAAGCTGCGGGGTTTAAAGTGAAGCTCGATACCAACGGCGTTACGCCGTCGATGGTAAAAATGATCATCAGCGAGAACCTCGCCGACTATTTTGCCATGGACCTGAAACAGACTTGGGAAAAATACGACGAAGTCGTGCGCGTCGGCGCCCCGGGGCTTATCGACCGCGCCCGCGAGACCTTCGCCCTCATCCAAAGCTCCGGCGTGCCGCACGAATTCCGCACCACCATCCTCCCCCACTCGCACACCGAAGAAGATTTCATGACCATGGTCGGCTATCTGAAGCCGGGAGAGAAATATTTCATTCAGGAAACCCGCTTCGAAACCACGCTCGAACCCGGCCTCCCCCGCCAAAAATCCTTCAGCACCGCCGCGCTGGTCGCCAAACTCGGCGCCGCATATCCTCTTTTGACCATCGAGAGCCGGTAGAGGCGACAAACCGGCGAATAGGGGCGGCTCGCCTGCGGCGAGCGGCCGACGCGATGCTAATACACGAATGCATGCGAATCTACGAATACCGGAATCGGTCGCGTCGCGACCTCGGCGGATTAGGAGATTCGCATGCATTAGCAGATTGGCATCGCGCCGCTGCCCGCAGGCAGCCAAGAGCCTTCCTTATATAATTCGTAGCCCCTTTCACAAATTTTGCTAAGGCTATATAATAGATGAAACGCGAACCTCATTTATAGCCACCAACGTCCATGTCCCTTCTTCCACAAATCAAGACCGATGAAAACGGCGAATTTTTCTTCTTTCCGCCGGGCGAACTCGCGACTTCCGAGAACCGGGCCTCTATGGATGAAGGCGAGCTCTCGGTCGACGTTTTCGAGACCCCGTCCGAACTGATCCTGCAATCAACGATCGCCGGCGTAAAGATCTCCGACTTGGAGCTTTCGCTCCACGGCGACATGCTCACCGTCCGCGGGCGGCGGCACCATGAAGTGCCGGCGGCGGCGCGTCCGCTTTACACCGAATGCTACTGGGGCCCGTTCTCGCGCTCCATCATCTTGCCGGTCGAGGTCCGCGCCGACGAAGCCAGCGCCGTCTTGCGCTCTGGTGTTCTAACCATTACACTTCCCAAAAGAAATCGCTCCACCATTCCGGTGCGGGAGATCGAGTGATGGACCACGTACCATGAACCATATACCATTCTTCCGCCTTCGGCGGGACAGGGTGGTCCATGGTCCATGGTCCATGGTTTGCTAATTTGAGAGTCCATGCCCACCCAAGACAAAAAAATAGCACCCAAGGCACACCGTCCGGCGCTAATCGCCGGCGTTGTTGTTATTATCGTCCTCTTGGCCGCGCCATTCGGATACTTGGCCGCCATGAGCGGACGGGTGATGCCGGGGGTGGCGGTGAACGGGCTTAGCCTCGGCGGCATGACAAAAAACGAAGCCGGGGCCAAACTTGAGGTGGCGGTGGCGGCTTTTGAAACCGAACTTAACTTCACGAACGGAAAACGCTCGGTGAAGATCGATACGGGACGCAAAATGATCGCGCTCGATTCCGACGCCGGCCTGGCGGCGGCCTACGGCGTCGGCCGTACCGGGAATATCGTTGACCGCTTGGAGCAGGCCGGCCGCGCCTTGCTCTTCGGCGCACGCGCCTCAATGCCGTATTCATACGATGCCAAGAGTCTTAAAACAGCATTAAAGTCGGCCTGGGGCGGGGACGAAAAAACCGTTTATGACGCGCAACTCGCGATCACAATGTCGGGCGACGCGCTCGTGAGCGTCGCCGTTGTTCCGGCCGAGTCGGGATTTGAATACGATTACAACCGCGCCGTTTCCGACGTCAAAACAAAACAAGCGACCCTCGACCCAGCGCCTGTCGCCCTTGAACCGGCCCGAACCGAACCGACGATAAAAACCACCGACGCCGAAGCGGCCAAGGCGCTTATTCCCGCCGCGCTCGCGCTCACGCCGCTTCCCATGTCGGCCGACGATCTCAAATGGACACTTTCGGCCCATGAGCTTGCGCCCATGCTCGAAGTCACTTTAAAGACCGACGGGTCGGCGACCTTGAACATCAATAACGGCGCTGCCGAAGCATATTTCAAACAACTGGCTGCCGACTACGATATCGCGCCGTTGAATACCAGCTATGAGATCGATCCGGCCACGAATAAAATGATCAGTTTCACGCCAGGCAACGACGGCCGCAAGATCGACGTCGGCGCCTCGGTGGCGGCACTTCAGCAAGCGCTTAAAACCCAGCTCGCCGGAGCGGATGGAAAAAGCGGGTTTAATATCGTTGCCACGGCCGCCAAAACGCAGATCGTGACGCAAACCGCCGCCGTGCTTGGAGTGACCGAGGTGATCGGCATCGGGCAATCCGACTTTTCCGGATCTTCGGCCAACCGCATCAAGAACGTCATGCACGGTTCGAACAAGCTGAACGGGCACCTGATCGCGCCGGATGAAGAATTTTCCGCGATCAACGTGCTTAACCCGGTGACCATCGCGGACGGGTACTTCCCCGAGCAGATCATTTCGGGCGATAAGATCGAATCGGGCGTCGGCGGCGGCTTGTGCCAAATTGGCACCACGCTTTTCCGCATGGCCATGAACTCGGGTCTGCCGATCACCGAGCGGCAAAACCATTCGCTGGTCGTGCATTATTATTCCGACCCGGTCAACAACAATCCCGGCACCGATGCCACCCTTTACGGCCCGCACCCCGACCTGCGCTTCATCAACAATACCGGGCATTGGCTCCTGATTACGACCGCGATCGACGTTAAAAACCACAAGCTGACCTATACCCTTTGGGGCACCGCCGACGGGCGCAAAGGAAGTTACACGCACCCCACGGTGACGAACTGGATCGCCGCGCCCACCGAAGTGCAAAACTTGAACGACCCGACATTGCCCGTTGGCGCGCAAAAATGCCAAAACGCTTTCCGCGGCGCCAACGCGACCTTTGTCTACACCATTGCGAACGCCGACGGAACGGTCACAACAAAGAATTTCAACTCGCACTACCGCGCGCTGCCGAAAATTTGCGCCTACGGAACCGGCATCCCCGGCACAAAGTTGCCTGACGGCACCGTTGTCCCGCCGGCGCCAAAAACGCCGATCGCAAATCCGTTGGCGCTCCCCGCCGCGCCCGCTGCCAACGTGAATGAACCGATGAACAATATCAACATTCCGCCGGAGGCGGCAGTGGGTAATTAAAAACCAATAACCAATAAGCGAGCCGCAAGGTCTCATCCTTGGAAATTGGTTCTTGGTTCTTGGTTCTTACCAACAACAAAAAACTTCCGCGAAAGCGGAAGTTTTTTGTTGTTGGTATGCAGGGGGTCACGCCCAAGAAGTTTGGTTTAAGGGAATGTTGAGCCGGAGCCCACGCAATCCTTAAAACCAAACCCCATGCTTGTCGTGGGCGTGACCGCTGCTTGCCAATTTTTAAGCTTTTTGATGTCGACCGCCTTTTAGGCAGCGAACGACCCACTTTAACATGAAAGCGGGTCGTTGTCAAGAGTCCGTATTTTAAGCCGTTTTATTTCGCTCTTTAATGCCTCAATATGGCCACTTAGCTTATTTTAACGATAAATCCGTTAAAACTCCAACCACACAAAATATCCGCCACTTGTATTATTGATACGCCGCCCGAATGAAATATGGTGCGTTATCTTTCAAAGACATTATAACATAAATAAAAAAGAACCGCTTCGCTGGAGGTTTTCAGGATAAGAAAACGGACCCCTAAGAGCGGGGCCCGTGACGTTTACTTTTTCGTCTAAAAACATTCCTTGTCGTGTCTTCTCTGATCATCTCTGGAAAGCTCATTATACTCTCGCGATAACCATACGATACTGCAATCGAGGGGGCGAGTTTTTTCTTCATCTGAAACCCCCGATGGCACATCCGGTCGTGGCTCCATATCTTCCTTCTCGATGAACAACGCATTTAGCAATATTATGCCCAAACCCGCGGACATCTGCTTAGCTCCGTCAAATTCAAACCAGACCGCCAGCCGCGCCGCTTCACAACCAAGGGTGATAGTATGACGCCAGGCGGCACCGCTGGAAACGCGTGCCGACTGTTTTATATACGAAGTGTTTACGCAGTTAACGCAATCATGACCGGCATAAGTAACAAGGGTGATGTCATATTGCCGCACCGTCAAACTGTACTGGAGCATCAGCTTATGCTTATGACTATCGGTCATGAGGCCGGCAATGATCCCGAACGACGGACTCCGTTTCATGGTAACCGCTTCGGCGGTAACCGGATTCCACCAATCGAGCACCGAAAATCTGATCACGCGGCAATTATAGAAGCGACAGGCGTCGACACTATCACCACTTAAGGTCAGATAATCGCTAGTAAGCCCTGTATAGAACCAGGGCGCCAGCCGCAGACGGAACTCGGCAAAAAAATTGAGTTCAATGGGAACATCCCTAATCATTTCCGTACCCATCCCCCGTGAAGCTGGCGAGTAGTCAGACGGATTAATCGTCACTGGCTTGGTGTATTCGTCGCGCGGGAACCACGAAGTACCAACCGAGACAACGTTCGAAAGTGACCCGTCAAACTCATGGAACTGCGCCGTGCCGCAAGCCATAAACATACAGCACAATGACAGGGTCGCGAAACGAATTAATGACATGACTGCCTCCTTTTGGCGCTTCAGAAAGCGCTAGGTTTTAGATTGTCAGAGATCTGACCTTTGACCCTAGGCTTGTCGGGACAAAGTGTCAATAACACATATCTGTTACTTCAATAAAAAGCCGCCGTCCTCTCCCCGCTTCGCTATCGCTATTCAGGACGAGGGGGTACGAAAATACCGCCCCTCACAGGGCGGTATTTTCCACTATCCCCTAACTCTTTTTAATTATCTTATCCGCCAAACCGTATTCAACGGCTTCTTCGGCGGACATGAAATAGTCGCGATCCGAATCTTTGGTGACCTTTTCAAATTTCTGGCCGGTGTGGCTCGCGAGGATCTTGTTAAGGCGCTCTTTGAGCTTCAAGATGTGGCGCGCAGAAATTTCGATATCAGACGCTTGCCCCTGCGCCCCGCCCATCACTTGATGGATCATCACTTCCGAATTGGGAAGAACGAAGCGCTTGCCTTTGGCGCCGGCGGAAAGCAGGATCGAGGCCATGGAAGCGGCCATGCCGATGCAGATGGTGGACACGTCCGGCCCGATCAATTGCATGGTGTCGTAGATCGCGAGCCCGGCCGTTACCGATCCGCCCGGCGAGTTGATGTAGAGCTTGATGTCCTTGGTCTTGTCTTGCGATTCCAAGAAGAGCATTTGCGCGATCACGGTGTTGGCCACGTCGTCGTCGATGGCATCGCCCAAGAAGATGATGCGCTCTTTAAGGAGGCGCGAGTAAATATCGTAAGCCCGCTCGCCAAATTGCGACTTTTCGATGACGGTGGGGATGAGAGAGTAATTGGAGGGTTTCATATGTTTATTGGGGAAGTATATTGTTCTTAATCATTATCATTTTTAATATCTAATACCTAATATCTAATGTCTAATCCGAAAACGTAACCCCTCCTACCTCCCCTTACCCTAAGGGGAGGGCGTGATACTTCCCCTCCCTTAATATAAGGGAGGGTAGGGTGGGTTATATGGCCAGTCCTTTGCTGCGTTGCACGGATTAGATATTAGTCGTTAGATATTAGATATTCAGTCGCCCTATTCTTTCTCAACGATCCACTCATTCTCCTTCTCGACTATTCTACCACGAACGGCGAACCCGGCTGCTTTGCGGTGGCCGCCGCCGCCGAACTTAACGGCTTCTTCGCAAACGTCGATGTCGTTGCTCGCGGTGCGCAGACTCCCTTTTACCATGCCGCCTTCAAGCTCGCGCAAAACCATGATCGTCTTGGCCGCCAAATTATTGTTCAAGAAATTCGAAAGCCCGTCAACGGCGTCGTCGCCCGGCGGCAGGCAATTCAGCTCGTTGGCCATGATCGCGGTCGAGACGCGCGAACGCGACTTGTCCCACTTAAGGCGCTCCAGCGCTTTGCCCCAAAGCACCAGCGACTCAATGTTCTTGTTCTTCGCGACGAGCCGCGAAACCTTCTTCATGTCGCCGCCCAGCCGCTCGAGTTCGGCCGCCACCTGCAAGGAAGAGGCCGTGGTCGCCGGATTAAAAAACATCATCGTGTCGGTGACGATCCCGACGAGAATGGCGGTGGCCATTTCCGGCGTCACCGGCCAATTCATGGTCTTGAGCAAGGCGAAAACAACTTCGGTCGTTGAGGCGGCCTCGGTAATGATCAAATTGATGTCGCCGAACTTCTCGTTCACGGCATGATGATCGATGTTGATAATGGCGGGCTTTTTAACGAACCCGGAAAAGATCCGGTCAACGCCGACAAAACGCAGATCGCCGGAATCAAAAACAACGATCGTATCGGCGCCGGCAAAAACCGCCGGATCGGAAGTAAAGCGCCGCGAACCGGCGAACGGCGCGAACGAAGCCGGCATTTGATCAACGCAAAAACAGCGGACCTTTTTCCCCGCCGCCTCCAAACCGGCCGCCAGCGCCAAAGCCGAGCCTAGCGTGTCCCCGTCGGGGCGGCGGTGTGAGACCGTGACCACATTTTTGGCGCATTCCAGCGCCAAAGCCGCGGCGTTAAGTTCTTGGATATATTCAGGCATCCAGTCAATTTACGCCCCATTTTTTGCCTTGTCAATCCCGGCCTGCGGCCGTAGAATGAAACACGTACCATGGACCATGAACCACTCCGAACCCGCCCTTGGGGAGCTGGAATGGTACGTGGTCCATGGTTCATGTTCCATACTCTATTATGTATCTGCAGAGATTAGAGATCCAAGGCTTCAAGTCGTTTGCCAACAAAACGACGATTTTGTTTTCCGAGCAAGGCGAGGGCGGACGGCGCGGATTGACTGCCATTGTCGGACCGAACGGCTCGGGCAAATCGAACATCGCCGACGCCATGCGCTGGGTCATGGGCGAACAGTCGTTAAAGCAACTGCGCGGCAAAAAGAGCGAGGACGTCATTTTTTCCGGTTCCGACAAGCGCTCCAGGCTCGGCATGGCCGAGGTTTCGCTGTTCCTGAAGAATGAACACCCCTCGTCTGCCACCGCGACCAACGAAGACAGCATCGAGACCATTTTAACCTCCCCCGAGATCGTCATCACGCGCCGGCTGTTCCGCGACGGCACCTCCGAATATCTGCTGAACGGCAACCGCGCGCGGCTCGCCGACATCAACCTCCTGCTCGCCAAAGCCAACATCGGCGAACGCGGCTTTACCGTGATCGGCCAAGGCATGATCGACCAGTTCCTTTTCCTTTCGCCGGAAGAACGCAAAGAAGCGATCGACGAGGCCGCCGGCATCCGCCACCTCCAGATCAAGAAGAACGAAGCCGAACGCAAGCTGGACGCCACGCGTGAGAATTTGCGCGAGGCGGAAATTCTGCTTGCCGAAATTGAGCCGCGCTTGCGCTCGCTTTCGCGCCAGGTCAAACGCCTCTCCGAACGCGAAGCGCTGGACCAAGAACTTAAAGCCTTGCAATCAAAGCACTATGGTTCGCTCTATCGCGGCATTCATCGCGAAGCGCAAGGATTAAAGCGTTCAATGGCGCAAGCCGAAAAAGCCGTTGCCGACAAAGAGGTCGACCTGCGCGCCATTCAAACCAAACTGAATACGCTCGAAAAAACCGAGACTTCATCGTCATCGCTTCTTGATTTCCAAAAAGAGCTCGAGCCGCTCCACGCCGAGCGCCAGCGTTTGCGCGACCGCGCCTTTGAAATTCGCGTCGCCGCCGAGCGCAGCAAGAATGCCCAGCTCCCCATGGCCGCCGTCATCGCCGGGATCGAATCGATCCATGCCGACGAGCAAAGCCTGCTTTCCAAGATCCATAATGCGACCACGCTCGAAGAACTCGAAGCGATCAAAACCGCCGCCGCCGCGTTAGATGCGCGCATCACCGAGCTCTTGGGCACGATCCGCGGCGAAACGCGCAATAAGGAGAACGAGAAGAATTTGGCCGAGGTCGAACGCGGGATCCATGACGTTAATGCCAAGATCAACGCCGTCCAGGACAAAATTTCCAACGCCTCAAAAGGCGAGCGCGAGCAAAAATCCGCCTTCTTCGCCTTGCAGCGCGAATACCAAAACATGCTGGAAATCGTCACACGCCTCCGCTCCGACCTGGGCGAACGGCGCATTTCCTCGGCCAAGACCGAACAGCGTTTGGAAGACCTGGAGTCCGAGATCAAGGCCGAAATGCAGATCGACGACATCGCTCCGCTCTTGGCCGGCGCTTCCGACGGCGAAACGAGCCCGATCGAGAACCCTGCCTTTGGCGCGCCGCAGCCGGAGAGCGCCGAAGAAGCGTATCGCCACATTCAGCGTTTGAAGCAGCAACTGGCCTCGATCGGCGGCATCGACCCCGAAGTAGTGCGCGAACATGGTGAAACCGCCGTGCGCTACGAGACGCTTAAAACACAGTACGACGACCTGATCTCCGCCGAAGGGAAACTGCTCGAACTCGGCAAAGAATTGGATGAGACCATCGGCCGCGCTTTTCACGAAGCCTTTAAAAAGATCAGCGTCGAGTTTGAGAAATTCTTCCGCATCCTGTTTAACGGCGGCAACGCCAAACTCATCTACCTGGAACCGGAAACCGCCCCCGCGCCGGTCGAGGGAGAAGAAATTGATCCCAACGCGCCGGCAAAACAATACCGCACCCGCCCCGGCGTCGAAATAGTCGCGCAACCGCCGGGCAAGCGCGTTAAAAGCATTAACGTCCTCTCGGGCGGCGAACGCGCCTTAACCGCGATCGCGCTCATTTCCGCGATCATCGCCGTCAACCCCTCCCCCTTCGTCGTGCTCGATGAAGTCGACGCCGCGCTGGACGAATCCAACTCCATCCGCTTCGCCGACATCGTTTACGAACTGACCGGCAAAACCCAGTTCATCGTCGTCACCCACAACCGCTACACCATGGAACGCTCGGGCTTGATCTACGGCGTCACCATGGGCGACGATGCGGTGTCGAAAATTTTGAGCATTCGACTTGAGGAGGCTGTTGTCGGCTCGACAAAATAATCCGATCAAAATGAAAAAATCCCGCTCGTCGGGATTTTTGTTTTTTATCTACCCCTCCCCTTAAGGTAAGGGGAGGTAGGAGGGGTTATGAACGCCGCATCAACGCTTCCGAAGTTTCAAAGATCACCTGCAAAACCCCATCGGTATTCTTAAAAACATCATTGTTCCAAAAACGAAGAACGACGATGTCCTGCGTGCTAAGAAAAGCTGTCCTAGACTCATCAGCTTCTCGATTTTCCGCATGTTGCCCGCCGTCCAGTTCGATAGCTAGGCGAATCAACGGACAATAAAAATCTAAAATATAATTTCCAACGCCGTATTGCCTGAGAAATCGTAAACTCAATATTTGTTTGTTTTTCAACCGTTGCCATAAATACCGTTCCGCGTCAGTTGAGCCAGTTCGCAACTTTCTACGAAGCGGTTGAAGCGATTTGTCATTATAGAGCTTTTCCATACGCTCATAACCCACCCTCACTCCGCTGAAGCTTCGCGGGGCAGGCCTACCCTCCCTTACCTTAAGGGAGGGGCGAGATTCTTAGACTGAATTAAGCAACCCAATTGAAGAAAGCCCATTAAATGATCAAGACATCTTACCCTCCCCTTAGGGTAAGGGGAGGGTAGGTGGGGTTACGAACACCGCATCAGTTTTTCTGCCCTGTCAAAATAACTGAAATACACACCCGACCGCTTCTGATATTCGTTGAGATTATTTCGCAAGTTACCTTTTGGAGATTTTCCATGCGTTCATAACCCACCCTACCCTCCCTTACCTTAAGGGAGGGGGTTGAATTACTCCTTTGCCCCCTTCACCGCCTCGGCAACAACAAGCGCAACTTGCTTGTCGAGCGGGTTCGGGATGATGCAATCGGCGGTTGGCTCGGCGACGTAGGCGGCGAGGGCCTTGGCGGCGGCGAGTTTCATTTCGACGGTGATCTTTTTTATGCCGGCATCCAAGACGCCGCGGAACAAGCCGGGGAAGACCAGAAGATTGTTGACTTGGTTGGCGAAGTCCGAACGGCCGGTCGCGACCACGGCGGCGCCGGCGGCTTTGGCCTCGTCAGGCATTATTTCAGGGTTAGGATTGGCCATCGCGAAAATGATCGGGTCTTTGGCCATCGACTTGATATGCTCCGCATTTAACAAGCCAGCCTTTGAGACGCCGATGAAAATATCGGCGCCTTTGAGCGCATCCGACAACGTACCGCTTATGTCTTGCTTGTTGGTCCAGGTGAGAAATTCCTTTTTGACCGCACTCATGTCTGGGCGCGCCGAAGAGACAATGCCCTGTGAGTCGCAAAGAATGATATTCTCGGCCCCGTATGCATGCAGTAATTTTGCCGAGGCCGTGCCGGCCGCGCCGGCGCCGGAGAAGACGATCTTCGCGGTCTTCAGGTCGCGACCGGTTATTTTACAGGCATTAATGAGCCCGGCCAAAATTACAATGGCGGTGCCATGTTGATCATCGTGAAAAACCGGAATGTCGAGCAGCTCGATCAAGCGCTCTTCAACTTCGAAACAGCGCGGCGCGGAAATGTCTTCGAGATTAATTCCGCCGAA
>Ga0265314_10003079_pt1 | contig 16442 bp, 16 predicted proteins | sample 4126metaG_FD_203106 | JGI IMG/M metagenome (GOLD analysis project Ga0265314, IMG submission 203106) | Rhizosphere microbial communities from Carex aquatilis grown in University of Washington, Seatle, WA, United States - 4-1-26 metaG | ecosystem: Host-associated > Plants > Roots > Rhizosphere >... | reverse complement strand
TGCCGTTCACCGCCCGGTGGACCGAGTGGGGCCCGATCATCGGCGGCCCCGAGGACGGCCACTACCTCGCCCTGCGCTGGAGCGCCCACGACGCCGGGGCGACCAACCTGCATTTCCTGGCGATGGAAACCGCCGGCACCGCGGCCGCCGGCGTCGAGCTCGCCCACCGCGCCGCCTTCGCGAATGAAAATATCATCCTCGCCGATGCCGGCGGCAACATCGCCTGGACCCTCCTCGGCAAGATCCCGCGCCGCGCCGGCTTTGACGGCCGGCTGCCGGTGTCGTGGGCCTACGGCGACCGCCACTGGGACGGCTGGCTGCCGCCCGGGGAGATCCCCGCCCTCGTCAACCCGCCCGGCGGCGCGCTCTGGTCCGCGAACAACCGCGCCCTCGGCGGCGAGGCCGGCGCCCGGCTGGGCGACGGCGGTTACGACAACGGCGCGCGCGCGCGCCAGATCCGCGACGCCCTGCAGGCCCTCGCCGCCTCCGGCCGGAAGGCGGTGCCCGCCGACCTGCTCGCCATCCAGCTCGACGACCGCGCGCTGTTCCTGGACCGCTGGCAGAAATTCTTCCTCGCGGTTCTGGACCCCGAGGCCGTGGCGCAGCAATCCGCCCGGGCGGGACTGCGCGACGCGGTGCGGGCGTGGAGCGGCCGCGCCGGCACCGATTCCGCCGCCTACCGGCTGGTGCGGGCCTTCCGCCGGCACGTCGCCGAGCGCACCTTCGCCCCGTTCACCGAAGCGGCGCAGGCGGAGTATCCCGCGTTCAGCTACCTCGGTTTCATGTATGAGGACGCCCTGTGGCAGCTGGTGCACGAGCAGCCGCCGCGGCTGCTCAACCCGGCGCACAAGTCCTGGCGCTCCCTGCTCCTCGCGGCTGCGGACGACGTGCTCGCGGATGTCGACCGCGCCCAGGTGGAACCGGCGCGATTCACCTGGGGCGCGCACAACACCCTGGCCATGGAACATCCCTTCGGCCGCTTCCTGCCCGGCCCGCTGGCCCGGCTGCTCGCCATGCCGGCGGAACCGCTGCCCGGCGATACCGACATGCCGCGCATCCAGGGCCCGGATTTCGGTGCGTCCGAACGCCTGGTCGTTTCCCCCGGCCACGAGGCCGAGGGCATTCTCCACCTGCCCGGCGGCCAGAGCGGCCATCCGCTGTCACCGTATTATCGGGCCGGCCACGCCGCCTGGGCCCGGGGCGAGCCGACGCCGCTCCTGCCCGGCCCGGCACAGCACACGCTGATCCTGCAACCCTGAGCCGGAACCCTTCCGGTCACCTTGGTTTTGAGATTGGGCTTTCCTTGGCCTTTGGCTATTGGAGTTTATTCTCCCATGTCCCTCCACGTCCTCTCCCATCCGCTCGGCGCCCACGTGCTGACACACCTGCGCGACAAGACCACCAAGCCCGCGCTGTTCCGCACCCTGAGCTACCAGATCTCCCTCCTCCTCGCACTTGAAGCCACGCGCGACCTCGCCACCGAGGAGAAAGCCATCGAGACCCCGATGGAGCCGATGACCGGCCGCGTGCTGGCAAAACACCTCGTCGTGGTGCCCATCCTGCGCGCCGGGCTGGGCATGCTGCAGCCGTTCCATGACATCTTCCCCGACGTCTCCGTCGGCTACGTCGGACTCGAACGCGACCATGCGACCGCCATCGCCCGCAGCTATTACTGCAAGCTCCCGCCACTCGCCGGTTGCCGCGTCATCATCGTCGACCCGATGCTCGCCACCGGCGGCTCCGCGGCCCAGGCGGTCGCGGTCGTCAAGGCCGCGGGCGGCACCGAGATCGTCTTCGTCTGCATTGTCGCCTCGCCCGAGGGCGTCGCCACGATGCAGCAGGCCCATCCCGGGGTGCCGATCCACGCCGGCGCGCTCGACCGCGCGCTCAACAGCCGGAAATACATCCTGCCCGGCCTCGGCGATTTCGGCGACCGGCTCTACGGGACGTGAACGGGGCCGGCCGGCCGACGCTCACGCCAGCGCGGGCACGGTGAACGGCGCGCGGTAGGTGCGGGTGAGCCGCGCATTGGCGTCGGCCGCGCCTTCGCCGGTGAAGCGTTCCGCCGCCGGTTCGAGTGCGAGCGGGAAGCCGAGAATCAGCGGGGTCTTGCCGAGGTCCACCTGGTTGGCGGCGAGGTGCTCGGTCATCCGGCCGTAGGCCTCGGCGAGCGGGGCGTCGCCCCTGATCTTCTCGCGGAGCCCGCCCTCGGTCGCGGCGCGGCCGAGCTGGTGCGAAATGTTGCCGAGGTGGCAGAGCGCGCTCGAGACATGGCCCTCGCCGACGGGGCTGAACAGGTCCCCGGTCCGCCGGCTCCGCACCGCGTCGATGAAATTGCCCATGTGCCGGTCCGCGCCCTTGAACTCCCGCAGCAACCGGCCGTCGTGGTCGTAGGCCTGGGCCGTGAAGTAGCTGCCGGTGACCAGCCGGCCGTGCTCGCAGTCGATGACGTTGCCGATCGAGACCTCGCGGTACCGGTCCATCACCGCCGCGCCGGCCGCCGCCGGCAGCCCGCGCACCTCGAAGATCAGTGGCGCCGTGGCATAGTCGTGGATGATGACCTGCGTGTTGGGCGTCTCCCCGTCATCCTCATAGCCGACCCGCCCGCCAACGCTGAGGGTGTGGCGCGGCAGGCCGGGTTCGCCGAGAAACCAGCGGGCGACGTCCATCTGGTGGATGCCCTGGTTGCCGACGTCGCCGTTGCCGTAGGCCCAGATCCAATGCCAGTCATAGTGGACGGGGCCGTTCTTCGGATTGTTGCGGCGCGGCGGCACGAGCGGCGCCGGGCCGGTCCAGAGATCGTAGTCGACCGAGGGCGGCACCGGCTGGGGGCCCGTGGTTTTCCCGATGCTGTCGCGCCGCTTGTAACACAGGCCGCGCGCCGCGGTGATCCGGCCCAGGGCCCCGGAACGGATCCAGGCGACCGCCTCCTGGAGGCCCTCGCCGGAACGGATCTGCGTGCCGGCCTGGACGACGCGCCGGTATTTTTCCGCGGCGGCCACCAGCTGCCGGCCCTCCCAGACATTGTGGGAGACCGGTTTCTCGACATAGACATCCTTGCCCGCCTGGCAGGCCCAGATCCCCATCAGGGAGTGCCAGTGGTTGGGCGTCGCGATCGTGAGCGCATCGATCCCGGGCGCGACGAGCAGTTGGCGGATGTCCGTGTACGTGCCCACGCCGCCGCCCAGCGCGGCGGCGGCCCGGGCCAGCACCGCCGAGTCGGGGTCGCACAGCGCGACCACGCGCACGCCCGGCAGCGCGCCCAGGCTGGCCAGATGGTTCTTGCCGCGGCCATTGAGTCCGGCGATGGCCACGCGCACGTCGCCGTTGGCCCCGGCCACCTGGCCCCACGAGCGCGCGCTCCACCCGGCCGTGGCGGCGGCCAATGCGGTGGTCTTGAGGAAGGAGCGGCGGGAGAATGATTTCATGCGTGGGACGGTGGGACTATTTTCCGGCGGCATATTCCGCGTAGCGGGCGGCCACCTGCGCGTCCGCCTCGTCGCCCCCATGGAAGAAGAACCGGTAGCGGAAGGTCAGGCTGCCGCCCGGGGGCACCGTGTAGTCGCCGGCGTGCGGCTGGTCCCTGAGGTTTTCAAAATCGTGCTGGCCGAACGGGTTCGCGCCGAAGAGCCCGTAGTCGCGCGCCATCCACCAGGTCGGATGCCGCAGGTTCTCCGGATGATCGAAGATGGCCACGCCGTAGATCCGGCCGAGGTGCGGGGCGTGGTAATCGCACCAGTCGGCCCGCCGGCCCCAGGCGGCGGCATCGCGCCGGCCGGTGCTCGTGACCACGTGCCCGGCGCCGGGCTCGTCCCGTTGCTGGTATTTGTGCGGCTGCGTCATCCACTGCGCGAGCCGGATGGCCATGGTGCCGTCCTTGCTGTCCCCGAGCTGCAGCGGCTCGTCGGGCCGCGCCTGCAGCGTGACCGCGAAGTCGATGAACCGGCCGGCCGCCGTGGCGTGAAACCGGATCGTGGTGTCGGTGGTGCACACCAACCGGCCGTCCGGCGCCAGCCACCGGTCGGTCGCGCGGATGATCCCCACCGGGCCGCTCTGCACGGTGAGCAGCGCCTCGTGCCGGATGGTCCCCTTGCTCTCCGGGCCGCTGCCCCCGGCCTTCCCCTCGTTCCAGAAGTCGAACCCGTCGACGGCGCTGTGGGCAAACCAGAGTGAACGGTGATGCGGATGGTCCTGATCCTCCCCCGGCGTATCCTTCATCGGGAAATCGCGCGTGAGCGGCGTGCCGTCCCCGGCCAGGACGGGGTAAAGATAGGGCCGCATGGCCCCGTCGCCGTAGATGTATTCGGTGAAAGGCCGGCCACCGATCTCGACCCGCACCCGGTCGGCGAGCGGCGTCAGCGTCACCGGCGGGGCCGCGGGCGGCAGGGAGCACGACGACGCCAGGCCGGCGCACAGCACGAGGGGTAACAACCGCTGCATCCGCCCAGCCAATCGAACCCTCGGCCGGCCGCAACCGCAAAGCCCGGCGGCCGCCGGTTGGACTCGACCCACGGCCGCCGCCGGTCTTGCCTCGCGCCATGGAATTCTCCCAGCTGTCCGACCGTGCCCTGGAAATCCGCCGGCGTTTCACGGACTGGGAACGCGCCCGCGCCGGTCGCGCCTGGACCCGCGAGGAGGTCATGCAGGGCTTCGTCGGCGACGTCGGCGACCTCATGAAGCTCGTCATGGCCAAGAACGGCGCGCGCGCCGTGGCCGACGTCGACCGCCGGCTCGCCCACGAGCTGGCCGACTGCCTCTGGAGCGTGCTCGTGCTGGCGCGGCTCTACGAGGTCGACCTGGAGCAGGCGTTCCTCGCCACGATGAGCGAGCTGGAGGCGAAACTCGGGGACGGCTAGGACGTGTCCTCAATTTGGCTTTGTGGGCCAGCGAGCTTGCTCGCGCTTCATCCGCGCCCGCAAGCGGGCTGCCTACCGTGGCTTGATCGGCCCAATCGGATTTTTGAAGCACGCCTTAATCCAGCCACCCGCCCGCCGCCTGCACCGGGGCGAGTTCGCCGCGGCGCGTGACCCACACGGCCAGGGCCTGGCGCGCGACGTTTTTGTCCGTGGATCGCGGCAGGCTCAGTTCCGCCGCGCCGGCCGTGAGCGGGGCCGACTTCAGCACCAGGACGACGAAATCGTGGCGCAGCGTGCGGCCCGCGTTCTCGCCGGCGCGGACCCGGGACGAAATCCCGGCGCCGAGCAGCGCCGCATGCACCTCTCCGTCTCCCGCGCCGTCATACCGGACGCGGCAGGCGCCGTCGTCCGCATACTCCACCGCCAGGCCGCCGGCCCTTTCCCCCGAGGCGGCCGGGGCGGCCCCGGCCTGCCGCCACTCCGCGCCGTCCAGCACGAAGCCCGGCGTATAGACCGTGTTCCGGCCCCACCGGTCCGCGTAGGCGTATTGGCGCGCGGTGAATTCCCGGCGCGCAAACCGGTCGGGCCAGCCGAGCCGGTCCCAGTAGTCGACATGGAAGCCCACCGGCACGAAATCCCGCCAGAGCCCGGGGGCGTCGCGGAGCGACCCCAGCCAGGCCTCCGCCGGCGGACAGCTGCTGCAGCCCTCGGAACTGTAGAGTTCCAGCAGGTGGATGCGCCGGCCGGCGCTGCCAAATTTCACCGGTTCCGCGGCGGCGGCGGCGGCCAGCAGGCCGAACAGGAGGATCAGGCGCATGGGTGTCGGAGCCGCGAGCCCGGCGGAACATTCCATTTTTTCATGTTCATCCGCCGCAATCGCGGGCAATTTCCCCGCACATGAACATCGACCGCCCGGGTCTGATCGTCGCCGACGGCTGGAAGGACTACCAGCTGCTCGATTGCGGCGCCGGCATGAAGCACGAGCGCTGGGGCGACTTCACCCTCGTGCGGCCCGACCCGCAGATCATCTGGCCGCGCGTTGGCGGCAACGGCCGCTGGGAAAACTGGGACGGCTTCTACCACCGCAGCGAGAGCGGCGGGGGCAAGTGGGAATACCGCCGGCCGCTGCCCGACCACTGGAGCATCCGCTACGGCGCCCTGACCTTCAAGATCCACCCGACCAGCTTCAAGCACACCGGGCTCTTCCCCGAGCAGGCGGTGAACTGGGACTGGTTCTCGGCGCGCATCCGGACCGCGCGCGCCGCCGGCCGCGAGGTCAGCGTGCTCAATCTCTTCGGCTACACCGGCGCGGCCACGGTTGCCGCCGCCGCCGCCGGCGCCAGCGTCTGCCACGTCGACGCCGCCGAGGGCATGGTGAAATGGTGCAAGGAAAACGCCGCGCTCTCCGGCCTCGGCGCGGCGCCCGTCCGCTACATCGCCGACGACTGCCTGAAATTCGTCCGCCGCGAGATCAAGCGCGGCCGGAAATACGACGCCATCATCATGGACCCGCCGACCTACGGCCGCGGCAGCACCGGGGAGATGTGGAAGCTCGAGGACCACCTCTGGGAACTGCTGTCCGAGTGCCGGCAGGTGCTGGGCGACCGCCCCCTGTTCTTCCTGATCAACGCCTACACCGCCCGCCTCTCGCCCACCGTCGTCGTCAACCTGCTCGCCGCCCTCCTGGCCGGCGCCGGCGGCCGGCTTACCGGCGGCGAGGTCGGCCTGCCCGTCCAGCGCGACGGGAAAATCCTCCCCTGCGGCATCTTCGGCCGCTGGGAGGCCGCCCCCTGACTTATGCCCTCCCCCGCCGACACCTACCTCGCCACCGCCACCGGCATGCTGCAGCGCACCTGCGCCCTGAACGCGCCCGTGCTCCGGCAACTCGGCGCCCTCATCGGCGAATCCGTCGCCCGCGGCGGCGTGCTCCACACCTTCGGCAGCGGCCACAGCGAGATCATCTCGCGCGAAATCATCGGCCGCGCCGGCGGCCTCGTGTGCGTCAGCGGCATCTTCGACCCGACCGGCGGCTTCATCGAAAACCTTGTCGGCTACGGCACCAAGCTCGCCGAACGCTACGACCGCGCCCACGGGCTGCTCCCGGGCGAGACCATCATTGTCATCTCGAATTCCGGGAAGAACTCATCCCCCCTTGAAATCGCGCTCTACGCGAAGCAAAAGGGCCTGCACGTCGTCGGCCTCACCTGTGTGGCGATGTCCCAGACCGCCCCGACCGTCCACCCCGGCGGGAAAAAACTGCACGAAATCGCCGACCACGTGCTCGACAACGGCGGCGTGCCCGGCGACGCGATCACCCCCGTGGCCGACGGCGTGTCCGCCGGCCCGACCTCGACCTTCATCGGGGCGACCCTGCTCAACCTGCTGATGCTCGAGACCATCGCGTGGCTCAAGGCCCACGGCCACCCGCTCCCCATCCTGCGCAGCCAGAACCTGCCCGACGCGATCGAATACAACCGCGGGCTGGGCAAAAAATACAAGGGCCGCCTCAGCCGCCAGCTGGCCTAAATTTAACAGGAGGCAACGGAGGAAACTGAGCTGGTTTCCGTCAAATATCTCCGCTCCCTCCGTTACCTCCTGCAAAACAAACCATGTCCTTTAAAATCGGTGTGGATGGCGGCGGCACGAAGACCGAGTGCATCCTGGTCGACGCCGGCGGTGCGATCGCCGCCCGCCACCTCGCCCCCGGCTGCAACCCCAGCCAGACCGGCCCGGAAAAAGCCCGCGCCATCCTCGGGGAATCGCTCCTGGCTCTCTGCTCCGCGCTCCCCGCGGGCAGCGTGCAATGCACGCTGCTCTGCATGGCCGGCAACCGGGCGTTCTGGCGCGAGACCGCAGACGCACTCCCCGGCTACGGGGCGGTCACCGCGACCGACGACTCGGTGCCCGTGCTGGAACTCGCGACCGCCGGCGCCCCGGGCCTCGTGCTGCACGCCGGCACCGGCTCGTTTGTCGCCGCCCGCGGGCCCGACGGCGCCGCCCACTACGCCGGCGGGCTCGGCTGGAAATTCGGCGACCCGGGCAGCGGCTTCGACCTCGGCCGCCGTGCGCTCGGCCTGGCCCTGCTGGAGCTCCAGGCCGCGCCGGACGCCGGTCCGGCCGGTCCTTCCCCGCTGGCCCGGGCGCTTTGCAACCACACCGGACTCGCCGATTATACGGCCAACTCGCGCTTCTTCTACAACGACGCCGGGGCCAACGCCGCCATCGCCGCCTTCGCCCCGCTCGTCCTCGAACTCGCCGCGCATGATTGCGGCCCGGCCCAGCAGGTGGTGGCCGACTCGATCACCGACCTCGCCCGGCTGGCCGACCAGGTCATCCACCGGCTGTTCCCGGCCCCTGCCACGAAGCTGCCCTGCGGGGTCAGCGGCCGGATCCTGAACAGCGCGCCCGCCGCCTTCGCCCTCCGCTCGCTCGCCAGCAAGCTGAAGTGGCCGGTGGAGCTGGCTTTCATCACCACCCCGCCGAGCGAGGGCGTGCGCCGGCTGCTGGCCCGGATGTCGTGACGTGATTGCAACGGCGACAGCGACGGTCCTGGCGGAATCCGACTGGCAACAACGCCGCCGGGCGCACGAGCAGCGGGTGTCCGTCTGGACGGACCCGCACCAGGCACGGGCCGCGCGGGGCGAAAAGCATCCCGTCTACGATTTCCTGTTCGAATACTACCGCTTCCGGCCAAGCTGGCTGCGCCGCTGGCATCCCGGCCCGGACGTGGTGCTCCTGGGCGAATCCGCCCGCGACTACCTCCGCTGGCCGGAATACCACGAGTCCGGCGGCGGGATCGAGCTGAACCCGTCCGCCCTCGCCGCGCGCCGGCGCGAAAGCCTCGCGTGGATGGTGAACCTCCTGCGCGTCACGGCGGAGCGCCCGCCGCATTTCGCCTGCTCCGGCCTGCACGAGTGGGCGATGGTCTACCGGCAGACCCCGGACGAGGTGCGGCACAACCGGTGGCCCCTGCGCTTGGCGCCGGACGAACTCGCGCGCGTGGTCGAGTCCCTGCCCGTGGCCTGCTCGCATTACGACGCCTTCCGTTTTTTCACCCCCCCGGCCCGCCCGCTCAACCGGCTGCAGCCCACGCGGGCGGAGGTGCCGGCGTTCGAGCAGCGCGGCTGCCTGCACGCGAACATGGACCTGTACAAGTGGGCGTTCAAGTTCGCCCCGTTCACGCCCGGCGACCTCGTCGCCGACGCCTTCGCCCTGGCGCGCGACATCCGCGAGATCGACATGCGGGCGAGCCCCTACGATTTCTCGGCGCTCGGCTTCGCCCCCATCCGGATCGAAACGCCGGCGGGCCGCGCCGAGTACGAGACGCACCAGCGCGACTTCGCCGCCCGGAGCCAGCCGCTGCGGGCCCGGCTCATCGCCCTGGGCGGACGGTTGCTGCCGGTTCCGTAGGCCCCCCGTCCTAGCGGACGGTACGAATGACCCCGGGCTTGCCCTGCCCCGGCCCCAAGGTGATTCTGTCCGTCCGGCCCCTTTCGTCATGCTCAAATCCGGCATCCTCAACCCCGCCCTGCTCAGCCTGCTGGCGCGCGTCCGCCACACCAACACCCTCGTGATCGCCGACCGCGGTTTCCCCTTCTGGCCGCAGCTCGAGACCGTCGACCTGGCGCTCGTCGACGGCATCCCGACCGTCCTCCAGGTGCTCGACGCCCTCGCGCCCAACTTCGTCCTCGGCCGCGCCTTCGCCGCCGAGGAGTTCCGGACCCACAATGCGGCCGCCGTGCCGGCGGCGCTGGCGGCGCGCCTCGCCGGCGTGCCCCTGGTGTTCGAGCCGCATGCCGAGTTCAAGAAACGCGTGCCCCTGGCCGTCGGGCTGGTCCGCACCGCCGACACCCTCCCCTACGCCAACCTGATCATCGAGTCCGCGTGAAGATCGACGCCCACCACCATTGCTGGCGCTACACGCCGGAGGAGTTCGACTGGATCACGGATGACATGAGTTCCATCCGGCGGAATTTTTATCCCGCCGATCTCGCCCCGTCGCTGGCCGCCACCGGCCTCGACGGCACCGTCGCCGTCCAGGCCCGGCAGACCGTGGAGGAGACCCTGCAGCTGCTCGAGCACACCCACCGGCACCGCTTCATCAAGGGCGTCGTCGGCTGGGTGCCGCTCACCGACCCGAAGGTCGCCGGCCTCCTCGACCAGCTGCGCGAGGAGAAAAACCTCAAGGGCGTGCGCCATGTCCTGCAGGGCGAGCCCGACGCCTACATGGCGGACCCGGCCTTCAACGCCGGCCTCCGGGAAGTGGCGGCCCACGGCCTCAGCTACGACCTGCTGGTCAGGGCCCCGCAGCTGCCGGCGGCCATCGCCCTGGTCGACCTTCATCCCGCGCTGCCGATCGTGCTCGACCACATCGCCAAGCCGGTCATCGCCGGACCGCCGCCCGCCGAATGGCGCCGGCACATCGCCGAGCTCGCGCGACGGCCGAACGTCTGCTGCAAGTTCTCCGGCCTCGTCACCGAGGTGCCCGGCTGGGCCTGGACGCCCGAGCTGCTCTGGCCCTACTTCGACGTCGTCCTGGCCGCGTTCGGCGCCGACCGCCTCATGTTCGGTTCCGACTGGCCCGTGTGCCTCGTCGCCACCGAATACACCCGCTGGTACCGCTTCATCGAGAGCTGCGTGACGGGCCTCGCGCCCGCGGAACGCGACCTCATCCTCGGTGGCACCGCCACCCGCTTCTACCGGCTCACCGCCTGATCCGCCCATGCAATACCGCCCGCTCGGCCGCACCGGCCTCCAGGTTTCCGTCCTGAGCTACGGCGCCTCCTCGCTCGGCGGCGTCTTCCGCGCCACCGACGACCAGGAGGGCATCCGCACCGTCCACACCGCGCTGGATCTCGGGATGAACTTCATCGACGTGTCCCCCTATTACGGGGCGACCCGGGCCGAGACCGTGCTGGGCCGGGCGCTGCGCGGCGTCGCCCGCGACCGCTACCACCTCGCGACCAAGGTGGGCCAGTACGGCGAGGGCGTCTTCGACTTCTCGGCGGCCCGCGTCACCCGCAGCCTCGACGAGAGCTGCGCACGGCTCGGGGTCGACCACGTCGACCTGCTCCAGTGCCACGACATCGAGTTCGCCGACCTGGACCAGATCGTGGACGAGACGCTCCCCGCCCTGGTGAAACTCCGTGCCGCCGGCCGCATCGGGCACATCGGCATCACCGGCCTGCCGCTGAAGGTGTTCCCCGCCGTGCTCGCCCGCGCCGCCCCCGGCACCGTCGAGACCATCCTTTCCTTCTGCCGCTACGAGCTGAACGACACCGCGCTCGGCGCCCTGATCCCCGCCCTGCGCGCGCAGGGTGTCGGCATCATCAACGCCTCGCCGACCGGCATGGGCCTGCTCACCGAGCGCGGCGTGCCAGCGTGGCACCCGGCGCCGCCCGCCCTGGTCGCCGGCGCCCGTCGCGCGGTCGACTACTGCCGGAGCGTCGGCGCCGACATCGTGAAACTGGCGGTGCAGTTCTGCGTCGCCCATCCCGGCATCGCCACGACACTGATCGGCTCCGCCAACCCGGAGAACATCCGCAGGAACATCGCCTACGCGGACGAGCCCGTTGACTTCGAGCTCATGGCGCGGGTGCTCGAAATCCTCCGCCCGATCAAGGACCACAACTTCACCCGCGGCCGGCCCGAGAACCGCGACCCGCTCATCGCCTGACCCCATGCTCCAGATCACCCTCGAGAAACCCGGCCGGTTCACCGCCGCCGACGGCCCCGTTCCAAAACCCGCGCCGGGCGAGGCGCTCGTGCGCGTGCACCGCATCGGCGTCTGCGGCACCGACCTCCACGCCTTCGCCGGCCAGCAACCCTTCTTCTCCTACCCGCGCATCCTCGGCCATGAGCTCGGCGTCGAGGTCGTCGACCCGGGCAGCGACCCGCACGGGCTCCGCGCCGGCGACCGCTGCTCCGTCGAGCCCTACCTCAACTGCGGCCGCTGCATCGCCTGCCGCCGCGGCAAGCCCAACTGCTGTGCCGAGCTGAAGGTGCTCGGCGTTCACACCGACGGCGGCATGCGGCCCCTGTTCGCGGTCCCGGCGCGCAAGCTCCACCCGTCCGCCAAGCTCGACTACGACCAGCTCGCGCTCGTCGAGACCCTCGGCATCGGCGCGCACGCCGTCGAGCGTGCCGACCCCCGGCCGGACGACTTCGTGCTCGTCATCGGCGCGGGCCCGATCGGCCTGAGCGTGATCCAGTTCGTGCAGGTTCGCGGCGCCAAGCTCGTGGTCATGGATGTGAGCGAGCACCGCCTCGAGTTCTGCCGGCGGCAGCTCGGCGTCGCCCATACACTCGCCGGCGGCCCCGACGCTACGATCCGGCTCCGTGCCCTCGGCGGCGGCGACCTGCCGACGGTCGTGATCGATGCGACCGGCAATCCCAGGTCCATGGCCGGCACCTTCGACCTGCCCGCGCCGGGCGGGCGCATCGTGTTCGTCGGCCTGTTCCAGGGCGACGTCACCTTCAACGACCCGAACTTCCACCGGCGCGAACTCACCCTCCTCGCCAGCCGCAACGCCCTGCCCGGCACCTTCCGCGACATCATCGCTCTCATCGAGGCCGGCCGCATCGACACCACCCCGTGGATCACCCACCGCTTCGCCCTCGCCGACACGCCGCGCGAATTTCCCGCCCTCGGCGGCAACCCCGCCGTGATCAAGGCCGTCATCGAGGTGCCGCCGGCCGCGTCGCCGGGTTGACGCCCGCGCGCCGCCCTGTCGTGCTTTTCCCGCCGCTTCGCCCCCACCCCCTCCGCCCATGAAGTACCCCCGGTTCAAGTCATTCCTCCTCCTCCTCGCCGCCTCGGCGGCGGCCCTGGCCGCCGACACCTACACCATCGCCGTCATTCCCAAGGGGACAACCCACGAGTACTGGAAATCCATCCACGCCGGTGCCGAGAAGGCGCGGCGCGAGCTCGCCGCCGCCGGCACCACCGTGAACATCATCTGGAAGGGCCCGCTCAAGGAGGACGACCGCGAGCAGCAGGTGCAGGTCGTGGAAAACTTCATCGGCCGCCACGTCGACGGCATCGTGCTCGCCCCGCTTGACAGCAAGGCCCTCGTCGCCCCGGTCGAGACCGCCGTGCGCGGGTCGATCCCTGTCGTCATCATCGACTCGGGCCTGGCCTCGACCCTGCCGGCCAGCTACGTCGCCACGGACAACCGCGAGGGCGGCCGCATCGCCGCGCGCCAGCTCGGGCAGCTCCTCGGCGGCCGCGGCAACGTGATCCTGCTCCGCTACGCCGTCGGTTCCAACAGCACCGAGGAGCGCGAGGAGGGCTTCCTCGAGGTGATGAAAAGGGATTTCCCCGCCATCCGGCTGCTCTCCACCGACCAGCACGCGGGCGCCACGCGTGACAGCGCCAAGCGCGTCGCGGAAACCCTCCTCAGCCGCTACGGCACGGAGGTGAACGGGATCTTCGCCTCCAATGAGTCCGCCGCCTCGGGCATGCTGCTGGCGCTGCGCGACGCCGGCCTCGCCGGCGGTAAGGTCAAGTTCGTCGCCTTCGACTCCGGCGAGACCCTCAACGCCGGCCTGCAGGCGGGCGACGTGCAGGGCTTTGTCGTCCAGAATCCCCTGAACATGGGCTACCTCGGCGTGAAGACCATCGTCGCCCTCCTGCAGGGCGGGAAGGTGCCGGCCCGCATCGACACCGGTGTCGGGTTCGTGACCAAGGAAAACTTCAACGACCCGGCCATGGCCGACATCGTCCACCCGCCGCTCGACCTGTATCTGAAATGACGCCGGCCGTCCGCCTCCGCCTCACGGGCATCCGGAAAAGCTTCGGCGCCACCCGGGCGCTGAAGGACGTCTCGCTGGCCGTCGCCCCCGGCGAGGTGCACGCCCTCATCGGCGAGAACGGCGCGGGCAAAAGCACCCTGATGAAGGTGCTGAGCGGCGCGCATGCCGCCGACGCCGGGACGATGGAACTCGGCGGCCGGCCCTACCAGCCCGCCGACCCCCATGACGCCCGCCGGAAGGGGGTGGCGATGATCTACCAGGAGCTGAACCTCGCGCTCCACCTCACCGCCCAGGAAAACATCCTGCTCGGCGCCGAGTCCGCCCGGCTGGGGTTCGTCGACCGCCGGGCCTCCCGCGACCGCGCCCGGTCCGCGCTGGCCCAGCTCGGCCACGCCGGGCTCGACCTCGACCGCCCGGCGGGAACCTTCTCCATCGCCGAGCAGCAGATCATCGAGATCGCCCGCGCCCTGCTGATGCAGCCGCAGGTGCTGATCATGGACGAGCCGACCAGCAGCCTGACCCAGGCGGACACGGAGCAACTTTTCTCCGCCATCGGGCGGCTCCGCACCCAGGGCGTGAGCGTCATCTACATCAGCCATTTCCTCGAGGAGTGCCGCCGCATCGCGGACCGCTACACGGTGCTGAAGGACGGCGAGACCGTCGGCGCGGGCGCGATGCCCGGCGCCGACCTCGGCCACATCGTCACCCTCATGACCGGCCGGGAGGTCAAGGATCTCTACCCGGCCGCGGCGCACGCGCTGGGCGGCATCGTGCTGGAGGTCAAGGCCGCCGCCCGCGCCCCCCGGCTGCGGCGCGCCACGCTGCAGGTGCGCGCGGGGGAAATCTTCGGCCTCGCCGGCCTGATCGGCGCCGGCCGCACGGACCTGCTGCGCACGGTGTTCGGCCTCGACGACCTCGACGCGGGCGAGATCTGCCTCGTCGGCGCCCCGGCCGGCCGGGCCACGCCCCGCCGCCGCTGGCAGCAGGGCGTGGGCTTTCTCAGCGAGAACCGCAAGGAGGAGGGCCTGATGCTCAACCAATCGATCGCCGACAACCTCACGCTCACGAAAATGGCGTCCCTCGGCCGGTTCGGCTTCGTCCGCCGCCGCCGGCAGCAGGCGGTCGCGGCCCACTGGCTGGGCGAGCTGCGCGTCCGCTGCCGCGACGGCGCCCAGGCGGTCGGCGAGCTCTCCGGCGGCAACCAGCAGAAGGTCGCCCTCGCCCGGCTGCTCGAGCACCCCGCGCGGATCTTCCTGCTTGACGAGCCGACCCGCGGCATCGACGTCGGCAGCAAGGCGCAGATCTACCAGCTGGTCAGCCGGCTCGCCGCCGCGGGCAAGACCGTCGTGATCGTCAGCTCCTACCTTCCGGAACTGCTCGGCCTGTGCGACACCATCGGCGTGATGTGCCGCGGGGAACTGGCCGCGGTGCGCCCCGGCGCGGCCTGGACCGAGGCCGGGATCATCCGCGTGGCCACGGGCACGGCCGGGCCCGCTGACCGATGAAGCCCGCCCTGAAAAAACTCCTCGCCCAGGGCGGCCCGTTCCTCGGGCTGATCCTGGTGGTTGCGCTCTTCGCGGTCGCGGTGCCGCGCGACGAGACGGGCCGGCAGATCTTTTTCGCCTACGGCAATTTCAAGATCATCTTCACCCAGACGGTGATCGTGGCCATCGGCGCGCTGGGCATGACGATGATCATCGTGAGCGGCGGCATCGACCTGTCCGTGGGCTCGGCCGTCGCGCTCACCAGCGTGGTCGGCGCCCTGCTGATCCAGCACGGCTGGGGGCCGGTCGCCGTGCTGCTCGCGGTGGTCGCCGCGGGCGGGGTCATCGGCCTGGTCAACGGCGCCGCCATCGCCGGCCTGCGGATGACGCCCTTCATCATCACGCTCGGCACGCTCGGCATCGCGCGCGGCGCCGCCAAGTGGCTGGCGGACGACCAGACCGTCAATTACGACGGCTCGCCGATCAACCGGTGGATGACCACCGCGAACCCGTTCAGCCATGCGCTGCCGGCCGGCGTCTGGGTGGCGCTCGCGCTCGCCGGGCTCACCGCGGTGCTGATGCGCGGCACGGTCCTCGGCCGGCATATCTTCGCCCTCGGCTCCAACGAGGCCACCGCCCGGCTGTGCGGCATCGCGACGACGCGCCTGAAGGTGCTCATCTATGCGCTCGCCGGCTGCTTCTTCGGGCTGGCGGGCCTGTTCCAGCTCTCCCGGCTGCGCCAGGGCGACCCGACGGTCGCGGTCGGGCTCGAGCTCGACATCATCGCCGCCGTCATCATCGGCGGCGCCAGCCTCAACGGCGGCGTCGGCACCGTCCTCGGCTCGATGATCGGCGCGCTGATCATGGCCGTGCTCCGCAACGGCTCCCAACAGATGGGCTGGCCGACCTATTTCCAGGAGATCATCATCGGCCTGGTCATCATCGTCGCCGTGTTCCTCGACCGCCTGCGGCAGGGCCGCCGCGCGGCCTGACGCCGGGGCGCGGTCCCGCCTCCGCCGGAACGATGCCGCTGACCGCGGTATTCCTCTGAACTCGGGAAACTGAATAGTGCGACGGCAGGCCAGCCCGCTGGCGGGCGCCCAAAGAGCGCGAGCAAGCTCGCTGGCGCACGGGCCACTGCATGGATCCGTAGGACAAGACGCGCTATTGCCACGCGGGTCCGCCGGGCTAGGCTGCCGGGCCATGGACGACGCCCCGGAGTCCGTGCCCGTTCGCACCCAGAAGAAGCCGACCTACCCCGTCGGCGAGGATCTGCGCGGTTACCTCCGGAAGTTCCGCCGCGAGCGCGTGCTGCCGGTCACCTACGAGCGGCTGCGGGATTTCCACG
>Ga0265314_10003075_pt1 | contig 16448 bp, 26 predicted proteins | sample 4126metaG_FD_203106 | JGI IMG/M metagenome (GOLD analysis project Ga0265314, IMG submission 203106) | Rhizosphere microbial communities from Carex aquatilis grown in University of Washington, Seatle, WA, United States - 4-1-26 metaG | ecosystem: Host-associated > Plants > Roots > Rhizosphere >... | reverse complement strand
TATCGTCCGCAGTTTTATTTGCGGACGACGGACGTGACAGGGATCGCGGAGTTGCCGGCGGGCACGGAGATGGTGATGCCGGGAGACAACGTGAGCCTGGTGATCGAACTGATCACGCCGGTGGCAATGGAAAAGGGATTGCGGTTCGCGATCCGCGAAGGCGGCCACACGGTGGGCGCGGGCACGATCGCGGAAATTATTACGTAGCTTTCAGCCGTCAGCCATCAGCCATCAGTAAAACCGTACGGCTGCTTAGGATGACGGGATTGTGAGTAGTGGAAGTTAATTCGCGGCTTGTAACTCGCCGCCAGATCTTTCCTTTCGGATATAGCCGGGAGGGGCAAAGAGAGTGAAACAGTGACTGGAAAAGAGAGAATTCGCATCCGGCTGAAAGCCTACGACTACCGCATTCTGGATCAGTCGACGGGCGAGATCGTGGAGACGGCCAAACGCACCGGCGCGCAAATTGCGGGGCCGATTCCATTGCCCACGATGAAGAACAAGTACTGCGTGCTGCGTTCGCCGCACGTGGACAAGAAATCGCGGGAACAGTTTGAAATCCGCACTCACAAGCGCCTGCTCGATATCCTCGAGCCGACGCAGCAGACGGTCGACGCGCTGATGAAGCTCGATCTGCCGGCAGGCGTGGATGTCGAGATTAAGGCGTTCGGGAAAGAGCGTAAATAAGTCGTTCGTCGTTCGTCGCTAGTCGTTCGCGACGCGGTTGAAAACGACGACGATTGCAGGCCCGAAAGGGCTTAGGCACCCAGCCAATAGCCGCGAGCCAAGCTGGGAACGGAGAAGGAAATGGCGAGAGTAGCAGGGATTCTGGGCAAGAAGGTTGGCATGACGCAGCTCTTCGATTCGAAGGGCGATGTGCGGCCGGCGACGGTGTTGCAGGCGGGGCCGTGCGTGATTACGCAGCACAAGACCCAGAACAAAGACGGTTACGAGTCGGCGCAGATTGGCCTCGTCGAGTTTGTGAAGGAAAAGAAGCTGACCAAGCCCATGCGCGGACATTTCGCCAAGCACAACCTGCCGCCGGTGAAGTTTCTGCGCGAAGTGAACGTGGAAGTCGATGCTCCGGGCGAAACGACCGAAGGCGTGATCAAGGTTGGCGACCGGGTGCTGGTGGATATTTTTGAAGGCGAGCGGTTTGTGGACATCGTCGGAGTGAGCAAAGGCCACGGCTTTCAGGGCGTAGTGAAACGGCATCACTTCGCGGGCGGCGCGAAGTCGCACGGTTCGATGTTTCAGATTACGGGTTCGATCGGTTCGTCGGCCTTTCCGTCGCGCGTGTTCAAGGGAATGCGGATGTCGGGTCACATGGGCGATGCCCGGATCACGACCCGTAACCTGCGGATCCTGGGCGTCGACAAGGACGAGAATTTGCTGGTGGTGGAAGGCAGCGTTCCGGGTGCGAACGGCGGATATATCGTGATCAGCAAGGCGAAGAAGCCGCCGCGAGAGCGCCGCGGATTCGCGGGTTCGGCGACGGTCGACCCGTTGAAGGCGGCGAAGCGCGCTTCGAAGAAGGGGTAAGGCAGTCGCTGGTCGTTAGTCGTTGGTCGTTCGGCAAGCGTCGTTCGACCTGAAATATCGACCTGACAAGACGAGAGAGATATGGCAACTATTGATGTCTACAATCTGAGCGGAGCTAAGGCGGGGACGCTGGAACTGGCCGAGGAAGTTTTCGGCGCGGTCAACGAAGACTTGCTCTGGGAGGCGATCACGCACTATCGCGCCTCCGCGCGTGCGGGCACCCATGCCACCAAGAACCGCGGGAGTGTTTCCGGTTCGGGCAAGAAACTGTGGAAGCAAAAAGGCACGGGGCGGGCGCGTATCGGTTCCATCCGTTCGCCGCTGTGGCGCCATGGCGGCACGGTGCACGGGCCGCAGCCCCGATCCTACGACTACGCCTTTCCGAAGAAGAAGCTGCTGGGCGCGCTGCGCTCGGCGCTGGCTTCGAAGTTTGCCGATGGCAAGCTGGTGGTGGTGAACTCGTTCGAAGTGAAAGAGCCGAAGACGAAGCTGTTTCGCGAGGCGCTCGACAAACTGAAGATTGAAGGTACGACCCTGCTGGTGGATATTTCGACGGCGGAGAACAAGAATCTGGAGCTCAGTTCGCGCAACATCGACGGCCTCGCGCTGGTCAAGGCGAACGAAGTGCATCCTTATCACATCATGCGTTACACCCATGTGGTGTTTGCGCAGCCGGCGCTGGAGAAGCTGCAGGATTCGCTGAAGAAGTCGGCAACGCGGCGTTCGCATGAAGCGGAGCCGGCACCAGAAAAAGAGAAAAAGAAACCCGCGCGGCATCCGCGTAAGGCGCAGCCGGAGGTGGCCTGATGAGATCCGCGTATCAGATCATTCAGAAGCCGGTGATCACCGAGAAGGGCTTGGGCATTAAAGAGACGCAGAACACCCTGGTCTTCCAAGTGGCGCCGAAAGCGACGAAAACCGAGATCAAGGAAGCGGTGCAGTCGATCTTCAAGGTGAAGGTAGCGTCGGTGCGCACGGCGAATTATCCGGGAAAAGAACGGCGTCGGGGCAAGTTTGCGGGCTACCGTCCGGATTGGAAGAAGGCGTACGTGCGTTTGAAGAGCGGCGAGAAGATGCCGGAGTACGCGCAGAATTTGTAAGGCAGTCGTTGGTCGCTGGTCGTTAGTCGTTCGCGATTCGATTTTGCCAACGACCAACGACCAACGACTAACGACCAACGACAAAGATCTGAGAGCTAGATATGGCCATAAAAACCTACAGACCGACAACGCAGACGCTGCGCTATCGCACCACGCTGGTGACCGACGACATTACGTCGAAGAAGCCGCACAAGCCGCTGGTTGAGGGCAAGCTGCGGACGGGCGGACGGCGCAATTCCGGCGACACGACCATGCGCTTCCGGGGCGGCGGCAACAAGCGCAAGCTGCGCACGATTGACTTCAAGCGCGACAAGCATGGCATTCCCGCGACGGTGGTGACGATCGAATACGATCCCGGACGCTCGGCGCGAATTGCGCTGCTGAGTTACGCCGATGGCGAGAAGCGATACATCGTGCAGCCCGATGGACTCAAAGTCGGGCAGAAGATTTTGAGTGGACCCGAGGCGGACATTCTGGTGGGGAACGCATTGCCGCTGCGGAACATTCCGCCGGGCACCACGATCCACAATGTGGAATTGAAGCCCGGAAAAGGCGCGCAGATGGTGCGCTCGGCCGGTGGCTCCGCGCAGTTGATTGCCAAAGAAGGCGATTACGGACTGGTGAAGCTGCCTTCGGGCGAGACCCGCAAGGTGCTGCTCGATTGCTTAGCGACGATCGGGCAGGTCGGGAACACGGACCACGAGAATGTCACCTGGGGCAAGGCGGGACGCACGCGCTGGGTAGGGAAGCGTCCGCATAACCGCGGCGTTTCGATGAACCCGGTCGACCATCCGCATGGCGGTGGCGAAGGCAAGACCTCGGGCGGGCGGCATCCGGTAACGCCGTGGGGCCAGCCGACGCGGGGATACAAGACGCGGAACAATAAGCGGACGGATACGTTTATTGTGAACCGCAGGAAAAAGGGGTAAGAACAGGTTTCAAAGTTTCAAGGTTTCAGAGTTTCAAGGAAAAACAGAAGCCTCGGTTCGGATGTACTGAGAGCCGGCAACTGGGAACTGAGAACTGACTTATGGCTCGTTCAACTAAAAAAGGACCGTTCGTGGATGCGCATCTGGCGACGAAAGTCGAAGGCATGAATGCGCGTAACGAGAAGAAGGTGCTGCGGACATGGTCGCGGCGCTCGACCATTGTCCCGGAGATGGTGGGACACACGATTGCCGTGCACAACGGAAGGAAGTTCATTCCGGTATATGTGACCGAGAACATGGTGGGACACAAGCTGGGCGAATTCAGCTTTACCCGGCAGTTCAAGGGGCACTCGATGAAAGCGGCGACTGAAGTGGCGGCGAAACCGGCGGGCGTGCCCGGCGGGCCTGGAGCGATAACGCCGTCAGCGCCATCGGCGCCGAAAGCGTAAGAACAGCGTTAGCCTTTGGCTTTTGGCTCTTAGCTAAAGGCCAAGAGCTAAGGGCCGAGAGCTGAGACAAACTATGGAATTTCGAGCGGAAGCAAGATACATGCGGGTCTCGCCGCAGAAGGCGCGGCTGGTGCTGAACCTGATCAAGGGGCGGCGCGTGGAAGAGGCGCGGAATACGCTGGCCTTCACCAAGAAGCGCGTGGCGGCGACGGTCGGGAAGCTGTTGCAGTCTGCGATCGACAACGCGAACTTCCTGAGCACCGAAAAGGGCCTGGATGTCGATCTTGACAACTTGTACGTGAAGCACGCGGTGGCGAACGATGGGCCGCGCATGAAGCGGATTCGTCCGGCGCCGATGGGGCGCGCGTATCACTATGTGCGCCGCATCGCGCATCTTGAAATCGTGCTGGCGGAGAAGAACCGGAACGGCGCGCCGGTAGGAACGGCGACGGCGGCGGGCGAGAAGGCGGCGAAAGCTGTTCCCTCAAAGCCGAAGCCGAAAGTTAAGGCTAAGGCGTCCGCGAAGAAGAAGGCGGTCGGCAAGAAAGCGGCTGCAAAGAAATAAGACCGTCGTTCGCTGTTCGTCGTTCGCAAAAAGCGAACAGCGAATGGCGAGCAGCGAAAAGCGTACCGCTAAAGTTTAGGAGTACACGATGGGACAGAAGGTTCATCCTTACGGATTCCGCCTCGGCTATACCAAGCCGTGGAAGTCGCGCTGGTTTGTCGAGAAGGATTACGACAAGCTGCTGCTGGAAGACTACAAGCTCAAGACCGAGCTAAAGGAAAAGCTCAAGTCGGCGGGCGTCAGCTCGATCGAGATCGAGCGTCCGGGCAATAAGCTGCGGATCATCATCAAGACGGCGCGTCCGGGAATCATCATCGGTCGCAAAGGCGCGGAGATCGACAAGCTGAAGCAGGACTTGCAGAAGAAGACAACGCGCGAAGTGCATGTCGACATTCAGGAAGTGCACAAGCCGGAGCTCGATGCACAGCTGGTTTCGGAGTCGATCGCGCTGCAGCTGGAAAAGCGCGTGGGCTTCCGGCGAGCGATGCGCAAGTCGGTGGATTCGGCGCTGCGTTTCGGTTGCAAGGGCATTAAGGTTCGTGTGAGCGGACGGCTGAATGGCAATGAGATCGCGCGTTCGGAATGGTATCTGCAGGGGCGGTTGCCACTGCACACGCTGCGCGCCGATATCGACTACGGCTTCACCGAGGCGCGCACGACTTATGGCGTGATCGGCGTGAAGTGCTGGGTCTATAAAGGCGAAATTCTGCCGGCGAAAAAGCGGGAAGCGACGCCAGCGCGCGAAGTGAGTACGACGGGAGCGTTTTAGGGAAGTAAGAAGTTAGAAGTCAGATTGCAGAAGTAAAAACCTAAGCTCGCGGATGCAAATGGATTTTGAATTCGCTAGCAGCTAAGAGCTAGAAGCTAAGAGCTGAATTATGTTGATGCCGAAGAAAGTAAAGTACCGCAAGCAGCAGCGCGGGCGCATGACGGGGAAGGCCTGGCGCGGGAGCACGCTGGCTTTCGGTCAGTTTGGGCTGAAGGTGCTCGAACCGGGATGGATCACCGACCGGCAGATCGAAGCGAGCCGGGTGGCGATGACGCGTTTTGTGAAGCGCGGCGGCAAGGTCTGGATTCGCCTCTTTCCGGATAAGCCGGTGACCAAGAAGCCGGCCGAAACCCGTATGGGCAAAGGCAAAGGGGCTCCCGATCACTGGGTTGCGGTGGTGCGGCCGGGGAAGATTCTGTTTGAGATGGAAGGCGTTTCGATCACGGACGCGAAAGAGGCCATGCGCCTGGCGTCGCACAAGTTGCCGCTGCGCACGACGTTCGTGAAACGAGACGTGCTGTAAGAGAAGGCAGAAGTAAGAAGTAAGAAGTCAGAATGCAGAAGTTAAAAGCTAAGGCTCCAATCGCGAAGAAACTGGGACGCACTGAGAGCTGATAGCTGAGGGGCGAGAGCTGATTTTTATGAAGGTAGAAAAGATTCGCAACTTAACCGACGTCGAGCTCAAGCACCAGGAGCGAGACTTGGCGGACCAGCTCTTCAAGCTGAAGTTCCAGATGAATATGGGACAGACCGAGAGCCTGAAAAAGATTCGCGGGCTGCGTCGGGATATTGCGCGCGTCCAGACCGTCCTGCGCGAGCAGGAACTGGCCGGCGCGAAGACGGAGAAAAAATAATGGCGGAAATCACGAGCCAAACCGAAAACGCCCAGGCCGAAAAGCACTCGGGCCGCAAGATCCTGATCGGCACGGTGGTCTCGAACAAGATGCAGAAGACCATCGTGGTCGAAGTGACGCGCAAGAAGGCGCATCCGATGTACAAGCGGGTGATCGCGATCCGCAAGAAGTTCTACGCGCATGACGAGAAAAACGAAGCGCATGCTGGCGACACGGTGAAGATTGAAGAGTCGCGGCCGTTGTCGAAGCTGAAGCGCTGGACGCTGAAGGAAATTGTGCGCAAGACGGCGCTGGTGCCGGAAGTCGACATCGACGCTGGTACGGGCATTACGAACGCTCGCTAAGAATTAAGAGCGGAGAGGGAGACGAACATGGCCGTAATGATGAGATCCATGCTCGAGGTGGCCGATAACTCCGGCGCGCGCAAGCTGCAGATGATTCTGCCGCTGGGCGGTTCGACCGGTCTGAATGCGGGCCTGGGCGACGTGATCACGGCGAGCGTGAAGGAAGCGGCGCCCGACGGTCAGGTGCAGAAGGGCAAAGTGGTGAAGGCGGTCATTGTGCGGACGCGGAAAGAGCATCGGCGGCGGGACGGAACTTACATACGCTTCGATCAGAACGCGGCCGTGCTGATCAACGATACGGGCGAGCCGGTGGGCACACGCGTGTTTGGTCCGGTGGCGCGCGAACTGCGCGAGAAGAAGTTTTTGAAGATTGTGTCGCTGGCGCCGGAAGTGCTGTAGGAGCCAGGTTTCAGGGTTTCAAAGTTTCAAGGTTTCAAGGTGCCTTGAAAATGTGGGACCCAAGCGAAGCGACTTTGAGACTATGAAACCTTGAAACTTTGAAGCCTGGGGTTTGTATGGGAACAGCAACTACGACTGAACATAAGCGCGTGAATATCCGCCGGAATGACACCGTGAAGGTGATGACCGGACGGGATACGGGAAAAGAAGGGCGTGTACTGCGCGTGCTTCCCGACGAGGGCAAAGTGCTGGTAGAGCACGTGATGATGGTGAAGAAGCACGTGCGGCCGAATCCACAGCGCAATGTCAAGGGCGGAATCGCCGAGCAGGAGCGGGCGATCCCTCTGTCGAATGTAGCCCTGGTGTGTTCGACGTGCGGTCCAGTGCGGATCGGACATGAAGTGCGCGGCGATCGCAAGGTGAGAGTTTGTAAGAAATGCGGGACGACGCTGGACAAATAGCTACTAGCCTCTGGCTACTAGCTGCTGGCAAGCTTCTTAGTGGCCAAGGCCGCTGGCGAAGCTGAGAGATTTTAGTAGGTGCTTACGAACCGGAGAGGCTTGGATTGCTAGCAGCCAGTAGCTAGCAGCCAGAAGCCAAATCCGAAACCGTAAGAGACAAGGCAGCATAGGCGATGGCAGACGAGCAAAAAAAGGGCGAGCAGCAGAAGAAACCGAAAGCTCCCAAGGGCGACAAGGGGCACGCGCCGGTCGAGGCCAAGGCTGGTCCTGAGGCTCCACGGCATGCGGCGAAAGAACGGCCGCGGCTGCGGTCGCGGTTTGAGAAGGAAGTGGCCGTGGCCCTGATGAAGGAACTCGAACTTAAGAACCCGATGGCCGTGCCGCGGTTGCACAAGATCGTCGTGAACATGGGCGTAGGCGAAGCCACTCAGAACGCGAAACTGATCGACCCGGCGGTGAATGAACTGGGACAGATTGCGGGACAGAAGCCGGTGGTCACGCGGGCGAAGAAGTCGATTGCGGCGTTTAAGGTGCGCGAGGGTATGCCGATCGGCGCGATGGTGACACTGCGCGGCGACCGCATGTACGAGTTTTTCGATCGCCTGGTGAGCATCGTGCTGCCGCGAGTGCGTGACTTCCGCGGAGTCTCGACCAAGTCGTTCGATGGACGCGGCAATTACACGCTGGGTTTGCACGATCAGTTGATTTTTCCGGAGATCGATTACGCGAAGGTCGACAAGCTGAAGGGCATGAACGTGACCATTGTGACGACGGCTCGGTCCGACGATCAGGCGCGGTCGCTATTGAAGCACCTGGGAATGCCGTTCAGGGCATAAGTCAGAAGTAAGAAGTCAGATTGAAGAGGCAGAACCAAGATCGAACGAATTGAGGGTTGCTAGAAGCTAGCAGCTAGGAGCTAAGTTTGGCCACTACAGCAAAACGAGTGAAGGACGGCGCGGAGAGCAAGACTAAGCCACAAAACAGGAAAACGCCGAAGTTCTCGACGCGCAAGCACAACCGCTGCAAGATTTGCGGACGCCCGCGAGCCTTTCTTCGGAAGTTTGGCATTTGCCGTCTGTGTTTCCGGCAACTGGCGCTGCGGGGCGAGATCCCCGGAGTTTCGAAGTCGTCCTGGTAAGAGCGTCGTTGGTCGTTCGTCGTTGGTCGTTCGCGACGACGGGTGGCTAAGACGGCGTGGGCTTACCGCAAGGGTAGTAGGAAGATCGGTTGTTCAGTGGTTGTTCGCTAACGACTAGCGACCAACGACGAACGACCGATAGGAGTAAGCTGCCGCAGGTTCTCCGCTGAACGCGGAGCGAACGGGCGGCTTTAGGAGAAGCAAACGATGAGGTTGACCGATCCGGTCGCAGACATGCTGACGCGCATCCGCAACTCGATCCGCGCACGGCACCAGAAAGTGGACATACCAGCTTCCAAGCTGAAGACGGAGATTGCCCGCATCCTGAAAGAAGAGGGCTATATCGCGAACTTCAAGCCGGCGGAAGAAGAGGGCCACAAGGTCCTGCGCGTGTATCTGAAGTACGGCAACAACAACGAGGCGGTGATTACGAACCTGTCGCGGGTGTCGCGTCCGGGCTGCCGCGTCTATGTGCGCCGCACCGAGATTCCGCGAGTGCTGGGCGGCATGGGAATCAACATCCTGACCACGCCGAAGGGCGTGATGACGGGACGCCAGGCACGCCGCGAAGGCTTGGGCGGCGAATTGCTTTGCGAGATTTGGTAGGGCAGCTTCTAGCTACTAGCTTCTGGCTACTAGCTAAAGCGGCAACGCAGGTGAGACTGCACGATAAGGTTCTAGCTAGGAGCTAGAAGCCAGAAGCTAAGAGCTGACTTATGTCACGAATTGGAAAAAAGCCGATCGCGATCCCGAAGGGCGTGACGGTCAAGATCGAAGGCAATACGGTGATGGTCCAGGGGCCGAAAGGCAAGCTGGATACATCTCTTCCGTCCGGCATCAAAATGGAGCAGAAGGACGGCAACCTGGTGGCGATACGCGAGAATGATTCGCAGTCGGCGGTGCATGGACTGGCGCGCGCGCTGGTCAATAACGCCGTCGATGGCGTGACCAAGGGCTGGACGAGGGAACTGGAAATCGTCGGCATCGGCTACCGCGCGGAAATGAAAGGCAAGGGGACCGTGGTGTTCAGTCTGGGCTATTCGCACCCTATCGAATATCCACTGCCGACCGGCGTGGATTGCGCGATCGATGCGAAGCTGACAAAACTGGCGCTGACTGGGATTGACCGGCAGAAAGTCGGCCAGGTGGCGGCGGAGATGCGGTCGCTGCGTCCGCCCGATCCGTATAAGAACAAGGGTGTGCGCTACGCCGGCGAGCGCTTGAAGAAGAAGGTTGGAAAAACAGGGGCTAAGTAACCGCTGTTCGCTGTTCGTCCTTCGCTGTTGGCTGAGCGGGCCGCGAGGGAGTTGCGAATAGCGAAAAGCGAATAGCGAACGACGAGGGTTTCACGATGTTAAGAATCGCTTCAAAGAATCAGACGCGGCAGCGGGTGCATGATCGTATCCGGAAGAAAGTGATGGGTACGCCGGAGCGTCCGCGGCTGAATGTGTACCGGTCGCTGAACCATATCTATGTGCAGTTGATCGACGATCTGAAGGGTGTCACGCTGGTTGCGGCTTCGACGGCCGACGACCGCAAGAATAAAGACGGGCGCGTGACCGGCGGCAACGTGGCCTCGGCGAAGATGGTAGGGAAGAAGATTGCCGAACTGGCCAAACAGAAGGGCATCGCCAAAGTGGTCTTCGATCGAGGTGGCTACATTTACCATGGCCGGGTTAAAGCGGTGGCCGATGCGGCGCGCGAAGCGGGATTGCAATTCTAGTCGTTAGTCGCTGGTCGTTCGTCGTTCGGAGAGCACAGTAGCGCGAACGACCAACGACTAACGACCGACGACAAAAATGGAAATGAGATTTCAGAATGCCAAGAGTTACTAAGAAACTCGATGCAGCTTCGTTCCAGTTAAAAGACCAGGTGGTCTCGATTAACCGGGTGACGAAAGTGGTTAAGGGTGGCAAGAACATGTCGTTCGCGGCGCTGGTGGTAGTGGGCGATCCTTCGGCGGCGGTGGTCGGTTTCGGATCGGGCAAAGCGAAGGAAGTTCCGCAGGCCATCCGTAAAGGGATCGAGTCGGCGAAGAAGAACCTGATTCGGATCAACCTGACCCAGACGACGGTGCCGCACACGGTGCTGGGACGTTTTGGCTCGGGCATGGTACTGCTAAAGCCGGCTCCGGAAGGCACGGGGGTAATTGCCGGCGGAGCGGTGCGGGCGGTGATGACTTCGGCGGGCGTGCAGAATGTGCTCACGAAATCGATTGGCACCAACAATCCGCACAACGTGATCAAGGCGACATTCGAGGCGCTGAAGAAACTCAAGAGCCGGGAACACGTCGCGGAACTGCGCGGCAAGTCGGTGGAGGAGCTATAGGCAGGTTTCAAGGTTTCAACGTTTCAAGGTTTCAAAGTGAGACTCAACGACGTACGGTTTTACCTTGAGACTCTGAAACCTTGAAACTTTGAAACCTTAAGGAATTGAAATGACAACCAAGACGGCAAAATCGGTGGCGAGCGGCAAGATTCAGTTGAAGTGGGTGCGGTCGATGATCTGCACTCCGGTTAAGCACAGGAAAGTCGTCAAAGGGCTGGGATTTACCCGGCTGAACCAGGTGATTGTGCGGCCAGATACGGCTGCGATTCGTGGCATGATCAAAAAGATCCCGCATCTGGTGGAGATCGTAAAGTAGCGAGGTTTCAAAGTTGCAAGGTTTCAAAGTCAAACCCTGCGGCATTGTGGTTTACCTTGAAACTCTGAAACCTTGAAACCTTGAAACATGGAATCTGACTTATGAATCTTTCAACGATCAGGGCACCCAAGAAGTCCACGGAAAAGAAGAAGCGAGTCGGGCGCGGCATGGGGTCCGGCATGGGCAAGACATCCACGCGCGGCCACAAGGGGCAGTGGTCCCGGTCGGGTGCGCGTCTGATACGCGGGTTTGAAGGCGGCCAGATGCCGTTGCACCGGCGCGTGCCGAAGCGCGGATTTACCAACATCTTCCGCGAGGAATACGACATTGTGAATATTGAGCGGCTGGCAGCGCTCGGCGAAACCGAAATCACGCCCGAGTCGCTGAAGAAGGCGGGCGTGGTGAATGGCAAGTCGCCGGTCAAAATCCTGGGCACCGGCGAACTGACGGTGGCGATTACCGTGCATGCCCACAAGTTTTCGAAGTCGGCGCAAGAAAAGATCACCAAGGCAGGCGGCAAGTTCGAGGTCTTGCAGTAATGCTGGAAAAGCTGGCGAACATCTTCCGGGTTCCCGACCTTCGCAAGCGCGTGCTGTTTACGCTTGGACTGCTGGCGGTGTATCGCATCGGCGGCCACATCCCCACGCCGGGGATCAACGGCGACCGGCTGGCGGCGTTTTTCGAGCAGAACCGGGGTTCGGTGCTGGGTTTTGTCGATCTGTTCAGCGGCGGCAACCTGCGGCGGCTGACGATTTTCGCGCTGGGCATCATGCCGTACATTACGGCGTCGATCATTTTGCAGTTGCTGACGGTGGTGTATGAGCCGCTGGCCAAACTGCAGAAAGAAGGCGAAATGGGCCGCAAGAAGATAACGCAGTGGACGCGTTATCTCACCGTGGTCCTGAGCGCGGTGCAATCGTTTGGAATTGCGATCAGCCTGCAGAAGGGCGCCGATTTCGTCCTCAATCCCGGACCGGGCTTCATCCTGATGACGATGCTGACGCTGACCACGGGCAGCGCGTTCATCATGTGGCTGGGCGAGCAGATCACCGAGCGCGGCATCGGCAACGGCATGTCGCTGCTGATTTTCGCGGGCATCGTGGTCGGCCTGCCGCGCGGCGTCATCGATCTGTACCAGAAGGCGAGCACCAGCGCCTGGGGCGTATTCACGGCCCCGGCCCTCCTCTTGCTCCTGGTACTGATGGTCGCGGTGGTGGCGTTCATCGTGTTTGTCGAACGCAGCGAGCGCCGGATTCCGGTGCAGTATGCCAAGCGTGTGGTGGGACGCAAGGTGATGGGCGGGCAGTCGACGCACCTGCCGCTGCGGGTGAATGCGGGCGGCGTCATGCCGGTGATTTTCGCGTCTTCAATTCTGGCTTTGCCGCAGATGCTGGGTGCGGCGTTCCACAGCAACAAGGTGGTGGGCCCGCTGCTGGACGCGATGCGCTGGGGCGAGCCGCTGTACACCTTGCTTTATTGCACGGGGATTGTGTTCTTTGCCTACTTCTATATCTCGATCGTGTTCAACCCGAACGAGGTTGCGGACAACATGCGGAAGTGGGGAGGTTTTATTCCGGGGATACGGCCGGGAAAGCGGACGGCGGACTTCATCAACGATGTTCTCACCCGGATTACGCTGGTGGGCGCGCTCTACCTGATTTCGATTTCGCTGATTCCGGAATGGATGATTGCGGGTATCAAGCTGAACCACCTTCCGCTGCTGGGGCGACTGTTTGAGAACCTGCCCACCTGGATCACGAACGGATTGGGAGTCAATTTTTATTTTGGCGGAACCTCGCTGCTGATCGTAGTTGGAGTGGCGATGGACACGGTTACGCAAATTGAAGCGCAGCTGATCATGCGGCACTACGACGGCTTCACGCCGAAGAGCGGCCGGATTCGCGGACGCCGGACCTGGTAAAAACCAGTTGCCAGCTGCCGGTTGCCAGTTCCCAGTGAGAACCGGCGAACGTAGTACTGGCAACTGATTCGCGGAGCAGGGCGCCGCGGCGGGAAATACGAGTAAAAGGGGCCATTTCGATGGCCAACGAGATGGCCATTTCGACGGCCAATGAGACCGCGCGAAATATTGGACCGGTGATTCTTCTGGGGCCTCCTGGGGCCGGGAAGGGCACGCAGTCCAAACAGATCGTCGACCGTTACGGTATCCCGCAGATATCGACGGGTGATCTTTTACGGGATGATGTAAGACGCGGCACCGAGTTGGGCCTTGAAGCCAAAGCGATCATGGCGCGAGGCGAACTGGTGCCAGACGAGTTGATGTACGGCATCGTGGCCACGCGGCTGCGGGAGGCCGATTGTCAACGCGGGTTTGTGCTGGATGGCTTTCCACGGACGGCCGCCCAGGCAGGATGGCTGGACGCTTTCCTGGAAAAAGAGGTCTTTGACAATAGTTCGGAAAAGTTTTCGAAAACGGGTTCGAAAACGGGTTCGGAAAATGGCTCGGGAAAATCGGAGCGGTGTCCGCCGGTTGTGATCCAGTTGCTCGTGGACTATACTCAATTACTACTGCGGCTTACCGGGCGGCGTTCGTGTCCCACCTGTGGACGGCTCTATAACATCCACTTTCAGCCACCTCTCGTCGACGAGTTGTGTGATGTGGACAAATCCAAACTGGTGATCCGCAACGACGATCGCGAAGAAGTGATTTCCGGGCGATTGACTGCCTACGAGACGCAGACCAGGCTGGTGGCGGATTACTACCGGGCGCAGCGGCGGCTGGTAGCGATCAATGCCGATCGGCCGATGGAAGATGTTACGGCACAGATCTTCGGCGTGATTGACAGTCACTGCCAGGCCGGACGCTAGAGGTGGTTTCGTAAGTGAGTCGAAGTTAGAATCGGGCGAAGTTAGAGTTAGCTATGAGTTTTGGAGAAGACCGGATCATCCGCAAGTCGCCAGAAGAGATCGAAAAGATGAAGCGGAGCGGCAAGATGGTCCGCCAGGTTCTGGACCAGCTGAAGGGTTTGGTGGCGGCCGGCGTTACAACGATGGACTTGGAGAAAGCCGCGGTGAAACTGATCGCGGAACTCGGGGCCGCGCCGGCGTTCAAGGGATATTACGGCTATCCCTGTGTGCTGTGCACTTCGATCAATGAAGAGATCGTGCACGGGATCCCGTCGGAAAAACGGGCGCTGAAAACGGGAGACATCGTTTCCATCGACTGCGGCGTCGTTTACGATGGATACTACGGAGACGCTGCGATTACGGTGCCGGTGGGCGATGGGCTGACGGCGAATTTGAAGAAGCTGCTCGAGGTGACCGAAGCTTCGCTGTACAAGGGCATCGCGCAGGCGAAGATTGGCAACACGGTTGGACACGTTGGGTCGGCGATCCAGAAGCACGTGGAAGCGAACGGGTTCAGCGTGGTGCGGGAATTTGTCGGGCATGGCATTGGGACGAAGCTGCATGAAGCGCCGCAGATTCCGAACTTTGGCAAGAAGGGCCAGGGCTCGGAGTTGACCGAGGGCATGGTCTTGGCGATTGAGCCCATGGTGAACTCGGGGGGTCCCGAGACCAAGGTTTTGAGCGATAAGTGGACGGCCGTAACGCTCGACGGCAGTTACAGCGCGCACTTTGAGCATTGCGTGGCTGTGACGCGGCAAGGGCCTGTGATTTTGACGCAGTAGAGGCTCTTGGCTTTTGGCTCTTAGCTAAAGGCCAACAGCCAAAGGCTAAGAGCTGACAGCTAAGAGCTTTTTAAGGAGTCGATGAGCAAAGAAGACGCGATTGAAGTGATGGCGGTGGTGGTTGAACCCCTGCCCAATGCCATGTTCAAGGTGGAGCTCGAAAACAAACACCAGGTACTGGCGCACGTTTCCGGCAAGATGCGGAAGAACTTCATCCGGATTTTGCCCGGAGACAAAGTCGCGGTCGAACTTTCTCCGTACGATTTGAATCGCGGGCGAATTGTGTACCGCTACAAGTGAGCTGCGGAGCTTCGCTCCGCTGGACGGCCGAGGGCGGCCGTCCCTACGTGAGGACTTATGAAGGTAAGGGCATCGGTTAAGAAGATTTGCGATAAGTGCAAGGTCATCCACCGCAAGGGAGTAGTGCGGGTGATCTGCGAGAATTCGAAACACAAACAGCGTCAGGGGTAAAGCAGCATCGAGCTACTAGCTTCTAGCTACTAGCAAACGCTAAACGGTGAGGCTCGCTAGAGGCTAGCAGCTAGAAGCTAGTAGCTGGCACGAGGCTTCAGAAGGACTAGGAAACATATGGCTCGTATTGCAGGCGTCGATCTTCCGCGCAACAAGCGTGCGAATATCGGGCTCACTTACATTTACGGCATCGGTAATTCACGCGCGGCGAGCATTCTGGACGCGGCGAAAGTGGATCCGATGAAAAAAGTTTCGGACCTCGCGGAAGATGAAGTCAACCGCATCCGCCAGGTGATCGAGGCGGAAGGCTCGGTGGAAGGCGATCTGCGCAAAGACGTTTCGATGAACATCAAGCGGCTCATCGAAATCGGGTCCTATCGCGGATTCCGTCATCGCCGGAACCTGCCGGTTCGCGGACAGCGCACGCACACGAACGCTCGTACCCGCAAAGGTCCGCGCAAAGGCACGGTAGCGCAGAAGAAGAAGACGGCTAAAGCATAGTTGCCAGTTGCCAGCGGTCAGTTGCCAGTTATACCGACCTTGGCGCAGGCAGACACGAACTGGCAACCGGCCACTGGCCACTGGAAACTTGAATTTATGGCAAAACCAGCAGCAGCAGGCGGCGCCGCGGCGCCCGAGAAAAAAGGCAAGAAGAAGACGTTCAAGAAGAAGGAGCGCAAGCACGTCCCGCATGGACTGGTGCATGTGCAGGCCTCTTTCAATAACACCATCGTGACCATTTCGGACATGACCGGCAATGTGCTGGCGTGGAAGAGTTCGGGCTCGCTGGGTTTTCGCGGCTCCCGCAAAGGGACTCCGTTTGCGGCGCAGCAGGCCGCGTCGAACGCCGCCAGCATGGCGCGCGATCACGGTGTGCGCACCGTCGATGTGCGGGTAAGCGGTCCGGGATCGGGGCGCGAATCAGCCGTGCGCGCGCTGGCCTCGGCGGGAATCGAAGTGCGGTCCATTAAGGACACGACGCCGATTCCGCATAACGGATGCCGGCCGCCGAAACGGCGGAGAGTGTAAGGCTGTCGTTGGTCGTTGGTCGCTGGTCGTTAGCCAAAACTTGACCGCCAGCGACCACAGTCGAACGACTAACGACGAAAGACTAACGACTGATTTTTGTCCGG
>Ga0265314_10003072_pt1 | contig 16452 bp, 14 predicted proteins | sample 4126metaG_FD_203106 | JGI IMG/M metagenome (GOLD analysis project Ga0265314, IMG submission 203106) | Rhizosphere microbial communities from Carex aquatilis grown in University of Washington, Seatle, WA, United States - 4-1-26 metaG | ecosystem: Host-associated > Plants > Roots > Rhizosphere >... | reverse complement strand
GGTGGGGGGGCTGATCCTGATCGTTTTGTTGATCGCAGCGGGGGTGGAGTTTTTGGGGGCAATGCTCGGCGCGCGTGCGTTCGGGGCGAGCCGGGCCGCGGCATGGGCGGCGATTGCCGGGGCGTTGGTGGGGGGGCTCATTGGCATTCCGCCCCTGGCGTTCCTTCTGGGCGTGGATCACCTGATCGGCGCAGTGGTGGGGGCATTTGTGGCGGCGCTGGTGATGGAATTCATCCTTCGCCGGCCCATCAAGGAAGCTATCTGGGGGGCGGCGGGTGCGGCGCTCGGCCGCGGCGCGGGGATTGTGACCAAAATCGGCGGGGGGCTGATCGCGTGGATTTTGCTCGCGATCGCCGCGTGGCCGTGGTGGTAGTTGGTTAACGCGCGACGCGTTTGTCGCGCTCGATCATCGCGTACGCATTGTGGTTGTGAATCGATTCGAAATTTTCGCTCTCGATGCAGTACCAGGTGATGCGGTCTTCCTTGTCCAGGGCGACGGCAAGATCGCGAATGATGTCCTCGACAAATTTCGGATTCTCAAACGCCTGCTCGGTGACGAATTTTTCATCCGGACGCTTCAGAACCGCGTACACGGGCGCGCTTGCCGCCCCCTCCATGATCTTCACAAGATCTTCGATCCAGAGCATGGACTTGATCCGCACCCGGGCCGTGATTTCGCAGCGCTGGTTATGCGCGCCGTAGCGGGAGATTTCCTTGGAGCAGGGGCACAGGCTCGTCGCCGGGGCCTTCACGCCGAGGATGAAATCGTCGCTGCCGTTGCTGGTGCCCTCGAAGGTGCACAGGTAGTCCATCATGCCCTTGGCGCCGGTGACCGGGGCTGATTTTTCGATGAAGTAGGGAAACTGCATTTCGATGTGGGCGTCGGCGGCGTCGAGCTTCTTTCTGATCTCGTGGAGAATGGGAATAATCTGCGCCGGCGTGATGGAGCGGTGATGGGCGTTGAGCACCTCGAGGAACCGCGACATGTGCGTCCCCTTTTTGTGCTTGGGAAGGGAAACGTAGAGGTTGATCGTCGCGACGGTCTGCTGCTCTCCGCCGCATGCCTGGCGGAGCGTGATCGGATAGCGCACGGATTTGACGCCCACCTGGTCGATCGCCACGTTGCGGGCATCGGCGGCACCTTGAACATCGGGCATGCGGGTGGATTCAGGGGCAAGCGACGGGACGGGGGGGGTGGGCATGGGTTTTTCCTGACTTCACAATAATCCAAAAACGCGCGTTCGCGAATATTCCTCCGGGTGAGTCCGCGAGATGTATTCTAGGCGAAAGCACGGTCCATTTTCCCGTTTTTGCGACTCACCTGCCTGGGCCAGGGCCGCAGCGCCATAATTAGGGGAGAAACCGGGCAGGGCCAACTTATTTTTTATACAGGGTCTTGGGATCCACAATCGGCTGGGCGATCGTCTTAAGGGCCAGGCCACCGGGCGCCGGCACGACCTGGCGATAGAAGCAGCTTTCAAAGCCATTGTGGCAGGCGGCGCCTTTCTGACGAACCTTGAGCACCACCGCATCCTGATCGCAATCAATGTGCACCGAGACGATTTCCTGGGTGTTGCCTGATTCTTCGCCTTTCACCCAGAACTTCTGCCGCGACCGCGACCAGTAGGTGGCCTTGCCGGTGGAAAGTGTCTTCTCGAGGGCGGCGGGGTTCATAAAGGCCACCATCAGGACTTCATGGGAGTCGGCATCCACCGTGACGGCGGTAATCAGGCCGTTTTGATCCAGCTTGAGCTTGAGGATTGAGCCGAGTTCCGGATGATCGACAGAGGGTAGAGACGAGGACATCGGTGACTCCTTTGCAGAACCCAGTAAGATAGCGTCTGAAGCGAATACCCGCGAGCAGGAACGGATGCATGGGCAAGGCCGGCGTGGAAAAACAGGTGCGGTTACCGCTGAGTAAAGCGGTGGAAATTGCATTCAAATCGCTCAAAATGCGCTGGCAGCGATCGGTACTTACTTTGGCGACCATCGCGCTGGCGATCGCGTTTCTCGCATTCATCTGGCTGACCCGCATAGCGGAGCCGGCGCTGTCGGCAACCGCGGGCCACATTCCCGGGAGTGTCGCCGCGGGGGCCGGCGGAATGGCGCGCACGGTTTGGCTGCTGAGCCTGTCGATGCTGGTCTGCCTGGTGGGGATCACCAATGCGATGTTGATGAGCGTGATGGAGCGCTTTCGAGAAATCGGAACGATGAAGTGCCTGGGGGCGCTCGACTCTTTCATTCTTGAGCTGTTCTTCATCGAGTCGGTTTTTCTCGGGGGCAGCGGAGCAGTGATCGGAGCGCTGCTGGGATGCATGATGGGGATGCTGCAACTTTGGCGGAAGTTTGGTTCATCGGTGGGGGGGCAGATTTCGTGGAGCGAATTGCTGGGGGTGGGCGGCGGCGCGGCAGCCATTGGGATCGTCATCGCCGCAGCGGCGGCATTTTATCCGGCGCTCAAGGCCGCCCGCATGGACCCCATCGCCGCGATGCGCGTAGAGGTGTGATTTCGCGGGATTATCCGCGCCACCGCACGAAACCCTCCATCGCCTCGTATTCGGCGAGGCCCAGTTTGTCGTAGGTTTTTGCCGTGGCGCGGTTTCGGTCTTCGGCGCGCTGCCAGAATTCGCGCTGATCCAGCCCGGGAAACATCGCCCGGTCCTTCTGGCTCTGATGCTTGAAGATCGCCATGCGCTTGCGCAGCAATTCCTCCGGCGAGAGCGGCACCGCCATCTCAATTTTCTCCGGCTCCCATTCCTGCCACGCCCCCCGATACAGCCACACCTCGCACTGCCCCATCCAATCCTGGCCCGCTGCGCGAACCTGCCGGATCGCCTCCATCACCGCCGCGAGGCAGACCCGGTGCGTGCCATGCGGATCCGACAAATCCCCCGCGGCATAAATCTGCTGCGGCTTTACCCGCTCGATCAATTCCCGCACGATCCGCACATCCTCTTCCCCCAGCGGCTTTTTCTTCACCCGCCCGGTTTCATAAAAAGGCAGGTCGAGAAAATGCAGCCGCGCCTCCGGGATGCCGCAGCTTCGGCCCGCGGCCCGAGCCTCACCCCGGCGAATCAGCGCCTTGAGTTTCTGCACTTCCGATGAATCCACCTGGCCCGGCTTCTTGTGCCGGAGAAATTCCTCGATGTGCTGCTCCACGCGGGCGGCATCGCTTTGTGCCGCCGGGTCCTCCCCTGTGCCGCCCGCTCCGCCGATGCCGAAGAGCCGGTTGAAATCCGCCGCGAAATCCGCAAACCGCACCGCATCGGCATCAAACACCGCGATATTTCCCGAGGTCTGATAGGCCACATGCACCTCGTGGCGCTGATCGACGAGCCGAATCAGCGTCCCACCCATCGAGATCACGTCATCGTCCGGATGCGGCGAAAACACCAGCACCCGCTTTGGGTAGACCGCATTCGTCGGCCGATCGATGTCGCCCCGCCGCTTTTCGCTGGCGGGTTTGCCCCCGGGCCAGCCGGTGATGGTTTCCTGCAGCGCGCGGAACACATCAATGTTCACCTCGTGCGCTGATTCATGCCCGGCCGCAAGGTCCGAGAGCCCGTGCTCGTTGTAGTCCTCGTCGGTGAGCTTCAGGATCGGCTTATTCACCTTCGCAGCAAGCCAGATCACGGCCTTCCGCTTCATGAAATCATTCCACCCGATCTGCGCTCCCTCGAGCTTCCAAGGCGTCTTAAAGCGTGTCAGCTCCGCCGCCGCCGCTTCGTCGAGAACGATCGTCGCGCTGCGATGCTCCTGCAGAAAGCTCGCCGCCACGGTGTTCGTCACCGGCCCCTCCACGGCCTGCGCAATGACCGCCGCCTTGTGCTCGCCGAATGCCATCAAAATGACCCGCTTGGCCGAGAGAATGGTCCCCACGCCCATCGTGATCGCCCGCCGCGGCACAAATTCCTCGCCGAAAAAATCAGACGCCGCATCCAGCCGCGTCACCCGGTCCAGCGTGATCAGGCGCGTCCGCGAATCCCGCCCCGACCCGGGCTCATTAAAACCGATATGCCCCGTGCGCCCGATCCCCAAGATCTGCAGATCCAGCCCTCCGGCTTCTTGAATCTGCTCTTCATATCTCCTGCAGAACGCCGGCACCGCGGCCAGCGGAATCGCCCCGTCCGGGATATGCACGTTCGCCGGATCGATGTCCACATGGTCGAAAAGGTACTCCTGCATGAACCGCCGATACGACTGCAGCTCCCGCGGTTCCATTGGAAAGTATTCGTCCAGGTTGAACGTCACCACGTTCCTGAAGGACAGCCCTTCCTCCTGATGCATACGCACCAGGTCCCCATAGACGCCCACCGGCGTCGAGCCCGTCGCCAGCCCCAGAACGCACCGTTGGCCCGCCGCCTGCGTGGACCGGATCAGCCGGGCAAATTCACCGGCCACCGCCGCAGACGCCTCCCGCGCCCCTGCAAACACCTGGACCGGAATCTTCTCAAACTGGTTTGCCTGTACCGCCATGTCCAGCAGCCTCCAAGAGCGCAATCTCTCCCGCGTTCCCTTCTATTATCGGTTTATCGCGGCTGGTTCTACTGTGCGGGCTTCGTCGCCGCGGGTTTCACGATGAATTTCGGAATCAGCTCCACCCCCGCCTGCTCGAACATTTCCTGCTGGTGCAATTCGGCGGTGCGCATCTCGGTTTTGTAGTCGAACGCCGGTTTGGGCTCTTGGCCCTTGGCCGTGTCATGCGTGGCGATCTTCACCGTGGCTTCCACCGGACCGGGCTTCCCGATCATCGACGAGAGGATCAGGTCGTCATTGGCGCTCGTGTCCTGGCCCTTCTGGAACATGGCCGAAAGGGCACCGTCGTTCGCCATGAACGTATCGAGGGCCGCCGCGACTTTCTTGCCATCCAGCATGAAAGAGACTCTTCCCTTGTTGGCCGCATCCTTTTCGAAGACGCTGGCCTGTGTCACTTCGCCGGGCAGTTCAAAAACGATCTGCATCATGAACGCATCAAGCTGGGTGTGCATCGCCAGGCGCTTGTCCTGGTAATCTTCCTGGGCCTTCTTCACCATGTCCCTGGCGTCTGCGGCGGTGAGTTTATCCGTCGCCGCCTGGTGCATCCGCTCCACCCGCACCTTGCCCTCCTGCCCCTGGACCTCCCAGATGAATTGCAGCGGCAGCTCCAGCGGGGCCTTGAAACGCACCTTATTAAGATCACTGAAATACCCGACGATCGCGACGTGTGCCCGGCCGTCGGCCGCCTCGCTAATCTCAAGATCTGACCAGGCCTCGATGCCTGATCCGGAATTCACCAGGTCCGCCGTATATTGTCTGCCGAAACTCAGTGCCGTGGGCTTCTCGCGGCCCGGGGCGCCCCCTGCCGGCAGCGCCACATCCGTCTCCAGCAGCATCTTCCCGGAACCGTCAGGATTGAGCACCGTTTGCTGTTTACGCTCGTAACATCCGGCGAGGAAAACGCACCATGCGAAACCCACGACGCAAAACAGCGCCGATCGGAAATCCCCCATCGGCGCAATTCCAGTCCTCTGTATGGCCCCGTGCGTTTTGAGTGCGTCCAGCCCCATCAATCCTCCGAGATCGTCTGCTTCACCACCTCTTCGATCGTGGTCAGGCCCTCGTAAATGCCGATCAATCCGGATTGCCGAAGCGTCCGCATGCCGCGCTTTTTCGCCGCGTCGCGGAGAAGGTTGGTCGACGCATTGTGCATGACCATGTCGCGCATTTCGTCATCGAAGGTCATGATTTCGTAAATGCCCATGCGGCCGCGATAGCCGGTGTTGTTGCAGTGGTCGCAGCCGCGGCCGCGGAAGAAGGTCTTGCCCTTCACGTCCTCCGGCAAGAGTTCGAGTTCCATGAGCTGTTCTTCGGTCGGGGCGAATTCTTCCTTGCAGTGCACGCAGACGCGACGCACCAGGCGCTGCGCCACCACGCCTTCGAGCGTGGCGGTGATGAGGAACGGCTCCACGCCCAGATCGAGCATACGGGCAATCGACGAAGGCGCGTCGTTGGTGTGCAGCGTCGAAAACACAAGGTGACCCGTCAGCGATGCCTGGATCGAGATGATCGCCGTTTCCTTGTCGCGGATTTCACCCACCAGCACGATGTCCGGGTCCTGACGCAGGATTGAACGCAGGCAGGCCGCGAAAGTCAGTTCGATTTCCGAGCGGATCTGCACCTGGATGATGCCGTCGATGTCGTATTCCACGGGATCTTCGGTGGTGATCAGTTTGTCTTCGATGCTGTTGAGCTCGTTGAGCGCGGCGTAGAGCGTGGTGGTTTTGCCCGAACCGGTGGGGCCGGTGACCAGCACAATGCCGTTGGGTTTGTTGACCAGCTGGCGGAAGGTGCGCAGATCGTCCTCGCGCATGCCGATCTTGTCGAGGTCCAGCGCCACGTTTCCGCGGTCGAGGACACGCATGACCACGCTTTCGCCGAACATCGTCGGCAGCACCGCGATACGCAGGTCGATGCTCTTGCCCTGCACCACCAGCGGAATACGCCCGTCCTGCGGCATGCGCCGTTCGGCGATGTCGAGGTTCGCCATGACCTTGATACGGCTGGTGATTGCCATGGCAATGTGCTTCGGCGGCGGCACCATTTCGTAGAGCACGCCGTCGATGCGGTAGCGCATCTTGAATTCATCTTCGAACGGCTCAAAGTGAATGTCCGAGGCCTTGTCCTTGATCGCCTGGAGCAGCACCATGTTCAGCAGGCGCTTCACCGGGTTGGACTCCGCCATTTCCTTCAGGGTTTCAAGGTCGATCGACTCGCCGCGGCCTTCCAGGGCCTTGATCGTGTCGTCCGAGGCGATTTCGGTCATCAATTCGCCCAGCGATTCCTGCTTGGCGCCGTAATGCTTGGCCAGCACTTTGTTGATCTGATCGGCATCGCCGATCGTTGCGACGACGTTGACGCCGAGGAACGTCCGCAGATCGTCGACCGCGCGGAAATTGTCCGATGAGCTCACCGCGACTTTCAACGTCTTGGTTTTCGCATCCCATTCGACCGGAATCACCTTGTACGACGTCGCCATCTGCGGCGTGATGCGGTCGATAACGTCCTTGGGAATTTCGCGGCCTTCCAGGTCGTAAATCTCAAATCCCTGCTGCGCGGCAAGTGCTATGTTCCGGTCCTTGTCCGAAATCATGCCCAGATCCACCAGGATCTGTCCGATCGGCGTGCGTGCCCCTTTTTGCTTCTGCTGTTCAACCTGAACCGCCAGGGCCTGATGCACCTGCTCGCGCGTCAGCCGGCCCATTTTGATGAGCACCCGGCCAAGCGGGCGATTCTTAAGCTGATCGATCGGCGGCATCTTCATCGAGCCGCTCACCGATGTTCCGCCTCCAAATGGGCCTTTGTTCGCCCCGCCGTCATTTGACCCGCCTCCCGATGGCGGCCGTAACCCGCTGGAGGGCACAGGAGAGGGTGTTGGTTTGCGAGCGGGTTCAGTCATGGTTCACCAAGAGGAGCCAAAGGTTCAATCGAAAGCCACATTGCACCGCGTACATGACGCGGCGATCACGAATCATCATTTCGCGCCGGGTTTTTCCGGCGGAAGGTTGTCTTTTTCCAGACGCGGATCGTTCATCTTCCGCGCCACGCCCATGCGCTCGGCGATTTCCGCCGGACGCTTCGACTTGTCGACCGCTTCTTCCGGCGAAATCTTTCCGGCATTGAACAGCTCGAGCAAATGCTCGTCGAGCAGCTGCATGCCGAACTTTTTGCCGGTCTGGATCGCCGAATCGATACGGAACGTCTTGTTTTCACGGATCAGGTTCGCGATCGCCGGGGTGACCACCATGAACTCATACGCCGCCACCATGCCGTCCGTGTCGATTCGGGGGCAGAGCGCCTGCGAGAGCACCGCCAGCAGCGTCGTCGAAAGCTGCACGCGCACCTGTTCCTGCTGGTCGGTCGGGAACGCGTCGATGATGCGGTTGATCGTGCCCGAGGCACCGGTGGTATGCAGCGTGCCGAAGACCAAGTGACCCGTTTCAGCCGCTCGGATCGCCGCCGAGATTGTCTCAAGGTCACGCATTTCGCCCACGAGGATCACGTCCGGATCCTGCCGCAGGGCACGCCGGAGCGCCTCGGCGAATGTCGGCGTATCGCCGCCCACCTCGCGCTGCGTGATGATCGATTTTTTGTGGTCGTGGTAATACTCCAGCGGGTCCTCGACCGTGATGATGTGCCGGTCAAACTCGATGTTGATGTAGTTGATCATGGAGGCGAGCGTCGTGGTCTTGCCCGAACCGGTCGGGCCGGTGACCAGGAACAATCCGCGCGGGCGGCGGCAAAGTTCTTCGCACGATGGCGGCAATCCGATCTGTTCGAAGCTCAGCAGCTTATACGGGATTTTCCGGAGCACCATGCCGATGTGCCCCTTCTGACGAAAGACCGCCACGCGGAAGCGCGCCCGGGCGGAGCCGTCCGGCGTCGAAAATGCAAAGCCGAAATCGCAGGACCCGACTTCCTGCAGTTCCTGCTGGCCGCGTTCGGGCGTGATCGATTTCATCAGCGAAATCGTGTCTTCCGGCGAAAGCACGCGCGTGGCCAGATCCCGCAGTTGCCCGTTGAGCCGCAGTGTCGGCGGACGGCCTACAGCGATGTGCAAATCCGAGGCGCCCTTCTTGATCGTCGTTTCCAGAAGCCGGTCTATTTGGATGGTTGACATGCAAATTCCTGTATACGTTCAGAACTGTATCCGTTTCCCGATGGAGAACCCGGTTGCGGCGAATGCGCCCGCGGCATCAGCCGGGTGCGTCGGCCACGATGCCTTCCGCCTGCGTGACGCGTGCAATTTCGGCGCAGGTGGTGATGCCGTTTAATATCTTTACCTTGCCGTCGTCCAGCAGCGTCTTCATTCCCGACGCCCGTGCGGCTTTGCGGATGATGTTCGACGGGGACCGCTTGAACGCCAGCTCCCGGACTTCATTGTTCATCACCATCATTTCAAAAATGCCCTTGCGCCCGCGATAACCGGTCCCGTTGCAGGCGGGACATCCCACCGCCCGCAGAAGCGTGCGTCCGACAAGCTCTTTTTCATTGAAGCCCAGGAGGGACAGGTACTTCTTGTCCGGTTCGGGATCTGGAGCCTTGCACTTCTCGCAGAGCGTGCGGACCAGGCGCTGGGCCATAATCGCCTGGAGCGAGGACGCGACGAGGAACGGTTTCACGCCCATATCGATCAGACGCGTGATGGCCGATGGCGCATCGTTGGTGTGCAGGGTGGAGAACACAAGGTGGCCCGTGAGTGCCGCCTGGATCGCCACTTCCGCCACTTCCAGGTCGCGGATTTCGCCGACGAGGATGATGTTGGGCGCCTGACGCAGCATCGATCTCAAAATCTTCGCGAAGCTCAGTCCGATTCCTGAAGTGCGCCGTAGAGCGTCGTGGTCTTGCCCGATCCGGTAGGCCCGGTCACAAGGAAAATTCCGTTGGGCCGCGAGATGATGCGGCGGAACCGCAGGTAATCCTCTTCCTCGAAACCCATCGACTGGATGCCGATCTTCACGCTGTCCGGCCGCAGGATACGCAGCACGATAGATTCGCCGTGATACCCGGGCAGGCACGACACGCGGAAGTCAACCTGCTTTTCTTCGATTATCAGTTTGATGCGGCCGTCCTGCGGAAGCCGTTTCTCGGCGATATCCATACCGGCGAGGATCTTGATGCGCGCCGTCACCGGGGCCTGCATGCGCTTGGCGATGTTGTCGCGCTCCACGCACACGCCGTCGATGCGATACCGCACACGCACGCGGTCCTTCATGGGTTCCACGTGAATATCAGAGGCCCGCGACTTCACCGCCTCACCGATGATGGCTCCAACGAGCTTGATGATCGGCGCTTCGTCGGTTTCGTTCGCCCCGGTGAGCTTCAAGTCCAGGGACGCACCGCGGTCCATCGATGCCGCGTTCCGCACCGCCTTGTCGATCGAGGCGTTTTCGTCGGCGAACACGCGGTCGATGTGCTGCTTGATCTTCGATTTGACGCCAAGGCAGGTTTCCAGCTTCGTGTTGAGGCGGAACTTCAGGGCGTCAATCGTATCAATATCCGTCGGATCGCCGATCACCAGCCGCAGCACGCCGTCTTTTTTGTCCAGCGGCAGCACCTGGTGCTTCTTGATCAAGTCGGGCGGTATCAGGTTGAAGTTGCTGGCGGCGAGCATCGACTTATCGAGGTCGATGTATTCCATGTCGTACTGGTAGGCGAGCGCCTTGGTAACCTCCTCCTCCGATGCCAGCTTGAGGTCAAGAATAATTTCGTGAAGCGGCCGGTGGGACCGTGCTGCTTCATCCGCCGCCTTTTGTGCGTCGCTGGGTTTAATCGCGCCGACATCCAGCAGGATGTCCGTGATTTCTTTCCGCTTCCTCGCCATCGTGAACCTGCCCTTTTCGTCTAAGCGACCGGTTCACCGCCAGGGGCCTGTCCGATGTCAGGCGCTTCGCCGGTAAACCGTGAAATATGTTCCATTTACGGGATCAGCCACCGCCAGTTAAAACGCCATCCGATACGCCACCTGTCAATCCATCTTACGGAAGAGCAAAGGGCAGGGTCAAGGCAAACACCCCCGGCGAACCTCTGATTGGCCCAAGGTTGAATTCATGCCACAGCAGGGGGAATTTACCAATGGGCGAGAGCATCCAAGCCACGCATCACCTTGACATTCTAGGGGGCATTTTCAGCGAAAGCAGCACTCTTTCGCATCACGGTGTGTTCGGTATATGATTGGGCACCCATTTTCTTGCAGGGAGGCGCGGTGCTCAGGGAATTGCATATCCAGAATCTCGCGGTGATCCAGGACATTACGGTGGAGCTCTGCCCGGGCCTCAATTGCTTCACCGGGCAAACCGGTGCGGGAAAGTCGCTGGTCATCGGGGCGCTCGAAATCCTGCTCGGCCTCCGCCAGCCCAGCGACATGCTCCGCAAGGGGGCGGCGGAGGGCCGGGTCTCGGGTGTGTTTCACCTCGACTCCCAGAATCTGCGCGAGGAAATCGCCGGCGCCACCGATCTTCCGCTGGAAGATGAACCTGAACTGATTATCGCCCGCCGCATTTTTGAATCAGGCCGCACTTCGGCGAGCCTCAACGGCAATCCCATCACCGGAGCGATGCTCAAGCAGGTCGGCGAAATCCTCGTCGATGTTCATGGCCAGCACGACGCCCAGTACCTGCTCAAGCCCGCCAATCAGCTCGCGGTGATTGATGAATTCGGCAGCGGCATCCTGGGGGCGGGGGCCGGGGCCGATGCGCGAAAAGGCGGTGGATGCGTGGAACTTCGCCGCGAGTTCAGCGAGCTTTTCCACCGCCGCCAGGGGCTCCTGGCCCAGCAGCGCGACCTCGCCGCCAGCCGCACGTTACGCCGCCAGCAGCTCGAGCTCTACGAATTCCAGGCCAAAGAAATCGACGAGGCCCAGCTCGTCGCCGGAGAGCATGCGGAGCTATCCGCCCGCGGCAAGCTGCTCGCCAATCTGGAAAAGATCAAACGCACGGCGGGCCTCGCATACGGGACTCTTTACGAGGAGGAAGCCAGCATTATCGAGCGCCTGAGGGCTACGATGGTGGTGCTTCTGGAACTTGCGGAACTTGATGAGTCCCTCGAACCGATCGCCAATCAAATTAAGGAAACCGCGGTGAATCTGGATGATGCGGCATTTTCGCTGCGCCGCTACATCGACCGCCTCGACCTTGATCCCGCGGAACTCGCACAGGTCTCCGAGCGGCTCAACCTCGTGAACCGCATGATCAACAAATATGCCGGGCGCGGTGCTGTTTCCGACGGCCTGGATGAAGTGATCGCCTATCGCACCCAGATCGGCAGGCAGATTGAGGAACTGCGCTCGCAGGACGTCGATTTTTCCACCATTGGCGATGAGATCTCCGGCCTCGAAAAGCAGCTCAAAAAGGTCGGCGCGGAACTTTCCGACAAGCGCCGCAAGGCTGCCGATAAACTGATTCCGCTGGTCCACCGCCAGCTTGCGGACCTGGGCATGAAGGAGGCCCGCTTCCTGATTGAATTTCAGCCGCTGCAGATGGGCCTGGAGGAGACGACGAAGCCCAAAACTCAAAACGCGAAGCAGGAAGCGCGAAACGCCAAACGCACTGGTATCGAATCGCTGGCCGGAGTCCTTGGCGGGGGGGAGGAATTGAAACTTGGCGCGCAGGATTTCGCTCTCTCCTCCGGCATGGAAACCGTGGAATTTCTGATCGCGCCCAATCCGGGGCAACCCGCCCGCCCCCTGCGCCGCATCGCCTCGGGAGGAGAGCTTTCCCGCATCATGCTCGCGCTCAAGGGAATCCTCGCCCAGAAGGACCGCGTGAGTGTGCTGGTCTTTGACGAGATTGACGCCAACGTCGGCGGCCGCATGGGCAGCATCATCGGAGAAAAGCTGCGGGCGTTGGCCGCGATTCACCAGGTCCTGTGCATCACGCATCTGCCGCAGATTGCCGCCTTCGCTGATCGTCACCTTACCATCCGCAAACAGATTTCCGACAGCAAGGGGGCAAAGGACGCCGAGACCAGGACGAGCGTCTCGGTGATGGAAGGCGAGGCACGCGTCCAGGAGCTTGCGGAAATGACCGCCGGCAGCGCCACAACGCAGACTGCCCTGGCGCAGGCGCGGGAGCTCCTTGCCGCCGCCTCGGGCTCCAAACCGAAAGCTCCCGCATCGAAAACCCGCCGCGCTACTTAGAGTGTTGCGTTTTCACGCGTGCCGCCGGGCATTGCGCAGATACGGCTGACCGTTTTCCGCAGGGCATTGCCATCTTCTGGCAAAAGCCTCATGCTTATGGTTTGCCTTTTCGGCATCGAGGATTTCCATGGACGGTGCATCTACATCCGGACAGAATAAGTCCCAGTCCACCCCCGCCGGCCCCGACAACCGCGAAGGCCCGACCTTGAAACTCACCGAGTTCCTCGACGTCCCGACCCTGCAGGACATCCAGGATTCCCTGGCCATGGTTGCCCAGGTTAAAGCCACCATCCTCGACAACGCCGGCCAGCCGCTGACGCAGACTTCGGTCAGTGAGCGCTTCAACACCCGAAGCGCCGCGATCGCTGCCGCGCGGCTGCAGAAGGGCGACCGCGACCTGGACCAGCCCTTTTCCGCGCCCATCATCGTCAACGACGTCAAGCTCGGCTCCATCGTGATGGAGCCCGCCAAGGCGCCGCCCATCAAGAGCAGCCAGATCGCGCGCCTCGCCAAAAAGATCAACGTGGCGCCCGAGCAGATCCGGGCGATCATCGACGCCATGAATGTCGAGGGGATGGGCCAGCGCACGGCGAGCGTGCAGTTCCTGTATCTGCTCGCCAACGCCCTCTCGCGCCTCTGCGGCCAGGAAATGCAGCTGCGGCAGCGCATCCAGGAGCTCACGGCGCTCTTCAATATTTCGATCATGCTCAGCGGCACCCGCGGATTGCAGCAGATTCTCGACCTCATCACCCGCGCCGTCGCCGAGGCCCTGCATGTCAAAAGCTGCTCCCTCCGCCTCCTTGACGACCACCGCGATGAACTGGTCATCAAAAGCGTCTTTGGACTTTCCGAGGAATACCTCCGCAAGGGTCCGGTGAACGTCGGCGTGAGCCCGATCGATCGTGCCGCCCTCTCCGGCCAGGCGGTTTATATCCGAGACATGACCGCCGATTCCCGCGTCATCTATCCCCATGAAGCCCAGCGCGAAGGCATCGTCAGCAGCCTGGTCGTGGGGATGGTGTTCAAGGAACGGCCCATCGGCGTACTTCGCGTGTACACCGCCGACGTCCATGAGTTTTCAGAGGTGGAGCGGAAGCTGCTTGCGTCGATCGCCAGCCAGGCCGCCGTCGCCATCGAAAACGCCCGCCTCCAGGAGGAAACCGTCGAAAAGGACCGCCTGGAGCGTCAGGTCCAGATCGCCGCCGAAGTGCAGCGCCGCATGATGCCGGCACGCCCGCCCAAACTCCCCGGCCTTGATATCTCCGCGCTGTATGTCCCGTGCTTCGAACTTGGCGGCGATCTCTACGATTTCATTCCCCTGGGCGATCACTCCATCGGCATCACCGTTGCCGATGTCGTGGGCAAGGGCCTGCCCGCGAGCCTGCTGATGAGCTCCGTTCGCGCTGCGATGCGCGCCCAGGCGGACAACGTCTACGACCTCGATGAAATTATTTCCCGCGTCAACCGCAGCATGTGCCTGGATATGCGGGCCAACGAGTTTATCACCCTCTGGTACGGCGCCCTTGATTATAAAAATCGCCACCTCACGTACTGCAGCGCCGGCCACGAGCCCGCGATTCTCGTGCGCGACGGCCAGCTCCGCGAACTCGGCGTGGGCGGTATGGTGATCGGCGTCGACCCCGAACAGCGCTATGACAAGGAGGTCGTGCAGCTCCAAACGGGGGATGTCCTCTGGATCTACACCGACGGCGTCCCGGATGCCATGAACTACAACGGCGAAAAGTTCGGCAAGCAGCGGATGCGAGAATGCCTCCTGGCGCATCTGCACGAACCCGCCGAGCAAATCTGCCGGCAGATGCTCTGGGAAACCCGCCGCTTCGTGGGCCTGAACCGCCGCACGGATGACACCACCATGGTGGTGATCAAGGTAACCTGATGGGTCGTCCGTAGCCGCGCGGGCCCCCCTTGCAGCCATGTTTGCCGGGTTCTATAGTTTCTCAAATGCGGACGCGGTTCCTGCAAATCCTCCTCGCTTCGTTTTGGTTCCTGTGGACCGCGCTTATTCTCCCCTCCCACACACCCGGTGTCGTGACGATTGGCGCTCCCGCACAGGCCGCCGCCGGCGTTCCGCGATGTCCCTTCTGCCCGCCCGCTAAATCCAAAGCGCCGCCCGCTCCGTGCGCGTTGTGTGATTTGAAAGTCAAACTTTATTCCGGCACGATCGTAGTCCCCGTGCTGGCGCCCGCCGGCCTGGTCGAAATCGCCCGCGCCACCCAGATGCTTCAGGCGCCATTCCACCCAACACCCCATGCCTTCCAAAGCCGCGCACCGCCTGCCATCTTTGCGGCCTGATTGTTCCCATTGACCCACCCTGAATGAACCCGCCCGCGCACGATCCGCCATCGATCCGGATCGGCATGGGCGCATCTTCGCAAGGAGCCCGCATGAAATGCCCCGCGCGCTTTTTGACCGCCTCAGCGAGCCTGTTATTCGCAGCCTTTCCATCTCTGGCGCTCGCTCATGGCTTTGTGGGCGATCGCTTTTTCCCCGCGACCGTCTCGACCGATGATCCCCTCGTCACCGATGAACTTGCGATTCCGGCATTTTCCTATTTTCAAACGCCCTCGGACCAGGGCGGCCCCGGCATCAACACCTCCACCGTCGGATTCGAATTCGACAAAGAAATCGTCCCAAAGCTCTCGCTGGGAATTTCCGACAATTTGCTGGCCCAAAGCGCACGCCGCCTGCCTTCTGTCCATGGCATGGACGACCTTTCGCTTTCTCTCAAGTACGAACTCTGGCGCAACGAATCGCATGAAGCAATTGTCTCGGTGGGAATGGAGGCCGACGTCGGCGGCACCGGGAGCAAATCCGTCGGCCGCGAGTCCTTCACCACCTTCACACCCACGCTTTATTTCGGAAAGGGCTTCGGCGATCTCCCCGATTCGCTCGCGCTCCTTAAACCCCTGGCCCTGACCGGCACGCTCGGCCTTTCGTTCCCCACGGAGGCCCGGGAGGCCAATGCCCTCGAGTGGGGCCTGGCACTGGAATACAACATTCCTTACCTGCAGCAGCAGGTCAAAGCCATGGGCCTGCCCGCACCCCTCAAGGACATCATTCCCCTCGTGGAGTTCACCAACGAATCCCCCCTGAATCGCGGTGGGGGGGTCACGGCCGGCACCATCAATCCCGGCGTGCTCTATGAATCGCATTATTTTCAGATCGGCGCTGAGGCGCTCATCCCGTTCAACCGCGAATCGGGCACGCATGTGGGCGGCATTGTCGTGCTGGAAATCTACATCGATGACCTGTTCCCCAGGCTCTTCGGACATCCGATATTTGGAGGAAACCCATGAAACGTTCTATTCTTCGGGGCGCGTGTTTTATCAGTGTTCTTGGGGCGACAATGCTTGCCGCGGGAGCGCACGCGTTTCTGGATCACGCCGAGCCGGCGGTCGGATCCGCCGCCGCCTCGTCCCCCAGGCAACTCAAAATTTGGTTCACCGATGACCTCGTAGCCAGTGGTTGCTCGGTGCAGGTGACCGACGCCGCCGGCCGGCAGGTGGATAAAAAGGACGCCCGCGTCGATGACGCCACCAAATCTCTGTACATCATTTCACTCCCCGCGCTCCCTCCGGGCACCTACAAAGTGACGTGGCATGCACTCTGTCCGCAAGGCCACAAGACCGACGGCAACTTCACCTTCACGGTAAGGTCGTAATCGCGGGTCAGGGAGTCGGCGGAAGGCGTTTTCGGCGCTGACATTTCGGGCCGGAACGTTTACCTTATGCCGGTTCCTTTCTCCTCAAACGTCGGAA
>Ga0265314_10003071_pt1 | contig 16455 bp, 15 predicted proteins | sample 4126metaG_FD_203106 | JGI IMG/M metagenome (GOLD analysis project Ga0265314, IMG submission 203106) | Rhizosphere microbial communities from Carex aquatilis grown in University of Washington, Seatle, WA, United States - 4-1-26 metaG | ecosystem: Host-associated > Plants > Roots > Rhizosphere >... | reverse complement strand
ACGCCAAGCTGGCGCGCGCGGCCGGCGTGCCCAAGGTGCTGGTCTGCCGCAACGGCGATCTGGTCAAGCTCGGACCGGGCGACCCCGCTGTGATCGCTGAGCTGCCGTCGGGGCGGCTGTTCAAGGATGGCTCGATCCTCGAGGATTCCAAGTCGCGCGCGGTGGTCGAGCGGCGCAAGCTGGCATTTGCCGGCTGCGCCTTTGTCGCCGTCGTGGTGACCGACAAGGGCGAGCTCGCCGACGATCCCGAGGTTGATCTGGTGGGTATTCCCGAGAAGAATAGCGCCGGCGAGGTCATCGACGACATCGTGTACGACGTGGTGGTCTCGACCGTGGAGGGCCTGCCGCGCGCCCGGCGGCGCGACCCCGATGCGCTCGCCGAGTCGGTGCGTCGCGCTGTGCGCTCTGCGATCAACGAGCATTGGGGCAAGAAGCCGCTGTGCTACGTCCACGTTCTGACCGTGTAGTTTCGAGAGTAGCGTAAGGCTGGAGGGAACGTCATGCTGGGCCGGCTCAATCACGTGGCGATCGCGGTCAAGGATGCCGAGAAGGCGGCCAGGATCTACGGCGCGGCGTTCGGCGCCGAAATTTCCGCGGCGGTGCCGCTGCCCGAGCACGGCGTCATCACCGTGTTCGTGACGCTGCCCAACACCAAGATCGAGTTCATCCAGCCGCTCGGCGAGACTTCGCCGATTGGCAAGTTCCTCGAGCGCAACGCCGATGGCGGCATCCACCACATCTGCTATGACGTGCCCGACATCATCGCCGCGCGCGATGCCCTGATCCAGCAGGGCGCCCGGGTGCTCGGCGACGGCGTGCCCAGGATCGGCGCCCATGGCAAGCCGGTGCTGTTCCTGCATCCGAAGGATTTTTCCGGCGCGCTGGTCGAAATCGAGCAGGCCTGAAACCGCATGGTCTATACCATCTCAACCGCGCTCGCGATCTACTTTGTGATCTGGTGGATCGTGCTGTTCCTTACCCTTCCGTTCGGCGTTCGCAGCCAGCATGAGGACGGCGAGGGCGCTCCGGGGACCGATCCGGGCGCGCCGGTCGCGACCCAGATGCGGACCAAGCTGATCTGGACCACGGTGATCTCGGCGGTGTTTTTCGCCGTCGCGTGGCTTGCCTATGATGCCGGATATCTCAACGTGGATCGGCTGTCCCGGCTGATGGGATTGCCGTTCTGATTATTGTTTGTATTGGTTGCGGGGGAGCAAATGACTTTCCAAAGAACCATCGTCGGATTGCTGATCCTGATCGTTGTAGGCCTTGGCGCCGCCTTTTACATCGAGTGGAAAATGTCGGTGCAACTGCGCACCGTGAAGGCGTTCGTCGAAGGCCAGGTGTTCGCCGAGGCCGTTGCGGCCTGCGAAAGCGCGAAAAGCTCGACCCCCTTCAAGTGGAACGGCGGCACCAACACCGCGATCATCGGATTGAATTCGGTCAAGCTCGACAAATACACCGTCATCGCCAGCTATACGCTGTTAGCCGACGGCATTTATTGCGACTACGATCCGGTCAAGAAGAAAGCCGACATCGGCTCCAACTTCCTGGAACGGGAATGAGGCCTTAACCCCCGCATCGAGCACGGGATGCGCCAGCCATGAGTTCATCTCTACAGCCGCCCGGCGGTTCTCGAACTGACGAATATCGAATATTAAGGGAAACCGACCTGCGGGACTATTTGGCGCAGCTGCCGGCCATTGCCGGGCAGCTGGGCGGACCGCCGCAGGCTTGGTCGATCAGCGAGGTCGGCGACGGCAATCTCAATCTAGTGTTCATCGTGAAGGGGGCTAGCGGCGGAATAGCCGTCAAGCAGGCGCTGCCCTATGTCCGCCTTGTCGGCGAAAGCTGGCCGTTGCCGCTGTCGCGGTCTCATTACGAGTATCGGGCGCTCGTGCATCAGGCGCTGCTGGCGCCAGGCCTCGTGCCGGACGTGCTTCATCACAATGAGGCGCTTGCGCTGACGGCCATGGAGCTGCTCGAGCCGCATATCATCATGCGCAAGGGTCTGGTTGCCGGGACCCGTTATCCGCATTTCGTCGATCACATCACGACCTTCTGGCGCGGACCCTGTTTCTGAGCTCTGATTTCGCGCTGCCGGCCGCACGGAAGAAGGACGCTGTTGCCGCCTTCGCCGGCAACCACGCGCTATGCAAGATCACTGAGGATCTAATCTTCACCGATCCGTATTTTCAGGCGGCACAGAATCGCTGGACTTCGCCGTGGCTCGATGCGACGGCGGTTGCCTTCCGCGAAGACCTCGACCTGCATGTCGCCATCTCGCGGCTCAAGCTCAAATTCGTGGCCAGTCCGGAGGCGCTGATCCATGGTGACCTCCACACCGGCTCGATCATGGTGACGGAAAGCCGGACGCTGGTGATCGATCCCGAGTTCGCGTTCTACGGACCCATGGGGTTCGATATCGGCGCCGTCCTGAGCAACCTCCTGATGAGCTATCTGGCATCCGCCGGCCATGAGCGCGCGCCAGGCGAGCGGCAGTCGTTCGAGGCCTGGGTGCTGTCGACGATCGAAAACGTATGGACGGAATTTGCCCGAAAATTCACGGGCCTATGGCGTACCGAAGCCGGTGGCGACGCCTATCCGGCGGTGCTGTTCGGTGGCGCGGAAGGCGCGGCCCGGCTCGAGGCCGAGCGGCAGGCCTATATGGTCCGGTTGTTGCAGGATACGGTCGGGTTTTCGGCAGCCAAGATCATCCGCCGTATCCTCGGCCTCGCGCACAATATCGATTTTGAATGGATCGAGGATCCGCGGACCCGGGCGGTCTGCGAAGCGCGCAGCCTGCGTCTCGCGCGCGCCATGATGGTGGACGCTCCCTCGTTCCGTACGATCGGCGACGTAACCAACGCGGCGCGGCAGATGCGCGGCTGGCAGCCGGAATTCGCAGGGTAGGAGCGGCCGGCTACTCCGCCACTCTTGCCCGCAATCTCTGCGCATAGACGTTGATCACGAGCGCGGCGAGCAGAATAACGCCGCGGATCAATATCTTCAGGAAGCTGTCGATATTGACGTGATCGAGGCCGTTATTGAGGACACCAAGCACGAACAGGCCGACGATGGTGTTGCCGATGCCGCCGCGCCCGCCGAACAGGCTGGTGCCGCCCACCACTACGGCGGCGATCGAATCGAGCAGGTAGGTGTCGAACTCATTCTGCTGTGCGCTGCCGAAGTGAGCTACGCCCAGCATGCCGCCGATTCCCGAACAGACCGCGGAGATGACCATGACGCTGCCGAGGATCAGGTTGACATTGAGACCGGAATATTCCGCCGCCTCTCGGTTGCCACCGACCATGTAGACGTAACGGCCGAAGCGCGTGTAGGTGAGCACGACATGGCCGGCGAGCAACATCAATGCGGCGACGATCACGATCCACGGCACGCCGCCGATCGAGGATGACCCGAGCGTCGCGACGATGCCGGGAACCTTGTACGCGATCTGGCCGCGCACGAGCAGCGCGGATATGCCGGCCGCGATCTGCATCATCGCCAGCGTCATGATGAAGGACGGGATGCCGATGATTGTGAGTCCCAGCGCATTGACCACACCAAGCAGGGCGCACAGCGCCAGCGCCAGCAGGATCGCAGCCCCGCCCGCCATCGGGATGTTGGCGATGTTTACGTAGGCTTCCTGCTGGGTGAAATAGGCCACCGCAATGCCGGTGACGTTGGCGATACTCGCGATCGACAGGTCGATCTCGGCGCACAGGATCACAAAGGTCAGGCCGACGGCGATGATGCCGGTGACCGAGACCTGGGTCAGGATATTGGCGAAATTGTCGAGCGTCGCAAAGGAGGGGCTCGCGGCGGCGAAAAAGACGCTGAGCAAGATCAGGGTCAGGAACGGCGCGATGTTGCGTATCTGCGAGCGCAGCACGGCGGCAATCGTGCGCGGCTGCTTCCGGCCCGTAGCCGAGACGGTCGCGCTTTCACCGGTCACCATATGCGTCTCCTCAGGCCGCTTCGAGCAAGCGGTCCTTGCTGATCGATTCGTCGGCGAATTCGCGCACCACGACGCCCCGTTTGAGAACGATAATGCGATCGGCAAGCGACAACACGGTTTCGGGTTCGGTCGAAAGCACGATAATCGCGATCCCGCGCGCGCGCAGGTCGCGGATGATGTGGATCACGTCGTTCTTGGCTCCCACGTCCATGCCGCGCGTCGGCTCGCTCAGCACCAGCAGCCGCGGCGGGTAACTGAGCCATTTGGCCAGCGCGACCTTCTGCTGATTGCCACCCGACAGCATGCCGACGTCGGGTTCGACGGTCGGCGGCTTGATCTGCAATTCCTCGACCTGCCTAGTGGCGACCGACCGCTCTCGGGACGGCTTGAGAAACAGCGATGAAATGCGATCGAGAATGCTGATCGAGATATTCTTGTAGACCGGTTCCTGGTGAAACAGCATGTCGCGGCGGCTGTCGGGCACGAAGGCGATACCGGCCCGCCGGGCATCAGCGGTGCTGCGGAAGCTCTTTTTGTCACCGCCGACCACGAGCGTGCCGTGGTCGGGTCTGAGCTTGCCAAAGAGAATCCGTGCCAGCTCCGACTGCCCGCATCCCATAAAACCGTAGACGCCGAGCACTTCGCCGGATCGCACGTCAAACGACACCTCACGGAGGCTGCGGGCGAGCGAGACCCCGCTCACGTCCAGCACCACCGGCCGATCGCCGGGAGGCGGTGGCGGTAGCCTGATATCGTCGGTGTATGTTTCTTCGAGCGCCTCCCGACCCTTGCCGATCATGGCCTCGATCAACGCGGCCTTGCTGGTTGTTGCCGCTTGCGCTTCGGCGACTTTGCGGCCGTTGCGGAAAACCGTGACCTCATCCGAAACACGCAGGATGTCTTCGATGAAATGGGAGATGAAGACGATGCTGGTGCCGCCGTCGCGCAACCGCCGCAGTGTCGCAAATAGGCGCTCCACTTCCGGGGGCGAGAGCGCCGACGTCGGCTCATCGAGGATAATGATACGCGCACCGGAAGACAGCACGCGGGCGATCTCGATCAATTGCTGCAGGCCGATCGGCAGGTCGCCGAGCCGGGCCAGCGGATCGACGTCGATGCCGAACCTCGCGAGTTGCTCACCTGCTTCGCGAGCCATCCGACGCCACTGGACAAAACCGAGGCGGTTGATTGGTTGCGCGCCAAGAAACACGTTCTCGGCAACCGTCAGGTCCGGCGCCACGCTGAGTTCCTGGTGGACCATCGCGATGCCCGCCGCAAGGGCGTCGCGCACCGATCGAAAACGGGTTTCCCGGCCGTCCAGAACGAAACGGCCGGTAAATTCCGCATGCACGCCGGCGATGATCTTCATCAGCGTGCTTTTTCCCGCACCGTTCTCGCCGACGAGACCGTGGATCTCGCCGGCCGAAAGCGCAAAATCGACCCCGCGAAGCGCCTCGACACCACCGAAGGCCTTGGTGATCTCTCGCAGTTCGAGGATGGGTGAGCGGCCCTGCGGCATGACAGCTCAGATCAGGAAGTGGTCCTCCATCCACTGCATGCCGGCCGCGTTGGCCTTGGTGACCACCGGACCATCGGTCACCACGTTTTTCGGAATACCCTGTCCGCTCTTTTCGCCGGCGGTAACCGCAGCGACGCCGGCAACGATTGCGCCGCCATGGATGCGGCAGGATGGATTGCGGACCGTCGCATACATTCGGCCTTCGCTCACCGCCTGGATTGCCGGGGGCATGGCGTCGACGCCGCCGATCAGGATGTTGGTGCGGTTATGCGCCTTCATGATGTTGTAGGCGGCAAGCGCCATGTCGTCATTGTGGAAGAAGGCCGCATCGATCTGAGGGTATTTTGTCAGATAGGTTTCCCACAGCCGAGCCGTCTTCGATACGTCCCAATCCGCGGGCTGGGTATCGAGCACCTCGATACCAGGATATTGCTTGATGACGGAGTTGAAGCCCTTGGCGCGGCCCTGGGCGCCGGTGTGGCCGAGTGCGCCCTGGGTCATGATTACCTTGCCCTTGCCATTGAGTGCGGTAACGAGCGCCTGCGTGACCGAAGCGCCCATGAATTCGTTGTCAGGCGCCAGAAACGAATGGACGCTGATCTGATCCAGCGGCGCGATCAGCGTGTCCATGTCGATAACCGGGATGCCGGCATCGATCATCTTCTGCACGGGCTGGGTCAGCGTGCCGATGCCGAACGCCTGGATGGCGACGAAGTCCCATTTTTGCGAAGCCATATTGTCGATCGCGGCGCGTTGTTTGACGGCGTCGAGCTGGCCGTCGAACCAGGTAACTTCAACGTTGAACAGCTTGCCCCACCATTCGGCCGCCTGCTTGCCTTGCGCGCACCATGTGGCCTGCAGGCCTGCGTTGGAAAATGCCGCCTTCAGCGGCTTCTCGGAGCGCACTGTTTCCACGGCAAGCGCCGGGTTTACACGCAACCCACCCAGCAAGGCGGTTGCCGCGCCGGCAGTCGCTGCCACTTGAAGAAGATCGCGCCTGGTAGCCATTGAGGATTTATCAGTCCCGGACATCGCTTGCTCCCTCGCTATATTGCTTGTTACCCGTCGGCATCATTGTTCGCGCCGCGGAAGAGGGCAGTCTCTCACACTCGCGGCATTCGCGCTACCCGCAGCTCCCGGGCGGGATCAAGGCGGAACCCCGTTTCATCGCGGCACCTTCAGTTGCATCCGCAGGCAAGGCCGTCGGTACCGGCGGGAATACGTTCAACGGTCGCCGGCCGCGTGGGCAAGTGTCGCCGTCGCCGAGAGAGCGATCGCGATGAGAAATCTGCAAACACGCATCATGAGACCTGCTGCGCAATCAGAGCCTCGATTTCGCCGAGTAGTTTTCGCCACGCAGCATCGATCTCTCCCGACCAATCGGATGCCAAAATCTCGCGCAGCGTTTCGGCGATCACGCCGAAGAACGCGATGAACAAATGGCGTGGCGTGCCATAGGCATCGTGTGACACGACCTCACATTCGATCAAACGGAAATGACCGGCGCGGTCGCCGACGAAATCCAGAATCGCATCGATGGTCAGCACCAGCATCGAGCCCTTGACGAGGTCGCTGCCTTCGCTGCGGAACATCGCCCGGGTCTCCGGATGCTGGCGGAACAGGCGTTGATACACCAGTGGCGTCAAATCCCCGCATCGCTCCGCGGCAAGTTCGAAACTGCGTTCGACCGGATGGGCGGACATCACACTTGCTTCACATTGCACTTCAGGCTGCATCGGTCGGGCTGCTGCGGCGTCGATGCCACACTTGTCGGAATTCTCTTTGAGGTAGATAATAGATGAAATAACAATCTAAGGATGGTATCGATGCCGATCACCGTATCGATAGCTATCAACGGCAATGTGGTACGCATGATGGCAAACGTTTCGTGGTCGTCCGGCATGAACGCACAGAATGCGCTCGAACAGGCCTATGCGACAGGCACCGGGTACAATTTTTCCGTGCAATATTTTGGCGTTCCGCTCGGTTACGAGGTGATGTCTTTCGATGGCATCGCCGCGCAGCAGGGCACCGACACCGGATTTTATTGGGAGTTTATCTATAACGGAAATCCCGCGCGACAGGGAATCGACAGCACGCTTCTCAATGATGGCGACACGCTGCTGTTCAGCTACGTCGCCTATAACGAAGCAATTCATTCCCGCAAACGCGTCGGTGCCATCCGCAGCGCGTTGCGCGCGCGCCAGCGGGCACCTTGAAACCGAACGTCGCGGAAACCAGCGGGGCGCAGATGCCTGCGGGTGAGATGTACCGCGCTAAAGAAAAAAGAGCAGGGCACGAAGCCCTGCTCTAAAAATTGTGTCGACCCTATTTCCCCGCAGACTTGGATTTGATCTTGATTGACGGGGCGACGCTGCTTGTGCGCGCCAGGGCTCCTCCCGAGACTTGGACCACCAAGCTTGACCTTGCGGCCAGCCTGAGCCGGCATTCCTAGACCATCTTTTTCGCCTTGTCACCAATTTCAGCAACGATTGTTCAAAATTAGTGCAATCTGCGAAATGATTGGGATTTTATCATCCAGGGTTGCCAGTTGATGGCGAGGCAACCGGATTTCCAACCGGGTTTCCTGCAGGGAGCCAGCCCGCGAAAGCCGGCGATAAGGGGCGCCGCGACGACACCGGAAATGGCCGATAAATTCCCGGGGGCCCGCAGGATATTGCCGGCAACCCGGCCTCGACTTCGGACTGCGCCGGTGATTAAATCGCCAGATCGAGAAGGGGCAGGGGTTTATGCGGCGGCGGTTACGGAAATTTCTTCCGATCGTCATGTTGGCCTTGGTGGTGCAAATTCTGGCACCGATCGCGGCCTGTTGGGCTGCCGGGTTCGCCGCTTCCGATCCCTTGGCCGGCCTTGGCGCCGCCACCATCTGCCATGCCGCAGGCAGCGAGGTCGATAATTCGGCCAACCAGCCGGATCAAACCGGCCATCATGGCCAAGACAGCGCCTGTGCATTGTGTTGCCTGGCGCATACCGGCGCGTCGCTGGATGCGCCGAGCACCATCATCGCCGCACCCTATCGGCATTCCCTGCGGGTCCTCTGGCAGGATGTCGCGCTGGAATTGCGGGATTCCCGCGCCAGCGGACACGCTCAGGCCCGCGCTCCACCTTCGTTTTCCTGATCTTTCGAATGCTCGAACGACCTGCGCAGCCGTGGCTGCGCCGGTCGGTGCAGTTCAATAAGCCGGCCATCCAGCCGGCGTCAGGATCATCCTATGTGTCGTTATCGAGCCTTGGGCAGGGCGAGCACGCTTGTGCTTTGCAGCGCGTTCTATGCAATTCCTTCCGTCATCAGAGCGCAGACCGCCGGTCAGCCTTTGCCTCCCGTCACCGTTGAGGCGCCCAAAACGGCGGTCAAGCGGGTTGCCCAGAAGCCCGACGAACAGGCGGCGCCGCGAAGGAGCCGGGCGGCCGCGAAGCCACAGCCGCAACAGAACCAGCCGGTAGCGGCGGCCGACCAGGGCTCCAGCGTCAATGCCTCTCTGGCAATTCCTCCGATCAAGCAGAGATATGCGCTGCCGCAGGAGTCCTACAGCATCACGGACAAGAAGATCGAGGAGACCGTCAACCTCAAGGACCCAGAAGACGCCATCAAATATTTTCCGAGCCTGTTCGTCCGCAAGCGCAACGACGGCGATAACCAGGCGGTGCTGGCGACCCGCGCCTGGGGGCTCAATTGCAGCGCCTGTACACTGATCTATTACGATGATCTCCTGGTCTCGGCGCTGATCGGCAACAACAATTCCGGCGCGTCGCCGCACTGGAACCTGATCGTGCCGGAGGCGATCGCGCGAATCGATTTCCTCGATGGCCCGTTCTCGGCGGCCTATCCGGGCAATTCGATCGGCGGCGTCTTGCTGATCACCTCGAAAATGCCAGACCACGCCTTCGCAACGGTGAAGCAGACCGTGTCGGTGATGCCGTGGAACCAGTACGGCACCAAGGACATCTATGCGAGCAGCATCACCAGCGCGACCGCGGGCAACCGTGACGGCAACCTGTCATGGCTGGTCAGCGCCAATTACCTCGACACCTATCAGCAGCCGCTGACCTACACCACCAACGGCAGCGCTCCCGCTAAAACCGCGGGGACGTTCATAGCGCAAAGCAAACAAAACACCGTGGCCGACGTGGTCGGTACCGGCGCCCTGGCGCATTCGCAGCAGGCCTCGGGTAATGTCAGGCTGGCCTACGACGTCAGCCCGCTGGTACAGGCAACTTACTCGCTCGGAATCTGGAATAACGTCCAGACCTCCAATCCGCAGACCTATTTGACGTCGACGGTGAATGGCGCACCGACATTCGGTAGCGTCGCCGGATTCGCCAGCAATAAATACATCTGGGATCAAACTCATCTCAGCAACGCGATTTCGATCAAAAGCGATACCAGGGGCGTCTACGATTTCGACATTTCGGCATCGAGCTACAATTACCTGCAGGATATCCAGTACAATCCGTACACCGTCAGTCCCTACACGGTGGCAGGCGGCGTGGTCACGTCACAGGGCAATGGCTACTCCACCAACGGGAAGATCACCCGCAACGACGGCACCAACTGGCAGAATGTCGATGCCAAAGGCATCTGGCGGCCGTACGGTTACGACGGACCCCATGAAATCTCCTTCGGCATCCATGGCGACCGCTACGACCTGGAGAACCCGGTCTATTTGTCAAATATCTGGAACGCCACTCCCGCGACGGGGAACGGTACGTTGTTTCAGGACGGCGTGGGTGAGACGCGCACCGGAGCGCTGTGGGTGCAGGACGCCTGGAAAATTACGCCGCAACTGAAGCTGACGCTTGGCGCGCGCGAGGAAGCCTGGCAGGCGCTGGACGGATTTAACGTCAACAGCGTGGCCGCGACCGGCACCGGCGTTCCCCTGAATAACATTCCGACGCTGAAGTCGACCCCCACCAGCCAACCGGGGCTTAACTCAGCCAATTTCTCGCCAAAAGCATCGCTGTCCTATGACATCAACAAGGATTGGAATGTCACGGGTAATTTTGGCGAAGCCTACCGCTACCCAACCGTCACCGAGCTCTACCAAAACGCCTCATCGGGCCTCACCCTCCTCAATCCAAATCCCAACCTGACGCCGGAGCAGGATCTGAACGGGGAGTTCGTCGTCGAGCGGCATTGGAGTGACGGTAAGGTCAGGCTGACGTTGTTCAGGGAACACGTGAACGACGCCATCATTTCGCAAACCAACTTTGTAACGGGGAGCACGACCAACGTTACGACTTTCTCCAACGTTGGAGCGATCCGGATGCAGGGCGTCGAACTGGCGGCCGACAAGGACAATGTCGTGATCAAGGGCCTTGAGGTGTTCGGCAGTGTGACTTACGTGGATTCGCGCATCCTTTCGGACTCGACGTTCGTCAGCGCGATTACGAACCTGCCGACGAACGTCGTAGGCAATCGCGTACCCTATGTACCGGATTGGCGCGCCACGCTCGGCACTACCTACCGGCCGAACGAAAAATGGGCCTTCACCTTTGCGGCACGCTTCAGCGGCAAGCAGTATTCGACGCTGGATAACTCAGATGTTATCCCCCGTGTCTATGGCGCGTTCGACAATTACGTCGTTGCTGACCTGAAGGTGCACTACAACGCGACGGAAAAACTGTCGTTCGACGCCGGGATCGACAACGTCTTCAACGAGCAATACTTCCTGTTCCATCCGTTCCCCGGGCGCACCTATGTGGTGGCGGGAAAATACACGTTCTGAGCCTTTATCAAGCAGCCTTATCCAACCAAGAGACACGCTAACGCCTGAAGGAATATCCCATGAAATCCATCGTTCACCTCGTCGCTTCCGTCCTCCTGATCGCGGCCTGTTGTGCCGCGCCCGCGCGGGCGCAGGAGGTCAAGGCCGGCGATCTCGTCATCACCCAGGCCTGGACCCGCGCCACGCCGAACGGCGCGAAAATCGGTGGCGGTTACCTGACTATCGAGAACAAGGGCTCCACGCGGGATCGCCTGGTCGGCGGCTCGGCCGATGTCGCCGGCAAGATCGAGGTCCACGAGATGGCGATGAAGGACGGTGTGATGAAGATGCGCCCGCTCGACAACGGCCTCACCATCGACCCCGGCAAAACCGTAAAACTGGCGCCGGGCGGCTACCATCTGATGATGTTCGACCTCAAAAGCCCGCTGAAGCAAGGTGACACGCTGCCGATCACGCTCAAATTCGAAAAGGCCGGCGAGGTCAAGGTCTCGCTTGCGGTGCAGGGCATCGGCGCGCAAGCCCCCGGCAATGCCGCGCCCGCGGGCACGATGAAGAAGATGCTCGACGGCATGAAGATGTGAGGCGGCCATGATCAGCATCAGTCGTTCGGCTCTTCTCGCAGCTTTGGCCGCTGCCGTCGTCGCGGCGCCCGCGAACGCGCATGTCACGCTCCAGGGCCGCGAGGCTGCGGTCGGCTCGTCCTACAAGGCGGTGTTCGTGGTGCCGCATGGCTGCGCCGGTTCGGCGACGACCAAAATCCGGGTTCAAATCCCCGAAGGCGTGATCGATGCCAAGCCGATGCCGAAAGCGGGATGGAATCTCGAGGTCATCAAGGGCAAATATGCCAGCGAATATGATTTCCACGGCACCAAACTCTCCGAAGGCGTCAAGGAAGTGGTGTGGAGCGGCGGCAAATTGCCGGACGATTTCTACGACGAATTCGTCATCAGCACGCATCTCACTAATGCCTTGGAGCCCGACACCATGCTGTATTTTCCGACCGTGCAGGAATGCGAGCAGGGGGTGAGCCGCTGGATCGAGATTCCGTCCGATCCCGCTCATGCGCATGACAGCAAGTGGCCGGCCCCCGGCGTCAAACTGATCTCAAAACCTTGAAGCCAAAACCTTGAAATCACGACCGTGAAATTTGGCCCGACGACACGCCTGATCGCGGGCCTTGCGACGCTGCTGTGGATCGTATGCTCAGCCACGAGCGCATCGGCCCACGCCTCGCTGGTCTCGACCGAGCCATCCGACGGCAGCGTGTTGGCTGCAACGCCGAAGACGATCGAATTACGCTTCAACGAACCGGTGACACCGGCTGTGATCACCTTGATCGATGCCGCGGGCAAAACCCGAGGGGATGTCGCGGTCGCCGCCATGGACAAGATCGTCACGCTGACGCTGCCGCGGGACCTGCCACGCGGCACCCAGGTGGTCAGCTATCGCATCATCTCCGCGGACGGGCATCCCGTCGCGGGATCGCTCTTGTTTTCAATCGGTGCGGCGTCAACCGCTGCGGCCCTGCCGGCCAGCGGCAGCGCGGTTGCGGTCCTGATCTGGCTGGCGCGGATCGGCGTCTATCTCGGGCTATTCGTCGGCGTTGGCGGGGTGTTTTTCGCAGCCTGGATCGGGCAGGGCGCGAGCGGCGAGCCGGCTTTCATGGGTGCCCTGCGGATTGGCCTCTTCAGCGCGGTGGCCTCGCTCGGCTTGCAGGGGCTCGACGTGCTGGATCTGCCGTTGTCAGCGATCGCGACGCTGGCGCCTTGGCGGGCAGGTTTTGCCACCAGCCTCGGACCCGCGCTGCTGATCGGCGCCATCGCGATGGCGATCGCCTGGATTGCCGCGCGAAGCGCGACCATGACCATCGCATGGGTGTTGACCTCGGTGGCAATGCTGGGCGTCGGGGGTTCGCTGGCCGCGAGCGGCCATGCGGCAAGCGCTGCGCCGCAATGGCTGACCCGGCCGTCGCTGTTCCTGCACGGGATCGGCGTTGCGTATTGGGTCGGCGCACTGGCGCCGTTGGCGGTGATGGCGCGGCGGCGCAAGGATAGGCTGCCATCGGTGCTGCACCGCTTTTCGGCGGTCGCGGTCCCGCTGGTGGGCATACTGGTGCTGTCGGGCCTGGCGCTCGCCATCATTCAGGTCGAGAGTTTTGCGGCGCTCATCGAGACCCGCTATGGCATCATCCTGCTGGTAAAACTCGCGCTTGTCGTTGTCCTGCTCGGCTTCGCCGCGCTGAACCGGTTTTATCTGACTCCGATCGTGGCGGCCGATTACAAAAACACCCAGGCCCTGCGCGGCTCGATCGCGATCGAATGCGCACTAGTATTGGCAATTCTGGCCGTCGTCGCCGGCTGGCGGTTTACGCCGCCGCCGCGCGCGCTCAATGCCGCGATCGAGGCGCCCCTCGCGGTCCATATCCACACCGAGAACGCGATGTTCCAGGTGCTGGTTTCGCCGGGCGCGGTCGGCAGTAACGGCTTTGTGCTGCAACTGATGAATGGCGACGGCAGCCAGCTTTCGGCCAAGGAGGCCACGCTGATCCTAAGCCTGCCCGAACGCGGGATCGAGCCGATCGAGCGGGCGGCGACGCTTGGCAGCGACGGCTACTGGCACGTGGGCGGCGTGCCGCTGCCCTATCCCGGCCATTGGCACATGCGGATCGAGGCGCTGGTGACCGACTTCCAGAAGGTTGCGCTGGAGGATGAGCTGGATATCCCCGGACATTAGGAACTGGGCATAGGTCTTTCTGCTAAAAGGGGATTTTGACGCGTTTGCGCCGCAATCGCACGCTCCATAGGGTGGCAGAGCCAAAAAGCTCCGTCACTGGCTATCTTGGTCCATCTGGAGCCGCTTCTGGCGCGGCTTTCGAAGGCCCGCGCCCTTGTGTTTTCCGACCCGATCCGGTTTCACTGCGGGCCTCCAATGTTCCACCGATTCTTTGAGTGTCCCCATGCGATTGTCGCGGTTTTTTCTGCCCATCCTTAAGGAGAATCCGAAGGAGGCCGAGATCGTGTCGCATCGGCTGATGCTGCGCGCGGGCATGATCCGGCAGGAGGCCGCCGGCATCTATGCCTGGCTGCCGCTCGGTTTTCGGGTGCTGAAGAAAATCGAGCAGATCGTGCGCGAGGAACAGGACCGCGCCGGCGCGCTGGAACTATTGATGCCGACGCTGCAACTGGCCGACCTCTGGCGCGAAAGCGGCCGCTACGACGCCTACGGCCCGGAAATGCTGCGCATCACCGACCGGCACAAGCGCGAATTGCTGTACGGGCCGACCAACGAGGAAATGATCACCGAGATTTTTCGCGCGTACGTGAAATCCTACAAGAGCCTGCCGCTCAATCTCTATCACATCCAGTGGAAGTTCCGCGACGAGCAGCGCCCGCGCTTCGGCGTGATGCGCGGCCGCGAATTCCTGATGAAGGACGCCTATTCGTTCGACATCGACGAGGCGGCGGCGCGCCGCGCCTATAACCGGATGTTCGTCGCTTATTTGCGCACCTTTGCGCGGATGGGGTTGAAGGCGATCCCGATGCGCGCGGAGACGGGTCCGATCGGCGGCGATCTCAGCCATGAATTCATCGTGCTCGCCGAGACCGGCGAATCCGCCGTCTATTGCGACAAGGATGTGCTCGACCTGCCGGTCCCAGGCGACGACGTCGACTATGAGGCCGATCTTTCGCCTGTTATCAAGCAATGGACCTCGGTCTATGCCGCGACCGAAGACGTCCACGATGCCGCGCGGTTCGACCGCGAGGTGCCTGCCGACAAGCGGGTCAACACCAGGGGTATCGAGGTCGGGCAGATCTTCTATTTCGGCACCAAATATTCCGACTCGATGAAAGCGATGGTGGCCGGCGCCGATGGCGTCGATGTCGCGATCCATGGCGGCTCCTACGGCGTCGGCGTTTCCCGGCTGGTCGGCGCGATCATCGAGGCCTGTCATGACGATGCCGGGATCAAATGGCCTGAGGCGGTCGCCCCCTTCAAGGCCGCGATCCTGAACCTGAAGCAGGGCTCCGAGGATACCGACACGGCCTGCGAAAAGCTCTATCGCGAGCTCGCGGCCAAAGGTGTCGACGTGCTCTATGACGACACCGACCAGCGCGCCGGAGCAAAATTCGCCGCCGCCGACCTGATCGGGATTCCCTGGCAGATTCTGGTCGGCCCCAAGGGCCTTGCCGAAGGCAAGGTCGAACTCAAGCGGCGCAGCGATGGTTCGCGCGAGAATTTGATGCCCGCGGACGTGCTGGCGCGGTTGAGCGCGTGATTAATTATCCACCGGTCGCGACCGGATATCAGGCGCGAGAGCCACAATTGGCCCGAATCGTGTGAAAATCGACCAATGGATGAAACCATGAGCGAACCAGTCCGCACCGCACCTTTTGCGCCATTCGAATGGCTGCTGTCGGGACGCTATTTGCGGGCGCGCCGCAAGGAAGGTTTCATTTCCGTCATCGCCGGCTTTTCCTTTCTCGGCATCATGCTCGGCGTCGCCACGCTGATCATCGTGATGGCCGTGATGAACGGTTTCCGAAAAGAGCTGCTCGACAAGATCCTCGGCCTTAACGGCCATCTCCTGGTGCAGCCGCTGGAATCGCCGCTGACCGACTGGAAGGATGTCGCCGACCGTATCAGCCAGGTCAAAGGCGTCCGGCTCGCGGCACCCGTGGTGGACGGCCAGGGACTGGGCTCCTCGCCGTTCAATGCGGCGGGCGTGTTCATTCGCGGCATCCGCGCCGACGACCTCAACAACCTCACCTCGATTTCCAAGAACATCAAGCAGGGCTCGCTCGAGGGTTTTGACGACGGGCAGGGCGTCGCGATCGGCCGCCGGCTCGCCGATCAATTGTCGCTGCATGCCGGCGACAGCATCACGCTGGTGTCGCCGAAGGGGGCGGTGACCCCGATGGGCACCACGCCGCGCATAAAACCTTACAAGGTCGCCGCGGTGTTCGAGATCGGCATGTCCGAATATGATTCGAGTTTTGTCTTTATGCCGCTGGCGGAAGCACAGGCCTATTTCAACCGCAACAACGACGTCACCGCGATCGAGGTGTTCACCGACAACCCCGACAACATCGTCGCCTACCGCGCGGCGGTGACCGAGGCGGCCGGGCGGCCGGTATTTTTGGTCGATTGGCGACAACGCAATTCGACCTTTTTCAACGCGCTGCAGGTCGAACGCAACGTGATGTTCCTGATCCTGACCATGATCGTGC
>Ga0265314_10003070_pt1 | contig 16457 bp, 17 predicted proteins | sample 4126metaG_FD_203106 | JGI IMG/M metagenome (GOLD analysis project Ga0265314, IMG submission 203106) | Rhizosphere microbial communities from Carex aquatilis grown in University of Washington, Seatle, WA, United States - 4-1-26 metaG | ecosystem: Host-associated > Plants > Roots > Rhizosphere >... | reverse complement strand
CTCGGTCCCCGCGTTGCGCATCTACCGCTCGACGGTGTCGTCGTCGGCGTGGTCGGTGAGCGCCCGCGGCCAGGAGGCGACGGGCGGCGGGACCTTCTCGCCCGACCAGTCCGACGTCTCACGCGGGGCCCCCACGGGCATGTGCTACACCGCCGTCTTTCTCGACGGCAACCCGATATTCACGGGGCGCACCGGGCAGATGCTCTTCGATCTCAACACGCTCGACCCCAAGATCATCGCCGGGATCGAGGTCTACGGTGGCAACTCGACCCTTCCGCCGCAGTTCCAGCGCGGCGGCAATTCCTGCGGTGCGCTGCTGATCTGGACGCGGTAATCCCCCCGGAGGTCCCGTGCAACGCCGTCGTTGCGTGGTGCTCGCCATCAGTTCCTGCCTTTCCTCGACGCTCCCGGCGCAGGCCACCGGTGTGCTCGCGGGCGTCGTTCGCGACCGCCTCGCCGAGCGTCCACTCGGCGGCGCGGAGATCGCCATCGACCGGGCCGCGCCCGCCGCGCTGAGCGACAGCGCCGGCAAGTTCTTCATCGCCAAGATCCCGGCCGGCCGGCACATCGTGACGGTGCGGCACATCGGATTCTCGCTGCTCTCCACGGTCGTCGACGTCGCCCCGGGCGACACGCTCGACGGCGACTTCGCGCTCACCGTCGCGGCGCAGCCGCTGCCAGAGGTCGAGATCCGCTCGCGCGACCCGCTCAAGATCAAGCTGCGGGGATTCGAGCAGCGGCGGTCCGGGGGCTTCGGCCATTTCCTTGGCCCCGAGTCGTTCGCCGGCGCCGACGCGCGGCAGACCTCGGACCTGCTGCGGCAGATCCCGGGCACGAAGCTCATTCGCGCCAACAACGGCGGCGCCACGTGGCTCGCCGGCGGCCGCATGGCCATGGCGTCGGGCAACTTCACGGTGGACCGTGCCGACCGACGCCGCGGCGCGCGTGACAAGGACTGCTACGCGTCGATCTACCTCGACGGCGCGCCGGTGTTCGGCGCGCGCCCCAACGAGGCGCTGTTCGACGTCAACACGATCCCACCGAACACGATCGCCGCGGTGGAGTTCTACGAGGGGAGCGCGCAAGCGCCGCCGGAGTACCCGCAGAAGACCGGAACATGCGGCGTACTCTTGCTCTGGACGAAGATCTAGGCGGCGCTACTTCTTGCCGAAGCCGGCCACGTGCACGTCGAGCATGTGGTTCACGCGAAAGCCGTAGGTGCCCGAGTTGTCGGCCATGATCGCGGCGCTGAACGCGACGACCGGCTTGCCGTTCGCGAAGAGGCGCACCGAATCGGCGCCGACGCGCACCTCGAGGGCATTCGTCGCGGCGCCCTTGTCGTTCGCCTTGACGAGCGCGTCGGAGTCGGTCCAGTCGACGATGTTGTGCACGTCCTTCGAGTTCGCGCGATGCTTCACCGCGTACTTCCCGTCGCCGCGCACGATGTAGTAGAGGTACGACGGCTCACCGGCGTCGAGATTCTTCGCCGCCCACATGAGCCCGTACGCCTCGGGATGCTCCGGCGCCTTGCGTTGCGAGAACGTCGCGCCGAACGCCCACGGGCCCGCGCCCGCCGTGTTCGCCTTGTTCCAGTAGACCGCGGCCGGTCCCGACGTCACGTGCATGCCGCTCCCCATCGTCACGAAGGTCACGTCGGCGGGCTTCGCGGTGGCGTCGTCGAAGCGCATCGACCAACCGGCGGGCGTAGCGGCCGGCGACGCGGCGGGCGCGCCCTGCGCGCCGAGCGTGGAGAGAGCGGCGGTCGCGAGCAAAGCGAAAAGCGTGCGGCGCATCAGGGGGCTCCGTCCGAGGGGGGATGATCCTTCACGAATCGCAGCAGGAACGACACCGCGACGAGTCCGATGCCCACCCAGCGGAGCGGCGGATCGTCAGGGTGCACACCGTACGCGAAGACGCCGAGCCCGGCCAGCGCCAGGACGATCTTCGCGATGATCAGTGGCCTCATTGCTACCGGCTCACTGCGAGAGGAGTTCCCGCGTGCAGCCGGGAATCTCGAGGATGAATCCCGAGCCGAACGCGAGCGACGGCGTCTGGAACCCGGGACGCGCGAAACCGCCGAGCACCTTCTTCGCCGCCGCGACCGCGGTGCAGGCGGTGAGCGTGTAGCCGTCGGGCGCCTGCAGCCGCGCGCGGACGGTCTTGCCCGTCGCATCGGCGACTTCTCCCCAGAGCCGCGCGACCGCGGTGCGACGCGTTGATTCGGAAGGGCCGGCCGCTCCGGACCTGATGCGGCCCTTGAGGAATCGCTGCGCCGGCGCGGTGGCGAGGAGCCAACCGATGTACCGCGTCATCTTCATGCCGCGCGCCGTGCCTTTGGACGCGGCGGTGTAGACCTCGATGTCGGGGATGCGGGTGCTGTACCACGCCGTGGAGACGTCGCCCCACGGGATCGTCACGGCATGCCGCACCTTGTCGCCGAAGTCGATGTCGCGCTCGTGGAACGCCGCGGGCACGCGCACGATCTTGCCGCCGCGACGCACCGCGCCGCCCTCGGCGATGTTCTCGGTCATCGTCGTCGCGGTGCCGCGCGACAGGCCCACGCCACCAGTGAAAGCGAGCGTGAGACGCGTCGCGCCGGGGAGTTGCTCCTTGAGGAACGCCGCGAGGCAATCGCTCGGCACCACGTCGAAGCCCGCGCCGGGAAGGAGCATCACGCCCTTCGCCGCGGCCTCCTTGGAACGCGCCGCCATCGTTTCGAAGACGCTGATCTCGCCCGTGATGTCGAGGTAGTGCGTGCCGGTGCGGAGGCAGGCGTCGGCCATCGGCTGGGCCGTGCGCGAGAACGGGCCGGCGCAGTGGATGACCACCGCGCAGCTTTCGAGCGCGCGGTCGAGCGCGGCTGCGTCGTCGAGCGGCGCGACGCGCACTTCAAGCTGGTGTTCGGTGCCGAGCGCCTGCAGTTCGGCGGCGTTGCGTCCCGAGAGGATCGGCCGTAGCCCCTGCTCGACCGCTTCCGTGATGACGAGGCGCCCGGTGTATCCGTTCGCGCCGTAGATGAGCACCTGCGTTCCGCTCACGCGCCCGCCCATTCCGGGAGTGACAGCGCCTTCGCCTCGGCGTCGGGCACGTCGAGGATCATGCGCAGCATCGCCGTGGAGTAGACCTTGCCCTGCGCGTCGGTCTTGAGCGAGAGGGTGCCGCCGCCATCGAGCGCGCCGTGGAGCAGGAAGTTCAGCGCGTGCAGATTGGGGAGTTCGTACCGTTCCACGCCGCCGTGGATCACGCCGCGGAAGTGTTCGACCACGCGGTCGTGCGTCAGTTGCCGCACGATGAGCGGATACCATTCGGGCTTGAGCGCGATGACGCCGACGTTGGCGGTGTCGCCCTTGTCGCCCGAGCGGGCGTGCGCGATGTCGAGGAGGCGCACCTTCATGACACCACCTCCACGTGCGTCGTGACGACGGTCTTGTCGACGAGTGCCGGCCAGTAGGCGACGATCTCCTCGACCTTGGGGCGCCCGCCGGCGAAGCCGGTGACGCTCGGCGGCCCGTTCAGCACGAGCGGCGCGATCTCGCGCGTGAAGCGTTCGACCTTCTTCTTGTCGTTGTCGCGCACGCCGATGCGGAACTGCACCTCGGGGGCGTCCTTGCCCGCGTTCGGTCCCGCGAGCGGGCCGTGCGTGGCGTTGGCGCCGACGAACTCCGTGAGGATGTGCTCGAACTTCAATCCGAGGCGATCGAGGCGCGCCCGCAAGATGCGTTCGGCGGCCTGCGCCTTCTCGAGCGCGTCGGGCCACGAATAGACGAGCGAACCGACGGCCTTGTAGCCGGCGCGATAGGCGATGGAGACCTTGAGCTTGTCCGTGGCAGGGCGCCCCTCGATGCCGTACACGCGCACGCGGTCGGCGCCGGCGCTCTCGAGACGGATCGACGTGAAATCGGCGACGACGTCGGGCGTGATGTACGAATGCGGGTCGCCCATCTCGTACACGAGCTGCTCGCGCACGGTGGGCACGGAGACGCGCCCGCCCGTGCCCGCGTGCTTCGTGACGACAAACGTACCGTCGGCCTGCGCCTCGACGATTGGATAGCCCACGTCCTCGAGGCGCTCGATGGAGCGCCAGTCGTACAGGCAGTTGCCACCGGAGCACTGCGCCCCGCATTCGATGATGTGCCCGGCGATGATCCCGGCGGCGAGCTTGTTCCAGTCGGCGGCGCCCCAGCCGAACTCGTGGCGGAGCGGCGCCATCGTGAGCGCCGTGTCGGTGGAGCGTCCCACGATCACCACGTTCGCGCCCTGCGCGAGCGCCTCGACGATGGGCGTGCTCCCGATGTACGCGTTGGCCGCGATCACGCGGTCGCGCACGAGCGAGAGCGGCTCGCCGGTGTCCATGTTGCGAAGTTCGTGTCCTGAGGCGATCAGCGCGTCGATGCGCGGCAGGAGGTTGTCGCCGGTGATGACGCCGATGCGGAGTTTGCCCGCGGCGCCCTTCGCGGCGGCCATCGCGAGCACGGCCGTCGCGCACGCCTCGGGATTCACCCCGCCGGCATTGGCGATCACCTTCACGCCCTTGTGCACGACGGCGTCGAGCACGCTCTCCATCGCGCCGACGAAATCGCGCGCGTAGCCCATCGCCGGATCGCGTTCCTTCTGCTTCTGCAGAATGGACATCGTGACTTCGGCGAGGTAGTCGAGCATCAGGTAATCGACCGGGCCGTTCTCGACCTGCTGGCGCGGCGCGTCGAGCGAGTCGCCCCAGAAGCCCTGGCCACCGGCGACACGCACCACCTTCGTTGCACTCATTCGGACACTCCAAGTCGTGCCGGCAGCACGAACGGCCCGAGATGCGGGCCAGGGTTCTGCAGCGCGCTGCGCAGTGCCATGGCGAGCGTGGCGCGTGTGTCTTCGGGATAGACGATCGCATCGATGAAGCCGCGCGCGCCGGCGTACCGCGCGTCGAGCTGGTGTTCGTAGTCGGCGCGCATCTCGTCCATCGATGCGGTGACCTCGGGCGCCGGTGAGGCGCCCGCTTTCTTCGCCGCATCGATCGCCGGGCCGTGCACGGCCTGCACCGCCGACTCGCCCTCCATCACCGCCATGCGCCCCGTGGGCCACGAGAAGATGAAATCGGGATCGAAGCCCTGCCCCGCCATCGCGTAGTAGCCGGCGCCCGAGGCATGGTTCACCGTGAGCACGAGCTTGGGCACAGTCACCGTCGCCATCGCCTCGACGAAACGCGCGCCGGCGCGGATGATGCCTTCATGCTCTGCCTCGGGACCCACCATGAAACCCGAGACGTCCTGCACGAAGAGCAGCGGGATCCCCTGCCGGTTGCACCGATCGATGTAGAACGCCGCCTTCTCCGCGCTCTCGGCGTAGATGATGCCGCCGAATCGCGGCCGCTCGCCGGCGCGCCCCTTGATGAGGCCGCGCTGGTTCGCGATCACGCCGACGGGCATCCCTTCGATGCGCGCGTCGCCGCAGATGATCTCCTTGGCGAGATGTCCCTGGAACTCGTCGATCGCGCCGCCGTCGAGGAGGCACTGGAGCACGTCGCGCATGTCGTACGACATGCGATGATCGTGCGGGAGGATGTCGTAGAGCTTCTCCGAATCGACCGCGGGCGGCTGCGGCTCGGCGAGCGCCTGCCGAGTGAGCGGCGCGGCGGGGAGTCGCGACACGAGGTCGCGGATCTGCCGGATGCAATCGGCATCGCTGTCGACGGCGTAATGCGCGACGCCGCTCACCTCGGTATGCGTCAACGCGCCGCCGAGCGTCTCGCCGTCGATCGACTGCCCGGTCGCCCCCTTCACCAGGTTCGGCCCGCCGAGCCCCATGAAGCTCGTGCCCTTCACCATCAGGATCACGTCGCTGAGCGCCGGGAGATACGCGCCGCCGGCGACGCACTGCCCCATCACGGCGGCGATCTGCGGCACGTGGAGGTAGCGCCGCATGAGCGAGTTGTAATAGAAGATGCGCGCCGCGCCGTACTGCCCCGGAAAGACGCCGCCTTGGTACGGCAGGTTCACGCCCGCGGAATCGACGAGGTAGAGGATCGGGATGTGGCAGCGCATCGCCACTTCCTGCGCGCGGAGGATCTTGGTGATGGTCTCGGGCCACCAGCTCCCGGCCTTCACCGTCGCGTCGTTCGCGACGACGACGCATTCGCGCCCCGCGACCATGGCGATGCCGGTGATGACGCCGGCACCCGGCGCCTGCCCGTCATACCGGTCGTGCGCGACGAGGAGCCCGATCTCGAGGAACGCCGAGTCGGCGTCCATGAGCTGCGTCACGCGCTCGCGCGCCGTGAGCTTGCCCTGCGCGTGCTGACGGGCCGCCTTCTCCGCGCCGCCGCCCTGGCGGAGGGTGGCCTCGAGCGCGCGGGTCGCGTCGCTCAGTTCGCGGAGTCGCGTCGTCACACGCCCTGCGGACGCGAAGCGAACCAGCCGCGGATGTATTCGACGAGATCCTGCGTGGAGGTGCCGGGGCCGAACAGCTCGCCGACGCCGAGCGCCTTGAGCGCGTCCATGTCTTCCTTGGGGATGATCCCACCCCCGGTGATGAGCATGTCCTGGCGCCCCTGTTCGTCGAGGAGCGCGCGGACGCGCGGGAAGAGCGTCATGTGGGCGCCGGAGAGGATGGAGAGGCCGACGACGTCGACATCCTCCTGCACCGCGGCGCTGGCGATCATCTCGGGCGTCTGGTGCAGACCGGTGTAGATCACTTCCATGCCGGCGTCGCGGAGCGCGGCGGCGACGACTTTCGCGCCGCGGTCATGACCATCGAGACCAGGCTTGGCGACGAGTACGCGTATGGGGCGTTCCATCCCCTGAATTAAGCGGCGCGTGCGAGGCGAAGCAACTCGTATCCGCCGCACCGAGGGCGCCCGAGCGGCGCGAGGACGCTTCTAACAGTTCTGGTATTTCCAATTCTGAGACTTCCCTTCGGCGATCTGGGCGATGGCGGTCGCGAGCCGGCGTTCGCGCGTCGCCTCCTGCTTGGCGCCGGTGATCCACTCGAGATACTCGCGGCGGTGGCTCGGCGGGAACGCGTCCCAGTGCGCCTTGGCCTTCTTGTCGCGCGTGAGGGCGGCGGCCAGTTCCTTCGGCACGGGGATCTCGGGCTTGGGGTGCTTCTTCGGGCGAGGCGGCGCCTTCACACCGAGCGCGTTGAGCTTCGCGGCAGCCTTCACGTACCCGAGCAGGAGCTTCTTCGCGGGAAGGTCCTTCACGGACGTCAGCCGGCCGAAGCTCCCCATCGACGTCGTCTGATCGGCCGATTCGCCGAGCACGAGCTTCCCTTTCCAGAAGCCGAAGGTCGCGTGCGCCTTGAACGCCGCCATGCCCGCGAGGAAGCCCTGGTACTCGAAGCCCGGGTGGCTCCACTTCATCGTCTCGACGACCTCGGGACAGCCGGCATGGACGATCTCCCGCACGTACGCGAGGATCGGCCGGGCGAACTCCGGGGCCTTCTTGATGTAGGCGTCGATGCGCGGGTCGCGGGTTCCCATGGTTCCTCCGTCGGGTGGGGGCGGAAGATGCGCGCGGAGCGGCCGTCGCACCAGCGGGCGGGCCCCGGCCGGTGCGGGCCGCCGCAGATCGGACGGGCTGGACGGGCCGGACGTCGGCGCCCTTGCGCCGATACTTGGCGATGGCAAGTATTTAGTTGCCTCCGTCAACTATTGCCCATGCCCACGCCGCGCCTCCCCCTGCCCGCCCGCGTCGACGCCTTGCGGCGGTTCAACCGCTTCTACACCGCCACCATCGGCGCCCTCGGCGACGCCCATCTCGGGAGCGGCTTCTCGCTCACCGAAGTGCGCGTGCTCTATGAGATCGCGCACCGCGACCACCCCGCGGCCGGCGAACTCGCGCGCGACCTCCGCCTCGACCCGGGGCATCTCAGCCGGCTCCTCGCCCGGCTCGAGCGGCGGCGCCTCGTGCGTCGCGTGCGCGCCGGCGACGACCGGCGCCGCATGCTCCTCACCCTCACGCCCGCCGGGGCGGCGCAGTTCCGCCGCCTCGATGCCGGCGCGGCGCGCGACGTGGCCGCGCATCTCGCCCCGCTCGGCGACGCCGCGCAGCGCGAACTCGTCGCGGCCACCGCGACGATCGAGCGCGTGCTCGGCGCGCCCGCGCAATCACCGGCGTTCGTGCTCCGCGCGCCGCTCCCAGGAGACCTTGGCTGGGTGATCGAGCGCCACGGCGCGCTCTACGCGCGCGAATACGGTTGGAACGGCGAGTTCGAGGCGCTCGTGGCCGAGATCGTCGCGAAGTTCGCGCGCCGGCACGACGAGGCGCGCGAGCGCTGCTGGATCGCCGAGCGCGGCGGCGAGCCGGTGGGGTGCGTGTTCGTCGTCGCGAAATCGGCGAAGGTCGCGCAACTGCGCCTGCTGCTCGTGGAGCCGACGGCGCGGGGTCTGGGCGTCGGCCAGGCGCTCGTGCAGGAGTGCATGCGGTTCGCGCGCGGCGCGGGCTACCGCCGCATGACGCTCTGGACGAACGACGTGCTCGTCTCGGCGCGCCGCATCTACGAGGGCGCCGGTTTCGCTCTGGTGCACCAGGCGCCGCACCACAGTTTCGGGCACGATCTCGTGGAGCAAGTCTGGGAGCGGAACCTCTAGACGCGCGCCGTCGCGCCGCGGAGGGCGGTCAGCGCGCGGGCTTTCGCGCGGGCTTTCGCGCGGGCTTTCGCGCAATGAGCAGGAGTTCGGGCGAGCGGCGGTGCACGGGCTTTCCGCTCCAGCCGTCGAGCGCGCGCTCCACGACGAGGCCCGCCGCGGCGCAGAGTTCGGCGAGGCGCGTCGGCGTGTAGAGGCGGATGCGATGGGTGCGCATCGCCGCGGTGCGCCCGCGCCGCAGCGTCGTGCGGATGGTGAGGATGCCCTCGAGCGGTTCGAACGAGCGTTCGTGCTCGACGCGCACGCGGCCGCGCGACGTCCACGCGTCACGCGCGACGAACTTCGCCATCACGCCGTCGCGGTTGCCGCCGTGCCAGGCGAGCAGGCCGCCCGGCGCGAGGACGCGCGCGAACTCGGCGATCGTCCGCGCGTCGTCGGCGGGGTCGCCGAAGAAGCCGAAACTCGTGAAGAGATTGCACACGGCGTCGAAGCGCCCCGTCCAGCGCGCGGGGAGGGCGCGCATGTCGCCGCGCACGTACCGCAGGCGTGGCCCGGTGCCGCGGGCCTTGGCGCGGGCGAGCAGCGGGCGCGAATAGTCGAGGCCGGTGACGTCGTAGCCCTGCTCGGCGAGAAGGTGCGCATGGCGCCCCTGGCCGCAGGGCACGTCGAGCAGGCGGCCGCCGACGGGGAGCGCGAGCGCGTCGAGGAGCGCGGCGACTTCGTGCCGGTCGCCGTCGGGCGTGAAGAGCGGCGCGAACTCGACGAGGTATTCGTCGTCGAAGTACGTCGCCCACCAATCGGTGGCGGCGGCAGGGTGAGCGGCACGGCGGCGTGGCACGAGCGAAAAGTGCCTGGCGGCGCGGGGTTCGTCTACAGGATGCCGAACTTCTCGAGCCGGTAGCGAAGTGTGTCGCGCGTGAGATGAAGGAGCCGGGCGGCCGCCGTCTTGTTGCCACTCGTGCGGTCGAGGGCCTGGCAGATGAGATCGCGTTCGGTCTCCTCGAGGTCGATGCCCGACGCGGGGAGCACGAAGTGGTTGCCGTTCTCGACGACCATGTCGTGATGCACCTCGCGCGGCAGGTGCTCGGGGAGGATCTCCGCCGAGTCGTCGAGGAGGAGGACGCGCTCGAGCGTGTTGCGCAGTTCTCGGGCGTTGCCCGGCCAGGCGTACGCCTCGAGCATCTGCATCGTGACGTGCGCGATGCGGCGCAACGGGAGGCGCAACTCGCGGCACATGCCCTCGACGAAGTGCATCGCCAGCGGGGCGATGTCCTCGGGCCGGTCGCGCAGCGGCGGGATGTGGATCGGGACGACGTTGAGCCGGTAGAAGAGGTCCTCGCGGAACTCGCCCTTGGCGACGGCGTCCTCGAGGTCGCGGTTGGTGGCGGTGAGGACGTGCGCGTCGACGTCGATGTTGCGCACGCCGCCCACACGGCGGAACTGGTGCGTCTCGAGCACGTGCAGGAGCTTCGCCTGGAGCTGCTTCGGCATGTCGCCGATCTCGTCGAGGAACACCGTCCCCTCGTTGGCGATCTCGAAGAGGCCGCGCTTCATCTCCTTGGCGTCGGTGAACGCGCCGCTCTCGTGACCGAAGAGTTCGCTCTCGAAGAGATGCTCGGGCAGCGAGGTGCAGTTCACGCTCACGAACGGCTGCGTGCGCCGTGGGCCGCGGGCGTGGATGGCGCGGGCCACGACGTCCTTGCCGGTGCCGCTCTCGCCGCGGATCAGGATGTTCGCCGCGGTGCCCTTGGCGCCGACGCGCGTGATGACGTCGGCGATGCGCCGGAGCGCGGGCGAGCGGCCGACGAGCGACACGTCGGCGAACTGCCAGCGGTGCCCGTCGCGGTAGCGGTCGACGTCGCTGCGCAAGGCGCGCGTCTCGAGCGCGCGCTGGATGAGCACGAGCAGCTCCGGCAGCTGCACCGGTTTCTCGAGGAAGTGGTGCGCCCCGGCGCGCACGGCGGCCACGGCGGTCTCGATCTCGCCGAACGCCGTCATGATGATGACCGGCAGCGCGGGGTCCATCGCGTGGATCTTCGGGAGCATCGCGATGCCCGTGGCGTCCGGGAGCCGCAGGTCGAGCAGCAGGAGATCCGCGGGTTCGCGTTCGAGGACCTTGAAGAGCGCGGCGGCGTTCTCGACGCCCTCCACGCGGTAGCCGGCCTCGCTGAGGTGTTCGCCCAGCCAGAGGCGGATGAGCATCTCGTCGTCGCAGACGACGATCCGTGCCGCTTTCATGAGGTCACTCCGAACGACTCTGACGGTGCGCGCGCCGGGAACCGCATCGTCACCGAGGTGCCGTGCCCGACGTCGCTGTGCAACTGCAACGAGCCGCCGTGGCGCTCGACGATCTCGCGCGTGATGGGAAGTCCGAGGCCGGTGCCGGTATGCCGCGTGGTGAAGAACGGCTTGAACACCGTCTCGACGTCGGCCGCGGCGATGCCGTGCCCCGAGTCGGCGACGACGATCTCGACCCACGATTCTCCGGCCTGCGCGCGCACGGTGATCGCGCCGCCCGTGGGCGTGGCCTGGACGGCGTTCATGAGCACGTTCACGAGGGCCTGACGCAGCATCTCCTCGTCGGCGAGGAAACGCGGGAGCGCCGGGTCCGCCTCCACGACGATCGCGACGCCCTGCTTCTCGGCCGCGGGATACACCAGCCGCAGGGCCCGGTCGATGACGGCGCGCGGCGAGACGGGGGAGAGCGTCGGTGCCGCGGGGCGCGCGAACGCGAGCAGGTCGTGCAGGGTGCCCTGGATGCGATCGAGCTGACGGGTCATCTCGTCCATGATCGGGTTGAGTTGCGGCGCGTCGGTCACGTGCCGGCGCACGAGGTCGAGCCCCGTGGAGATTCCGACGAGCGGATTCTTGATCTCGTGCGCGACGCCGCTGGCGAGTTCACCCACGGTCGCGAGTTGTGAGGCCCGCGCGATCTCGCGCTCGTGCGCCTGCCGCAACAGCGCGTTCGCCTCGGCGAGCGCGGTGGTCATGTCGTTGAACGCGCGGCCGAGGTCGCCGATCTCGTCGTCGGAATCGACGGGCACGCGCGCATCGAGGTCGCCCTGCCCCACGCGCTCGGTGGCGCGCACGAGGCGGCGCAGCGGCGCGACGATGCCGCTGGCGACGAGCCAGGCCACGATCACCACGCCGCCGATGAGGAGCGCCTCGAGCACGAGCGACAACTCGCCGAGTCGGCGCAGGTCGTCGAGCGCGCCGGCGGCGGGCGCCTCGACGACGATGCGCCAGCGATAGCCGGGGATCGCGGCGCTCGCGCCGAACACCTCGACGTTCTCGAGGTTGGAGTACAGCGCCGCCGAGCCGGGCGTGGAGTTGATCGGCTGCGGCAGCGGCTTCGCGTAGTCGACGGAGGCGTTCGGGCGGGTGGTGACGAGCGGCCGCCCGTCGTCATCGATGACGAAGCTCTCGACGTCGCCCGAGAGGTGCGGCGGGAGATCGAGCACGTCGCGGAACGCCTGCATCGTGACGGTGCCGCCGAGCATCGCGACGACGCGATTGGCGCTGTCCTTGATGGGCGAGAGGAGCCGGAAGAGCGGCGCCGCGCGTCCGCCGCCGGCGGGGACGACGTCGACCGACGTCTGGTCGAGATCGCCGGGGAGGCTGGCGGTGACCGCGTCGTCCGAGCGCCCGGCGGCGGCGATGAGCAGGCCACCGGGCGAGAAGACATACAGCGCGGAAAAGCCCGGGAGTTCGCCGAGCTTGCGCTGGAGGAGCCGCGTGACTTCGGCGGGCGTCGCGACATCGCCCATCGCGCCGCTGGGGAGACCCATCGCATGGCGCGCGCCCGCGAGCAGGAACGCGTTGCCCGACGCGACCGCGTTCATCAATAGAAGGTGCCGGTCGATGCGATCGCGCGCGTGCTGCGCCTGTTCCTGCGCCACCGCGCCGAGGTATCGCGCGACCAACCGCTCGATGATCCCCTGGCTCCGCCCGTACCCCACCGCGTTGGTGACGAGGAGCGGAAGCAGCGAGAGCGCGAGGAGCCAGGCGAGCAATCGGCGGCTCAAACGCGACGGTGAGGGTCGGGCCATATCCCCCATCGTACTTGTACGGATCGGGGGCCGAATGGGGGAAATCCCCCATTCGCTGTCAGGTGAATTCGGCGGCGTTTGTGGTCCAACGCGTTGTGGGGACATGGCTTACGCGACCGGACGAGAGTGGGAACGGCGATTGCTATGAATGCAGCTTGTGCGCCAAGGCCGACGCGGGCCCCACCGCACGTCCGGTGATTCGACTTTTTCCCCCTGGAGGATCAGTTGAGTTCGCAGTCCACCAACGACGACGACAAGACGGCCGGCAGCCCGGACGAAGGTCCGTGGGCCCGGCGGAGTTTCTTGAAGTTCGTGAGCGGCGCCTCGGCCGCGGTGAGCGCGCTCCTCGTGGGCATCCCGCTCGCGCGCGCGTTCGTATCGCCCGTGCTGGCCAAGGGGCCGAAGGACGAATGGATCAAGGTCGCCGACGACACGGCGCTCCTCGACATCGGCGTGCCGATCCGGCGCGACTTCGCGGTGACGCAGGAAGACGCCTGGGTCGAGAGCCGCACGATGAACGGCGTGTGGCTCTATACGGACGACGGCGACAAGTTCAAGGCGTACAACGCGCACTGCACGCATCTCGGATGCGGCTACGTGCACGATCCCGAACACAAGATCTTCTTCTGCCCGTGCCATCGCGGGCAGTTCGACATTAAGACGGGCAAGGTGCTCGGCGGTCCGCCGCCGCGGCCGCTCGACGAGTTGGAAGTCGAAGTGCGCGACAGCGCCGTGTACGTGAAGTACAAGGATTTCCGGCTGGGCGTCGAGAACAAGGTCGAGGCCTAGCCATGAACCGCATCTATGAATGGTTGAACGAGCGGATCGACCTGGACGGCATGTACAAGGGCCTCCTCGACCGCAAGGTGCCCAGCGGCCTGACCTGGGCGCACACGCTCGGCAGCGCGACGCTGACCGTGTTCCTCGTGCAGGCCGTGACGGGCATCGCGCTCGCGATGTACTACGCGCCGTCGCCTGATCATGCCTACGACAGCGTGCGCTACCTGCAGCACGCGGTGATCAGCGGGCCGCTCGTGCGCGGCATCCACCACTGGGGCGCGTCGATGATGGTGGTGCTGGTCGCGCTCCACCTGATCCGCGTCTTCACGATGGGCGCGTACAAGTATCCGCGCGAAGCGAACTGGCTGCTCGGCGTGGTGCTCTTCGTGCTCACGATGGCGTTCGGCTTCACGGGCTACCTGTTGCCGTGGGACCAGAAGGCCTACTGGGCGACGCAGGTGGGGACGAACATCGCCGGGACGACGCCGATCGTCGGCGACATCATGGTGAAGCTGCTGCGCGGCGGGAGTCAGCTGGGCGCGGCGACGCTCACGCGCTTCTACGCGATGCACGTGCTCCTGTTCCCGGCCCTGATCATCACGGTGATCTTCCTGCACATGACGCTGGTGATCCGTCAGGGGATCGCGCCGCGTCCGAAGATGCTCGAGGACGGCGCGCCGGAGAAGACGACGAGCCCCGAGTATCGCAGCTACTACAACACCCAGTACGCGAAGAGCAAGGAAGACGACAAGCGCTTCTGGCCGCACGTGATCGCGAAGGACGCGCTGGCGTCGGTGATCACGATCCTCGTGCTGGTGCTGCTGGCGAAGGCGTTCGGCGCGGGGCTCGAGGCGCCGGCCGATCCGACGGACACGTCGTACGCGCCGCGCCCGGAGTGGTACTTCCTGCCGTTCTTCCAGTTGCTGAAGCTCGTCCCCGGGTCGCTCGAGAGCGTCGTCGCCGTGGGCGTCCCCGGCGCGCTGATCGCGGCCCTGCTCTTCCTGCCGTTCTACGACAAGAAGAGCACGCGGTCGTTCAGCCATCGGCCGAACGCGAAGTTCATCCTCACGGCGGTGCTCTTCGGCTCGGCGCTGCTCTACGGCGCGTCGGTGCGTGACGAAGGACCGCAGGTGGCGCCGGAGGTCGGGCGCCCGCTGACGTCGGCCGAGCGCGCCGGACGCGCGCTGTTCAAGGGCCAGGGGTGCGGCTCGTGTCACACCGTCGGCAAGAACAAGCCGACGAAGAAGGACGACCTGCCCGATGCGCCGGAACTCACGCTCGTCGGCCTCAAGCACACGAGCGGGTGGATGCACTCGTTCATCGAGGACCCGACGCGCTTCCACAAGGATTCGAAGATGCCGGCGTTCGGGCCGCCGACGCTCTCGCACCAGGAGATCGAGGAGCTTGCCCGGTACCTCTCGTCGCTCAAGGGACCGAACGGCGATTCGAAGAAGCCCGAGTACGTCGACACGTTCCCCGAACCGCCGAAACCCAAGGAGAAATGATGCGCGTCCCCCTGATCGCCTCCGCCCTGTTGCTCGCCGCGAGCGCCGCCCTCACGAAGGCCGCGGCCCAGGCGCCCGACGGCAAGGCCCTGTTCGAAGACAACTGCCGCAAGTGCCACGGCGTGCGCGGCACGCCGCCGAAGACCATGAAGGAGAAGTTCCCGAAGATCGTCACGTTCGACGCGAAGTTCCTCACCGAGCACTCGGTGGACTCGATCGTGAAGGTGCTGACGAAGGGGAAGAACGAGGACATGAAGTCGTTCAAGGAGAAGTTGACCGCGCCGGAGATGAAGGCCGTCGCGGAGTACGTGCACGAGATCGCCAAGCCCAAGCCGTAACCGGCCGGCGCCACCACACCCCACTCACATCCGATCGACGGAGATCCTGTCATGCGACATTCGCGGTGCTGGAGTTGGATCGCAGCCGCGGTGCTCAGTCTGGGAGCGGCACGCGCCGGGGCGCAGCAGCAGCCCCTGCCGAAGGGATACGCCGGCAGCGCCACGTGCGCGGAATGCCACAAGAAGGTCGTGGACGCGTTCGCGCAGACGCCGAAGGGCCAGCTCTTCTCCAAGAAGCCTCAGGACGACAAGCAGCGCCTCGGGTGCGAGAGCTGCCACGGTCCGAGCAAGACGCACGCGAACTCGGGCGGCGAGGAGAAGGGCGAGATGGTCACCTTCTCCGGCAAGAAGCCGGTGCCGGTCGCGGAACGCAACGCGGCGTGCCTGCAGTGCCACGAGAAGACGGCGCGCGTGCACTGGCGCGGGAGCATCCACGAGCAGCGCAACGTGGCGTGCACGGATTGCCACAGCGTCATGCACCCGGGCTCCGAGCGCGGCATGCTCAAGAAGGAGAGTTCGACCGAGACGTGCGGCCGCTGCCATCAGGCCCAGAAGGCCAAGCAGCAGCGTTACTCGCACATGCCGCTCGCGCAGAACAAGATGGAGTGCACGAGCTGCCACTCGCCGCACGGGTCGTCGAACGACAAGCTCCTCGTCGCGAGCTCCGTGAACGAGACCTGCTACAGCTGTCACGCCGAGAAGCGCGGCCCCTTCCTCTGGGAGCATGCGCCGGTGCCGGAGAGCTGCGCCAACTGCCACGACTCGCACGGCAGCTCGTACGACAAGATGCTGAAGATGGCGCGCCCGCGGCTCTGCCAGCAGTGCCACATCGGCACCGGGCACCCGACGACACCGCGCAACCCGGCCCTGCCCGCCGACCTGCAGTTCGTGTTCAACCGGGCGTGCAGCCAGTGCCACTACAACATCCACGGTTCGAATCACCCTGGCGGTTATGCCTTCACCCGTTAGCGCGCACCCACACCGGAGACCAACGATGCGTCAGCTCGCTTCCATCGTTGCGTGCGCCGCCGTCGTGGCCGCGCTCGCACACCCTACACCCGCCGCCGCGCAGGGGAGTCTCCCCTGGCTCGGCAAGCTGGGGACGCTCACGGGCGCCGTCGACATCGGCGGCCGCGCGTTCACCAGCAGCCTCACCGACCAGCAGAAGGGCAAGTTCGAGGAGTACAAGGACCTTCCCGCCGGATTC
>Ga0265314_10003068_pt1 | contig 16468 bp, 19 predicted proteins | sample 4126metaG_FD_203106 | JGI IMG/M metagenome (GOLD analysis project Ga0265314, IMG submission 203106) | Rhizosphere microbial communities from Carex aquatilis grown in University of Washington, Seatle, WA, United States - 4-1-26 metaG | ecosystem: Host-associated > Plants > Roots > Rhizosphere >... | reverse complement strand
ATCGGCGGGTTCCTCGCCATCGGCATCTGGCCGGTGATCATGGGCATCACGATGTTCGTCCAGATGCGGCTGAATCCGACGCCGCCCGATCCCACCCAGGCGGCGCTGTTCACCTGGATGCCGCTGATCTTCACCTTCATGCTGTCGACGTTCCCGGCCGGCCTCGTCATCTACTGGGCGTGGAACAACACGCTGTCGGTCACCCAGCAGTACTTCATCATGCGCCGCTACGGTGCCGAGGTGAATCTGTGGGACAACATCCTGACCTCGCTCGGCCTGCGAAAACCGAAGACGGCAACCGTGCCGGCTACCGCCTCCAGGCCGGCCAATGACGATCGCCGCCCGCCGAAAAAGGCCAAGGCCGAGAAGGCCAAGGGGTAGGGCGCGGTGAGCGACGGGCCCGACCCAGAGCTCGCCCAGCGCATCGAAGCCGGTCGCCTCTTCTTTGCGCGGCCGTGGCACTTCGTTTCGGCCTCGACTGACGCAACCAACCTGCCGCCATCCGGCGACGTCGAAGTGGCCTTCGCGGGCCGCTCGAACGTCGGCAAGTCTTCGCTCATCAATGCGCTGGTCGGCCAGAAGGCGCTCGCCCGCACGTCGAGTGCGCCCGGCCGCACCCGGCAGCTCAATTTCTTCGGTGCCGATGCCGGCCTGAGCCTCGTCGACATGCCGGGCTACGGCTACGCCAGCGCCCCGAAGGCCGAGATCGCCGCGTGGACGAGCCTGGCGTTCGCCTATCTCCGCGGCCGTCCGAATCTTCGTCGTGTCTATCTTCTGGTCGATGCCCGCCACGGACTGAAGCCCAACGACCTCGAAGCGCTGACCGAGATCGGCAAGGCTGCGGTATCGTGTCAGATCGTTCTGACCAAGGCCGATGCCATCAAGCCCGCCGCATTGGCAGCCGTGCGGCAGGAGGCGGCAGAGGCCATCGCCAAGCGTCCCGCCGCCCATCCTTCGGTCCTCGCCACATCGGCGGAGAGCGGCATCGGCATCGACGAGCTGCGTGCGGAGATCACGGCGCTCGCCTGAAAAAGAAAACGCCCCGCCGGTGGCGGGGCGTTTCCTGGCAAACTTGACGCTGCTTACTGCGCCGGTGCCGTCGGTGTTGCCGGTGCGCCAGCCGCAGGAGGCGCGGCGTTGTCGGCCGGCGGCGTCACGCTGCCGGAGGCCGGGGGAGCCGCCGGCGTCGTGCCGTTATCGGTCGGGGCCGGAGCCATCGCCGATGGAGCCGCTCCGTTGTCGGCCGGGGCCGTTGCGGCCGGCGGTGCCGCCGGGTTTGGCGCAATGACGGCCGTAGGCTGAGCAGCTGGCGGGCTTACCGGGTTGCTGTTACCCACCAGATAGAACAGCCCGATCACGACGGCCGCCGCAATGATAACCGCAACCACGATCCATGCGGCATTGCCTGAATTATCGCGGGTGATGGTGGTCTCGCGCGTCGACCGGTAGTCGGTAGGCATATGATCGCTCTGTGACATGATCGAACTCCTTTGTGCCGCTCCCAGCAAAGGCTGGACCTATAACCCGCGGATGCGGCCCAGGTTCCCTTGGTTCCGCGTTTGTCCGCCAGTTTCAAAACCGCTATAGAGCGGCTCTTCCTTTCCCGGACCCAGATTTGATGGACGCTGTTCAGCCTGCAGAAACCACAGATGCCGTGCTGACGGCCCGCCTGATCTCGGCGGCGCTGCCCTACATGCTCGCCTACGATCAGAAGGTGATCGTGGTTAAGTATGGCGGGCACGCCATGGGCGATCCCGAACTCGCTCGGGCCTTCGCCCGCGACATCACGCTGCTCGAAACCGCCGGCGCGCGGCCGGTGGTGGTTCACGGCGGCGGCCCGCAGATCGGCGAGATGCTCGACCGGCTGGGCATCAAGTCGGAATTCCGTGCCGGCCTCCGGGTCACCGACAAGCGCACGGTCGAAGTGGTCGAGATGGTTCTTGCCGGCTCGATCAACAAAGAGATCGTGATGGCCATCAATGCCGAAGGCGGCAAGGCCGTCGGCCTTTCCGGCAAGGACGGCAACATGGTCTTCGCCGAGAAGGTGACCCGCAAGGAGAAGGATCCCGACTCCAACATCGAGCGCGAGATCGATCTCGGATTCGTCGGCGAGCCGAAGCGCGTCAGCCGCGCCGTGATCGACATGGTGCTCGGCGCCGGGCTGATCCCGGTGATCGCGCCCGTCGCGCCCGGCGATGATGGCAACACCTACAACGTCAATGCCGACACCTTCGCCGGTGCGATCGCCGGACGTCTCGGCGCGGCGCGCCTGCTGTTTCTGACCGATGTCCCCGGCGTGCTCGACAAGAAGGGCAACCTGATCAAGGAGCTCACGGTGCGCCAGGTCCGCAAGCTCATCGCCGACGGCACGATTTCCGGTGGCATGATCCCCAAGGTCGAGACCTGCGTCGACGCCATCAAGCAGGGTGTCGAAGGCGTCGTCATCCTGAACGGCAAGACGCCGCATGCCGTCCTGCTCGAATTGTTCACCGATCACGGCGCCGGCACGCTGATCAAGCCATGAGAGACACGGCGCTTCCCGGCGCCCGCGATCTCGGCCGCTTCACCGCCGTCGACGCGTGGGTATTCGATCTCGACAACACGCTCTACCCGCGCGAGACGAACCTGTTCGCGCAGGTCGATCGCCGCATCCGCGAGTACGTGGCGCGTATCCTCAACGTTCCGTACGACGAGGCGCAGCGCGTCCAGAAGGACTACTACCAGCGCTATGGAACCACGCTGCGCGGCCTCATGGAAGAACGCCACATCGGCGCGGATGATTTCCTCGAGTACGTCCACAACATCGACCATTCCCCGATCGAGCCCAATCCGCACCTGGGCTCGGCCATCGAGCGACTGCCCGGCCGCAAATTCATCCTCACCAACGGCTCGCGCGCCCATGCCGAGAAGGTCGCCGAGCGGCTGGGCATCACCCGTCATTTCGAAGATATCTTCGACATCGTCCGCTCCGAGCTGCTGCCGAAGCCGAACCGCGCCACCTACGACCGCTTCGTCGCAGCAACCGGGATCAATCCCGCGCGCGCCGTCATGTTCGAGGACCTGGCGCGGAACCTTGCGGTCCCCCACGACCTCGGCATGGCTACGGTCCTGGTCGTGCCCGCCGCGGCCTCGGCAATCGTCACCGAGGACTGGGAGCAGGAGGGCCACGATGCCCCCTTCGTCGATTTCATCACCGACGATCTCACGCAGTTTCTCGAAGGCGTGCTGGCGGCGTTGGCTGGCCGGAATGTGAGGCGACCCGCATGAGCGACTATTCGGCATTGGCCGCAACCATCGAAGCCGCGTGGGAAGGTCGCGACAAGATCGATCCGACGACCGAAGGCGCGGTGCGCGACGCGGTCAATGAGGTTCTGGCACGGCTCGATCGCGGCGAGATCCGCGTGGCGGAGAAGCGCGACGGCGCGTGGCAGGTCCACCAGTGGGCAAAGAAGGCGGTGCTGCTCTCATTCCGGCTGAGCCCGATGGAGCCGATCTCGGGTGGGCCGGGCGGCTCGAACTGGTGGGACAAGGTGCCGTCGAAGTTTTCCGGCTGGAGCGACGTTGATTTCAACAAGGCGGGCTTCCGCGCCGTGCCCGGCGCCATCGTCCGCCGCTCGGCCTATATCGCGCCCAATGTCGTGCTCATGCCGTCGTTCGTGAACCTGGGCGCGTATGTCGATAGCGGCACGATGGTGGATACGTGGGTCACCGTCGGCAGCTGTGCGCAGATCGGCAAGAACGTGCATCTCTCCGGCGGCGTTGGCATCGGCGGCGTGCTCGAGCCGCTGCAGGCCAATCCGACCATCATCGAAGACAACTGCTTCATCGGCGCGCGGTCCGAAATCGTCGAAGGCGTGGTTGTCGGCGAGGGCTCGGTCGTCTCCATGGGTGTCTTCATCAGCCAGTCGACCAAGGTCGTCGACCGCACCACCGGCGAGATACACATCGGCAGGGTCCCGCCTTACTCGGTCGTGGTGTCCGGCTCCCTGCCGGGCAAGCCGCTGCCCAACGGCGAGCCGGGCCCGTCACTCTACTGTGCCGTCATCGTCAAACGCGTGGACGCGCAAACCCGCGCCAAGACGGGCATCAACGAGCTGCTCCGCGATTAGGCGACGCAAGTCCGCGGTTGACGAGCGCGCCCGAAACGTCTCGGATCAAACGCTAACCGGAGCCGAGGTCATGCGCCCGGCCAGTACCCAGCAGATCCTGCGGTTCTTCTTCCGCGCCAACGGGCGTATCAGCCGCTTGGAGTATGCGCTGGGGTTCATCTTTCTCCAGGCGATCAATCTTGCCCTGCTCGTCGTGATTCTGACCGCCGACGACCTGACCCCGGAACAGTTGCTGCCGATCGTGGTCATTTCGCTGCCGCTGACCATCGCCCTGGCGGTCATCATGGCAAAGCGCTGCCACGATATCGGGTTGCCCGGCAGCTTCTTTCTCCTCGCGCTGGTGCCGATTGTCGGCCTGATCTGGCCGATCGCGTTGGCGTTCATCCCCGGCAATCCTGGAGCCAATGCTTATGGACTGCCGCCGGCGTTTGCTCCTGAGTAACCGTTGTCTAAGGGCGGTAAGAACGGGTAAACCCGCCGGCCCTTAGGTTCCTCGCCATGGCCACGCCCGTAAACGCCGCCACCCATCTTCGCCGCCTGATCGAGTGCCGCTCGGTCACGCCCAACGATGCGGGCGCGCAGGATTACCTGGCGGACGTGCTGACGAAAGCCGGCTTCCGCGTCGAGCGTCTCACTTTCAGTGAGCCCGGTTCCGCCGATGTCGCCAACCTGTTTGCGACCATCGGCACCGGCGCCCCTCATCTCGTCTTCGCCGGGCACACCGATGTGGTCCCGCCCGGCGATGAAGCGCGCTGGCGCCATCCGCCATTCGCCGCCGAGATTGCGGACGAGCGAATCTTTGGACGCGGCGCGGTCGACATGAAGGGAGGCGTCGCGGCGTTTCTGGCGGCGGCGCTGGAACGCCTCGCGGAGAAGCCGCTCAAGGGCTCGCTGTCCCTCCTGATCACCGGCGACGAGGAGGGCGTGGCGGTGAATGGCACCGTCAAGGTCGTCGCCTGGGCGAAGGAGAAGGGCGTCCGTTTCGATGCCGCGCTCGTCGGCGAGCCGACGTCGGTGCAGCACCTTGGCGACACCGTGAAGATCGGTCGGCGCGGCAGCCTCTCCGGTACGCTGGTGGTAACCGGCCGGCAGGGCCATGTCGCCTATCCGCATCTCGCCGACAACCCGGTGCCGATGCTGGCGCGCATGGTGGCGGCGGTTTCGGCGTTCAAGCTCGACGACGGCAATGCCGATTTCCAGCCATCCAACCTGGAATTCGTCGGCCTGGAGACGAACTCGACCGCGTTCAACGTCATTCCGTCGGAAGCGCGCGCCCGTTTCAACATCCGCTTCAACGATCACTGGTCGCAGATGTCGCTGAACGCCATCATCCGCCGCATCGCCTCGGAGGAGGGGGACGCGGAGATTCACTTCCAGCCCGGCGCCAGCGATTGGTTCCTGACCAAGCCGGGCAAGCTCACCGAAACGATCGCGGCCGCGATCAAGGACGTCACTGGCCTCGCTCCGGAGCCTTCGACCGGCGGCGGCACGTCGGACGCCCGCTTTTTCAAGGACATCTGTCCGGTGGTCGAGTTCGGCCTGGTCGGCAAGACCATGCACCAGGTCGATGAAAGCGTTCCGCTCGCCGAGCTGGAGGCGCTTACCCGCATCTACCGGCGTTTCATTGACCGGATACTGGGCTAGTAGTCCACGGCCACGAGGTAGAGCCCGTCCGGCGGCGCGACCGGCCCCGAACGACTGCGGTCGCGCGCCTCAAGCGCCTCGCCTACGGCGCCGACCGGCCACTTTCCCTCGCCGACCTTCTTCAGCGCGCCCACCATCGAGCGCACCTGATTGTGCAGGAAAGAACGCGCGTCGGCCCGCACGATCACCTCGTTGCCGTCCCGGCTGACGTCGAGCCGGTCCAGCGTCTTCACCGGCGATTTTGCCTGGCATTCGGCCGACCGGAACGTCGTGAAGTCGTGCTGCCCGATCAGCGCCTGCGCGGCTTCGTGCATGGCATCGGCCGCGAGCGGCTGCATCACCCACCACACACGGCCGCGGTCGAGCGCTGGCGGCGCGCGGCGATCGCTGATCCGGTACAGGTAATGGCGACGCTTCGCCGAGAAGCGCGCGTCAAAATCCGCCGCCGCTTCCTCCGCCGAAATGACCGTGATCGGCTGCGGCCGCAGGTGGGCGTTCACCGCATCGCGGATCGTGTCGGTGCCCCGCTCCCGCTCGAGGTCGAAGTGCGCCACCTGGCCCAGAGCGTGCACCCCGGCGTCCGTCCGTCCGGCGCCCTTGACCACAACGTTTTCGCCGCTGAACGCCCGGACAGCCTCCTCGAGCGCCTGCTGTACGGACGGGCCGTTTGCCTGCCTTTGCCAGCCAACGAAGGGCCCGCCGTCGTATTCGATGACGATGCGGTAGCGCGGCATCAGGCGAGCGTCGCGCCGATGGGGAGCGGCGTTCCGCGCATGAAATCGGCGGCCGCAAGCGGCGACTTTCCGGCGCGCTGCAGATTGAGCAAGCGCACCGCGCCATTGCCGCACGCCACGGTGAAGGCATTGTCGATCAGCGTGCCCGGAGCGCCGGAACCGGCCGCGAATGTCGAGCGCAGCACCTTCACCCGCTCGACCCCGCGACCGAAATCCGCTTCGAACCAGGCCCCCGGATCGGGCGACAGCCCGCGGATGTGGTTGTGCACTTCGGCCGCCGGCCGCGACCAGTCGATCCGCGTTTCGCCCTTGTCGATCTTCTTCGCATACGTCGCGCCTTCGGGCGACTGCGGCGTGAAAGTCAGGCCTCCGCGGCCAAGCGCCGCCAGCGCCCGCGCCATCAGGTCGGCGCCGAGCGACGCCAGGCGCTGAGACAGTTCGCCCGCGGTGACGTCCGGCCCGATCGCGACCCGCTCGCTCATAGCGACCGGCCCGGTATCCAGGCCCGCCTCCATGCGCATGACCATCACGCCGGTTTCGCGGTCGCCGGCCATGATCGCACGCGCGACCGGCGCCGCTCCGCGCCAGCGGGGCAGGAGCGAGGCGTGCAGGTTCAGGCACCCGTTCGCCGGGGTGTCGAGGAAAGTCTGGGGGAGGATGAGCCCGTAAGCGACGATGACGCCGGCCTCGACGCCGAGTTCAGCGAAGTGGCCGGCCTCTGATGCGGGCTTCAACGAGGCAGGCGTCAGCACCGGTATGCCGAAACGCTCCGCGATGAGATGAACCGGCGACTGGCGCTCGGCCATGCCGCGTCCTGCCGAGCGCGGTGGCTGCGTATAGACGGCCACCACCTCGTGCCCCTGGCCGATGATTTCGGTCAGGGTCGGAACGGCAAAGTCGGGGGTGCCGAAAAAAGCAAGGCGCATGACGCGGCGGCATAACGACCCGCGCCTGACAGGGCAAGGCCGGAACGCGCGAGGGGAGGGAGGATGCGCGCGTTCCGGCTCGCTTGTTCGCCCTCTGTGGGCGACGCGTCGCTGCTAGTAGCAGTGATCGCGGTACATCTTGCCCTTGTAACGATAGGTGCACCAACCGTCGTGCTGATGCGCGACGAGCACGGCGCCGGCCAGAGCACCGATGCCGGCGCCGATTGCGGCCCCCGCGACACTGTTCGTCGCTGCACCGCCGATAACGCCGCCGGCCAATGCGCCGCCGAAAATGCCTTCATCCGAGGTGCAGCCAGCGAGGCCGATGGTGGAGGCCGCCACCGCGGCAATGATCAGCTTATTCATGAGGATGACTCCCAAGCGAGATTCGCGGAAGGGCGCTGGATTGCCCACGCCCGGAGAACTTGAATACAACGCCCCTGTGGCCGCTAGGTTCCATTCCCTCGCGACGTCCGCATGGCGGCATTCCGGCCAAATCGCGGCACCGGCTAGAGCGCGGCCCGGGGCGAAAGCCGCGACTGCTTGGCGAACTTCTTGATAACCATGTCGCGCTTGAGCTTCGACAGGTGGTCGATGAACAGCTTCCCGTCGAGATGGTCGATCTCGTGCTGCAGGCAGATCGCGAGCACCCCGGTCGCTTCCAGCTCCTGGCGTTTGCCGTCGCGGTCGAGATAGGCAATTCGCACCGCCGCCGGCCGTTCGACTTCCGCGTAATACTCCGGGATCGACAGGCAGCCTTCCTCGGCCGCCGCCACCTCGTCCGACGACCAGAGAATCTCTGGATTCACGAGGAAAAGCGGCGCCGGCGGGGCACTCTCGTCCTCGCGCTGCGCGACGTCGATGGTGACGACGCGCCGCGGGACGTTGACCTGGATTGCCGCAAGTCCGATGCCGGGCGCCGCGTACATGGTCTCCAGCATGGAATCCATCAACTTGCGCAGGTCGTCGTCGATCCGCTCCACCGGAGCGGATCTCACCCGCAGATTGCGGTCGGGGAGAGTGATGATGTCGAGCTTTGCCACGGGTCTCAGATATGAGACGGGTAACGCCCGGTCAACCGTGGCAAGGCAGCCATGACGAAGGTTCGGAGGCCCCCGGCGAGGCGCAGAAGCACGCGCAATCCTGTAGCCCGGGTGGTGCGGACGGCGAAGTTCAGGCCGCGGGTAGAGCCAAAAGCCGGTTCCTACCGGCGACGGCCGAAGCACCCTCCGGACAGCGGGCCGGACGAATAGGACTGTTCCCGTTTTGTGCTGATGGCCAATGCGGGTAGTATCGTCCGCATGACCCAGATTGTGCTGATTCTCCTTTGCGTCGCCCTCCTCGCCGTCGCCGGCGGCGCGTTCTACGCGTGGTGGCGGACAGCGGAGCGGATGGCCGCCCTGTCCGGCGACACCGGCAAGGAGGAACTCGCCCGCCACATGGTCGACCTGATGCGCGCCCAGGGCGAGATCACCGGGCACGTTCGCGGCCTCTCCGAGCGGCTCGACGGCTTCGGCCACCGCATCGGCCAGTCGATGACCGAGACCACCAAGAGCACCCACGACAGCCTCGCCAAGCTCGGCGAGCGGCTGGCGGTGATCGACAAGGCCCAGCAGACGATCACCACGCTCTCCGGTCAGGTGGTCGAGCTGCAGCACGTGCTGGCCAACAAGCAGACCCGCGGCGCCTTCGGGCAGGGGCGCATGGAGGCGATCGTCAAGGACGGCCTGCCGCCCAACGCCTACGAGTTCCAGTACACCCTGTCGAACGGCACGCGGCCCGATTGCGTCATCCGCCTGCCGCGCGCGCCGCTGCTCGTGGTCGACGCCAAGTTTCCGCTCGAGGCGTGGAACGCGCTGCGCGGCGCCGCCACCCCCGAGGCGACCAAGGCGGCCGAGTCCCAGTTCCGCCGCGACACGCTCAAGCACATTCAGGATATCGCCGAGCGCTACCTGATCGCCGGCGAGACCCAGGACGTCGCCATCATGTTCATTCCGTCGGAGTCGATCTTCGCCGACTTCCACGAACGGTTCGGCGACGTCGCGGAGAAGGCCGGCCGGGCGCGCGTGATGGTGGTTTCGCCCTCGCTGCTCATGCTGTCGGTGCAGCTTGCCATGTCGATGATGCGCGACCAGCGCATGCGCGAGCAGGCCCACCTCATCCAGCTCGAGGTCGGGAAGATGATGGAGGATGTCACCCGCCTCGGCGAGCGCGTGAAGAAGCTGCAGACCCATTTCACGCAGGCCAACGGCGACATCGAAGACATCCTGCGATCCACGCGCGGCGTCTTCAGCCACGGCACCAGGATCGCGCAGGTCGAATTCAACCGCGAGGAAGAGACCGTCGGTCGGGTGAAGCCAGCTCCGAAGGCGCCGCCGCCGCGTGCCCCGGCGCCGCCCGAGCTGCCCTTCTCGACCTTCGAGGAAGTCTAGGCGGGGTCAGAACCCGCGGCCGCTCTTCAGGAACTCGATCTCCTCCGGACTCGATTCCCGGCCCAGGATCGCGTTGCGGTGCGGGAAGCGGCCGTATTTGCGGATGATGTCGCGGTGCTTGGTGGCGTAGTCGAGCGTCTCGCGCGCGGCCTCCGCGCGTTCCGCTGAGGCTTTCACGGCCTCCGCCGCGAACAGCATCACGCCGCGGTCCTGCTCGGCGATGTCCTCGCTGTGCTCGAAGGGCAGCAACACGAACGTGCGCTCCGCGCCGTAGAAGCGCTCCAGCCCGCCGTCGACCATTGCCTTGGCGAGCGACAGCGCCTTTGCGTCGTAGGCGTGCGATCGGCAATCGTTGCGGTAGATCTGGCGCGGGAACTGGTCGAGCAGGACGATCAGTCCTGCCTGCCGGCGCGGGCTCAGCGACGCAAGATCCCAGTCCGTCGCCGCGGCTTCGTCGATGAACGCGCCGTAGGTGTCGCGGATGTGGCTGTCGATCTCCGCGGTCGGCCGGAACCACACCTCCATCTTGTCCTTGGGCGCCAGGCCGTCCGGCGAGATGTCGCCGAACCAGTAGTGGTGGATGTCGTCGAGTATCGCTGCGTCGATCATCTCCGCCCCTCAGTCGAACGGCGTGCGCTGGCGCATTGCCGCCGACAGCGTGCCTTCGTCGAGATAGTCGAGCTCGCCGCCGACCGGAACGCCATGAGCCAGCCGCGATACTTTCGCGCCGCTGCCCGCCAGCCTGTCCATGATGTAGTGCGCGGTCGTCTGGCCCTCGACCGTGGCGTTGACCGCGAGGATTACCTCGCGGATGCCTTCGTCGTGGACGCGCGCGACGAGCTTGTCGATGCCGAGGTCGTCCGGCCCGATGCCGTCGAGTGGCGACAGGGCACCGCCAAGTACGTGGTAGCGGGCATTGATCGCGCCCGCCCGTTCCAGCGCCCACAGGTCGGCGACGTCCTCGACGACGACGAGCGTGTGCTGGTCGCGCCGCGGGTCGGAGCAGATGGTGCAGGGATCGACGGTGTCGATGTTGCCGCAGGTCGAGCAGACGATCACGGTCTCGACGGCGACGTTCATCGCCCTGGCCAGCGGCACCAGCAGGTCGTCCTTCTTCTTGACCAGGGTAAGCGCCGCGCGCCGGGCCGAACGCGGCCCGAGCCCGGGCAGCTTGGCGAGAAGCTGGATCAGGCGCTCGATTTCAGGGCCGGCGACGGAACGGGCCACGCGGCAAGCCTAGAACGGCAGCTTCATGCCGGGCGGGAGCTGCAGCCCGCCGGTCAGTTCGCGCATCTTGTCGGCGAGCTTCGCCTCGGCCTTGATGCGCGCGTCGTTGACCGCTGCGACGACGAGGTCCTCGAGGATCTCGGCTTCCTCCGCCTTGAGCAGCGACGGGTCGATGCGGATGCGTTTCAACTCGCTCTTGCCGGTCATGGTGACGGTGATGAGGCCGCCGCCGGACGAGCCCTCGATCTCGAGCGCGCCGACCTCCTGCTGGAGCTGCTCCATGCGCGACTGCAGCTCGCGCGCCTGCTTCATCATGCCCATGAGGTCGCCGATTGCCATGTCTGCACCTAGATGTCGGGCTCGAGATTGTCGTCGAGGCTGATGTCTTCGAGGGGTTGGTCTGCGCCGGCATCGTCCACCGCCGCCGGCGCGGGCGCGGCTTCTTCGCCGCGTACGCGCACGTCCACGATCTCGGCGCCGGGGAAGCGCGCCTGCACCGCCGCCACCAGCGGGTCGGCGCGCGCGTCGTCGACGAGCTGGTCGCGGGCCTGCTTGCGCTGCTCGGCGATGGTCGCGGTGCCGCCATCGCGCGAAACCGCGATCATCCAGCGCTGGCCGGTCCACTGCTCGAGCTTCTTGCCGAGTTCGCCGGCGAGGCCGGGCGAGGCGTGCTCGGTGAGGGCGATTTCGATCTGCGGCGGTTCGAAGCGCACCGGACGGACCGTCGTTTCCAGCGCGTGCTTCAGCCTGAGTTCGCGCCGGGCGCCGGCAAGCGCCACGAGATCGGCGAAGGTCTGGAGACGCGGCACATCGGCGACGGCGGCCTTCGGCGCCATCTGGGGGGCCGTCTGCGGCGCGATCTGGGGCTGGGGCGCGGCGCGCGCGCCGCCACTGGCCGCCATGGCCATGCGCGGTGCGGTTGGCGCGGGCCGCGACGGCGCAGCGGCGCTCGGGCGCGACGGCGCGGCGCCGTTTCCATCGCCGAGCGCCTTCAGGGCCTCGTCGGGGGTGGGCAGGTCCGCGGCGTGCGCGATCCGCACGATCACCATGTCGGCGGCGGCCAGCGGCCGCGAGGCTTCCTTGGCCTCCTCGATGCCCTTGAGCAGCATCTGCCAAATGCGCGCCAGGACGCGCAGCGAAACGGTCCCGGCGAACCCCTTGCCGCGCGTCTTCTCTTCCTCGGTCAACGCCGCGTCGTCCTCGGCGTTGGGCGCGAGCTTGAGCCGCGTGACCAGATGGGTGAAGGCGGCGAGTTCCTCCAGCACGACGACCGGATCGGCGCCGATGTCGTAAAGCTCCTTTAGCCGCACCAGCGCCGGGGCGACTTCGCCCTTCATGGTCTCCTCGAACAGATCGATGACCATGGCGCGGTCGGCCAGCCCGAGCATCTGGCGCACGTCTTCCGCCGCGACCTTCGCCGCGCCATGGGCAATCGCCTGGTCGAGCAGCGAGAGCGCGTCGCGTGCCGAGCCCTCCGCCGCGCGCGCGATCATGACCAGCGCCGTGTCCCCGGCGTCAATCTTCTCCTTGCCGGCGATGTCCTTCATCAGCGCGACCAGCCGCGAAGCCTCGATCCGCCGCAGGTCGAACCGCTGGCAGCGCGACAGCACCGTCACCGGCACCTTGCGCACCTCGGTCGTGGCGAAGATGAACTTCACATGCTCCGGCGGCTCTTCCAGCGTCTTCAACAGGCCGTTGAAGGCAGCCTTCGACAGCATGTGCACTTCGTCGATGATGTAGACCTTGTAGCGGGCGATCGCCGGCTTGTAGCGGACTGCCTCGATGATCTCGCGGATGTCGTCGATGCCGGTGTGCGAGGCGGCGTCCATCTCGATGACGTCGACATGGCGGCCTTCCATGATGGCGGCGTCGTGCTCGCCGGGCTCGGTCATGTCGATGGTCGGCTGGTCGATCTTGCCGGGGACGGAATAGTTGAGGGCGCGGGCGAGGATGCGGGCCGTGGTTGTCTTGCCGACGCCGCGCACGCCGGTCAGCATGTAGGCCTGTGCGATGCGGCCCTGGCGAAAGGCGTTGGTGAGGGTGCGGACCATCGGCTCCTGGCCGATGAGGTCGGTGAACGACTGGGGGCGATACTTGCGCGCCAGCACGCGGTAGGGGCCTGCCGTCGCGGCAGCCGCATCGCCCTTGTCGCTGCCGCGTACCGCCATGTCCGCTGCTGGTCTCCGCCTGCCGTGGGGGTTAGGTGGGAGGCTGGCACGCGACCCGTGCCGAAACTCGTTAGGGCTGCTTCCTTCCGGACCTGACCCGGTTGGCGAGCGGACCGTCCGAGCACCAACCTCCCGGCCCTTCATATCGGCCGTCAGGCTGGCGAAAGCAAGCCGCCGCGGGCGCAGATGTGCGCGCCGCCTTGCGCTGCCCACATCCGGCGGCCTAAATCCGGCGATGGCCGAATTCTCCCTCGATCCGGCGCTCGCCGCGGACAGCGTGGCGGTGTCGAACCTCGCGCTTTCCGAACTCCGCCTCATGAACGACGCCCGTTTCCCGTGGCTGCTGCTTGTTCCGCGCCGGGTCGGTGCGATCGAGATCATCGACCTTCCCAAGAGCGACCGCGCCACCCTGTTCGAGGAGATCAACGCGGCGTCGGCGGCGCTGCGCGCGGTGACCCGGTGCGACAAGCTGAACGTCGGCGCCCTCGGCAACCGCGTAAGCCAGCTTCACGTCCACATCGTCGCCCGCTTCGCCGGAGACGCCGCTTGGCCGGGCCCGGTGTGGGGGAGCGGCAGCGCCCAGGCTTACGCATCGGCGGCGCGCGACCGCCTGATCGGCGATATTCGCGGCGCGCTCGCCTGATGGTCCGTTTCTTCGACCATCTGCCGGCAGTGGAACCCAGCCGGCGCGTCGGCTTCGCCGGCAACGTGATCGAGCGGCGGAGCGAACACCGGGACGAGGCGACTGTGGCCGCCGCGCTCGGCAACGCCGACGCGCGCTTCTATCTTTTCCGCGGCGACAAGGTGCTGCGGAAATCGCCGACCGAGCCGCTGTTCTCGGCGCGCGAGGCAGGCGACCTCGGCGCCGCCGGCGGGCAGCCGATCCTGCTCGGCTGGCGCGAAGGCGTGCCGCACATTGCGGCGCTGGTTTCCGAGGCGACCGCGCTGGCGCCGAGCATCCTGCAGTCCGATCTCCGCTCGCTCGCCAGCGAGGGCACGCTGGCTGGCGAGCACATCGGCGCGCTGGCGCAGGCCCGCAGCCTGCTCAACTGGCACGGCCGCCATGGCTTCTGCTCCATGTGCGGCACGGCGAGCGTGATGGCGCTCGGCGGCTATCGCCGCGATTGCCCGAACTGCGGGGCACAGCATTTTCCGCGCACCGACCCGGTGGTGATCATGCTGGCCATCCACGGCGAGGGCGCCGGCGAGCGCGTCCTGCTCGGCCGCCAGAAGCAGTTCCTGCCGGGCATGTATTCCGCGCTCGCCGGCTTCATGGAGCCCGGCGAGACCATCGAGGATGCCGTGCGCCGCGAGACGCTGGAGGAATCCGGCGTCCGCATCGGGCGCGTCGCCTATCACGCCAGCCAGCCGTGGCCGTTTCCGATGTCGCTGATGATCGGCTGCCACGCCGAGGCGCTGAGCGACGACGTCAGGCCGGACGAGACCGAACTGGAAGACTGCCGCTGGTTCAGCCGCGACGAGGTGCGCGCCATGCTCGCCGGCACCCATCCTGCCGGGCTGCGTTCGCCGGCCCCGATCGCGATCGCCAACCGCCTGCTTGCGGCGTGGGCGCTGGACGACTGAAGGTCGCCGGGGTGCGTACCGGGTAGCTGCGTGTCGCGGCGCGCGCTGGTAATATTGCCGGGCGCGACGCGAGGAGGGTGACGACATGCACATTATCTGGACGATCATCATCGGGCTGCTGGCGGGCATCGTCGCCAAGCTGATCGTGCCCGGCCGCACCTACGAGCCAAGAGGCTTCATCCTGACGGCGGTGCTCGGCATCGTGGGCGCGCTGGTCGCCACCTGGCTCGGCCAAGAGATCGGCTGGTACCAGCCGGGCGAGGCCGCGGGCTTCATCGGCGCGGTCGTCGGCGCGGTGATCATCCTGCTCGTCTGGGGCGCGATCGCGCGCAGCATGCAGGGCAGCGGCGGCCGCATGTAAGGCGGAAGCAGCCGGCCGCGCGTCCCCGATGCGCGCCGGCGCCTAGCCGGCGGTGGGCGGGAGCAGCGGCAGATTGCTACGCCCGGCCACCTTCAGCGGCGGGAAATCGTCGACGGTGATCGTCTCCTTCTCTAGGAGCAGCGCCGCGCCGGCATCGAGATCCTGCCGGTGCATGGCCAGGATGTCGGTCGCATGGTCGAACGCCTCCTCGACCAGGCGGCGCACCGCGAGGTCGATCTCGCGCGTGGTTTCTTCCGACACCTCGCTCCGCTGCACGGGCACCGGGCCGAGGAACTGCTCGCGGCCGACGGCATAGATGCGGTTGCCGAGCGTCGCGTCCATGCCGTAGCGCGTCACCATCTCGAGCGCGATCTCGGTGGCGCGCTGCAGGTCGTCGGCGGCGCCGGTCGAGATTTCCTTGAAGACGAGGGCCTCGGCGGCGCGGCCGCCGAGCAGCACCGCGATGCGATTCTTGAGTTCGGTTGCGCCGAGCAGGAAGCGGTCTTCGGTCGGCCGCTGGATGGTGTAGCCGAGCGCGCCGACGCCGCGCGGGATGATCGAGACCTTGAACACCGGATCGACGCCGGCGAGATTGGCGGCGACCAGCGCGTGGCCGAGCTCGTGGTAGGCGACGCGCTTGCGCTCGGCATCGTTGAGCACGCGGCTGCGCTTCTCCAGCCCGGCGACGATGCGTTCCACGGCGGCGTTGAAATCGGCGAGCGTAACCTCGCTGCCGCCGCGGCGCGTGGCAAGCAGCGCCGCCTCGTTGACCAGGTTAGCGAGGTCGGCGCCGGTGAAGCCGGTGGTGATCGCGGCGATGGCGTCGAGGTCGACGCCGGGGGCAAGCTTCACCTTGCCGATGTGGACCTTGAGGATCGCGGCGCGCCCGCTCCGTTCGGGGCGGTCGACCAGCACCTGGCGGTCGAAGCGGCCGGCGCGGAGCAGGGCAGGGTCGAGGATCTCCGGCCGGTTGGTGGCGGCGAGCAGGATGACGCCCGAGCTGGAGTCGAAGCCGTCGAGCTCGGCGAGGAGCTGGTTCAGCGTCTGCTCCTTCTCGTCATAGCCGCCGAAGGAGCCGCTGCCGGCGCGCGTGCGGCCAAGCGCGTCGAGCTCGTCGATGAAGATGATGCAGGGCGCCGCCTTGCGCGCCTGCTCGAACAGGTCGCGCACGCGCGCCGCGCCGACGCCGACGAACAGCTCGACGAACTCGGAGCCCGAGATGGAGAAGAACGGCACGTTCGCCTCGCCGGCGACCGCGCGGGCAAGCAGCGTCTTGCCGGTGC
>Ga0265314_10003067_pt1 | contig 16468 bp, 39 predicted proteins | sample 4126metaG_FD_203106 | JGI IMG/M metagenome (GOLD analysis project Ga0265314, IMG submission 203106) | Rhizosphere microbial communities from Carex aquatilis grown in University of Washington, Seatle, WA, United States - 4-1-26 metaG | ecosystem: Host-associated > Plants > Roots > Rhizosphere >... | reverse complement strand
TTCCGTCAAGATCGGAGGCGAACCATGACTCCTAGGGGTTCTGGAGTCACAAAGACGACCACCTACTATGGAGCCGACGCGGCACCAATTATACCTAACAGAACAGGATTCTGGAGGCGGTTGGTTCGGAGGATATTCCTGAGTGAGAAGCCCCACTACAGGCTGGGTCTACCGAAGAGACTTGACCCTGACGAAGTATTGACCTACGAGATACGGGACGACAAAAACGCCCCATGGAGGCCTATGAATGGAAACTGAATACGTCAAGATTACCCAGGAGTTCGCGTACATGCTTTTTGGTGTGCTGAACCTGAAGGGCTGCTCTGATCTGGCCGAACAACTCCGTTCCGCTCCCGCCGTGGTGCCGTTGGATTTGGAGAAGGTGAAACGGTGGGATGCCTACATTGATGGAGACGGAGTACTTGAGCAGGGATCATCACACAATGGGAAGTATGCTCTCATCTCCGATCTTCAATCCCTCGTGCAGCCAGAGCAAAGCGTCAAGGAAACATGTTCCACTTGTGGAAGTGGGCATGAGGGTGAAGAGTTTGGCGTTTGTTCCAATGGATTCCATTCACCCTCCCCAGTGAGTGTGCCGACGGTGGAGGAGATTGGAAAGGAGCTTTATGACGTTTGTCGAATATCTGTCAAGTTACTTCCTGGTGGTCAACTCTACACGGAGCCAAACATCTTGGAAATGAGCAAAGCTATCCATGCCCTCCTCACCCGCATCGAACAATCAAAGAGGGGAGACAAGCCATGAACGAGCGAGAGAAGATCCTGCGGGAGGGGCTGGAGTTCTTTGTAAAACAGGGCCACTCAAGAGCGATGTCTACCCTCGCCAAGGCTGACGCGGCCAGGGGTGGGTGGATTCCTATAATAAAGACCAAGGATGGAAAGATGCGCGGCTTTAGAGTTGGTTCATTTGTTGACGAAGTTTTCGTTGATATTCCTGCCGGTACACAGCTTTACATCGAGGCCCTCAAGTGAGCGGCCCAGAAGCGCCGAAGACGTAAGGAGAGAGGCCATGAAAGAGCTACTGATGATCATTATTATCCTGCTCTTGGTCCAGACCTGCAGCACCTGCTCGATTGCGCACAACCTAGAGGTCATAGCCAAGAACAGCAAGGAGGCCCCCCTGTGATCCAGAAACTGAGAGATAAGTTTGAAACTGAAACTGGGACTCACTGGGTCAATACTCAGGGTGAGCCCGATGTCGAGTATGTGGACTGGCTGGAGAAGAAGGTCGAGGTCCTCCTTGAGTACGCACGAGGCGTAGCTGTAGACGGCAGCTACGGCGACAAGAACAGATTCCCTGCGATGCTCAAAGAGGCCGAGAGGATGCCGTTGACCTCGGTGCCCCTGGTCAACGGCATCTCCCCCCCGGTACCTGGTACCTCTGCCGGCCCACCTACTGCCTCGGTCAGCTCTACGGCGATGTGTCCCGCCTGCAAGCGCATCATCCAGCTCAGCGGCTGGCCCAGGGGCATCGAGGGCTGGGTCTGCTGTGACCACTGCAGTACCAGCTTCACCACGACCGTCTAAGACGTTGTATAATCCCAACGTGTACCGAGGGTAGCTGACCCTCAAAGGAGTGCGAAGTGGAAATCAAGAAGTTTGACCAGCAGGGGGTCACCCTGCTCATGTCCGATCTGGATGAGAACTTTTGGAAGAGTGTTGGGGGAGGAATCCGCGTCGAGCTGTCGGGACCCAGGGTTGTCGAGATCGTCGAGGTCTCGGGAGTTGGTGCTGAACTTGAGCGCGGCCTCATCGAGAACCTCAGTGCCCTCTATCACATTGAAATGACTGCGGCGGTTGAGAAAGCCGTGGAGCAAGCTCTGGCCGCGAAGAAGGCTGACCCAGTAGCGATGCCGCTCTTCGAGGACGACGATGAAGAAGAGTCCCCTGAGTCCTTCGGTCAGGGCAGGCCATACGATGCTCTGGACCCCAATGCCAACTACTACCGCAAGGGCGTCCTAGAGAGCCACAAGGTTGTTCTGGTCTATCAGGACCTCGCGGCTCGTCTGCTCGGGGTCCTTGGGCCGACTCTCAGCGACTGGACGCAGCTCCCGGGCTTCCCCGTCTACCAGCCGGGGGGGCACAACCCCAGGTACTTCGTCCCCCACGTTCGCAGATGGATGAAGGCCAACGGCAAGTCCCCTTCGCTGAGCCTAGTGCCTCCTCCAGGAAATCCCAGTGATAGCCCCGAGCTCGGCGGCGACTCATGAGAGCAGGTAGGGTCTCCTACACCGTAGCCCTCCCCAAGGCTGTGTCCGCACAGCTTGACCACCAGTCGGATGTCGAGATGCTCTCCAACGGGGTCGTCCTGAGGAAGGCGATAGCACTTCTGGACTTCCAGCTCACAGCCGCAGCCGAGGGTCACCGGTTGATGATAGTCAGCGCCGATGGCAAGACCAGAAAGGAGATTGTACCCCTATGAAAACGCTCAACGCGACACAGCAGAAGATCTTGAGCCTAGTTCCCGAGGAGAAGACCTCGGTCCTCGATGACGAACTCTACAAGCAGCTGAGGGCGATGCCTGGTGGCAATGACGTCAGCTTCAGGCAGAGCTGGGCGCTGGTCATCGGCGACAAAGCCGGCTTTGCCGCGGCCCTGCAGAAGGCTGCCGCGGCCCTGCAGAAGGCTGCCGAGATCGCTGACTCGACGACATTGGTGCCTGAGGGCGTGTCCTTCTTCCCGGGGGAACCCCCACTGAAGGACGGGGTCATATCTTCTCGAGGATTTGGAGAACTGGCAAGTCCGAAGCCCCGATACCGTAGCGATGACCCTATCGAGGACATCATACCTATCAAGCATGGGAACCTTGTAGTCCTCCTCAACCTCCAGGAAGCTAAAGCGCTGTCTGAGGCTCAGTGGGAAGAGGCGCTGCGGCTGTGGATCGGGGTCGGCAAGATCGACGCCATCAAGTTCATCAGAGAGAACACCGGCTATGGTATCAAGGAGTCCAAGGACCTGGCCGAGGACGCCTTCAAGGGGATACTCAGTTATGGGCACTAATTTCTTTAAGAAGCTCTTCAGCCGCGGCAGGAGCAAGAAGCAGATCATCATCGACAGCATGAAGGAGCTCGACGTGGCCCTCTACCACAATGAGACGACTGAGGGTGGACTCACAGTGTCTTTGCCGAACACCCATACCCTTGACCGAGAGAAGACTGCGGGGTGGACATTGCCCACACCACCCGAAATCAAAAACCGAAGATCTGACCTATGGTCCCATAGGGTTCATTCGGAAGATCCACCCTTCATCGTCGGCCCAAAAACTCTCGAGGCGCTCCGAGATCACCCAGACTTCCTCCCAAACGGCTTCAAGGGGCCCGTGGAGCTCATCGACGCTCTGGGTGTCCCCAAGCAGGTCATGGACCACATCGGGCTGTGGACGGGCCTTGGCGGGACAACATGGCTCGACCGGGCATACAAGCTCGGCCTCAGGGACATGGAGAAGATGTTGACCCTGTCCCAGAGGTCGGGATACAGGGGTGGGAAGTCACACCAGACTGCTGAGCCGCTCAAGGCCTACGCCGATCAGACCGAGAAGAAGACCACCTACAACGTGGACGACCTCAGGGAAGCCTTTCTTGAAGGTTCATCAGGTATCTGGGAAGAGGACTTCGACAACTGGCTTCTGAACCGAGACATCGACCGACTAGATTGAAGTAGAACCACAACAACAGGATCAACTCCCATGACCAATAGATCGGATTTCGCACGAGGCTTACCCACTGTCAAAACATCCATGCCCCACATCAGGCTTCCACAAGAGGAGCAAGCTAGACTGGTTCGAGCTGCCCAGGCCGGCGATGCCAAGGCATTGGATTTTTTGGTGCGAAACAACTACCGACTGATTTTCAAGTACATCGCCGGCAGGTGGGGGAATCTCACCGATGGCGAGGATCTGCTCCAAGAAGGGGCAATAGCTCTTCAGATAGCGATCCTACGCTTCAATCCCGACCTAGGGTACAAGCTCAGCACCTACCTCCATGGCTGGCTTCTGCAGCGAGTAGGAGAAGCCGTCACGATGCGCGGTACCCCCATGGGGATACGTCGTGGGAAGCTTCAGGCATACTTGACAGCTATGAGGCTTGGAGAACATTTCAAGCACGAGGACGACATTGCCAGGGCGATTTCCGTTGGCAGCTTGGACGTCCCTGTGAGCACCGACTCGTCAAACGCTCCGACCCATCTAGATCTGCTGCCCAGCCGGATGGATAGCATCGAAGAAGTCCTTCAAGTCGAGTCCGACCAGGCTTACCTCAGACACATGGTGGACACCATACTGACCGATCGTGAGCGGCACATAGTGAGGCTCTACTACGGCTTCGAGACTGGGGAGTCGATGAGCCTCGAGCAGATCCGTAGACATGAGCCCGACCCGATCAGTAAGCAGCGCCTCCAGCAGATTCTGTCTAGGGCTATTGGCAAGCTCCGAGACAGGGCCTCGGTGTCCGGACAGTTCAAGTCGAGATTCGAAGGCAGAAAGCTGGATAAGCCTCCCAAGGTCAGCCTGCGCGGCTCTGCTGGTGTATGATCTCCGAGAGGAGAAACCAATGAAAATTCTTTGCGACGACGGCAGCGAGTTCACGATCGACCGTGCCGAAGTCTTCAGCCCCAAGCCCGGGGAAGTCTTTATGGTCCACGTCAATCTTCCTGAGGGTACCGACAAGGCCTTCGAAAACCGGTTCGTCTACGATGCCGGCCAGATATTCCACCAGCTCTTCCCGAACAACCAGGGCTTGGTGCTGAGCGACGACATGAAGATCTCGATCGACCCCCTCGGTCAGCTCATCGACATCACCCACGATACCGACCTCAATGGACCCCCTGTCCAGATGCAGGACATTATCGTCGGCGGCAGGATCAAGTGGATCTCTTTGAACGGTGGTGGGTACCTTCTGGCATCGTCAGTCGTTGGAGTAACTGTAGCCTATCTGGATAACCACTTGGCTAAAGGGTGGACTCTAGAACTGTTTACCCTAGGTAGGTCTGGCGGTGCCGATACTTTGAAATCCCGAGGCTTCCCTACTATGGATGAGGCCATGGCCTATCGCAATCTGCTGCTGAAGAGCATCTGAGGCTGTGAGATGGCTAGGATACGCAAGAACGAACCCCTGGCCATCTACGGCTTGATGGGGCGAGAGGCCGTACCGCATGAACTCGCCAAGAGAGTGACGCTTGAGCCACAGTCCCTAGCACAGGCCCTGCAGAGGCCTAAGGATCGCTTTAGGCTGCTCTATGCCAACGGTGAAGAGAAGCTTAGGAAACAGTTGGCAAGTGTCCCCTGGGCCTTCCTGGAGGCCCATAGCGCTCAGGCCATCAAGAACCACGCGCAGACCCTGACGGCACTCAACGCCCGAGGTGGCCTGTGTCCCTCGGAGATGGTGGCCGTGATCGAGGATAGACCCTGGAAACCCCTGGTCGAGGCCGCGGCCCTGGAGAAGATCCTGACCGGGCTGGCGATCTGGCAAAAACAAGAAGGAGAAAGACCATGAAAAGAATCGTTGAGCTACTGGAAGGCGGCGACATCATTCCCGCCAACGTCACCTGGGTCGGAGACGTAACCGAGACCCTGATCACTAGCGGAACCAAGGACAAGCCGGCGACCGTCGCCAAGTACTACTTCATGCTGAAGACCAGCTACCACAGCTACCAGTCCCTGAGGTACGACACCCCTGAGCTGGCAACTGCTGACCGTGAGGCCCTGCTGGCAGCGATCGACGCGGCGTACTCAAGATGACCACCATCACCATCCGCCAGCAGCGACCAGCCCCCACGCCAGCGAACAAGAAGGCCTTCAAGGACGTCATCCAGACCGAGCAGGAGGATCTCATCCTCTCGGACAAGGACGCCCAGGACTTGCTGGCATGGCTGAAGTGGAAGCAGTCGATCAGCAGCGTCACCGAGGCCAAGCCCAACATCGCGATCACCCTTGCCCACCGGCTGGCTGTCGTTCTGGCTGACGTCGAGTCCAGGTTCACCTAAAGTTTCGTTTGACACGTCCCGATAGTCATGGTAGTATCAGTTATCGGGGCGTTAACAACGAACCCAAGGAGAGTACCATGGCTTACATCAACGCAGAGTCTGTCGCAGTCATCCGCAAAGACCTCAAGGCTGCCTTCCCCTACGTCAAGTTCAGTGTCACGCTTCACGACTACTCGTCGGTTCGCGTAGTCGTCCTAGCTGCCCCATTCAACTTCCTCTTCGCCAGCTATCAGGCCGAGGACAAGCACGACTTCCAAGTCAATCCCTACTACATCTCTGCCGATGACGAGGCCTACCAGAAGACCGCAGTTGACTGCAATAACGAGAGTGCCAGCTACGGCGACCATGGGGCCTATGTCTTCCTCCGAGCAGTCAAGGCCATCATCACCAAGAACTGGTGGGACAAGTCAGACCTGCAGAGCGACTACCACAACACGGCCTTCTACTATGACATCAGCGTTGGCCAGTGGAACCACGGGTTCGTCAAGACCGAGTGGCCCAAGGGCGTTGAGCATCTGGTCGACACCCCTGCCCCTGTCGAAGAGGCTCTGGACGTCGATGCCTCGGTTGAACAGGCTCTTGCCTGCGATGCCTTCGCTCAGACTCTAGCCGATGTCATCACCCCCAAGGACGACCTGAACGCCGAGCCCTACGCGGCCTTCATCTCTGAGGAACTCCGCAGCCATCGTCAGGTCATCTTCTACAAGACCTCAGAGGTAGAGACCGGAAAGGTCAGCCACTTCAAGTTCTGGAGGGTGTTTACGCTCAGCGATGCCAAGGCCGCGATCGACAGCGGCTTCCTGCTTCTTGATGACGAGATCGAAGAGAAGTACAAGGCTGAGAAGGGCTACGACATCGGCACCTATTTCGAGCGCATTGCAAAGGGGATCTACTGATGAGCAATATCTTTTCAGCCGCAGTCGGCAATCGACCTAACCTCGTGTGGAAGTATCGCAAGTCGTACATGGGCCCCCTGACCGTCAGGGAGTTCGACAACCAGATGAGCTATGGTGTCCACTTCCAGATCGTGTTCGACAGCCCCAAGGGTTTCGAGGACAACGCAGTGGGCTACTATGATCGAGGCGACCACTAGCACGGGTGGTCTTTCAAGACCAGAAACGAGGCCGTCGAGTTCCTTAACGGAGCCCCGGATCTGTAGTCTAAACTCAAGAGACTAAGTGCTAGATTCTAGTAGTAGGGGCAAAAGAACTCCTACGAAAAGGAGAAAACTATGCTTAGTCTTTTGAGCCCCGACGATCCGAACACGGTAGCCTACCGTCAGGCGATCAACACCCTGATCGCCCAGCCCGGGAACGGCAACCTTGGTCTCATCGAGTTCGCGGTCACCGCCGACGCCACTGCCGGCCTCAACCTTCCCGCGACCACCTTCCCGTTTAAGATCGTCGCCGTGCAGGTTACCTGCGATGCGACCAACGCCTCGGGTACCTTGACCCTGCGAAGCGGCACCAACGCCATCAGCTCGGCGATGACCTGTGCCGCCCTTGATGCGGTGGCCGTCAGCACCTCGACCATCACCGCTTACCGCGTTGTCCCCGTGGGCACCGTGTTGAACGTGATCTCGATCGGCGGCACCACGGCTTCGACCCGCGGCACCGTCCTGATCACCGTCGAACGCCAGTAATCTCTGGCTCAGCCTAGGGGGTTCCTAAGGGGGCCCCCTTTTTTTGGAGGACATCATGTCGGACACAAAAGCCCCCGGGCGTTTCCACAAGGCTCTGATTGGACCCGAAGGCACTCCTCAGACTAGGACTTTCAGGGTCATTCCAGAAGAAAAGCTTCCACCTACCTGGGAGGATGAAATCTACGGAGAGCCTGAGCAGGGGACTGTGATGGTTGAACTGACAGATGCCAGCACGAGTGGTGGACATACCTACTGCACCTGTAACTTCTACTATGAGGATGGATTCGCGAAACGAGTCGTCTGCAAGGAATGGCAGCTCGAGGAACGCTTTCCAAAGTCCTATCCCACCGAATAAAAAACGCTTGACACTGCTTTTAAGAGGGTCTAAGATGATCTCGGGTCGCAGAAAACGTACCCAAGGAGAACTACCATGGAAGACAAGCACAGCATCCACATCACCTTCGAGACCTACTTCAAGGAACCCGGCAAGACCGGATACCTTGAGCGCGAGGTCCGGACCACCGACCGCCTCTGCTTCATCATCGACGGTGGAGACTCTGACGCCGAGGAGTCCAAGGCCAACGCCCAGGTCGAGGCCTTGATCAAGGCCGTTCTGACCGACGTCAAGAAGAACACTGCCAAGATGGCCAAGCTGAGCCGCGAGTATTACAGCCGCGACACCTGGATCGCGGTCAACGTGTCCTGCCTGACCAAGACTGGCGGCAGCTACCAGAGCGCCCGCTTCTGGGCCCAGCCCAACGATCCCTACAGCGGCGACCACTTCCGGGCCTTCCTCAGTACCTCGCAGTACTCTGGAGGCTATACGAGGACCGCCATCGAAGTTGCGTTCCGCGACATTGACGGCTGGCTCCACGTCGTGAGAACCTACCTCAAGCTGCAGTTCATCAAGTGCTTCATCAGCGGCACCGTGGACAGCTTGATCACTCCCGATGACCAGTGCTTCGAACTGCTAAGGAGCAACGCCAAGCACAACCTGAACAAGGAGGCCGTATGAACAAGCTGATCGATGACCTCACTGACGCCGAGTTGGCTGAGGTCCACACCAACCACAATCTGCAGAACGACTGCGACTGTGAGGGGTGCCGTGAACACCGCCTCCGGCTGGACGAGGCCGACGAGCGGAAGAACGACGCCGACAAGTCCTCCTACAGTCCTGATAGGGACCGCCTTGAGCGTGAGGCCGAAGGCCGGCACCGCGACGAGTTCGAGGACTAGCCATGGGTGACGTCGGCGACATCTACCGGGATATGCACGAGGCCCAGCAGAAGCGCAATGCCGAGAGGCTGGAAGCCAATCTCTCGGTCCTCCGGGCCTCGACGATCCCCTTCGTCTACCACGAGAACATCGCGACTGTGCTGGTCCGCGAGAAGGGCTATCCATCGGTCGACTTCTACGCCAGCCAGAGCAAGTGGAAGGTCTGCGCCTCCGGAAAGATCGTCTTCGGTGACGCTGAGCGGCTGGTGCGGTGGCTGTGGGACCGCGGCCCCAAGAAGGGCCCTTGGATCTGAAGAAAGTGTTTGACGGCCTCGGGTAACCGTGGTAGTCTGAGTGACCGGGAACTGAAACTTCCCAAAGGAGAACGACATGGATACCTACGACGATGACCTTGAGTTCGAGGATCAGAGCCTCGAGGACTACTACTTGCAGACCCAGGCCCAGATCAACAGCCTCGAGGGCTGGAAGCTGGAAGGGTCTGTTGGCCGCGCCATGATGGACGCGATCAAGAGTGGCAGGTGCTGCTTGGGCTTCGAGGCCACCCACGACTACTGGGGCAACCGCATCCCCAGCCGCAGCGAGATTCAGGAAGGAAGCTTCGGCAGCATCGGCTACGTGGTGCGGCAGTACGGTCAGGAATGGGCCGACAAGATCGCCGCGGTGACGCAGACCAGCGCCCTCGCTGTGTTCAGCAGGAGCTTCTAACATGCCTGACCTCAACCCTATCTTCAACGCCCTGCGAGGGGCTGACATCATCGAGCTGGCGATCCTCGCCGCGGTCTACGGTGTCAGCCTTTGGGACGTTTCCGAGGCATACAGCCAGTGGAACGTCCGCCAAATCCAGAACTACCGGGAGACTCACCATGGCTGACTATGAGAACAAGATCCACCTGCTGGTCGACAGCCACCATGGCGTCTATGTCCCGCAGGTGTTCGTCGATCGCTACAGGGGCGAGATTTGGGGTCTGAGCCCAGAGGACATCGAGATCCTGAAGCAGGGTCCCGAGAAGCCGCTGTACTGGGACACTTGGGACCGCGTCCTGAACAACACTAAGGCCACCAACGGCGATGGCACTGTGTGGACCCTGCACCAAGACGGCGACCTCTGGGCCGTCCGAGACGACATGACCGAATCCGACTGGGAAGAGTGGGGGGTGTGAGATGGAAGACAGACACATTGACCTGAAAGTTGCCGTCACCGAGCAGAGGTGCATTACCTTCAGCTTCGAGCGCAGGGCTCTAGATCCCGAGACCCGAGAGTTCTTCCTTCAGATCCATACCTGGAAGCGCAACCTCCCGGCGATCGAGGCCGAGACTGCTTTCCTTGAGGTCTACCTTCCGGGGGCTAGAGTGCTTACCGATGCTGGTCTGACGGACGGCCTGGTCTTCGCCTACGAAGGCAGGGTCTACTGGGATACCGAGTATGCCGTCAGGAGTTGGCTCGAGGATCTGCTATTCACTGGGACCGTCTCGTTGAGAGATGCTGGCCCAGAGGCCGACCTTGAGGGCCCCGCTGACCCCCCAGGCACGTCCTTTGGACCAAGACCAGACGACATAGATCCCGATCAATGGGAGTACGAGAGGTTACATGTAGAGACTCTGTTGCCTAACAAGGAAGAGCCTGACCCCACAGAGTGGGATGAAGTTTTGAAGTCTGAACGGAGAGGTGATTCATGAGTAAGCTCGACGAAGCCCGACAGCCCAGCACTCTACAACCCGGCACCAAGCTGATCTACGAGCGCCGTGACGGCCTCCTGATGAAGGGGTTGGTACACCGCGTAACTCCAACCCAGGCTCTTGTCCGCTACGCCAACTCTGGTGGTGAGACTCGACTTCGGAGAGAGTATCTGAAACCAGACGAAGCTCTCCAAGAGATCGGGGATAGAGACACCTGGGGTCGATGGTATCTGCTCACTGATGAATGGCAGCAGAAGTATTTGAGACAGAACCTGGTTTGTCGCGTCCTGAATGTGACAACTTCTGAGAAGCTGAACAAGTACAGCAACGCCACGTTGAACAAGATCTGGGAGTTGGTCGAGAGCGACACCCTTTCCGGACCCTGAGGATGTTGTATAATCCTCGTGAAAGCTGAATCATAGGAGGTGAGTGTGAAGAAGTGAATATCATGGCCGGCATCAAGCCTCCCCCGAGGAGTATCGAACTGATGCCGGCAGACTTACCGGGGTAGATTAACGGTAGAGCACTGGATTGTAGTCCAGACTGTGCAGGGGATTCATGGTCCCCGTAGGTTCGAATCCTGCCCCCGGCTTGAGTCTTTGTAGGACTGCGACCTTGTGAAATGAAGAACCTCCTTAGGTTCCCTGGTGTGAGGGACTACACTCGGTGACGGGCTGCAAAGAGTTTTTAGTAGATTTACGGGTTGTCGGATAGAGGCCTATTCCGCTTGGTTTGGGACCAAGATTTCGCTGGTTCGACTCCAGCCAACCCGAGAAGGCCAAGCACCGCTATTTCGTGTCGGACGTTGTCTGGCACCTATTGGACAACTAGACCCATAGGCAGAGGTCTTGGTGAAGGGTCTTACTGTACAGCAGGGGATTGGGGTAGACAGCAGGCCTTCGCGGGGCTGAGCTGAGACCGGCTCGACCGTAACCGGAGAGCAGACCCCAGATGGTGGTGAATGGGCATCTTCGCTTGTCGGGGGTGTTGGTCAGGTTCCACCAAAGCCTCATGACCCTGCTGTTCTTTTTAGGGGAGCATAGGGATAACTTGGTATTCCCGCGGGACTTGTCCCGGGCGCTGGTGGTTCGAGTCCATCTGTCCCCATAGGCAGCAAGAGCGTCCTCCTTGGTCAGCGCAGCCCTCCCGCGAAGCCGGCCATTCCCCGGGGACGACTCTTCAGCCCTTTTCTATTCTGGCGGACTAGGTCAGAATAAAGTCGATTTTTGCAGAAAGTCTGCAGAAGTGAGGTCCATTATGGACATCGTTACCCAAGACATCCAAGAGAGGGGGTGGCCTCTGCCCGGGTGGAAGCCGGCCCCTAAGGTTAAGGTCAAAGGCGGCAACGGCCTCAAGAAGAGGTTCTTCGACGCCAAACCCGACGGTATCCATGGTGAGTCGAAACGCGGTTGGGGTCCAGATACCTACTCCAACACAAGCCCCAAAACGAAGAAGGCCTGGTGATGGCCAAGCAAACCTGCAACGGATGCCCCCTGCACCCAGGCGAAAATGGGCGCTGCCTTCAGTTCGTCAACGAGAGCATTGGCTGGCAGTACTGGGAGCAGACCATCACCTCGAACCAGAGGTGCCATTACAACCACACCGCTGGAAGTCCTGGCGACCCATATGCTCATCAGCGTATCGTGGTCGAGGAATCGACATGAAGAAATTGTATCAGAAGCTCTGGGCCTGGCTAAAGGCCAAGCTTCGTAGGAAAGTCAACATCACGGTCATCAACATAGCGACTGGGGACAGCATAGCCTTAAAGAACGTAACCCCTATCCAAGTCAGCGAGATCTGGCCGAAGGACGTTGAAGGTCATCTGATCTTTGACGTCACGTTTCGGTATGACGAGTTCAAGAAGGAGAGGTCATGAGCAAGACCTGGATCTGGTCCGACACTCACTTTCGCCACGCTAGGATCTTGAATATGGGAAATCGCCCCTTCACTACTGTGGAGGAGATGGATCATCGACTGATCCAGGCATGGTCCGAGACTGTGGGACCCGAAGACGTTCTGTGGCATCTAGGCGACTTCGCCCTGTACCGGAACGGAGAGTATGTGAAGTGGCTTCTGGCAAGGCTCCCAGGGGTTAAGAAGCTGATCCGCGGCAACCATGACCGAGACAAGAGCATCAAGTGGTGGGTGGGTCATGGCTTCGACCAGGCTTTCGAGGGCCCCGTCAGCTTCAGGGACGATGGCTACATCCTCAGTCACGAGCCCTTCTACAACGACGACCTCGTCGGCCAGAATCTCGTCAACATCCACGGACATACCCATCACAATCAGATTGGGGATGGTCATCACCTCAACGTCAGTGTCGAGGCCATTGGTTACAAGCCAGTAGACCTCGACGAGCTGGTCGCGAACTGGAAGAAGGAGAAATCATGAGAGTCATGACGATCCGTTTTGGCCGCACCTACGGCCTACCCAACTACGAGAGTGTCCGAGTCGACCTAGAGGCAGTGCTGGAGCCTGGGGAGCCCATCGAGAGAGCTTTGGACACGCTGGCCGTCGCTGCGAGGATCTACAAGAACGAGCGCTTCGACAAAGGCAACAAAGGCCCTCTGGATCTCCGGAAGCTCACTGACGTCACTGTCACCTACAAACACTCTGGGACCACGGTCCAGGTTGTAGGTGACCCCCTGGAAGGCGCTCGTGACCTGACGGGCATGAAGGAGATTCCCGCCGTTCCTGAGGAGTTCGCCTCGGAAGACTTCGACCCTTCGGAGATCAAGAGATGAAAACTGAACTACTGATCCACAATCAACTGGAACGTGACCAGGTCGCTGCGATCTTGATTCGCAACGGCTACATCGTGAGTCAGAGAGTCGTACCTAGTCCCGAGTACGTCCTAGTCACTGGTCCGACGTTCCTGGTCGTCGAGAAGGCTCTCGATGAGAAAGCCTAAGAACTGGATCGAGGGAGTTCTCAACAAGGCCGGGGGCGAAATCCTTGGCGTCAAGACATACTGCAGGGTTGACTACCTTGACCCCGTGTGCCCCGAGGACTGCCGGGAGGGCTGCGTAGGAAGGCCAGTAGTAGAGGTCGAGCATCGGGTCTTCGACTGCCTTCACGACCTGGCGTTCTTCGTCCAGTGTGGCCTCGATGACGTTGAAGAGGACATCGAGATCCTTGACGACGATGGCTACGCCCTGCTGGGCTGGTCGGTCCAGGACTACGTTACTGCTTTCAACGATAAGCTGGTCGGCGAGGCCGTGATGACCCTGGTCAACTACGCTGAGTTCCGCCGGCAGTCTGGGCTCAGCGACGAAATGATGAAAAAACAAAACGTCTCAGTCAGATACGAAGTCTGACGGGACCAGGGCTGCGGCCCGAAGGAGATACTATGGCACAGAGGATTTACGTGAAGATGGAAGCCGGGGGGAAGATCAATCTCAAGGCTTTCGAGAGTAAAGACGAGCTGGCTAAGGTGGTGGCTGCCAACTGCCCGGGGACGGTCTGTATCAACAAGGACGGGAATGCCTTCAGCACCTGGTCGGTGGCCGAATACGTTGGGGTTCTTAACAGCAGTTCCCACCCGATACCCATCAAGGCTACCATCCTGACCGCCAAAGAGTTCGGCCAACAGTCCTTCCTCTCGCCGGCTGGGCGCAAGCTTCCCAACGTGATCGTCAGCTACGACAAGGTCTGACCCGTCGACTTCACCCCGCCTGGAGACCTATCTGGGTGGGGTGAAAATGTGTCTTAATTCCCTCTTGACACTGTAATCTGACCCGTGGTATCTTCATCAAGAAGGGATTTGAAACATTCCTAAGGAGATGACCATGGATACCAAGATCGCCTACAAAGACCAGAACAAGATCTTCGTCAAGATCAAGAGCTTCGGCCACACGAGCAACCTCACCGGGGTTCTCGTCATTGGCTTCCTCAACCGGACCCAACTCCGCGAGTGGATCTTGTCCACCTATCCCAGCATCAAGAAGATCAACAAGAGCGCCAGCGTCTACGAGCTGATCAAGTTCTACCGTGATGGCTACGTTGGCAACGACACCTCGCGCTACCTCCGCGGTCTGACCACTTATCAGGAGTTCTATTTTTACTACCTGACCCGGGCCCAGTATCTGGCCGAGTTCAAGAGGGAGGCCTAACCATGGCATTCAGCAAAGCTAATCTTCTGAGCGACCTGAAGAAGCTCAGGGCCCATAAGGTATCCTGCCTCGCTTCCGAGGGCCACAAAGTGGACCTGAGCGACGGCACCCATCAGGTACAGGGCAAGGACATCAAGGTCGTGATCCTGTACCACGAGTTCCGCCTCCTCGATAATCTGATCGACAACATCACTTCCGGATACTTGGGAAAAGGAGACTAACCATGCCAGCATCACCTTTCACTTCGGGGCTCTACAAGAAGCCCTATAGCAGTTTCAAAGTCAAGAACCGGCTCTTCGGCATCGCCCTGGGCCACGCCGCTCACGACGCCGTCCATGCCTTGATCCCGGTAGCCATCGTCGGTGCCGCGATCGCGTTCCTGGTCTGGTTCTGGAGCAACGGCCCTACCGATCTGATGAAGACCCTGTTCAACGTCAACATCACGAACCTCATCGTGGCCCGAGTGCTGTCGATCTTCATCGTCGGCCTTCCCACGGTGATCTTCGCCAAGGCCAGCTTCACGAACTTCCTCAGGGTCCAGAACGACCCCCGGGCTCTGGAGCGTGACACCGACCTCGCGTGGCAGAGGATTCAGCGCTACGACGAAGAGGTCAAGGAAGCCTTCGACCGGGCCTCGTCCAGGGAGAAAGGGGGTAAGTCATGAGTCTGTACAACATGCTGTTTGGGTCAAACCCCGCATCGACGATCTTGCTTCATGTTCTCGGACTGTCTGCGGGACAGGTTCCAAGACTCAGGAACGTCTACCAGAGGGATGGCAAGATCATCATCTACACAAGGACGGGTGGGGGGAATAGAGACTTCTATGGTTCTGAGGCTATTTGCAGATCCAACTACCCCGACTACTTCGACGGGACCTCTGACCAGCCTTCGGGACCATGGAACGGCGATCTTCAGGCTAACCCCTACTATCTCGAAGATAGCGACGACGACTTCGATTCGACCTATGCCAGCTTCGTATTCCGGTATCCCGAGTCTTATCAGAAGGAGCTAGAAGCTCTAGAGAAGGAAGATCAGACTGTCGTTCCATCTGAGGCTTGGAAGCTGTTGATCGAGACTCTCACCAAGAAACCAACGGAGGCAAAATCATGAAGAATCCCAAGAAAGTCTGGGTTGAGGCCGACTGGCGCTACGTGGCCTCGACGGTGATCGCCGCGGCCTGCTGGATCGTGCCGCTGTGCCTCCTAGGAATTGTTTGTTTGGCGGCTATCTGGTTTGGTAGTCAGTGGGCGATCTCGCCGATGGAGGGTTACAGAAGGGTGGTTTTGGCCCTTTTGGTGGCTATTGCTGGGACCGTGTCCTTCTTGAGCTTCGCCTACGCCCTCTACCTCGCCAAACAGTATCTAGGTTGCTTCTACATGAACGAGGCCGACCGAGACCAGCTCTACGCCATCCACAAGGTGTGGGTAGCCGAATGCAAGGCCGCGCAGAAGGAAGGCAGACCTCAGCCGACCCGCCCATACTGATAGGGGGATTACGATGACCAACAAAGAGATAGTATTGGAGAATTTTCCAGATGCAGTGGTTTGCTGTGGAGATGATCCTGATAGTCGAATCATAATGAGGCCCGGTCAGGTTCTCAGCGATGAGCACCTCGGTACGGACGACTTTGATGAGGATAGCGCCGAAAAGAACGCATGGTTCGATGCTGCACAAAGAATACTTTCGACTTTAGACTGACCCCCAAGCTTTGATGTATCATCTCCTCGAAAGAGGAGATTTCTTATGCCCGAAGACGACCCTATGATCAAGGCTCCGAAACACTACCTGACCCCCTACGGATGGC
>Ga0265314_10003065_pt1 | contig 16471 bp, 8 predicted proteins | sample 4126metaG_FD_203106 | JGI IMG/M metagenome (GOLD analysis project Ga0265314, IMG submission 203106) | Rhizosphere microbial communities from Carex aquatilis grown in University of Washington, Seatle, WA, United States - 4-1-26 metaG | ecosystem: Host-associated > Plants > Roots > Rhizosphere >... | reverse complement strand
CCTCGTGGTCGTGATGCATGGCAGTGGTGAAAGCGGCGGGCATCAGGAAGACGTCGACCTGCTCGAAATACCGTTGCCACAGCGCCCGAGCGGCCAGTTGGGAAAAGCGCCGCTGTTGCCATTGCGCGTATGAGCTGAGCGCGCCCGCGCCGTACGGAGACGGATGCTGTTCGTCCTGCTTGCGCTCCGCCTCCTGCTGGTCTTTTCCTTCTTCGGCGAACGAGAACGCCCCCAGCAGGAACATGTAGTTCTCGAGGGCGGCGTTCAGGTCGTACCCGGCCGGCCACCCGGGCTGGGGATGCGCGCCCGCACGCTCCAGCGCGCTGATGACCCGCTCGAGAACCGGCCGCACCTCGGAAGTCGGCATCGCTAGCGGACTGTCGAGCATGTAGCCAATCCGGAATTCCTTAAGGACGCGGCGGCGCGGCGGCGGCAGGGTCCAGGACCAGGCCTTGCGGTCATATCCGTCGGGGCCGCCCAAGATGCCCAGGGCAGCCATCAGGTCTCGAGCGCTGCGCGCCATCGGGCCGCCGACGACGAGTCCGGTTGAGAAACCCGGCAATCCGGCGCCGCCGCCGGGGATGTGGCCCCGCATGCTGACGAGATCGAGGGTCGGCTTGTGGGAATAGACGCCGCAGAAATGAGCGGGCACGCGCAGCGAGCCCCCGATGTCGCTCCCAGCGCTCAGATACGCCAGCCCCGCAGACAGCGCCGCGGCGCTTCCGCCGGACGATCCCCCCGAGGTGCGCGTGAGATCCCAGGGATTGTTCGTGGTGCCGTAGATCTGGTTGTAGCTCTGCCAGTCCATCAGGTTGAACGGCACGTTGGTGCCTCCGAGCAGCACGGCGCCGGCGTCCAGCAGTCGCTCGACGACGGCCGAGTTCGCCGGCGCCCGGGACCCCTTCAGGGCGGGAATTCCCCATGTGTCGGGCTCTCCCTTCACGCCGAACGACTCCTTGATGCAGATCGGCACGCCGTGGAACGGACCGAGACCGCCGCCGCTAGAGAACGCCTGGTCCGCTTGGCGGGCCTGTGCCAGCGCTTGATCCCGCATCTGGTACGCAAAGGCGTTGAGCTTCGGGTTGTACTTGTCGATACGGTCGAACATGTGTCGCGTCAGTTCGACGGAAGAGACTTGTTTCGCCTTGATCGCGGCGGCGGCGGAAAGCGCCGAGGCGAAATCGAGGTCCTGCAAGCCTTGCCCGGCGCCGCGCGCAGCGAGTGCAGCAAGAGAGAGGGAGGCGGAGCCCAGCAGTTCGCGACGTGTCACGCCAGTCCCTTGACCACCGTGTGCGGGCTCATGGGAATGGGGTGCGCGGTGACGCCTCCGAAGCCCGCCTCGTGGTACATGCCGGTGAGCTCGCTCAGCGTATAGGCGTCCCCCGCCACGGTAGCCGTCAGCATGGTCATGCTGAAGGCCGCAGGCATGGGCGGCGAGACGCGGTCCTCGTTGGGCACGAACTCGAGCGTGGCGGCGCACCCGCCGGGCCGCAGCACCTCGCGAACTTTCTTCAACAGGCCCACGCAGGTCGCCCGATCGAAGTGGTGGAGGAAGTTGGTGAGGAGCACGGCGTCATACGGGCCGCCGAAATCGACTTCGAAGGCGCTGCCGGGCAGCATGTCGTAGCGGTCCTCGACGCCGGCTTTGCGGGCGTTGTCCAGGGCGACGCGCAGCACCGGCGCCCAGTCCAGACCGGTGACGCGCGCCTGCGGATTCTGTTTGGCGATTTCGATGCCGAACAGCCCGTGGCCCGCCGCGATATCCAGCACGCGCATCGGCCCGGAGCATCCCTCGAGCACCACCGCGCCCAGCGGGCCAACCATGGGGGCCATCATCGGCGCCATGGTCTCCGCAAACTGCACCCAAATCGGATTCTCGGGCTCCACGGTGCCCTCGCCCGGCAAATCGGTGCGTCCCGCGCGCACGATATTGGCCAGATTGTCGTATGGCTCTCGCATTGCCTGATTGCCCAGGAACTGAGCGACGGAGGCCAGCGAGAAAGGCGAGCGCGGGTCCAGGAAAGCGGCGCTCGTCGGGGAGTGCCGGTAATGCCCATCCTCTTTGCGCAGGACGCCGCAGACGGTAAGGAAATCGCACAGGATGCGGATGCCGCGTTCGGACGCCGAGCAGTGGCGGGCGATCGAGGCCACATCTCCCGGCCCTTCCCCCACGGCCCGAAAAACATCCAGATCGATCGCCGCCTTGAGCGCCGCCGTGCGCTGATGCGCCTGGAGCATTTCGAAAACCAGAAAGGGTGTCAACGGAGCTTCGGCAGCAGTGCCAGAGTGCATCACCAGCCTCCTCTTGAGTTAACCAGGATGCCCTCAGGATAACATCCAACCGCCTCTCGTTGTCTCCTACCGCTGGCTCTTCTCGCCCGACGTGACTTGCCGATTGAACTCCGCCGAGCGGTTCCGCGGCACGCTCAAGGATTGCCACCGCTTGTGCGCGAAATGCTTGGCCAGCAGTACGATCTGCCCCACGTGGTGAGCGTAGTGCGCCACCTGGCGGTTGACCGCCTGCATCACCGAATGCGCTTCGCCGCGGATCGTCACCGTGCGCCCCAGGTCCACATCCGAAAGCGGCTCCAGCGCCCGGAACACGCGGTTCCAACCGTCCTCCCAGGCCGCCAGCAGCGCCTCGCGCGTGGCTGGCGGATCGACGAATTCGGTGTCGCGATCGCGGTTCGGCTTCTCCCCATCCGTGGTCAGGAAATCGATCCAGCGGGACCGCATGTTGCCCGCCATATGCTTCGCCACGATCGCGATCGAATTCGCCTCTTCATCCAGCGTGGCGAACAGTTGTTCGTCCGTGACCTGCTCCATCGCCCGTTCGGCGAGCTTCTTGTAATACCGGAGCAGCGCCACTGAATCTTCGAGGTAAGACGTGGTGAACTTCAGGGCCATGCTTTCACCTCACCAGATCCGCACTCGCTCCCCGGGCGCCAGGTACAGCTTCTCTCCGCTCTGCACCTGGAATACCGAGTACCACGCGTCGATGTTCCTGACCGTAAATGCCCGGAACTGCCCGGGTGCGTGCGGGTCGGTCATCACCTGCTGGCGGAGCGCCGCTTCACGCGCCTTGGATCCCCAATTCTGACCGAAGGCGATGAAGAACTGCTGGTCACCCGAGAAGCCATCCTGCACCGGCGCGGTCCGGCCGGCCAGCGAAGCATGGTAGCCGTCGAGGGCGGCGGCGATGCCCGCGACGTCGGCGATGTTCTCGGCCAGCGTCTGCCGGCCGTTCACGGACACGTCGGGGAAGGGCTTGTAGGTGTCGTACTGCGCCGCGAGCCTGGCGGTGGCGGCGTTAAAATGCTCCAGGTCCGCGGCCGTCCACCAATTGCGCACGCGCCCCTGGGAGTCGAACGCCGCGCCTTCGCTGTCAAACGTGTGGCTGATCTCATGGCCGATGACGGTGCCGATCGCTCCGTAGTTAGCCGCGGCCGGCGCGTCCGGATCGAAGAACGGCGGCTGCAGGATCGCCGCCGGGAAGTTGAGCGCATTCTGCAGCGGGAGGTTGACCGCGTTCACCGTCTGCGGCGTCATGGACCATTCCTTGCGATCCACCGCACTGCCGAGCCGCGCCACCTCGCGATGGTAGTCGAACAGGCTGCCGCGCCAGACGTTGCCGAAAATATCGTCCGCCTTGACTTCGTATGCGGAGGTGTCGTGCCAGGTCTCCGGGTAGCCGACACCCACATAAAGGGTGTTGAGCTTGGCCAGGGCCTCGGCCTTGGTGGCGGGATCCATCCAGGCGAGCGCCTCGATACGTTTCCGGAAAGCGGCGATAATGTTTGCCACCATCGCCTGCGCCTCCGCCTTGGCCGCCGGCGGGAAGTAGCGTTGCACGTAGATCTGGCCTACGGCATCGCCGAGCAGGGCGTTGACCAGCGCCACGCCGCGCTGCCATCGCGGACGCTGCTCCGGCGTGCCCTGGAGTATCTTGCCGAAGAAGGCGAAGCGTCCGTCGTTGAGCGCCTTCGGCAGCACTCCGGCGTAGGCATCGATCAGGTGGAACGCCAGCCAGTCCTTCCACGTGTCGAGTGGTGTCGAGGCGACCAGCGCCGACTCCCCGGCGAACGCGCCTGGCTGCCACACGATGAAGCTCGCCTGCTTGCCCAGGCCGGCGCCGCGGAAATACTCCGCCCAGTCGAGGCCGGGCGCTTTCGCGGCGAAATCGGCCTGTTTCCAGGTGTTGTTTGCCTTATGGATGTCCTCGCTATCGGCCAGGCTGAGGTGCTTCTCCGCGATGGCGCGCTCCAGCTCGACGATGCGGGCGGCGCGGGCGTCGGTGTCCGTGAACCCCGCCAGTTTGAGCATGGCTGCGACATGAGCCCGGTACTTGGAGCGGATGTCGCGCATGCCGCCGCTGTCTTCCAGGTAGTATTCGCGGTCGGGCATCTGCAGGCCGCCCTGCAACAGATAGGCGGCGTAATGTTCGGAGTCGCTAAAGCCGGGTGCGACCCACAACCCGAAAAGGTTGGCGGTGTGATAGTTGGTGTTGTTCAGCGCGTCGACGTCGGCGCGAAGGCTCTCGCCCAGGGCCCGGGCCAGCTCGCGCTTGTCGTGTATGGCGGTGATGGCCTCCAGGGGCGGCCGAAGCGGTGCCAGGCCCTTCGCCTCAATGGCGGCCTCGTCCATGTACGAGTTGTAGAGTGCCGCAATCTTGCCGACCTCGGAACCGGCAGGCGCGCTAGCCTTCGCGGCTTCCTCAATCAGGCCGACCGTGCGCTTGTTGCTCAAGTCGTCGAGGGCGCTGAAGACGCCGATCCGGCCGCGGTCCGGCGGAATCACGGTGCGCTCGATCCATCGGCCGTTGGCGTACCGGTAAAAGTCGTCGCCCGGGGCGACCGAGGGGTCCATGTTGGCCACGGCGATGCCGTGGGTCTGGGCGCCGCAAATCGCGGCGAGCGCGACGAAGATTCCCGAAAGTCTGGCTTTGTCTGTCATCCTGCCCAAGAGCGTAGCACGCTGTGGTGCCGCGCCTCACCTGCGCGCGAGTTGAGCCCCCAAAAGTTGAGCCCTGAGGCCCTCCACCGACTCACTCTGCGCGGGCGTCAGATCGGCCGCTTCCGTGGATGCGACGTAGTCAGCCTCTTCGATGCCGCGCTCGCCGGCGAGCCGCAGCCAGGCGATGGCTTGCTCCTTCTGGCCCGGCGCGTCCAGCAACAGGCAACCCAGCTTGAACTCACACAGGGCGGCTCCCTGCGCGGCGCATAGCCGGTAATATCGACGCGCGTTATTGAGATCGCGCGGCTCTCCATCGCCTCTCTCGTACCGATCGGCGAGCATCAACTGCGCATCCCGAATGCCCAGGAGCGCGGCCTGGGCCAATTCGTCGAGACCCCTCCCGATGTCGCGCGGGAGATCCCGCCCCTCGATACGGCGGGCGGCCACCTCGTAAAGAGCGGGCCCGAAGTTCAAGGCTGCCGCTTTCTGGATCAGCGCGAGGCCATCCCGCGAGTCCTGCTTGACGTGCTCGCCCTTGGTCTCCCACATGCCAAGCACATACATCGCGGGCGGGAATTTCTTCTCGGAAAGACCCTGCACCGTCTGGACCGAACTGGCGCCGCCTCGATCCTGGGTCTGGAGCGCGGCATCGAGCTGTGCCTGCCTGCGTTCGGCTTCGTCCGGTGGATGACTCCGGATCCTGAAGTTGACCGCGACCGTCGCCAGCATGTTCACCGGTTCGCCACCCTTCGTGCCGGGCGCGAACTTCCACCACTCGACGGCCGTTCGCGCCATCTCGTCCAGCCCGAACCCCAGGGGGCTTACGACTGTGATGTGGGTCGGGCGGCCTTTCCGATCGATAACCAGATCGAGAACGACGATCCCCTGCACGCGGTTGGCGCGCGCATCGGGAGTATACTCCGGTTCCCTTGTGCTCAAGATGCGCGGCGGCGTGTCCCCGGCGGGTTCCTGCGCGCCCAGGAACGGCGCCAGCAGGCAGACCAAAGCGCAAAAGCGCGGCATGGTGCCATTCTATCGCCCCACCACACCCGCGCCTTCGCGAATCGTCACGAACTGGTTCGCCGCTAGCCGGGAGACCCGATCCTTCGCCCCGCTCGGCCAGGCAATCTCGATCGCCGTCGCCGCCGGGTCCTGTCCCAACCCGAACGTCAACGCCAGGTCGCTCTGGGAGCAGTAGCTCGATCCGCTGTGGACGGTCTGCATCTGCCGCCCCGAAGCGCTCTCGAGGCGCACCACCGCCCCGATCGCGTCGCGATTCGAGCGCGTCCCCACCAGCCGCAGCGTCAGCCAGTGGTTCCGGTTCCCGCCATCGTTACGCAGCAGGCAGGCCGGCCCGCCGTTGGTGCCCATGAGGATGTCCAGGTCGCCGTCGCGATCGAAATCCGCGTACGCCGCGCCGCGCGCCACCACCGGCCGCGCGAAATCCGGCCCGACCGCCGACGAGACGTTTTCGAACCGGCCGCCGCCCGTGTTGCGGAAGAGCAGCGGCGCCTCCCGAAACGCGATGCGCGGCTGCACGCGCCCGATCTCCTCGTCGATGTGCCCGTTGGCCGCGAAGATGTCGGGCCATCCGTCCAGGTCGTAATCGAAGAAGAAGCAGCCGAAGGTGAGCGACAGCAGGCTCGCCCGCCCCACCGCCGAGCGCGGCGCCTCGTCCACGAACAGTCCGTTGCCCTCGTTGTGGTACAGCCCCAGCATCTGGTTCGAGAAGTTGCCCACCAGCAGGTGCATGCGTCCGCTGCGGTCGTAGTCGGCCGCATCCACACCCATCGCGCCGCGCGCCACTCCGTCCTCGCTGAACGCCACGCCGGCCCGCAGCCCCTCCTCGGTGAACGTGCCGTTGCGGTTGTTGCGGTAGAGCTTGTTCGGCTGCGTGTCGTTGGCCACGAAGAGGTCAGGCCATCCGTCGTTGTCGTAGTCGATCACCGCCGCGCCCAGCGACTTACTCGACGCGTCGGCCAGCCCGGCCTTCGCGGTCACGTCTTCGAACTTGCCGTTTCCGAGGTTGTGATACAGCTTCGAGGACACGCCCTTGTACGATTCCGGCGTGCAGTACGACTTAGTCGCGCCGTCGAGCGAGCACCATAGGTCGTCCTTCGCGTTCCACTGGACGTAGTTCGCAACGAACAGGTCCAACTTGCCGTCGCGGTCGTAATCGAACCACGTCGCGCTGGCGCCGAACGCCGCGTTGTGGATGCCGCTCTCGCGCGTCACGTCGCGGAACTTGCCGCCGCCTTCGTTGTGGAACAGGTGATCGCCGTCCAGCGCCGTGATATAGACATCCTCGCGCCCGTCGTTGTCGTAATCCGCCACCGCCACGCCCAGGCCGTAGATCTCGATGTCGAGCCCGCTCCCGCGCGTGATGTCGGTGAACGTGCCGTCGTGATTGTTGCGATAGAGCGCCGCGGTGGTCCGCCGGCCGTGCGGGACCCAGTCCTTGCCGTTGATCAGCAGGATGTCCGGCCACCCGTCGCCATCGGCGTCGAAGAACGCGCACCCCGCCCCCATCGTCTCCGGCAGGAACTTCTTCCCCGTCTTGCCAGCGTTGTGGACGAACCGGATGCCCGCCTTCGCCGTCACGTCCGTGAAGCGCACAACCGGCATCTGCGGAGCCGACGCCAGCAGAATCGTGGCTAGCAGCGCCAGAACCGTGACCGCCACCGCATGAAGCCTGCGCCACATCGCCCTCATTGTGGCCTCCTGCTAGCAGTCTCCTGCCTTCTGACTCCTGCCTCCTGACTTCTGCCCCCCAGCGCCACGCTGTCATGCTCGTGGATCGGCTCCCGCTCGTTGTTGTCCTCCGGGCTCAACAGGCGCGGCCTGGCGGTCAGAGCCTGCGCCGACTCGTCGGCCTTGAAGCGCTTGAACAGCGTCTCTTCGCGGGCGGCGCCCGCCAGGTCGCCCAGACCGCGCCGCGCCAGCATCAGGTTGTAGTGCGCCTGCAAGTCCTCCGGGTCCACCGCCAGCGCGCCTTCGAGCGCACGCACCGCTCCGGAGTAGTCGCGCTTCAAAAACAGAATGCGGCCGATCTGATCGAGCATCACGCGGTCGCGCGGATACTGCGCCGCCGCCGTCCGCAGCGACGCGAGCGCGCCGTCGTAGTCGCCGTCCGCCTTCTGAGCCAGCGCCTTGAAGTAGTAACTGCGGCCAAGGTGCGGATTGATCGCGAGAGCCCGCTCGATGTACGGCTTCGCCGCGTCCGTCTCCCCTTCCTGGACCAGCGCGCGCGCTACGTTCAGCCACCCATCGGCGTATCCCGGCTCCGCCTCGGCCACCTTCTGGAAGGCATACTCCGCGCCTTTCAAGTCGCCCTGGAGCAGCAGGCCGATGCCCCAATCGTTCCAGCGCTCCCGGTCTTCCCGCCGCACCACAGGCTGCCACGCCTCAGCCGTCTTCGCATCGCCCAACTCCAGCCGCGCCTCGGCGTGCGCCAGCACCGTAATCGGGAGGTCGGGAATCTCGCCCTTGATCTTGCCCGAAACATTGGCTGGCACGTTTGTTTTCTCGAACGTCCACTCGCGATCGTCGAACCCGGGGCCCACGGGACCGGGCCGCGGCACTCCGGCATAGGCGAACTCGGTGTAGTAGCGCGTGAACTTCCGATGGTTCAGCCGGGCCGTAAGCGTAATGGGGCCCTTCGCGTCCGGCGGAATCCGCACCCGGAAGTGCGCCACGTCCGCCGCCCCGGGCGGAATCAACCGCACGTAGAGCGTGCTGCGCGCCTGCCAGGCGTTGCGCTTGTTGATGGGGTTCCCTTCGCCGTCGATCTGAAAGCTCTTGTAGAAATGCGCGCCGCGTTCCACCGCCCCGCGCCCACCGTCCTCCACCATGCCGCTCCAATAGATGACTCTGCCCGTGGCGTCCTTGGCCTGCAGCTCCAGCCACACGTCGAACGCATCGACCGTGCCGGCCGGGAAGAAATGACCGATCGCCCGCGTGCGCACCACCACGTCCACGCGCGCCGTCGTCCCCGACTGGAATCGAGTGCCTGCCTTGTCCAAGGGCGCGGCGATGCGGCCCACATCGCGTAGGAAACCCTGCCCGGTCTGCTCAGCCTCCTCGCCCACCGCAAACGTCGAGCTGAGTTGCGGACCCTCGCCCGTGCGCCTCACCATGGGCGCCGCCGTCTTCTGCTCCGGCGCCGCGGCGAAGATGTCCACCGTGATGAAGCCGGAGGTGAGGAACGCCTCCTCGGCCTTCAACTGCGCCTCGTCGTGGTTGGCATACGCCACCGCCGTATTGGCCGCCGGAAAGCGGTGCAAGTGAACCTTGCCGTCGACGTTGCCGGGGTCCTGTGACGCCACCAGCGGCATGTGGCAGTTCACGCAGGTCATCGACTGCGGCGGATAGTAGAACGAGCGCGCGCCCTGCCCCGAAACGCCGCTGGCCTGCCAGTTGTCGTAGTCGTTGAACCCGCGCACCCAGCGGTAGCCGTTCACCGGCACGTCCAGGTGCACCTTGTGGCACGCCGAGCAGAACTCGGCCGGCTGATCCTTCATGAACGGCTTCAGGAACGTCCGGCGGTGCGGCTCCGGATCGAGATACGTGAGGAAGTGGTCGAGGGCCTGGACGACCGGGTTCCGGCTGCTGGCCAGCTTGTGCAGGGGCGGATACTCGATGGTAAAGTCGCCGTTTCCCATCGAGCCGCCGACGTGCACGATCGAGTGGCAAGACGTGCACGCCAGGCCGGCCTGCGCCTCCGGATCGTCGATCTGCGGCTCGATCGGTTTCTCGAACCGACCGTTGAAGAACACGGCGTGATCGTGGCATCCGGCGCACCACTTGCTCGGCTTGGTGCCCACCACGCTCTGCATGTATTCGATTGATTTCCGGTAGAACTGGTTGTTGAAGCTCGCGAAGTGGTGCATCGAGCTCTTCCACTGCGCGTAGATGTCCTTGTGGCACTCGCCGCACTTCTCGGAATCCATGAAGAAGTTCGAAGGGATGATGCCGCCCACGTTGGTCTTGGCCGAAGACGGAAAGAACGGCGAGTTCGGGCCGCCGCCTTCTCCGGCCATCGAAAGAGGGGCGCTGGCCGGGTTGACGATGCGGTCGTTCGGATCGGGGGAGATGCGCTGCCAGGTGCGCGTGGCGAACGGCAGCAGCACCAGTAGCGCCAGCGCCGCATAGAAAGGCCTCGCGAGCTTCGGCGCACGCCGCCGCACGAAGGGCCCGAGCAATGCCAGTCCCGCCAGCGCCGCCGCCACGTGCCCCCACAGCGCCCAGTTGTGATCGCGCGTCGCGCCGGCGAAAGTCAGGAACAATCCCAGCGCCGCCGCGAGGCCCAGCGCGCCAGTCGCCTCGACCGGGGCCTCCCGCCATCGACCTCGCAGCAAGAGCAGCGCGCCCGCCGCAACCGCCACGCCCAGCAACACGTGCAGCAGCACGTTGGCCATGTAGAAGACCGTGGGCGACGCGAATGCCCAGATGTAGGCGCTGTTCAGGATGAGAAGCAGGAAGCCGGCGGCGACCCACCTGCCCAGCCCGCGAAACCGCATAGACCCCTCCGGCCAGACCCCGGGGCAGACCCATTGCCCCTAACCGCTTTCAAGGATAAACCCCGCCCGCGCTTTCGCCAATACTCGAAACCAATTAGCGTCCCGCCGCTCAGCCCATCTCCACCGAAACCTGGTTCTCCGCCGCCAGTTTCTCCTCGGGGATGAAGTTGCCGGCCAGCAGCTCTCCGTTGAGCACCAGCTTCTTCACACCCTTTTGAACTCCGGACGGGTTGGTCACTTCGACGTTCACCCGCTTCCCCCGGAAAGTCCGGGTGGCCTTGAATCCTTTCCAGGCGGCGGGAATGCAGGGGTCGATCGTAAGGCCGCCATACTCCGGCCGCAGTCCGAGGATGTATTGCGCCGCGGCGAAGAAGGACCAGGTGGCGGACCCGCTCAGCCACGGAATCCGCGAAGCCCCGGCGCGAGGGCTGTACTTACTATGCGTGAACTGGCAGTAGACATAGGGCTCGATCTCGCGGACCTCGGCCCTGGTGTTATAGGCGCCCGGTAAGTAGGCCCTGAAGTACCGGTAGGCCAGGTCGCCATGCCCCAGCATCGTTTCGGCGATGACTGCCCAGCCCTGGGTGTGGCTGAAGATACTCCCGTTCTCTTTCATGCCGGGGTTAAACAGCGCGGCGAGCATGATATGAAAGTCGGTGTTCACGAAGGGCGGGTCGCAGATGGCGAGCCCCCATTCCGTCGCCAGATAGTCCTGGGCGGACTGCATCGCCTGAACGGCCTTTTCGCCGCCGGCGTGCCCGCTGAGCACGGACCACGACTGGGGGTTCAGGAAGATCCTGCCCTCGGCGCTCTCGCCAGTGCCGAACTTGGAGCCGTCGGCCCCGTACGCGCGTAAGTACCACCGTCCATCCCAGGCATGTTTTTCGAGGTTGGCGTCCAAAAGGGCCAGTTGCGCCCGCGCCCACTTCTCCTCACCGGCCTTCTTGAGTAACTGGCTGACCTCGACATACACCGCCAGTGCATAGCGTAGCTGGAAGGCTACAAAGACCGACTCGCCCTGGTGGCCCAGTCTTATGCAATCGTTCCAGTCAGCGTGCAGACCGCACGGAAGGCCGTGCGCCCCGGACCGTTCCAGGCTGAACTCGATGGCCCGCCGCATGTGGCCGAGGACGGTCGCTTCGCCCTTGTCTCCGTATGGCAGCACCTTATCGTAGAAAGTAAGATCGCCGGCCTCTTTGACATACGCCGGGATGGTGTTAAAGAGCCACATGCAGTCGTCGGAGCGGTACTCCGTCTCGAGGGGCAGCGCTTCGGACCCCGGTCTATGCGTGAACGCCTTGACTACCGGGATCGCGCCGCCAGTCGAGACCTGCCCGGTGATCATCAACTCCAGCCGCTCCACGGCCTCCCCAGAGATCGCGTGCAACACCCCGAGTATGTCCTGGACGGTGTCGCGATATCCCAGACCGTCCCGCTCGCCGGCGTAGATCAGGCTGGCGGCCCGCGACCACGCGTAAGTCATGAGGCAGTTGAACGCGCTCCACATGTTCAACATGCTGTTCAGCTCGGCGTCGGGCGTTTCAACCGTCAGCCCCCGGATGCGGCCGTGCCAGTGGCACTTCAGCTTGGCCAACTCCTCGGCGGCCTTCGCGACGGTGCCGAACTCGGCCACCACCCGCTTGCCCACGTCGTGCGCCGCCCCGACCCCCAGCAGCACCAGGAACTCCTTGGTCTCGCCGGGCGCGAGCGCGATATCGATCTGGAAGGTGCCGCATCCGTTGTCGCCAGCGGCCAGAGAGTTCGTGCACTGCCCCTGCTCGACCACCACGGGATTGGCGTAGCCACGATAGGTGCCGATGAAGGCAGTGCGATCCGTGTCGTAGCCGGAGACATCCGCGCCGACGACGGCCAGGAAGGTATGCCGTCCCTGATCCTTCTCCCCGGGATTGTCCGGCATGTAGGGAAGGTTTACGTTGGTGCCGTGGTCGATGATGTTCCCGAGGACATTCATTTTCAGGATGTGCTGGGTGTACTGTAGGTTGACCTGGTCGTCGAACGCGCTCCAGTTACCCACATACTCGACATATGTGAATGCCCGCAGGCGGCGCGGCGTATCGCCCAGGTTGGTCAGCTTGACGTGCCAGCACTCGAAGGTCTTTCCCAGGGGGACAAAGTAAGTCGTCTCCGACCCGATGCCGCTGTACTCCGAGGAAATAACCGTGTAGGCCGTCCCGTGGCGGCACTCCGACTTATACCGATCGAGCGGCTTGCCTACGGGCTGCCACGAGGCCGACCAATAGTCCTTGCTGTCGCGGTCGTGCAGGTAGATGTAGCGCCCCGGCTGATCCATGGGGACCGAGTTGAACCGCATGCGCAGGAAGCGGCCCTGGGCGGCTGACTGATAGAAGCTGTAACCCCCGGCATTATTCGTAATGATGGCGCCGTATTCGGTGGTACCCAGGTAGTTACTCCACGACTTAGGGGTATCGGGGCGATTGAGTACGTATTCTTTGTTGTTATCGTCGAAGGTGCCGTATTGCATGATGAGTCCTTTTAGCGAGCGGTGGCCGCGAGCATGAACACTAAGACCGCGTTCCAGTTGATTGCAACCTCGTTGGACGCATAAGATGCCTGCTCGTCTACATAAATCCTGGCGGGGGCCAGCCCGGCGGGCAGAGCTTTCAAGACGGCGTCCTGCCGGTCCGCGTTGGGCCCTCCGGACAGGAAACCCGGCCACGGCTCCGGCTTTCCGGTGCCTCCGCTCAGGCGATGGTGCGGATGCCGGTAGGCATTCTCGCCGACCTGCGTCACCCATGACAGCGAGAACGTGTTTCGGCCCAGCAGGTAGTGCAGTGTGTCGAGCGCGGTCTCGACATAGCGGGGGTTCGGGTGCAGTGCGTTCGTAACCAGCAGCTGGAGCGCGTAGTTCCCGGCGATGGCGTTCGAACCCCACACATAGTCTCCCGTCATTAGGCTGACGCGGTATCCGTTGCGGTTCGCGCGGGCGGTTATGTCGTCGGCTGCGGCCACCGAGCGGCTGCGGATCGTCTCGACAGCCGCGGCATCCTTACCGCCGCCGAGGACGTAGGTCCACAGACCGAAGGGCGCCACGCCGCTCCATTCCGGCGGCCTCACGGCGGGCGCGAGCGTCTTGGCGTACTCGGCATAGTGGGCCAGGAAGTAGCGCTGGTAGACGTCCACGCGGGTGGTCCGCCACAACTCGGCCGCCGCCCAGAGCCGCTCGTCGCCGCAGTCCTTGTCGCTGTAGGTTCCGGTGCGGATTCCGGGCGGGTCGTGCAGGTAGAGCACGTCGGGATACTGGCCCAGCCAGTCCCACGCCTTGCGGGCTGCGGCAAGGTTCTTGGCAGCGTACGCCGCGTCGAACGGGCGGTAGACGCGGGCTGCGATCGCCGCCACCGCAGCCAGGTCGGCTGTGGCGCAGGAACTCTTGTAGGGCGCCGTGCCGGTCCCGACAACGTAGCTCGGCCCGTCTTCTTTCTCCGGCAGGATGAAACCTCCGAAGTTCGCCGTGGTCTGTTTCTGCCAGGCGCCCCCGTCGTCATCCTGCATCGAGAGCATCCAGTCCAGATTCCACCGGACTTCGTTCAGGATGTCGGGCGTGCCGTTGCCCGATTCCGGGAGGTTGAGCTTCACGTCCTTGATGCGCGCGCCGAACATCTCCCAGGTCCACAGCAGCGTTCCGGTGGTGATTCCGGAGTTCACCGTGTAGCGGCCATAGTCGCCGGCATCGTGCCAACCGTGGGAAGGCGCGCGCGGACCGGTCTTTCCGGAAGAGGGATGGTAGGCGTTGTCCAGGTGACAGGCAGCGTGAGTGTAGCCCGGGAACTCCGGCCCCAGGTCCACGGCGGTGCCGCAGCGCTGGGCGTAGAAAGCCCGCATGGCGAGATAGTAGGCGCGCGCATACACGTCCGGTCCGATGGCGAAACTCCAGCCTCGGCCCACTCCGGGGACGTCGAGGTAGTATCTGCCGTCCACAACGAGCTTGGAGAAATCGGCGGTTTGGATGCGATCGCCGCTATCGGCGTCGGTGACCGGAGCGGCGAGTCTACCCTGGAAGGCCACCGAGCCATCGGTCGCGCGGCGAACCGTGAAATCGCCGGCCTGAGTCTTGGAAACGACCATGGCCACCTTGAGCGCGCTGGACAGGTAGCCGGCCTGATCCACTTTGATCTCGGCCGTCGGGGTGGCCGCGACCGCACAACAGCACATCACAAATGGCAGAACCGCCTTCATTGCTCAGACCCCCAACCTAGTGATTGTAGGACAGGCTCCGCGCCGCCGCACGACTGGCGGGCGAGATGGGTTCGTTTTGCTCTTTTGGCTGCAATCGATTGATGCTGTGGAGGTTATCCTTGCCCACGAGTGATTGTCACCGGGGCGGAGCCGGCTACTTCATCTCCACCACGCGGACGAGGCCGATCGTGCCGGCCTCTTCGTCCACCTGAGGCTCATACTCGATCCGCACTCTGCGGCGCGGCTGCTGCGGCCCGCACATCACGGTGAAGGCGCCGGAGGGGCCGCCTCGAACCTCGACCGACTCCGGCTTGTCGATGAGGAAGCGCACGACGCGGCCGTCCGCGATCATCCGCAGGCGTGCCGTCGTCCCCTGGCAGTCGATCCGATCGAAGGTGCCCTCGATGGTGGCGCGGCCGCGGCGCTGTGACGGCTCCGGGGCGCCTGGGGCTCGGCGCACGGTGGGCCGCTGCACGGTGTCCAGATCCGGCAGCGCGGTGTCAGGCGAGTGCCCCTCGATCAACGCCATGAGTTGCTCCGCCGATGCTTTCTGTTCCTGGCCCTGAGCGGCGGCGAGGGCGCGCTTCGCGTTTGCGCGGGCGCCTTCCTTGTCGCCGGTACGGTAACACGCGTACGCGACCTCGTGAAAGAACTGGAAGGGCTTCTCGGGGTCGCCCTCCTTCACACGCTCGAACTGGGCCAACGCTCCGGCGAAGTCCGTTGCCGACACGAGGAGGTATGCGAGGCGCAGACGCGCGTCCTGAAAGTCCGGATCGAGGTCCACCGCTTTGCGCAGCAGCTCGATTTGCCTCTCGCGTGGTTGGCCGGCCTGGGACTCCAGGGCGCTGTATCCGAAATACACGCGGGCACTCTTGCTGCCCAGCTCGATCGCTCTGGCGAACTGCTTCCGGGCTTCGTCCTCGTCCCGATGGCGCCAAGCCGCGAATCCGAGGCCCTCGGGAATCTTGGGGCTGGCGGGGTTTTGCTCCGCGAGTTTCTTGAAGGCCTGTCTCGCCTCGTCCGTCTTGCCGATCTCAGACAGGAGGTTGGCCAGCATCAAGTCCGATTCGAAGGGCGGCACCGGCTTGACGTCGGGTTTTTCGACCAGCTGGTCGATCGGAACGTCGAAGATGTGCCCGCGATACTCTCCGTCCTCGGCGTACCGGCGAAGGTCGGAGTACACATGCCACATCGTCTCGCCGAAGGCGCTCTGGAACGCTTCCTCGGCCGGCGTGCCCGCCAGGATCTGCCGCTTGAGCTCGCTAAAGCCGGCTCCGTACTTTCTTCCGGCGAACAGCATGTGCGTCAGAAGCCAGCTATCGGTATAGAAGATGCCCACGTGGGAGTTGTCTCCGGTGTAGTAAGGCGAGTTGTGATCGACGGCACAGAGGGTCTCCAGGTCGAGCCACTTGGCTTGTGCGAGGAAATCGAGGGCTCCGGGGAGTAGGTCGCCCACGATGATCTTTCCGCCGGCGGGGCGGAGGGTCTGATAGACCTGCGCCAGTCCTTCGTCGAACCAGAGAGGCGTGTTCCTGAACGGCCTGAGCAGGGCGTGGACGTATTCGTGGACGGCGATAAAATACTGATCAGGCGAGATGCCTGGCATCACAATCTGGTCGGTGTCGGGGCTGCCGCCGGCGTAGGCCAGTCTTCCTTCGCCCGACTGGTACGGCTTGTACTCCCGAGCGGACTGGAAGATGATCACGCGGACGCGGCCCTTCCCGGCCCGGGTGGTGCCGAGGGCCTTCACCAGGAAGCTGTTGACGTGTTCGAAATAGAGGGCG
>Ga0265314_10003063_pt1 | contig 16482 bp, 12 predicted proteins | sample 4126metaG_FD_203106 | JGI IMG/M metagenome (GOLD analysis project Ga0265314, IMG submission 203106) | Rhizosphere microbial communities from Carex aquatilis grown in University of Washington, Seatle, WA, United States - 4-1-26 metaG | ecosystem: Host-associated > Plants > Roots > Rhizosphere >... | reverse complement strand
CGCCGGCTTCGAGCTTCGCCAGCCAATCGTCCGCTCCCTCGGCCGTCAGGTGCAAACCGGCCTTCTGATAATGATCCCACGCCGCGAGCGTGTCTCGCCGAAGCTGTTCGCGCTGGTCTTTGTCTGGCATGGTTACTTGTCCCCCAGCGCCTTGGCAAACACGTAAAAAAAGTCGAGCGACTTCCAGAACGAGTCTTCCGGCAGCCGCTCATCTTTGCCGTGGGCGCGCACGTCGTCCACCTCGAGCGCGATGGCCGAGTAACCGTAGCTCGGAATCCCGGCCTGGGCAAAGTAAATTGAGTCGCTGGCCCCGTTTTCCATCACCGGCGTCACCGGAACTCCCGGCCAAATCTCATCGGTGATCCTGGTAAGCGGCTCAAAGACCTCGGCGATCGGCGGCGGCGGCGCGATCGCCTTGCGCTCGGGGGCCACCTCAGAAACCACGCCTCCGTCGGAAACATATTTCACACTCAACTTGGGATCGTTGAAGAGACCGATGAGCTGTTGGCGAATCTCCTCGGGCGAGTGGCCGGGAAAAATGCGACAATTCACGATGGCCTGTGCCGACTGCGGCAGTGCGTTGTTGGCGTGGCCGGCAATGAGCCGCGTGGCCACGCAGGTGGTGCGGAAGTTCGAGTTGTAGCTCGGAGACTCGCTCAATCGAGTCGCGGCCTCCTTGTCAGGCGGATCGGCAAGGATCGCGCGCATATCGTCCGCAGTCTGGCCGGTTTCGCGCTTGGCCAGGTTAGCAAAGTAAGTGCGCGTAACTTCGTTGAGTTCGAAAGGAAAGGTGTAAGTCGAAAGTTTGTCAAGCGCGGCCATCAGCTCGTAAATCGCGTTGTCAGGCCGTGGCAGCGAGCTGTGGCCCCCACGATTGGTGGCCGCGATTTGAAAGTCGGAGTACACCTTCTCAGTGGCTTCGACCGCGGCCACCGTCGCCCTGCCATTTTCCAGGTCCACGCCGCCGGAATCGGGATTGATCACGTAAGCCGCATCCACCAGCTCGCGATGCGAATTTACCAGCCACGATGCGCCATTGAATTTACCGCCCTCTTCATCGGCAGTGAGCGCCAGAATCAAATCACGTTTCGGCTTGTAACCCTCGCGATGCAGGCGCAGAAATGTCTCAACCAACGCGGCGTCGGAGTCCTTCATGTCCTGCGTGCCACGACCGTACCAGTAGCCATCCTTCTCAATAAACTTGAATGGGTCGGTCGACCAGTCCGACCGCAGCGCCTCCACTACATCCATGTGACAGAGAAACAGCACCGGCTTTTCCGCGGGCGTGCCTTCCGCGCGATAGCGGACAACCAGGTTAAGCTTTTTGGCGTTGGGTCCAATGAGCTGAACGTCGCTTTCCTTGAATCCTGCGTCGAGAAAACGCAGCTTCATCTGCTCGGTTGCGGCAGTAACGCTGCCCTGCGGCGTGTCCGTTGTATTCGTCTCGATCAGTTGCTTAAAGATCGCGAGCGCCTCAGCTCGATCTGACGACGAGGCATGTGGCAGCGCATCCTGTGCGGCTAACGTGGCTGCGAAAACGCAGACGGCGATAAAGGGAAACGCGCAACAACCGGCGATAGATTTATGCATGAAGGGATTCTACGACCACGTCCCCGCGTTTCAAGCCAGAATTTGCACTACGATTTTTCCAGCATGGTAGAAATGGCCGTCGAGCACACCCTCATTCAGCTCCGACAAAGCTAGGAGCTAGAAGCTAAAAGCTGCTTTCTCAATGCGGCCGTCCGGGCAGCACAAAGTGTTCCGCGCAGCGCGGCTCATAAGCATCGCCCGGCACTTTGATGGGGCTGTCGTAAGGCGCCGGTTTACCATCAATGAGCCGCTGCGAATAGAGCGCACGCTGGCCGCGCAATAGGCTATGCACTCTGTAATGTTGCCGCCGTAAGCATTCACCAGCCAGTTCAAATTGAGCATTTCGCCAAAAGGCATCGCTCGAAAGTCTAAATCGAGTCCCCCCACCAGCACGTCGTGATTGCCGTCGAGCAAGTACTTGGTGAACAGGAAAAGATCGGTAACGAACTGGCCCTCGTCGATTGCAATGCACTCCACCCGCTTGCCGATCTCCTGCTCTTTATCGGCGATGGCGTCAAGCACTTCCCACGGATTCGAGGATTGGAACTCGAGTGCCTTGCATTTGCCGTATCCGTTGGGATTGCGGCTTTCAACCACTCCGGGACCGCCCTTGGTATCATCGCTCGGCTTCAGCACCATCACATACTGCTTGGCGTACTGGCGCCGCATTTCAGCGCGGCGCAACAGCTCCGCGGTCTTGTTGCTTCTCATCGGTCCCAATAGCAGTTCAAGCTTACCCGCCAACGCGTCATCTCCCTGAATACGATTCTTGCTTCCGGAGTTTCATCATAACGCGAGAGGCACCCTTGACATTCGGTTGGAAGCATGGAAATTGTCGCCGCCCGTAGACGCCTATTGCGCAGCCTTCATCACCGCGTCAACCTCAGCTTTCATCACGCCGCAGTCACCAAAAAAGCGCACCAGATCGCCAGACAACGGTTGCAAACCCCGCTGCGCCATGCGCGAATCCACCCGAGTCCCCCGCGCCCCCGGCAGCCCCGCCATCCGCATCTCGCCGCCTCCCTGCGCGTCGAGAACAAGCGTAGTCAAGTTGCGCGCCACATCCAGCGGAAAGCTCTCCGCCACAAATACCATCTTGCCCCGAATCGTGATCAGCACTGGTCCTTCACTGGTTGAAAAGACCTGTTCTTCGGTTCCATCGGTTGAAGAAGCGGTAACTCGCGCAGAAGTATCCATGTGAACGTTGGAGTATTTGCGGCCCAGGTTGCCAACATACATCTTGGTAAAGTCATGGGCTGAAGCCGCGCTCTTCCACATCGAGAGGTAGAACAGGCTGAGAGACTTGGTGCTGTTCATCTCGGCGGGAGTGGTGGCGCTGCGCAGTTGTCCCGCCCAGTAAAGCCCGCCGTTCCAGGCAGGCGTCAAATCAACGGCTGCCGCTTCTCCCCCAAACAGTTCGGCCAATATGTGCAGGTCGAGCTGTCCCACCTGCCCAATATCGTAAGGCTTGTAAAGTTTGTCGGTAATCGGATGGAAGTTGGGCAGCAATGGCACCGCCGGCATCCGCTTCTGCTCGTAGACGCGCGGATTGATGATTTCCCATGACGACGTTGGCGGACGGTCCAGAGCCCCGGCAAACGCCGCAGTCTGTCCCTGGTCCATCCATATGTCCTGCTCAAAACTCAGCCCCTCGCGATAAGGAAAGAGCATCGACTCCGAGAGCAGCAATGGCGCCCGCGCCATCACCGGAGAGTTATCTGAGGCAGTCATCTGGTCCTTGAGCCGGTCCATGATTTCGGGGTCTTTCACCAGGCTCTTGCCCATCGGCTTCAAAACGTAGTCCATCATCACGGCGGTCGCCTGGCCCTCGGCTACGGCATCGCGCGCAGTGTCCATCTCGTCCCGGGCCAGGTGATCCTGGTCTCCGGCCGCATCGGTTGAAACATCATCGGGAGTCTGGTCGTCCCATTTTTCAAGGTCGCTGTGCTGGTCTTGCAGCGCATGGGTTAGTTCATGGGCCAGCACCGGCTTTTGGTCATCCACGCTTACCCAGTCCAACATATTCACGGTCTTGGTCTTGGAGTCATAATAGGCCTCGATTTGCTCCTTCATCAGAATCAGCAGAAATGGCTTCAACTCAAAATCACGGTCGAGCAGGCCGAATTTTTTCAATACAATCTCATCGCGCTCGAGTCGCTTCGCGCTTTCATCTTCGTCGAACTTTTCTTCCAGATATGCCTCAACCGCCGCCCGAGTAGTAATTGTGCGTTTTACGGTGCTCTTGATCGGCAGCCCGCTTTCGTCTGAGGAGAATTTCAGCAGTTCATCCACCAGTGCGAAGAGTTGCTTGGCTTGTTCGGGAGTAATGTGGGTAACGCCTTTGTTGTCAGCAGCCTGGCCAGCACCCTTATCTGCCCCGGGGCTCTTATCTTGCCCCGCAGCCGGAGCCGACCCACTGGAACCCTCTTGCGCCAACGCACCCGCAGGCACGCCCAATTCCGCAAGACCCACCGCCACCCACAGCACCAGCGCACCCGCCAGACCGCGGCGGGTCCAGCGTCTTGCATTTCGTTCCATTTGGATCATTCACTCTCCTGTGAGCGACTGTGTACCCTTGGGCCAGGGCCACTCAGCCCGCTGTGTCCAAGGCTATAACTGCAAGGCTATAATCAGGATGCGGTACCGCGCCAAGCCGATGCCCAAATAGGCTGGCAAATTTGCTTGCGGACTGCGGAAACGATCCCCTATGGCTGACACCGGCCTTACCGTTAACATACAGGCCACAGCGCTTTCTGCAATGCTTGAGTCGGCCGGCACGCCCCGAACTCTCGCCGCTTATCGCGGGGCCCTCACACCACAACAGTTTGACGCTCCCGCTGCCGAAATAGCTGCGCTCGCCCACGGAACCGCCATTCACGACCTTGGCTGGCTGCGCCGTGTAGACGTGCGCGGCGCTGACCGTTTCCGGTGGCTAAGCGGAATGGTCACCAACACCGTTAACGACTTATTTCCAAACTCCGGCGCATGGAACCTGGTCTTGAACGCCCAGGGCCGCATCCAGGGCGACCTAACGGTGTGGCGCGACGACGAGGAGCAATCGCCCCAGCGGCGAACGCCGAATCCCGAGGCCGCTAAAAAGAGCGATCCCATGCTCGGAACGCCCTTTGCCGGCGAGTCGGGCCTGGAATTGGTAATTGAAGCAGGGCAGCTCGAGAAGTTGTTGGCGCACCTCAATCAGTTCATCATCATGGACGATGTGGAACTGGTGCCGCTCGGCGAAGAGTCGGCCTGCGGCGCAGGCGCTGAGACGGCCATCGGAGTCACCGGCCCGCAGACCGCTGAGGTTCTCGAGCGGCTGGGCCTGCCCTTTTTCGCGAATACCATGAAGAGCGCCCGGGTTGAGTGGAATGGACTTGATCTGACCGTCGAGCGCGTCTACGGCGTGCTTGCTCCGCATTTCATCTTTTGGGTGCCCTGCGCCGGCCTGGCCAAGTTCTGGTCCTGCATCCGCACCGCCGGTGCCATGCCGGTCGGTTGCGCCTCGCTTGAATTATTCCGCATCGCTGAGGGCATTCCCACCTACGGCATCGACATTGTGGAGCGAGACCTGCCCCAGGAAACCGCGCAGTTGCGGGCGCTCAACTTCAACAAGGGCTGCTACCTTGGCCAGGAGATTGTGGAGCGCATTCGCTCGCGCGGCAGCGTGCACCGCCACCTCCGCCACCTTGAGCTTGAAGGGCCTGTGCCCGAGCCTCTTTCCGGATTCGGGACCGAGTTGAAGCTTGCCGATGGATCGAAGGCCGGCCACATAACCAGCGCCGCCGAACTGCCGCTCGAAAAGGGGCGCCGCGCCTTTGCACTGGCTGTAGTTGGTGCTGAAGCCGAAGCCAAAGAAGAGATTCTGCATTACTCCTCCGCCACGGGCGAAGGAACCGCGCGCATTCACGCGTCGCCTCCAGCGCTGTAGAAAAATTGGGTGCCCGTCCTAACGGCGTTTTTTGCCGTTAGGGTGGGATACCACGAAGGCCAGGTTGGTTGCAATTGGTTTGTTTTGAACGAGTCCACCACCGGGGTTTCCGAACCGTGATGGACGAAAAATTGGGTGCCTCATCCTCCGGGGTCCCCACGAACAGGTCTTCGTTCGCGGGGTGGATCTGCGCGACGTCTTTGTTTTTGTCGCTTGGGTGGGATCACGAAATTCTCACGATGGACCGAGTTTTGTATCAGGGCGCGAGTTTACTCGCGCCGCAGTCAGCACAGGACGATTCTGGGGCTTTAGCCCCTGAGGGAGCTCAACCCTGTACGACATTGGGTGCCCCATCCTAACGGCGCTTTTTGCCGCTAGAGTGGGATACGCGGATGCCCCTGTTGGACGCAATGGCTTTGTTTCTTTCTAGGGCACGAGTTTACTCGTGCCAAACGCGCCGTAGGCGCAACGGATGTTAGCCCCGCGCTTCAGCGTGGGGTAAAGGGCGAAAAAGAACGTTAAGCCCCGTAGGGGCGATGCATTGGCGAAAGATCTTAGAAGTGTCAGGGCACGACTTCAGTCGTGCCGATACGAGCTTTAAAGCGGAGGGGTTTTAACCCCTGCGGGTTGTTTTTCCGAAATCACGCGGGTTTGATCAAGGGATCCCAGGCGTGCCGACTTCAAAAGATGGGAAGATTGAATCATGACCGATAAGCCAAAGTTTGAAGTGATTGACCGGCGCAAGCTCAAGGCCGAAGAAGAAGAGCAGCAGAGCCAACGCGCGCCCGAACCGCCTGAGCCCAATTCCGGTCCCCGGCTGGTTGTGAACGAGAACCGCGCCGAGGCAACTCCTGAGCCGTCGGCCGAAACCGCGCCCGAACCAACGTCTGAGCAGGAGTTTGATGGCGCGTTGCCGCCTGCGCCCACGCCACAAGAGAGCAGGGAGCAGAAAGCCGCGTACCAGGCCTCGGCCGAGCGCGTTGAAGACCTCTTGCGCGCGCAGAATCCCGGCATGGGCAAGCAGCCTGCGGTGGGCTTCGAGCATCTGGTTCAGCAGTTCTATCTCTCCGGCATGATCCAGATGGGCGCCGGCACGCAAGAGGGGCAGCGGCCGCGCGTCGACATAGTGGGCGCACGCACCACCATCGACTTGCTGGGTGTCCTGCTTGAAAAGACCAAAGGCAACCTGACCGATCAGGAAGAGCGCATGCTGCAGTCGGTGCTGTTTGAGCTGCGTATGGCGTTTCTTGAGCTCACCAGCATGATCAACGTGCAGAGCATGCCGCCCACGCCGCCGCCGGCAAAGCCGTAAAGGCAGCTACCAGCCACTAGCTAATAGCTATTAGCTATTAGCTATTAGCTAGAAGCTGGAGGCTAGAAGCTAGAAGCTGAAATGCAAGCCACCCTCACAGTCCTCGGCACCGGAACATCCATGGGAGTTCCAACGCTGGGGTGTGCCTGCGCGGTCTGCACGTCGTCCGATCCGCATGACGTCCGGTTGCGGCCTTCGGTCATGGTCTCCTGGGCCGATCCTGAAACCAATTCCCCGCGCATCGTGGTCATCGATACGGGACCCGACTTTCGCGAACAGGCCCTGCGCGCCGGCATCGCCCACGTTGACGCCGTCTTCTACACGCACGCGCACGCCGACCACATCCTGGGCATGGACGACTTGCGTCCGCTGAGTTTTATCGCCGCCAAGAAGACCGGGCCAATCCCGCTCTACGCCATGCCCGACGCCATCGCGATTCTTGAGCGCATCTTCGACTACACCTTTTCGCCCGACGCAACTTATCCCAACCGCGCCCGCGTTGAGCTCAAGCCCGTGGCCTCGCACAACAGACTGTTCTACGCCGACTTTATTCGCATTCCGGTGATGCACGGCGCTATGGAGATCAGCGGCTACCGCTTCGGCAACGCCGCCTACCTCACCGATGTCAGCGCGATTCCTGAAGCCAGCCTCGAGCTGTTCGAGGGAGTTGATGTCCTCGTGCTCTCCGCTCTGCGTCACATGCCGCACCCCAGCCACGCCACCGTTTCGCAGGCAGTCGAATGGTCACGCCTTATTGGCGCGCGGCAAACATGGTTCACGCACATTGCGCACGACCTGGGCCACGAAGAAACCAATCGCACTCTGCCTGATAATGTGCGACTGGCCTATGACGGGTTGAGCGTGCCCATAACTCTATGAGCGCGCAACCAGGCCCGACCCGCATCTTCCGTTCCGTCTCCGAATTGCCAAGCGGTTTCGGTCCGTCGGTGGTGGCCATCGGCAACTTTGACGGTGTGCACCTGGGCCATCGCCAGATTCTCTCCTCAGTTGTGGCCGACGCGAAAGCGCGCAATGCGCTCGCCGTTGCCGTAACCTTCGAGCCTCACCCCGAGCAGTTCCTGCGGCCCAACCGCGCGCCTCAGCTCATTACGCCTCTCGACGAGCGCCTGCGGCTGTTGTCTGAAACCGGCGTCGACGCAGTCGTTGTGCTACGCTTCGACGCCGCACTGGCAGGCCTCGCGCCGCGCGAATTCGTTGAAAATATCCTGGTTGCCGCGCTCAACACAAAAAGTATTTCAGAAGGCGAAAACTTCCGCTTCGGCCGCGGCGCGGCTGCCGGCATTCATGAGCTTGCCGCCTTCGGCCGCGAGTTCGGCTTTGAAGTAAACGCGCACCAGGCAGTGCATGTTCGCGGTCTCGAAGTTTCAAGCTCGGCCATTCGCGCCCTCGTTGCCGCAGGCGACCTGCGCCGCGCGCGCTGGATGCTGGGCCGCCCCTTTACCGTCCTCTCAACCCAGGCGCGTGGCCGCGGCGTAGGCTCAAAGCTGCTGGTGCCCACCGTCAATCTGGCGGAGTACAACGGCCTTTTGCCGGCAATAGGCGTCTACATCACTCGCTTGAAAATATCCGGTCGCACATTCAATGCAGTAACAAATGTAGGCAACCGCCCAACATTTGAAGGCGCAGGCTTCAGCATAGAAACCCACATCCTGAATTTCGAGCCAGTAGAGCTAGGCGAAGACACTCCGCTGGAACTCGAATTCCTGCTGCATCTGCGCAGCGAAAGAAAATTCCCCTCACCCGAAGAACTGAAGACCCAAATCTTCAAAGATGTTGCCCGAGCGAAGAGATACTTCCAACTGTGCCAGCTTCTATTAAGGACTGCGTGAATAACGCCAAGTACGCGCCGTAGGCGCAACGTATGTTAGCCCAGCGTTTCAACGCTGGGGAAACCTCGAAAATGCCTTGTGTCAGGGCACGACTTCAGTCGTGCCGATAAGGCCCAATAATGAGTTCGGGCTTTAGCCCCTGCGGGATGCTTTCCTACCGTTGAATCGCTCCTTTGCGCAGTGCTCGCTTACCTCGCGAGGAAATCTTCGCGAAGGCAAATTGTCTTGCTCGCGAAAAGGCGGGAGGCTCGAATCCTTCAAGCACTCGCGAAGATACTTCCTCTTAGTAACTCGCACGTTCCTTACCCAATATCTGGGAAATCCGCGCCGCAAGCGCCCTTCGCTGTTCCAGCTTCGCTGTATTCCGTGTTGTAAATTCTCCCAGAAGTGGTGCTCACCGTGAACGCTCTTCTGATCTTCGTTCAACCACCATTCGAAACCGTGCCACTTCCCCTCTTTGATGTAGCGGGCCTCTGAAAGATATACACGCCCGTGGCCCCAATGGTCCTTGGCGCGGAACAGATCAAGCCCCGTTCCACGTCGCATCGTGTAAGTGCCGATAAGTTCCCCGTCGGGAGACCATTGCCGTGCAGTTCCGTGAGCGAGCCCGTTGGAGTAATGTTCCGCGAAGGTAACAACGCCGTCCCAAAAATCATAGAGAGTTCCGTGCATGACTCCATTTCTCAGCGGGCACTCAAACTCAAGAAGGCCATTCTCATCGAACTGCCTTATTCCAACAACCTTCCGATTCAGAATGTACTCGGCCTTGAACTTCATTCGCCCAGCGATGCGGTCCGCAACGACGCGCTCCCTGGCTTCTTTCGGAATTGACGAACGATAATGCCTCATCGCTTTGAATTGTAGCTTCCAGCACTCGACACGAGCGCTTGTAGGCCGTAAAACAAGCAACCCGGACTGCCCATTTTTCAGGCCGCCCGGGTTGTCGTTTTTTCTAGATATTTATATCGACTACCGCTGGTCGACGATTTACGCCAACGCGCTCATCATTTCGGAGGTTCTGGCTTGAACACAATTCTCGCGAAGGTCCCTGCCAATTCGTTGGCCGGGGCCACGGCGACGAAGAGAGCATTTGTTGCCCCATTGGTTGTGTTTCCTCCGCCAAAAGCGATTCCCCACACGCTGGGCACAATCAGCGCCTTTCCGTTCTGGTCCCTTATCGTGCCCACAAATTTACCGGTCATTGGGTCAAAGCCGTTGATGGTGCCGTTGACCACGTTGTTTGAAATCAGCAGAGTATTGCTCAGAGGGCCAAAATTTGGCGGAGCCGCGGCGATGCCCCACGGTTGGTTGAGTTTCGCTCCCTCAATCAAGGTCTTCACAAAGTCGCCGTTCTCCGTGAACAGGTCGACTGCACCGCCGGGACCGCCCGTCGGATCGGCATACGTCACATAGATCAGGCCATTGATGTCCTGGATTCCAAATACTGCCAGGTTCGATGGCATCGACGGATCGCCAAACGACTTCACCAGGCTGAAAGTGCCGTCAAGCATGTCTATATGATTGTTGGTGACATCCGCAGCGTAGAGAAAATTTCCAGAAGGCTTGCTGGTGACCGCCAGCCCGGTGTATGACGCGTTGTTGGCTGGCAGGTCTGTGCTGGGATTGGGATACACGATCGCCGCCTGGTTGGCGTTGTTTCCCGGTGACCATGCACTGATAGTGCCATCCAGCGTCGCGAAAATGAATGGCGATGACTTGCCGTCAACCTTGAAATCCGTCGAACCGTTAAAGACGATGCCTGTCGGCGCACCCGGGCCGTTGAGACCTGCCGGATTGGTGGGCCCGTTGCCGGCGGTTGGAATCAATACCTTGAGTGAGGATTGTTTCCCGGTTTCATCGTAGAGTGTCGACCATCCGGTGATGTTATCGCTAACCCACCAGGGACTTGTTGCGCCCCGGGCTAAACCCCAGGGGTTGCCTAGCAGTGGATCGATGTGCCGCGTTTCACCGGCCTGATTCGAAATCAAATTGGTGATGACATATTGTGCTTTGGCCTGGGCTGAAACCATGGTAAGAACCAGGCCGAGGCACGAGGCTACCGCGGTGCTGCAAATGCGCATGTGGATTTCTCCTTGGCAATGTCAGAACAGGGGGGCAAGCCATTTGAGGGGATTAGAGGAATCGGGGGGACCTTCCCTGAACTGCATTCAAAAGGTAGGCCGGTTGCAACGCACAGTTGTCAGGCGTTTGTCACCAACTTGCAAATATTTCTCGCGCAGCGGGCATCGGCACAGATATTCATGCAGCTTTCGCATGAAGCGCAGCCCTCTAAAACCGAATTCTGAGTTGATGTATTAATTCAACGCCGGCTTAACTGCGCCATTGGGTCGCGCAGCCGACGCACCAGGCGGCATAGCCGGCTTCACCAGCGCGCCCTGCGAACTAGCCGGCGCCGCCGTCTTCGCCTTCGGCCGCGCAGCCACCTGAGTCCGCGAAGAAGTCTTCGGCGGATGCGGAATTACAACCTGAGTCTTTGGCCCACGCCCTGCCGGCAGGTAATGAAACACTTGTGCTTGAGGCGACGCCTTTGGCGGTGCAGCATAATGCTGCGCCCCATACTGCATTGCGCGCGGCGCAGTATAAGGCCGCCGTACAAACTGCGGTGAACGGGGATCAGCATAAGCCGGAGTTACATACTGCGGCGCGCGCGGCATAGCAGAAGGCCGTGATGCGTATTGCGGCGCACGCTGCGCAGCATAGGGTTGCGCTGCGCGTTGTGAAGCAAACGTCTGAGCTGAAGGCTGTGGCGCGTGCACCGCAGCCAAAGGCTGAGTTGTGCGCGCAGGTGCAACCGCAGGAGCGCGGCCCGGAACACGATCAGCAGCAGGAATACGAACAACAGCCGGCGCGCGAACACTACCCGCCGTCGGACCAGCAGGCGCCGTAACCGGAGCTTTAACAGGCGTAGTTATCGAACTCTTCACAACAGGCCCCGCCCCCGCAACAGCATGCGGCGCAATCGCAGCCACCGCAGTATGCGGCGCGACAGTCTGGGGCGATGTTTTCGGCCCTACTGAAGCCTCGTCGAGTTTGCTGGCAGCGTTGCGTTCGGGGCCGTTCCCCGGAGTCGAGCCATCGTCGCCGGTAAACCTCTCATCGTCCTTGCCCACGATCGCCTGCTTCATAAAAGTGATCCAAATGGGCAAAGCCGCCTGCGCGCCAGTCTCTTTCTTGCCCAGCGATTCGCGGCTGTCGTAGCCCACCCAAACTCCGCATGTAACCGAAGGCGAAAAGCCCATGAACCAAGCATCGGTAAAGTCGCTTGTAGTTCCAGTCTTGCCGCCGAATGGATGATTCAGTTTCTTCACCGCCGCGCCGGTTCCATGCTGAGTCACGCCCTCCAGCAGCCCCATCATGGTCCGCGCCGTTTGCTGGTCAATCACCTGCGTCACCGCCGGAGTGTCGCTCCACAGCACAATTCCATCGGCGTTTGACACCTTGCGAATCAGCCGCGGCGCAATCCTCAACCCGTCGTTGGGAAACACCGAATACGACGCCACCTGCTCCTGCAGCGTAATTTCAACCGCGCCCAGCGCCACCGGCAGATATGGCGGAATATTCGATGTGACCCCAAACCTGTGCGCCATATCGATTACCTTATGAATGCCCACGCGCGAAGCCAGTCGCAGCGCCGGAATGTTGCGCGATTCGGCAAACGCATTGGCTACCGTCATCGCCCCTTTGAAGTCGTTCTCGTAATTGTGCGGCACGTAGCTGCCAAAGCTCACCGGCGTATCCATCACAATATCGGTGGGCTCTACGCCGTCCTCTATCGCCGCGGTATAGACATACGGCTTAAAGCTCGACCCCACCTGCCGCTCAGCCTGCGTGGCGCGATTGAATACCGACATCTCGTAATCACGCCCGCCCACCATAGCCAGCACGTCGCCGGTGGTGTTGTCCATGGCCATCAACGAGCCCTCCGCGCCCGAGTCCTGTTCAAGTGTGGCGCGGCGTTCCGTGCCTTCCTTCGTCCCGGTCAAATCGATATAAATCACGTCGCCGGGTTTCACAAGGTTGTCGCCGTCTCGCTGGCCGGTCCATTTCCAGTCTTCCGGCAGCAGCACAACCTCGTCGCCCTCTTTGCCGGGCGGCCCAATTCGCGCATGAATTTCAAGCGGCAACACGCGCGTCACCAGCGCATGCACGTAGTCCCCCGCGCCATACTCAATCGCCCAATCGGCATGGCGATAGGCTTCAATCGTCTGCCCCTCCGCGATCACATTTTCAAGGTGTCCCTTCCATCCATGCCTGCGCTCGTAGATTGCAACGCCATCGTCAATTGCGCGGTTGGCCGTCTGCTGCAAATTCAGGTCCAGCGTCGTATCTACGCGCAAACCGGCTTCGTGCACCTGGTCCGCGCCGAAACGCTTTTCAAGCTCGCGCCGCACCTCTTCCTGGAACCACGGCGCAACCGAACCTTCAGCCTGTGCCAGGTGCAACCCAAGCGGAGCGCTGCGTGCCTCCTCCGCCTGCGCATGCGTAATCATGCCGTCTGATTCCATCTCGCTTAACACAAGGTTGCGGCGTTTCATCGCGCGATCGGGATTCAGTATCGGAGAAAATCCCGACGGCCCTTTGGGCAGCCCCGCCAGCAGCGCCGCCTCCGTCAGGTTCAGGTCTTTGGCATGTTTTGAAAAGAAATACTCTGACGCCGCTTCAAAACCGTAATTCCCGCTGCCCAGGTAAATCTGGTTCCCATAGAGCGTAAAAATCTGTTGCTTGGTAAACGAGCGCTCAATCTGGATTGCGAGATACGCCTCCTGAATTTTGCGGTTGGCTGTACGCTCGTCACTCAGGAAAAGGTTCTTCGCCAACTGCATCGTCAGCGTCGAAGCGCCCTGTGCGCGGCCGTGGCTGCGGATATCGTGCCAGGCCGCGCCGGCCACGCGAAACACATTAATGCCCCAATGTGACTCAAAATTCTTGTCTTCAATGCTGATCACCGCCTCGCGCAATATGGGCGCAAAGCCGTCATAATCCACCACCACGCGGCGCTCCAGCGCAAATTCCCCAATCAGTTTTCCATTGCGGTCGTAAAGGTCGGTCGTGGTTGAAGGCCGGTAGCGCTCAAGGTCGTTTATCTGGGGCAAATTGACTGAATAAACCAGCGTCAGCCCGGCAAGCGATCCGGTAATGGCCGCCAATCCCAGCAGAACCACCAGTGCGGACCGGCCTGCCAGCTTGCGGCGTCGGCGCGCGGGCACCGGCAGCGGCGCGAAGGGGCGCTGAGGTCGGTCAAAATCCAGCCGCTTCTGTGCCGACTGTTGATCGGGTGCATTTTCGGCCGCAGCACGTCGCGCTCGATCCGGTTCGAGCGACCTCGGGCCGCGCAAAATGGGGTCGCGGGGCTCGATAGGCCGATTGGGGGTGGCAGCCACCGGTTACACGCTCGTTTCTTTACACCTGTGAACCCGGATTCAGGCGCCGATGTTGCGCACAAATTTCCCGCGCCTCGCGGTCCGGGTGGAGGCAGGTTCGTTAACTAAAGGCTAGCACTTTCAAAGATTGTCCGCATTGCCCGTTTGACCTCCCGGAACCTTCCCGGGCAAGAGTAGAACTGAAGGGCAGATTCGGGAGAGTTCGAGCCGAGATTCCTCTCGGCTCTTTCCCAGCGGGGGGGGAGAGGTTTGGAGCGGATTTTGTGGTGGGACGGTTGGAGGTGTTGCCTTGCAGGTTTTAGGAAGAGCTGGATTTAGGACAACCCTACGCTTTGCGAAAAGCTAATGATGCTCAATTTTGACCGCTTCGGTTACTCTTGCTATGTTCGATACACGACATATCCAGCCGGAGGAGCATATGAAAGAACGATGCTTCAGGAAACAGGGCTCAAACCCGCCCGTCTGCGCCGTGCACAACGTGACCTTGGTAGAGAAGCGCCTTCCCGAGGATTTGATTGCGACGGGGTATAAGGCCTTCACATTTCTTGTCTGTCCCGTCAGCGGCGAAGTCCTTAACGAACAGTAAAATGCAGGCTCTCGAATGCTCTTTGACAGCTACCGCTCGGCCTGGGCTGAAAGCGCGCTGCGCAGCGCGCGTCGCGCCTTGAATACCTGGGATTTCGAATTGCCCTGACTGCAACCTTCAATTGAGGCAATTTCGCGATGCCCAAGACCGTGGACATAATGAAGAAGGAAAAACTTTCGATATCCGGGCGATAGTGTCTCGATCGCGCGTTCAATGGCTACGCGGTCAACAACCCCGGTTTGCGCCCGATCGTAAGCGCCAAAACTGTGCTTGGCTTGTGTCTCCGGCACGTCCGTCAACATTTGATCGAGTGAAACCACCGGCAGAACGCCCTTGCGCAGAACCATCAACACAATATTGACCGTCATCCGGTGCAGCCAGGTGGTGAAAAGTGATTCACCGCGAAACGAGGCGAGCTTGCGATGCAACTGAAGGAATGTTTCCTGCGTCAGGTCTTCTGCCTGTGAGAAATCGCGCACCATCCGCAGGCAAATTGCGAAAACGCGCTTCCTGTGCAGCATGTACAGTTCTGAGAACGCCTCAGCAGATCCTGCCTGGGCTCGCGCCAAAACTTCGTCCATATGGGACTTGGTCGGCGATGCGAAGCTTTGACGAGGCAATCCTGCAATCGGCGTTGAGTCGAATAACGAAACCGGGAAAGTCGAGGTAACCATTAATCCTCCAAAGCTGCTCTTGAAGTTACTCTTCGTAACGGTTCTCGAATTCTCCCATCCGGAGAGCGAGACATCTGTGCCGCATTGCTCAATTCCCGCGAATTCATTTGGGCAATTCGTAAAGTCGAAATTTCTGAAATCCAGAGAGGGGTCAAGTTCTCTTGTCGCGAATCCATCTGGGGCCAGTTCCGGCGCGGCGGATTCAGAAGATTCTGGCTGGACCGTTGCGGCCCTCTTCAGTGCGGGCTCGTGATCTCAATGATTCTTCGTTCTGGGCGCGTCCCGAATGGGGTGTGCCGGGACGCGCGCTCGGGAAGAGCGGGAAGTGACGATGTACTATTGCCCTCTTCCATGAGCTGATTGACTCGAAAGGCCTTGGCTTAGCTCGCGAAGTTCCGTGAATCTGGACCGCGCGCTTCTCTCTTGTCATATAGCGTCGGTTCGGTTTCGTTCCGCTCTGTTGCGGCTCTTGCAAAGCAAGCGATGCAGATTGAGTCGACAGGTTCCTCCGCATTGATTCCGCAAGGGAAACGACAGGCCAATTGAGACGCCATAATTTGTCTCGTTGAGGGCATGAGTCTGTTGACGAAACGATATTAACCAAGACCTTCAGGACTTTCTGTTCAGTTTTGATCAGGTTGCAGAGTTTTTTCGAGTCACATCAATCGCGCCCCAGCAGCCCGAAAAACTCGTTTGTGCAATATCCGGTAAGCGCGCCGTAGGCGCATTGGATGTTAGCCCCGCGCTTCAGCGTGGGGATAAGGATTGCACCAAATCGATTTCGGAGTCCCGTAGGGACGGCGCACGGATATTTCATATGCACGAATCTAAAGCCCCTGCGAAGCCTCACTCTGGCGCAACGGCCGCAAGTAACTCGGAGGGAGCAAAAGCCTTCAGGCTGCTGAATACAACCCAAAATATTGGAGCGGCTTCAGCCGCGGGCCTTCCAGACGGACCGCTTTCTCACTGACACTACCCGTCCAGACTGTCAAAAACGCCCAGGTTTTGCGCGGACCTCAGGCGAACGGATTTTCATTGCGTGCAATTACACCCCTTCGGCGCACAATCTTTATATGAGCGATCCTCAAACCACTCCGGCACGCCCCCATGGCACGTTCCAATGCCCGCAAAGGGGGGGAC
>Ga0265314_10003062_pt1 | contig 16483 bp, 16 predicted proteins | sample 4126metaG_FD_203106 | JGI IMG/M metagenome (GOLD analysis project Ga0265314, IMG submission 203106) | Rhizosphere microbial communities from Carex aquatilis grown in University of Washington, Seatle, WA, United States - 4-1-26 metaG | ecosystem: Host-associated > Plants > Roots > Rhizosphere >... | reverse complement strand
CTTCCCCCGGGAACATGCGGCGTGCGAGAGCTTCATTCAGGATGACGCCGTTTTGATCCGCGCCGCGATCTTCGTCGCGAAAGCCCCGCCCCCGCAGAACCGGTATTCCGAGGACCGCGAAGTAGTCCGGCGTGACGGCGCGCCACGCCACCGATCCGCCGGTGCCATTGTTGTTCTGCGGCCGGCCCGCAACGGCGATCACGTTGTAGAGCATTGACAAGTACACATCGGTGACCGGTGGGAGAGCATTCACCAGGGCTGCTCCGCTGACTCCCGGCGTCTGCCGCAGACGAGCTTCCCACGCCTCGAAGAACGCGGTGCGGCGCACCGGGTCGTATTGCCGGCCGAGTGCGACGGTCGCGGTCATCACGCCGTCCGTGCGCATGCCGAGTGGCTGGTTTTCGAGATTCCACAAACTACGGAGAAGCAGACCCGCGCCTGCCAGCAGAACCACCGAGATGGCGATCTGCGCGGCTACCAGAGCCTGACGGAAGAAGTGGCTGCGTGCACCGACAGTGCGCCACCCCGCCAGGTTCTCGGCTCGTGGACTCTCGAGCGCCGGCGCCAGTCCGAACACCAGACCTGCAACCAGCGATATCGCCAGAGTGAACAGCAGCACCCGTATGTCAACGGCCGCCTGATGAAGGCGTGGAATGCCATCGGGGGCGATTGCCACGAAAGCTCGCAGAAGCAGCATTGCCAGCGCGCATCCAGCGATACCACCAACCATGGCCAACAGCAGGCTCTCAGTGAGCGCCTGCCGGACGAGTCGCACGCGCGGAGCACCCAACGCTGCGCGCACGGCCAGTTCCCGGCGCCGCCCGGTCGCGCGAGCCAGCAGCAGGTTGGCCACGTTGGCGCAAGCGATCAGCAGCACCGCCAACACCGCGGCGAGCAGAATCCACGAGGCGGTCCGCGAGTCTTGTATCTGGAGGTCCCGTAGCGGCCGAAGCCGCAGGCGGACATCCTTGCGGAAGCCGGCCGGCACGTCCTTCATGGAATTGGTGAACAGCGGACCGAGTGCTGCCCGAGCCTGATCCAGCGTCGCGCCCGATTTCAGCCGCCCCACCACTGCGAGGATTGTGGCACTTCTCCGCGACATGGTTTCCGGTACATCGAGCGCCTGCGGTACCAATAAATCCAAGGGCGCCAGCGAGGGCAGTTCGAATTGCGGTGGCAAGACACCAACAATCGCGGCCGGTTTGCCGTCGAGAGAAATTGATTTGCCCACAACGCCCGGGTCCCCGGCGAAGCGGCTGCGCCACAGTCCGTAAGAGATCAGCGCAACCTTCGGAACCCGCGGCTGATCTTCTTCAGGAGTGAAGTTGCGCCCGAGGATCGGCTGAATTCGAAGTGTAGGCAACAAGTGCGAATCGACGAAGCCGCATTGGAGGCGGACCGGGTTGGCGTCGCTCAGATCGCAATCGCTCACGCCCGACCAGGCGCCCATGGACTCGAATGGCGTGGACGCGGCTCGCCAATCCAGGTAGTCGTAGCCGAGAAGAAATTCCTGCGGCGCGATGGGTGCCACCATGCCGAGCGAGACCAGATGGCCGTCATCGGGGTAAGGCAGGGCGCGGAATAGAATGCGGTCGACGACGCTGAAGACGGCGGTTCCCGCACCGATGCCCAGCGCCATCGCCCATACCGCGGCTAACGTGAACGTCGGCGTACGCAACAGGGTGCGCACGGCATAGCGCGCGTCTTGGGCGAGAATTTCCAAATGCGTCCGGATCCACATGCTGATTTAGAATCCGGACGCGGAGAGGAAGTTCCCTGTCTACTTGGCCACCAGCGCCTTGATCTCGTCCGGCACAGCGAACTTGTCGGCGGGGATTTCGGCGTTAAACGTGACGCTGTCGATGGTGATGACGATCTCCTGCCCGCCCAGAACCTGCTTGATCTTGTGCGGCATCAGGATATCGCCTTCCTTACGGTAGTCGGTGGGGAAGGAATCGACAGTCTGCTCACCCATGGGAGATTGGGAGGTCATAGTCATCTTCACCAACAGGCTCGACGCCTTGTCATAGCACTGCGTAATGGGGGAACCGTCGGCAGGCGTCAGTTCCACCTTGTAACAGTCCTTGCCATCCACCGTGTCGGTGCCGGTGGTCTTGGCTCCCTTGAAAACGTCACGCCAGTTCAGTTCCGCGTTGAATCGCGCCGAGAGCGCGGCCTGTGACTTCTCCGCGCCGTCCTTGAGGTGCGGGCCCATCATGGGGTTCAAAGACCAGAAAACCTTGCCGTCGGAACCCTCGCGCACTTTGCCCATGCCGGCCAGATCGACCTCGGTGAGGCTCTTGTCGGGCTCCGCCCGGTAAGAAGTGACATCTCCCTTGAGGCTCATGGCCGCCAGGGTAAGAGATCCCTTGGAAATCTCGGTGTGATGCTTTTGGTAATTGGCCTTCCCACCGGTAACCTCGACGTATTTGTCGAGAATGGTGTCGGCCTTGGGCAGGTCGTCGGCTGCCCGGGCCACGGTCATCGATAGCACAACGGCAGCGCCGATGGCGATGTTTCTTCCGATATTAAAGCGGTTCATTTCGAGTACCTCACTCTGTTATTGCCCGTGAATCCAGCTTACCGCAGCGTCGAGCACCGGGTCCTGGCCTTCGAGCAGTTGATGGCGCGTAAGTTTCACTTCCTGGTCAGGTGTCACGCCGACGCCTTCCAGCGGCTTGCCACCTTCGGAGACATAGTTCGCGATGGCATATTGGAATCCGTCGCCGTTGGGAAGCTTGGTGAACACGGAAGGCAGCGCCGCTCCGGCGGTATGGGTGCCGAAAACACGCGCCCGTTTCAGATCTTGCATGCCACCCGCGAAAATCTCGGAGGTGGATGCGGAACAACCGTCCACCAGAATGGCGAGCGGACCCTTAAAGGGCTGGGGGCGAGGGAAGACCGCGAACTTGATACTGGTGCTGCGCATATACATGGTGCCCAGGCGCAGACCGTTTTGGCTGGTGAACCACCCGGCCATCCCCATCGCCATGGCGCCGATGCCGCCGGGGTTTCCCCGCAGGTCGATGACGAAGCCCTTGCAGTCCTTGCACTCCAACATCATTTTTTGAAATGTTGAGGCCACTGCCTCGGGCTCGAAGAACATGTTGAAATGCACATATCCGACGTCGCCGACTTTTTGGGAATCCATCCAGAAATGCAGCGGGGGAAGCGAGCCCAGGACGGTTTCCTTGCCACGAGGTCCGGTGCGTCCGAGTTTGAGCTTCACCTTACGGTCCTGCCCGTCCAGGAACTCCACTTCGACAGCCTTGTCGATGGGACCCTCCATACGTTCTACTACGGCGCGCGTCTCGATAAGTTCCGCCAACAACGCCGAACCGAAGGCAGCGCGCACCTTCTCCATCCCGGCCGTCAGGTCCTTGCCATCGATGCGCAGAATCTCCCAACCGGGTTTCACTCCTTGGGCGGCCGCGGGTGAATCCGGCGTTACGAATGTCACCAGAGTGTGACCATCCACCGGTCGAACGTCGATGCCGGGGTCGCCTTCCGACGGGCTGGACCTGGCGTCGCCTTTTTGATCCAGCTCTTTATAGGCATCTCCCGGGACGATGCCGAAATGGGTCTGCTTCAAGCGGTGCAGCATGTCGGACATGACCGCACGGGCTTCGTCCATGGATGCCGCTTTCTCGATCTTGGGGCGCAATTCGTCGTGGACGGCCTGCCAGTCGACGCCGTTGAGCTTAGGGTCCCAGTGCTTGTCCTGCACGGTTTTCCAGACCGTCTCGAAGGAGTCGATGTTCAACTGGCGCAGTTCCGGCGAGAGAGCGGGCTGTCCAAAAGAGAGCCGGGAGAGCGCAACTGCCAGGACAACACCGAGGGGAAGCCGCATTCTCAAACTATACCGTAAACTTTTCGGAGAACCGGTCCGCGCCATCCGCACTATCGGATTTAACAGCCATGTATCGAAGTTTCAGGTTATGCGCAGCGGTCGGCGTTCTTCTGGCGATGCGGGCGATGGGCGCCGATCCCGGAGTGAAGACCGAGTTGATCGGCGGAACGCTTTCGGGCGTCGCCGCGAAGTCCAGCGCGCGATTGGATTATTCGGGCGCGGACGAATTGGTGTTTCATTCCACAGCCGGTGAAATCCGGGTAACGTATCGCAAAGTGAATACGCTGGAGTACGGCCAGACGGTCAGCCGTCGTTACGCGGCGGCGGTGCTGGTCTCTCCTTTGCTCCTGCTCAGCAAGGCGCGCAAACACTTCGTCACCCTGGGATATGTGGATGCCGAAGGCCGGCAGCAGGTGGTGGTATTCCGCGTGGAGAAGGGCGATATTCGGTCCGTGCTGGCGGGCCTGGAAGCACGTACCGGCCGCAAAGTGGAGTATCAGGACGAAGAAGCTCGAAAGTCCGGAAAAGGATAAATCATGCTTCCGATCTTTTTGCTGGCTCTGGCATCGGCAAGTGGGCTCGCAGATCCGCCCCAACCGGCGATCGGCATCGAGGAGACCGGCTTGCGTCAGTTGCTCACGGTTCACCGGGTGTACGTGGACCGTCTCACCGGCGGTGAAACGGCCGCGCAGATGAGGGACATCCTGATCAGCAGCATTGCCGGTTCGCAACTCTTCATCCTCACGGAGAATGCTGAGAAGGCTGATGCCACGCTCCGTGGAGCGGCGGAGGACCTCGTGTTCTCCGAAGTGCATACCTCGCAGGACAGCATCAACGCCCGCGCGAACCTCGGTTCCGGCAAGTCGGTGAGCCAGCGCCCCATGAGCGCTGGACTCGGACTGGGAGAAAACGAATCGGAGCACTCTTCCGAGAGGCGGCACGAGGCTATCGCGGCGGTGCGCCTGGTGAATAAGGATGGCGACGTAATCTGGTCGACCACGCAGGAGAGTTTAGGAGCGAAATTTCACGGCGCCAGCGCGGACGTGGCGGACAAGATTACGGCGAAGTTGAAAGAGGATGTCGAGCGGGCGCGGAGGTTGCGGTAGGAAAGGCGGCGATTAGCGTTTGGCGTTTAGCGCTTGGCTGAGCGGTCCTGGACCTCCGGTCAGCGACGGAAGGGCCAAAAGCCAACAGCTAATTGCTGCTTTTACTCGTGCCGTAACGCCTCGGTTGGCTGGATCCGCATCGCCCGGCGCGCGGGAATGTAGCAGGCCAAGAGGGCGATCAATAGCAGTAGCGAGGCGACCGCGATGAATGTGACTGGATCGCCTGCGCCGATGCCATAGAGTTGGCTCGCCAGCAGCCGCGTGGCGAACAATGCTGCTGGAACACCGATTGCGATGCCGCCCAGTGCCAGCTTCGCGCCCTGCCCGATCACCATCGCGAAGACATCGCGACGCTCCGCTCCCAACGCCATTCGGATACCGATTTCACGCGTTCGCTGCGTTACCGAGTAGGAGACCAGCCCATACATACCGATGGCGCCGCCGAATCGATCGCGCCAAAGGCGGTCGCCCAGCACCACTTCGCGTTCTTGTCCGGGCTGGTCCTCCTCGGACGTGAAGCCTCGGCCCAAAGCGGGCCTGATTCCCAGCACCGGGAAAAATGCCGCCGAAGCGCGCACGCCTAACAGGTGGACCGGTTCCCCCGCACCGGTGAGGATGAAGGCATCGGGCTGGATGGCCGCGATGCTCTCGAAAGTTTTCGACTCGCGTTGGAACAGACGGACGGCAGGAGGGCCCCACGGAATCTCAGCGTAGCCCACGTTGATAGTCGGAGGTGCGATACGCCACGGGATCACAATCCGCTCGGCGTGAGGGTAGGGTAGCGGCTTCAGCAGAATCGCATTGACGACCTGAAGACTGCCGTGCTGGCCCCGATACCCAGCGCGATTGTCAGCACTGCGGCCAGGGAGAAGCCTTTGGCTTTGGCGAGAACTCGCAATCCGTATCGCAGGTCTTGAAGAAGGCCCATGGAGTAACGACTGGGAGGGGAGCGCAGGCGTCACGGTTACATTTGTTAATTCAGAGATGCGGTTGGCCTTTGGCGGTTGGCGGTTGGCTGTCCCCCGCATCGAGCGGCGAGCCAAGAGCGAAAAGCCAAGAGCCAAATGCTGACTTCAACCCGCCAGCAATTCCGCGATCGTCTGCACCAATTCGCGGACGCTGCCTTTCACCACGACGCGGGAAACCATTTTTTCTTCAGGAGAGCCGTACAGATCGTCGGGCCAGCCCGAGAGCAGGATGAGCGGGACCCGGCAGCCTCCCTGACGAATTCCACGGATGAGATCGAGGCCGTCTTCCGAGCGGGGAAAACGGAGATCGACGACAATCAGATCGGGCCGGCTCTTCTCCAGTTCCTTAAGTGTCTCGGCCGGAGAGGTTGCCGTTTGCACCTCGTAGCCCAAAGCTGTGAGCAGTTGACGCTGCATCGTAGTCTGCTCGACATCGTCGTCGGCAACGAGAATACGGCTCATCTAGCGCAACAGATCTTCAAGCTGGATTTTGGCATCGGTCTTGGAGTCGCGATACTTCACGATCACCGGAGTATACACTGAAATTCCCCAGTCCTTACCGGGTCCGCTGGTAATCGCGCGGGCACCGGCGACGATCACCGCTTCTTCGGGAATCACCAGTGGGTCGTCGCCTTCAGCGCGGTGGACCGTTTGGCGGACCAGATCGTAAACTGGCGTGGACCGATTGAGAATGGTGCCGGTACCGAGCACCGCGCGGCGTTTCACCACCGTGCCTTCGTAAACTCCGCAATTGCCGCCCACCAGGACTTCGTCTTCAATTACGACCGGCAGCGCGCCGACAGGCTCGAGGACGCCGCCGATCTGGCTCGCCGCGGAGATGTGACAGTTCTTGCCGACCTGCGCGCAACTCCCGACCAGCGCGTGCGAATCGACCATGGTGCCGTCATCGACGTACGCGCCGGCGTTGATGTACATCGGAGGCATGCAAGTGACGCCCTTGCCGATGTAGCAGCCGTCGCGAATGCTGGAGCCCCCAGGCACAATACGCACGCCGCTTTGCGCGGTGAAATGCTTGACCGGGTAGGTGGACTTATCGAAGAACGGCTGCCGCTCACAACTCACCGACATGTCGATCACGCCGCCCATGCGGAAGCCCAGCAGGATACCCTTCTTCACCCAGGCGTTGACGCGCCAGCCGGTGCGCGCGGAGGCGTCGGGCTCGGCGGCGCGCACTCTGCCTTCATTCAGGGCGTTCTTGAAATCCTCGAAGATCTGGAAGTGCTCGTCCTCGTAGAAGGCCGGCTTGTTGTCGAACAGATTCTCGATTTCAGCCTGCAACCGGCACGCTCCCCGCAAGGCCGACGGCTTCCAGCACCTTTTCGATTTTCGCCAGGTTCGCCGGGCTGGGCGCGCACATAGGCAGACGATACACCGGATCGAGCAGGCCCATCAGGCCCATCGCGGCCTTCACCGGGATCGGGTTGGACTCGACGAAGTTGACGTTCATCAGTGGCAGGTAGCGGGCCTGAATCGCGCGGGCGCCTTCGAAGTCGCCCCGCAGACAGGCTTTCGCCAGTTGCGCCATCGGACCGGGAATCTGGTTCGAGGCAACGGAAATCAGGCCGCGGCCGCCGAGCGCGATCAGCGGGATGGTGATGGCATCGTCGCCCGAGAGCACGTTGAAATGCGGCGAAACTTCGTGAATGACGTTAGCCATCTGGGCGATATTGCCGGATGCTTCTTTTACGCCGACGATGGTCTCGATCTGCGCCAGGCGCGCGAGAGTGGCGGGCTCGACATTCACGCCAGTGCGACCTTGCACGCTGTACACCACGATGGGCAGGCGCGTGGCAGCGGCGATAGCGCGATAGTGCTGATATAAACCTTCCTGGGTGGGCTTGTTGTAGTAAGGAGTGACCGAGAGGATACCGTCGGCGCCGCGTTCTTCGATCTCTTTGGCGAGCTCGATGACCTCGCGCGTGTTGTATCCGCCCGCGCCGGCGAGAACGGGGACTTTGCCACCGGACTCTTCGACGACGATTTCGACGACGCGCAGGTGTTCGAAACGCGTGAGCGTCGGGCTCTCGCCGGTTGTGCCGCACGGGACCAGGAAATCGATACCGGCGTCGATTTGACGGCGCACCAGCTTGCGCAGGGTCTCTTCATCCAACGATTGGTCGCGCAGGAATGGAGTTACCAGCGCGGTGCCGCATCCTGTAAACATGTACCACCTCCTGAAAAACAGCTCTTGGCTTTTAGCTATTGGCTTTTGGCTATCGTCTCCACGCTTCGCGGCCCGGAGCTAAAAGCCAAGAGCTAACAGCTAATCGCTAAATATCACATCTCCAAATTCATGAAAACCCTTCTTGCCTACTACCCACTTTGCGGCTTGCAGCGCTCCTCTCGCGAATCCCTCGCGACTCCGGGCGGTATGGCGGAGGGTGATGGTGTCGGCTGAGGAATCGAAGCCGATTTCGTGTGTGCCCGGGATGGTGCCGGCGCGGCTGGAACTCACATCAATCATGCGCGTGTACCCGGCCTGCTTCATTTCCTCGACTAATTTCAGCAATGTGCCCGATGGGGCATCCTTCTTGGCGGAATGGTGAATCTCCCATGCCCAAGCGGCGTAGGAGGGCTGCGATTCCAGCAGGCGGGCCGCCTCGCGCACCACGTGGAAAAACGCATTCACGCCCACCGAGTAATTGGGACTCCACACCAGTCCGATTCCATTCGATTCCACGGCTTGCTTCACTGCGTCCAGGTGCTCCAGCCAGCCGGTAGTGCCGACCACGATGTTGACGCCGAGAGCTGCGATGCCTTCTACGTTGCGGCGCACTGCGGCTGGGATAGAGAAATCGATGGCCGCGTCGACCCCGCTGAAATTCGCGGCGGTGAGGCCTTCGGAGTTGGCGTTGTTGAATTCATCGAGCTTCAATACCACCGAGAATCCATACTCCGGCGCGAACTGTTCGATCATGCGGCCCATTTTGCCGTAGCCGACAATCGCCAGCCGCCGAGTCTCAGACATGCACAGCCTCATTCTGCTCGAAGACGCTGGCGTCGAGCTCGGAGAAGAACTCGCGATGCAGCGCTTCCACGGCAGCGTGCAGGTCGGCCTCTTTCACCACAAAACTGATATTGAGCAGCGACGCGCCCTGCGAGATCATACGGATGTTGATGCCGTCGAGGGCGTTGAAAGTGCGCCGCGCCACTCCCGGAGTGTATCGAATATCGTCGCCTACCAGGCACACGATCACCTGATCGTGCTCTACACTGGCTTCCGCGAATTGTCGCAATTCGGCGAGAATCTGCTCCACATTTTTGGTGTTGTCGATGGTCAGCGACACGCTGACTTCCGACGTCGCCACCATGTCGACCGCCGTTTCGAATCGCTCGAAGACCCCGAAAATACGGCTCAAAAAGCCGTGGGCCATGAGCATACGGTTAGAGTGAATGTTGACTAGCGTGATTTTGCGTTTACAGGCGATGGACTTGACCACGTTGCTCGATGTCACGCTGGCGGAGGTGATGCGCGTGCCGGGCACGTCGGGCCGGCGCGAATTCAGGATGAGCACCGGGATGTCCTTCTCGATCGCCGGCACCACGGTGGCCGGATGCAGCACCTTAGCGCCGAAATAAGCCAACTCCGCGGCCTCGGCAAACGAGATCGACTTGACGCGATGGCCGCCGCGAAGAATGGTCGGGTCGCAGGTCAGCATTCCGTCGACATCGGTCCAGATCTGGATTTCTTCCGCGCCGATTCCCGCGCCTACAATGGACGCCGTGAAGTCGGACCCGCCGCGTCCCAGTGTGGTGGTGACGCCGTCGTGCGTCGAGGCTATGAAGCCGCCCATCACGACTACGGCATCGGTGGCCAGGGGCGGAACGGCGGCGGCGAGACGTTTGTACGTTTCGGGGAAATCGGGCGCAGCCTGCGTGTGGCGCTTGTCGGTGACAATGACGTCGCGCGAGTCGACATGCACGGCGTTCATGCCGCAATGGCGAAACGCCTGAGTGACCACATAGCTGGAGAGGCGCTCGCCGTAGCTCGAAATGGCGTCGACCGACCGGGGCGTGAGTTCGCCGAGGATGGCGAGGCCTTTCACGAGCTCGGTGAGTTCCTGGAAATGCTCGTCGAGAAAACGGTCGAGCCCGGCGCGGCCGGCGAGCGGCACCACTTGCCGAGCCTCGCGCGAATGGTAGTCGCGCAGGTCGTGAAGCTGGCGGATGAATTCGTCGCGCTTGCCCTCGATGGCCGCGGCAGCGATGGCCAGCAGCTTGTTGGTGGTCTTGCCCATGGCGGAAACCACCACCACGGGATGACGATCGAGCCGTTTCTTGACGATGCCGGCGACGCGTTCGATGGCGGCAGCGGATTCCACCGAGCTGCCGCCGAATTTCATGACGATCATGCCAGCAGGCCTTCCGAATGCATGAGCTCGGCGTTAAGGACGGCTGCGCCGGCGGCCCCGCGGATGGTGTTGTGGCCCATGGCTACGAACTTGTAATCGAGCACGGGACAGGCGCGCAGCCGTCCGACGAAAGCCGCCATGCCGCGCTCGCGTTCGGCATCTTTGCGCGGTTGCGGGCGGTTGGCCTCTTCCATATAGATTACCGGCCGCGGGGGCGCGCTGGGAAGCTGGCGCGCTTGGGGGAGGGCGGTGAAGGAATCGAATGCGGCGCGCACATCGGCGAGCGTCGGCTTAGACGTGAACTCCACCGACACGGTGACAGTGTGGCCATCGACCACTGCCACACGGTTGCAGTGGGCGCTCATGCGGGCGGGCAGCGGTTCGATGTGGTCGCCGCTGAATTCGCCCATGATTTTCTGTGTCTCCTGCTCCATCTTCTCTTCTTCCATGCCGATGAAGGGAATCACGTTGCCGAGGATGTCCATGGAGGGCACACCTGGATATCCCGCGCCGGAGATGGCCTGCATGGTGGTGGCGACGATTTTCGTAATGCCGAACTGCTTGAGCGGCGCCAGCCCCATGGTGAGGACGATGGTGGAGCAGTTGGGGTTGGTGACGATCTTCCCTTTCCAGCCGCGAGCCTGCTGCTGCCCAGGCACCAGTTTCAGGTGATCGGGATTGATCTCCGGCACCAGCAGCGGCACATCCCGCTCCATGCGATGGTTGCGCGAATTCGATACCACCACATGCCCAGCCTGCGCAAAGGCGCGCTCGATTTCGGTGGCGATGGAGGCATCCATGGCGGAAAACAGAAGCTTCGGCGCGTTGCCAGGCTTGCACTCTTCCACCGTGAGACCGGCGACCGAGGCGGGCGTGGCGCCGGCGAGATTCCAATTCATCGCGTCCTTATACTTCTTGCCGGCCGAGCGATCGCTGGCGCCGAGCCACTTCAGGTCGAACCAAGGGTGGCCTTGCAGGAAGTTGATAAAATTCTGGCCCACCATACCGGTGGCGCCCAAGATGCCTACTTCGATTCGCGTTTGCATAGTTGCCTTACGATCCGTTGATAGAGTTCTACAGCTTCGGTCAATTCTTTTTTGGGCACGCGCTCCTCGAGCGTGTGCGCCACATGGATACTGCCCGGCCCGATGAGAAGAGGCTGGCCCCATTTGCCATCGAATGCCGGAATATCGGTGGTGAACGCCACCACCGTGGTGTCGATGCCCTCCACCGCGTCCAAACGTACAGCTGGGATTTCGATCACTTCGCGCAGTTCGGCGCGGCCTTCCACGGCGTGCTCCAATGCGATCTTAGTTTCGGCGGAATCGCCTACCAGCCGGATCATGACGTCCGCTTTTGCTTCGTCGGCGATCACGTTGGGGGCGCGTCCGCCGGACAGAGTTCCGACATTCAGCGTGCTCGGTCCGAGCAGATCGTCGATGGGCAGCGCGATGCGGCGGATGTCGGCCAGAGCGTCGATGAGCTTGTGGATGGCGGAGTCGCCCAGTTCGGGGTACGCCGAGTGCGCCATTTTGCCGGTGGCACAGACCTCGTAGCGCAGCACGCCCTTCGATCCGAGAGCCAGGCGATTCTGCGTCGGTTCGCCATTGACAATATAGCGCGAGCCGCGCGGGTCTTTGGCGGCACGATAGGCGCCGGCGCTGTTGCGCTCCTCGCCGACCACGAACAGGAGCCCAATATTGCGCTGCCCAGCCGCCAGCAGCGCGGTCACGGCGTGAATCATGCAGGCGATGATGCCCTTGGTATCGCAGGCGCCGCGGCCCCAGATGTGCTCGTCGTCCTCGCGCGACGCGATGAACGGCGGCACGGTGTCCATGTGGGTGGAGAAGGTTACGTCTAGCTCGTCGCCCCACTGCGCGAAGACGTTGAAGCGGCGCGGTTCCACCTCCACGCGTTCCACGCTGCCGCCATATCGCGAGGCGAGAGGCGTCAGCGTGTCGAACAGGAAGTTGCCGACGGCCTCTTCGTTATTCGTGATGGACTCGATATCGATCAGCGCGCGCGTGAGTGCGAAGACATCCATAAAAAGACCTTTGGGGGAGGTGAACCGGGAAAAAGAGACGACGCCACGAACCGGCGTGCCTTCGATCCCGATAGCGCTCCACCCGCCGGAGTTGCGAGTGACAGTGGGCAGGTATTAGCCTGACCCCCCAACCGCACGGGATTGACTTCCCGACTGGTTTCGGCGGAAACTGCCGGCCCCTTTCGTCCGGATTTCCGAAGCCAATCGGAATTGCAACCCGGGTACTGATGGCCGCCGCACCTCTACCGTGAAGAATCAGGATAACGGTGCCGCGTCGAACAAGTCAACTGGGAGGGGCGCGTGATATGGTGTAGCCATGCAACCCGATCAAGCGACTTTCCTACTTCAGGAGGTGTTCTTGCCGACCCTCCAAAATGAACATCGCGTTACGAAAAGCGTGATCCAGGCGATCCTGCCCGACCAGAACGATTTTCGTCCCGACCCATACGCCAGGCCCGCCCTGGAACTGGCATGGCACATCGCTGCCACGGAAATGCGGTTCATGGACGCGGTAACGGCCGGGGCATTCGATCTCAGTCCGCGGCCGCGTCCGGAATCCATCAGGAACTCGGCGGATCTGGTGGCATGGTATAGCGAGAATTTCGCGTCCCACCTGGAGAAGGTAGCGGCAACGTCGGGCGAGCAGCTTATTAAGGTTGTGGATTTTCGCGGGATGTTCCAACTGCCGGCGGTGTTGTATTTGGGTTTCGTGGTGCATCATTCGATACACCATCGCGGGCAACTCTCGACTTATCTGCGGCCCATGGGATCGAAGGTGCCGGCAATGTATGGCGAGAGCTACGATTCGGCGGAAGCTCGGAAAGCGGCGCAGAAGGGAGCGTAGCGACCGGTACGCGGCCTGCTATCGACTCTCCTTGACAACTTAGGAGAGTGGGCGCATAATTCTCCTATATCGATTAGGAGAGATGTCGCCATGGCGAATCAGGCGGAACTACTTCCAGGAACGTTGGACATGCTCATTTTGAAGGCAGTGTCTCTGGGCCCGCAGCATGGGTACGGCATCCTTTTGCGCATCGTGCAGATTTCGGGAAACACGCTCAATATCGAGCAGGGGGCGCTCTACCCAGCCCTTTACCGGCTGGAGCGGCAGGATCTGCTGGACACCGAGTGGGGCGTGTCCGACAACAACCGGCGCGCCAAGTTCTACAGCCTTACACCCGCTGGTGTGAAGCGATTGAAAGAAGAAACGCGAAGCTGGAACCGCAATGCATCGGCGGTCGCCACGGCTCTGGCAGCCAGGCCGCAAGAGGCCTGAAGATGAAATCTCGTCGCTTATTTGCCGCGGACTGTTCCGCCGCTCCCGCATGGAGCGCGACATGGAACATCGCGCCGACGACCTGGAGCGCGCCGGCTGTTCGCCAAGGCGGCGCGTCGCGCACGTCTCGAGTTCGGCGCAGTGGAGGGCTACGAAGAGAGCTGCCGGGAGGCTCGCGGCCTGGCGTGGTTCGACGAACTACGCGGCAATCTGCGATCCACCCTGCGGAGCCTGCGCGCCAGTCCGGGCTTTGCCTTGGCGTCGGCGCTTTCACTTGGCGATCGGTATCGACAGCCATGCTGGCGGGGTCGGCGATGGTCGCGGCGTACGTTCCCGCGCGACGGGCGGCGCGGGTGGACCCGGCGATTACACTGCGAGGGGAGTCAAACCGCTGCCTGGCGGACTTGGTCGCGATGCGAAGCCGCTCGGTTGAAGACGCTTTGGGGGGCGGCCAACTCTGGCTGCAGGCGGGCTTTCAGTCCGCCCCTCGCGGACTCCGCCCGCGCTACTGCGACCCACGCGAGAGCAGCATCGTCTTGACCGTGTGGAAGATGATATACGTATCCAGGCTCAACGACATGTTCTTGATGTAGTACAGGTCGTATTCCAGCTTCGTCATGGTATCTTCCAGCGTTTCCCCATATTTGAAGCTGATTTGCGCCCACCCCGTGATCCCCGGCCGCACGCAGTGCCGCTGGCGGTAATACGGGATCTTCTCGGAAAGCTCTCGTACGAACTCCGGCCGCTCCGGCCGCGGCCCCACGATCGACATGTCGCCCTTCAGCGTGTTGAACAACTGCGGCAACTCGTCGAAGCGCAGCTTGCGGATGATCTTCCCGACCTTGGTCACTCGCGGATCGTCCCTCGATGCCACCACCGCCCCGGTGATCGCTTCGGCGTCCACCCGCATGGAACGGAACTTGTACACCGTGAACGGCACGTCGTCCAAGCCCACGCGCACCTGCCGGTACAGAATCGGACCCGGCGATGAGAACTTCACCGCCAGCGCGGTCAGCGCCATCACCGGCGAAGCCACAACCAGTCCGACCACCGCAAACACCCGGTTCAGCACCGTTTGCACTACCAGGTTCTGCGCCCGCGGGCCCAATTCGCCCGAATAAATCAACTGTGCCGGCCGCAATTCCTTCAAGCACACCCGCCCGCACACGCGCTCGAATGCCGACGCCGCTTCTTCGATAATGTGTCCCGAAAACCGCAGTTCCAACAGGTCGGCCACCGGCATCCGGTTGCGCCGCTCGGTCATCCCCACTATGATGCGGCTGGGATTGGTGGCCTGCACGATCTCTCTCAGGTCGGCAATCGCGCCCAGTACCTTGCCCCCCTGTAGTCGATCTCCCGGGTGGTGCAGATCGTCCACATAGCCGGCGATTTCCAAGCCCAGTTCGGGATGCTCCTCCAGATGCGACGCGATGTCTTCCAACAGCGGGCTGCCACCCACCATCAGCAGACTGTCCCGCCCCATCACCCGGATCGCAAATGTACTAAACAGCACCCTCCAGAAGTAAATCACCACCACTGCAAGGCCGCTGCCCCACGCCATCACGTGCGCCGAAACCCGCAGGTCGGGGACGATATAGCTCAACAGACCCTGGATGAGAAACGCGCCCCCCATCACCAGGCAGAGCTGTTGCAGCAACACGATCCGGCTCTTCACGTAAAACTGCGAGTACAGATCGTTGAAGTGCATGCCCAGCAGGATTGTGACCAGCACCGGGACCAGATGGATCAAGCCGCCGTCGTATACCAGGTTGACCCACGGGTCCACGTCCAGCGTGAAGTAGACCGCAATGATAAATGCCGACGAGATCAGCAGGATCTCCGACAGCAGCAGCACAACTGCGGTGGCGGGAACGAAGACGCGAAAGATGCGAGTCATCCGGGGAGCGTGGTGATCTACACCAGTCCCACATTATAGCGGTACGACACCCGATAGCGCTGTTTTCCAGGGTACTTCGGCAGTACTAAGGGGCCCTGAAATCCCCAGGCGAGGCTGTCGAAGTATACCTACCGCTCTTTGCGACTTGGCGACTTTGCGTGACATTTCCTCCGTGCCCTCCGTGTTCTCAAGACCCGATGAAAGACGCGGATGCCGACACGCGGCGGCCGCCAGACGTTCTTAAGATTTTCTCCGTGGCTCTGTGGTGAACTCTTCCCCACGGGATACGCATCCCGAGCCCCAAGCTGAAAGCCGAACGCTGAGAGCTGAAAGCTGAAAGCTGACAGCTTGCACTCAGTGCGCCGTGCAGTTCATCCCCAGCGCCGCGTTCGCCGCGATCTGCACGTCAGCCGCATCGACCTTCCCGTCGCCGTTCAAATCGAGCCCCGGCGCCACCACGCCGAGCAACTGATTGATCACCGCCTGCACGTCGTTCGCGATGTAGACCCCATCGTGATTCGTGTCGCACGCGCCGGGAGGCGTCACCGTCAGCAGTGTCGTCACCTGGAGCGACCCGATGGTCGCGCTGATCGTCGTCGTGCCATTGGCGACGCCGGTAAGCAATCCGTGGAGGCCGATGGTTGCCTTCCCCGTCAAACTCGACGCCCACGTGACCTGATTTGTGAGATCCTGCGTGGCGTTGCCGTTGGTGGTCCCCGTCGCCGTCATCTGCAAGTTCATGGTGGGAGTGATGTACGGAGTAGCTGGCGCGATCTTCAGGGATTGCAGGTTCGACCCGCTCGATACTACCAGGCTGACCGACGTTCCCAGATTGACCGGCGTCCCTGCCGCCGGATTCTCGCTGATCACGCTGCCCGCCGGCACCGTGTTGCTGGCCGCCGTAGTCACCGCACCCACCGCCAGCCCGGTATTCGTGATGGCCAATTGCGCGTTGGCTTGAGTGAAGCC
>Ga0265314_10003061_pt1 | contig 16483 bp, 14 predicted proteins | sample 4126metaG_FD_203106 | JGI IMG/M metagenome (GOLD analysis project Ga0265314, IMG submission 203106) | Rhizosphere microbial communities from Carex aquatilis grown in University of Washington, Seatle, WA, United States - 4-1-26 metaG | ecosystem: Host-associated > Plants > Roots > Rhizosphere >... | reverse complement strand
TTCGCCGAGGACGTGCTTGGTGCGTTCGAGTCCGCGGCTTTTGTGAAAGATTTTGGCGTTGGTGACGAGCACGTCCTGGATCATGTCGGGCCGGCTGACGAGATAAAATGGGTGGCGGCCGAGCTTGAACTGCACGACGTCTCCGTAATCGTCCTTCAGTTTCTGAAAGAAGCCGAGGATGTCGCGGCGCATGGCCATGACGTTGCGCAGCGATTGCAAAAAGCGCGGCTGCGGGCCAGGGACGGGCGGATGGATATTCTTCAAGAGTGGCGCGTTCATTTAATCCTCAAGTATGGAGCATGGCCCTGCGTCGGATTATGTTCCGCGAGATTGGGAAACCATACAGAGAAAGTTGGGAGAAATTTTAACCACAGAGATCACAGAGCGCACAGAGAACAAAATAGACAAAATCTTTTCTCTGTGCGCTCTGTGATCTCTGTGGTTCAATTAAAGTCGTTGCAGGTGAAAACCGCCGTCGACGTCGAAGACTTGCCCTGTCGAATACGGAAAATCGCCGCGCAGGATGGATGCGACGCAGGCGCCGACATCTTCGGGCTGGCCCCAGCGTTTGATCGGCTGCAGGCCGTTGGCGATAAGCTTGTCGTATTTTTCTTTCACAGCGCCGGTCATGTCGGTGGCGATGATTCCCGGGCGGACTTCGTGCACGGCGATGCCTTCTCCGGCCAGACGGGCGGCGAAAAGTTTGGTCATCATCGCCATACCGGATTTGCTGAGGCAGTAGTCGCCGCGATTGACCGAGACCGCGTAGGCGCTCACGGAGGAAATATTGACAATGTATCCGTGAGCGATCTTTTTGGCTTTGATCTGTGCGATCATTTCACGCGCGGCAAGCTGCGACAAAAAATACGGGCCTTTCAAATTGATGCCCATCACACGGTCGTAGCTGGACTCGCTGGCTTCAAGCAAATCTTCGCGCGATTCGGGCGCGACGCCGGCGTTGTTGATCAGCGCATCGAAGCGCCCGAAGCGGCTCAGCATGAAATCGACGAGCTGCTTGCGCTGCGGCGCGTCGGCGACGTCGCCCTGCACGGCTTCGCCGCTGCCGCCGGTCTGCTGAATCAGGTCGAGCGTCTCTTGTGCGGCGGCGGCGTTTCCGGCGAAATTCACGCCGACGCGCCAGCCGTTCATGGCGAGCGACACGCAGATCCCGCGGCCGATTCCGCGCGAACCGCCGGTGACGAGGACGGCGGGCTTGTTGGCATCGGGCATGCATTGTCTCCTGATGAACGCGCTTTCACGACTTCAACACAGGGGCGCGGAGGACACAGAGTTCACAGAGAACGAAGAAAACATAAAGCTGTTCTCTGTCGACTCCTCTCTGCTCTCCGCGTTTCTGTGTAAAAGTCGTTTTTTTCGTTGCGTCTAAACTCTTGCTCCGCGGTCGCAATCGCGTATGATTTCAGCAGTGCTTGCCGGCTTGGAGTTTCACGACAGAGCCTAATCCAAAAACCGAAATCTAAAATCCAAAATCATCCTCGATGCGCATTCCCTTTGATTTGATCGCCGCTGTCTTCTGCATGGAAGGCATTACGCAGTTCCTGCAGCAGAGTGCGAACAACAAGCCTGCAGAATCGGCGGGCGTCGCGCTCGTGGCGTGGTGCGGATTTCTGCTCGTCGCATGGCTACTTCAGGAACTCGTCATTCGCCACGTCGAATGGCGCACGCGGTTCGGTTATCACATCACCGGTTTTGGCGGCGGGCGGCATCCGTTGGTGAGTTTGGGTTGGGGTATTCACGCGGGCCAGGCCGTGACGGTTGTGATTTATGCGTCGCTGCTGTGGGCGCTGAAGTGGCCGCTCTGGATGTCGCAGTGGCCGACGTGGTTCGGAATGAGTTTGGAAAAAAAGATTGGCGGCTTAGAGGTCGCTTCGAGCCATGTCATCGCGGCACTTCTTAATCTTGGACCGTTTTTGCTGGCGATGATGCTGGGGTGGCTGCCGCAGCGCAAATTGAAGTCGGGCATTCGCGGCCAGCCGATTCCGCTGGGAGCGTTTCTCAGTTACGAAGCGCGACTGACCTGGCTGCCGATGGCGTTGCTGCTGTTCGAGGCGTTCGTGCGGGACGGATTCAATATCCTGCCTGCGGAGTACTCGAGTTGGGCGGAGAAACCCGGCGTTGATGTGCTGTTGATGGTGCTGGCAACCGGTGCGATCTGGATGGTCGGCATGCCGCTCGCGGTCATCTGGATGTGGCAATGCGAACCATTGCCGAACGGGGAATTGAAAGACAGGCTGCTCGATTTGACGCGGCGCAGCGGCGTTAAAGCTCGCGAAATCCTGGTCTGGGGCCCGCAGAACACACATCTGCTCAACGCGTGCGTGCTCGGCGCGTGGTCGCGATACCGTTATGTTCTGATCAGCCCGGCGCTGGTGAATGAACTCAGCGAGCAGGAGACTGAAGCGGTGCTTGCCCACGAACTGGGCCATGCGCGCTACGGCCACCTGACGCTGTTGTTTGTGATGATGCTGGGACTTTCTGCGCTGCTCGATCCGGTGTTGCTGCTGCTGCCCGAGAGCTGGCGCGGAAAGCCTCTGATCGAGACGGGCGTGATCATTGCGGTGATCATCATGTATATCCGCGTGGTCTATGGCGCAATTATGCGGCGCTGCGAACGGGAAGCGGACTTGGCCAGCGCGGAACTCATGGGCACGCCGGTTCCGCTGGTGGCGGCACTCGAGAAACTGGCGATCATCACCGGAAACATTCGCGACGTCTGGTCGTGGCATCACGGTTCACTGGCCGAGCGGGTGGAAGCGGTCACGGCGCTGAGCAGCGATCCGGATCACAGCAGGCAATTCCACGTCGGATTGCGGCGATTCCGGATTGCGTTCACGGTGGTGACGGTGGTGGCACTGTGTGTCCAGTTCTGGGCGCGGTTGTAGCGGCTCTTGGAAAAAATACGAAGATGTTGCAGTATTGAGCGTCGTAAAAGCGATAGACATTTAAGAAAACTCGGAGGATTTAAGAGAATGCGATTTTGCCTGATTCTGGCGTTGGCCTGCGCGGCAGTCACGGTTCATTCCGCGGAAGAGAAAATTCGCGGCGTTCTCGAAAAAACCGCCAAACCTGGCGCGTGCGCGCAAATTACGGACGCGCTCTCCGACATTTACTACATCAACAAGACTGACGAGGCTGAGAAGGCGGTCGCGAACTTTGTGGGGAAGACCCAGAAAGTCGTCATCACCGGAACGGTGGAGTCCAAGGAAGGCGACTCATCGCTGTTCTTCAATTTGAAATCGGCAGAGGCCTACACGCCGAAGATGCCGCCAGCTCCGCCCGCGGCCGCTGCGCCAGACGCCGTACCGCAACCCAAGGCCGAAGCCAAGGCGGGGCCGGAAGCTAAACCGGCCGACGGCGACACTAAGAAATAAGCGCTAAAATACGCTCGGCACACATCTTGCAGAACTAAGGACAAGCTGTCTTAAAAGCGTTTCGGCTGGATGCAGGAGTGTGTCCAGTCGGGGCGTTTGGGGCAACTTGAGCGGGCGTTTTGCGGTCCGCTACGGATGAGCACGATGGTGTTTGACAGTGTTGCAATCGCGCATATAGTCGAGCGCGATTCAACATTGATGGAACGACGTTCGGGCATGCGAGAGATGCCGCCGTTTTTCGTTTTCGTTAGAAAAATCAACGGAGTGGAAGTCATTAGATGAGCGCGTTAGGCGATAAGATCCGGACGATGCTGGACGAGAATGTCTACAAGTCCGTCATTTGGAAGTCGGTTTTCCGCCATGGTTTTCCGGACACCGACCGCAACCGTACGCTGGTGGTGCTCTCGAATCTGTTCCTGCATCTTCATCCGGCCAAACTGAAGGGCCACGCAGTCCGCATGCGCTATACGTGGTGCATGGGTGGACTGTCCTTCTTCATGTTCCTGATCCTGACGATCTCCGGCGTCTTCCTGATGTTTTACTACCGCCCGACGCCTGAATACGCATTCGCCGACACCATCGCGCTGCGCGAAGACGTGCCCCTGGGTATGTTCATGCGCAACATTCATCGCTGGGGCGCACATTCGATGGTGATCGTGGTGTGGCTGCATATGTTGCGTGTGTTTATGACGGGTTCTTACAAAGCTCCGCGTGAATTCAACTGGGCGATCGGCGTGATCCTCTTGACGCTGACCCTGCTGCTCTCGTTCACCGGCTACCTGCTGCCGTGGGACCAGATCGCGATCTGGGCCATCACGGTCGGAACAAACATGGCGCGAGCGCATCCATTCATCGGGCATGAAGGACCTGGCGCGTCGTTATTAGGCTACGACGATTTCCACATCATCCATTCGAAGAGCGACATCCGCTTTGTGTTATTGGGCGGATCGGTCGTGGGACCACCGACATTGCTGCGATTCTACGTGCTGCATTGCGTGTTCCTGCCGGTGGTGGCGGGATTCCTGATGGCCGTGCATTTCTGGCGCATCCGCAAAGACGGTTTCAGCGCGCCTCTGTAAGAAAAGTTTCTGGTATCTGGTTTGTAGTTTCTGGTTCCAGATTCCGGCGATGTAGGGCTCAAAAACTAGAAACTTGAAACCAGCAACCAGGAACTGTTAATAATGTCCGCACCCTTAGGTCACGGCCCACAGGCGTTGCAGCCGTTCTTCAACATTGTGAATTACCTGTGTCAGCCGGTGATCTTTTATACCGGCGTGATCCTGGCGTTTTTCGGTGGCCTGTTTTTCCGCAAAGTTCTGGTCAAGCCGGCCGTGGCGATCGGATTGCTCGTCGGCAGCTTTATATTCGTCGCCATCAGCACCGCCAGCCCGCAGTTCGCCAAAGAAGCCGCCAAGCCCGACAACGTACCGCTGTGGATCATGCTTTACCTCACCGCGTTCTGTCTGTGGGTGTCATTCTGGCAGGCAGTGAATAATGACGAACGCATGAAACAGGGCCTGCGCCCGGACGAAGCGGAAGCGGCCGAAGAAAAGCTGCATGTCTGGCCGTACCTCGTTTACATCGAAGGCATCGTTGCCGCGTTCGTTCTCGCGCTGATGTTCATCTGGTCGATGGGCCTCGAAGCACCGCTCGAACAGTTCGCCAATCCGGCCAAGAGTCCCAATCCCGCGAAAGCGCCGTGGTACTTCCTCGGGTTGCAGGAACTGCTGGTGTACTACGATCCCTGGATCGCCGGCGTGGTGCTGCCGGGCATGATCGTCACGGGCCTGATCGCGTTGCCGTACTGCGATCCGAACCCGAAGGGCGTGGGCTACTACACCTTTGAACAGCGCCGCTTCGCGATCACGACGTATCTGTTCGGATTCCTGATGATGTGGGTGGTGCTGATCTTCGTGGGCACGCTGCTGCGCGGACAGAACTGGAATTTCTTCGGCCTTTACGAACCGTGGGATGAGCACAAGATCATCGCGGCCAACAATGTGAACTTGTCTGAATTTTTCTGGCAGACGGTTATGCAGACACTCACCGGGGCGCCCAGGGATCCAAAGGGCATGCATTGGGCCATGCGTGAGTTACCCGGCTTCGTCGTGCTTGGAGCATACTTTACGGTCGTGCCGGCCGCGATGGCGCTGATTTTCAAAAAGTTCTACCAGAAGCTCGGTTTCATCCGTTTCTCCATCGTAATCATGCACCTGCTGGTCATGGTTTCGGTGCCGATCAAGATGTACCTGCGCTGGGGCTTCAACCTGAAATACATCGTGAATGTGACGGAATACTTCTTCAACATCTAGGGAAAGTTCTGGGTGCTGAGTCCTGAGTGCTGAGTATAATGCCGGCAGTTGTTACTCAGCACTCAGAACTCGGCACTCAGGACTTTTTTTCATGGCTTACGTTCCACCCACTCCGGGATCAACCGTTCCCGGGCAGCCCACACCGGGCGATGTCCCCAAGCAGGACGTGCATATTGCCGACCTGCCGCCGGAAGTTCGGCGCAGCTTCCTGCTATCGATGGTCTTCTTTCCCACACTGGTCGGCGCGGTAATTTGCGCGGTCATTTTCCTGGGCTGGTGGACGCTGTTTCAGAACAAAGAACCCGAACAGTACGCACGCGATCTGACCAGCAACGATTCGCGGCGGCGATTAATGGCCGCTCGCGAACTGGGCGAGCACATGGGCGACGAACGAATCTACAAGCCGGCAACGATGAACGCGCTGATCGAGATTCTGCAGAATCCGGAACTCGACAAAGATGCGCAGCAGTGGTCGCCACAATCGTTGATTACGCCAGACGGTGAAGTCAGCGGCTCGCGCCTGCGCTGGTTCGCCGCGGACATGCTGGGGCATGTGGCCGCGCTGATGCCAGAGGAGGCCGACCGCAAGCGCGGGCTACAGGCGCTGCTGAAAGCCATGAGTGAAAAAGACATTGCGGTCTTTGCCGCGCGAGGGTTAAGCCTGCTCAAAGACCCGGAGGCGCGCGAGACGCTTGTGGCGCATCTTCAAACCGATCCGGACCCGGGCGTGAAAGCCGCGTGTGCGCACGCGCTCGGCGCGCTGGGAGCGTTTCAGATCGCCGCGAAAAAGGCTGACGACGCGTCGCTTAAGCCCTACCGCGATCCGCTGCGCCAGGCATATGGAACCGAAACCGATCAGGACCTGCGCGACAATATCGCCATTGCATTGGCGCGTTTGAAAGATCCGACCGGACAGCCCCGCCTGCTGGAATTGTCCAAAAACGAGGACGCCGTAATTCGCGATAATGCGCAGCGCGCGCTGAAGGCGCTGGAAGGCAAGGAAGCAGAGATTTCCGACCAGCCGGCAGGCGCGAAGAGCAAGATTTAAAAGCAGTAACGCCATCCGTCGTCGTTCAGAATTTTTGACACAATCAGAACGACTAATGTCGTTACTAAAATCACATCTGTCATGAAAAAAACGACGGAGAGAACAGAAGACGGGGCGACGGCGGGCTTGACGCATCGCGCCGTGATCGCCCTCGGCGCCAATCTCGGCGAGCGCGACAAAACGTTGCGCGAAGCGCTGGCGCGTCTCGACGCCGAACCCGCCATCGAGATCGAACGCGTCTCCAGCTTCATCGAAACTGAACCCGTCGGCGGCCCGCCCGGCCAGGGAAAATACATCAACGCCGCGGCGATTGTGCGCACGTCCCATTCTCCGCGCGAATTGCTCACGCTGCTTCTCGACATCGAACACGAATTGGGCCGCGTGCGAATCAAAGACCAGCGCAACGCGCCGCGCACGATGGACCTCGATCTCCTGCTTTACGATCAGCAAATTCTGCATGAGGCCGGACTGGACATCCCCCACCCCCGCCTGCACGAGCGCCATTTTGTGCTCTTGCCGCTGAACGAAATAGCGCCAGAGTGGATGCATCCGGTGTTTGGAAAGTCAATTCGCGAGTTATTGACAACACTGGTTCCCGTGTGACGCGGAATTCGAATCATGGCTAACTTTGAGGCATTCCCTAAAGACAGAGCACTGCGCGTCGTCCAGGTCGGCTGCGGCGGCATGGCGCAAGGTTGGGTTGAACGCGCAATCAAAAAACCAGGCGTCGAAATCGTCGGACTCGTCGACCTGCGCCGCGAGGCTGCGGAGCAGACCGCGTCGAAATACGGGCTGCCAGCCTCCGTTGTCTTCAATTCACTCGATGAGGCGCTCGCGAATGCAAAACCGGAGGCGGTTTTCGACATCACCGTGCCCGCCGCTCACCACGGCGTGACAATGGCGGCGCTGAAGGCGGGCTGCCATGTGCTCGGCGAAAAACCGCTCAGCGATTCGATGGAACATGCGCGCGATGTCTGCGCGGCGGCCGAAAAATCGAAGCGGCTCTACATGGTGACGCAGAATCGCCGTTACATGAACTCGATTCTGTCCACGCGCAACGGCGTGAAGGACGGCACGATCGGGACGCTCAGCAGTCTCGACGCGGATTTCTACCTCGGCGCGCATTTCGGCGGATTTCGAGATGTGATGGAGCACGTGCTGATCCTCGATATGGCCATCCATCATTTCGATCAGGCGCGATTTCTCTCCGGCTGCGATCCGCTCGCCGTGTACTGCCACGAATACAATCCACACGGCAGCTGGTTCAAGCACGGCGCCGCGGCGGTCTGCATTTTTGAAATGACCGGCGGCGTGACGTTCACATACCGAGGCTCGTGGACGGCCGAAGGATTTTCCACGAGCTGGCAGGCCGGCTGGCGCATCGTCGGGACGAAGGGTTCGATCGTGTGGGACGGTGACAACGCGCCGAAAGCGCAAATCGTCAAAGGCGATGAAGGTTTCCGCCGCGAGATGGCCGACATCGCGCTGCCCGACGTTCCACTTGCCTTCTCCGGCCACGACGGCGTGCTTGACGAATTTCTTTCGTCGCTGCACAGCGGGTCGACGCCGCAGACGGATTGCCACGACAACATCAAGAGCCTCGCTATGTGTTTCGCCGCGATCGAAAGCGCGACGACGAAACAGCGCGTTGAGATTCGCATCTAATTCGCGGCCACGCACGTTTTTTGTAGCTTGGCTGCGCCCGGAATGGTCATAGAATGTGAGATGGGGGCCTAAGTTCGGCAGCACAGACGCGAGAGCATTCATGTCGCAAGTGATTCCGGAAAGCCAAGTCCAGTTCGCACAGCTCGCGGTCAAGCAGCGCTTCATCGTTCCCGAGCAGGTTCGCTCGGCGCTGGAGCTCTACCGCCGTTATCAGGCGGCCGGCGGCGAAACGCCGTCGATCGCGCGCATTCTGGTCGGAAAAGGCTGGCTCAGCCGGCAGAACGGCGAGATCCTGCTGCGACATCTGCTCAAAGGCGAGCCGCTCTCCGCGCCGCAGACCGGCGGCTACGCCGGACCGTCCTCGCAGCAGGCACAAATGCCCTCGCAGCCGCCGCCGGGACGCAAGTCCACGCCGGCCGGCGTCGCGCGTCCGAACCTCGACAGCGACTTCGAAATTCTCGACGAACTGGGCCTCGAACCGCCGGGTTCGGCGATCGACCTTCCCGCCAGCAGCCAGCCGGCGTCCGCGGTCGTTGACGAACGCGAGGCGTGGATCAAAGGCATGGGCGCGACGGTCGTGCGCAAGGATCTGGTAAAGGGCTACAAGATTACGCAGGTGATGGGCGAAGGCTCGATGGGCATTGTGTACCGCGCGCATCAGATTTCGATGGACCGCACCGTCGCGCTGAAAGTTCTGCCCGAAGAGCGCACGCAGAATCAGCGCTTCGTCGAAGAGTTCCTCGCCGAAGCCCGCAACGCCGGCCGCTTGAATCATCCGAATCTGATCCGCGTGCATGAAGTCGGCAAGAGCGGCGACACGTATTATTATTCGATGGAGTACGTCGAAGGCCAGCGCCTCGACGAATGGATGGACGAATGCGAAGGCGGGCGGCTCGACCCGAAACAGGCCGTCAACGTTTTCGTGCAAGTCGCGCAGGCGCTTGATTACGGTTTCCGCAACGATGTCATTCACCGCGAAATCCGCCCGAACACGATCATGGTGAATGAAGACGGACAGGCGAAGCTCGCCGATCTGGGACTGACCAAGGACGAGCAGACGCGATTTCTCGACGGCGAAAATGCTTACTACGTTGCGCCCGAGCAGGTCAATGCCGAATCGATCGACACGCGAGCCGATATTTACTGTCTCGGCTGCTGTCTCTTCCATTGTCTGACCGGCGAACTTCCGTTCGAGGGCGGCGCCCCGAAAGATGTGCTGAACCGGCGGCTGGCCGAGCCCGTTCCCGATCCGCGCGATTACAACGAGGATATTTCCGCGGATCTCGCGAAGATCGTCATGCGCATGATGGCCAAGCAGCAGTCCGAACGCTACCAGACGCCGGCCGAAGTAGCCGATGCGCTCAAGCGCGTGTCGTTCGCTCCGCCGCCGAGCGCCAAGAAGCCAATGATGGGCCGCCCGCTCGGGAAAAAGCTGCGCCCCGGCGCACGCCCGGGAAGTTCCCGGACCGGTGGAAGGCCGCCCTCCGGTCGTTTCAATTCGCGCGAGAGCGGGCGAAACAAACGCCGGCCCGGTCGTTAATCTTCCACAGGTTTGAAACCACCGCTGAACACAGCTAAACGCCGGTAAAAAGCTGCGTTCGATACCCATTTTTATCAAAATTGCCGCCTCAGTAAACTCCGGCATGTTCGTCCTGTTATTGAGATGAGAAAAATGCGATCGATCGGGCTGTCCGTATTTCTGTGCGCCGCGCTGGCGCCTGGCGCTCGCGCCGGCGAAGCGCAGGCGGATATCGCGACGCTGATTCAGCAATTGAAGAGCGATGATTTCGACCGGCGCGCGGCGGCGGCGAAGGCGTTGCAGGAAATGGGCGACGCGATTGCGCCCGATCTGAAGAAAGCGCAGGCCGCGGCCGCCGCTGAGGACACCGAGACCCGCGAGCGGATCGACGAACTGCTCAAACGCGTTGCCGATGGAACTCTGGCGTGGGATTTCGAGGCCGGTTATCTGTTCGGCACGCCGGTGGTCTCTGAAAACCGCGTCTTCATTGCGAACAAAGACAATTTCTTTTTCTGTCTCGACACCGACAGCGGAAAAGTCGTCTGGAAAACGAACATCGACGGCTTGCAGTATCACTTCCCCGCCCTGAGCGACGGAAAAGTTTTCACTATCCGCACGCGCAAAGATGGACGCAAAGACGGAACGATGTTCTGTCTCGACGCCAGCGACGGCCGCACGCTGTGGACTCATTTTTTCGACAGCCAGAATTTTGGCGGACCGGTGATCGTCGACAAACACATGTACTTGAGCAGCGAAGACACCGTGTACTGCATGGATCCCGAGACTGGAAAGATGGAGTGGGAGTTTCACGGCGGTTTCATGATGCTCTCGTCGCCGACTGTTTCGGACGGCAAAGTGCTGGTCGGAAATCTCGACAAAAAGCTGTACTGCATTGATGCGAAAAGCGGTGAAAAACTCTGGGAATTCCAGACCGGAGACATGGTCACCGGCGGCGCCGCGGCTGCGAACGGGCAAGCCTTCGTCGCGAGTCAGGACGGCAACGTCTATTGTCTCGATCTGAAAGACGGGACGAAGACGTGGGAGTTTCAAACCGGCAGCCGCGTTTACGCCGCGCCGGCGGTCGTCAACGGCCGCGTTTACACCGGGGGCGACAACGGATTTTTCTTCTGTCTCGACGCGAACGGCGGCCGCGCGATCTGGAAATTCGAGACTGGCGGAACGATATACGCGTCGCCCTCGATGAGCGATGGAAAAGTCTTCGTCGGCAGCATCAACAATAAGCTCACGCTGTTCTGTCTCAACGCCGTGGACGCCAAACCGGCGTGGAAGTTTGAGACCAAAGAGGCCGGCTACGCGTGGCCAGTGTTGAGCGGGCGGAAACTTTTCGTCGGCTACCACAGTAAATTTTACTGCCTGCGCACTGGCCTCAAAGGTCCCGCGGCGTGGACGATGGTCGGTGGCAACCCCGCGCGCACCGGCTCGAACGACACGCCATAATCCTGCCGTTGTGATTGGCTCAGTCCGCGACTCCCCTTTAGGATGAACCGCGGAGGCATCCCAAAAATGTCGACAATTATCGAACCGTTCAAAATCAAAATGGTCGAACCCATCCGCTTCACGACGCCGGATGAACGCCGCGAGATTCTCAAGCGCGCGCACTACAATCCGTTCCTGATCCACGCCGAAGACATCTCCATTGATCTGCTGACCGACAGCGGCACTTCCGCGATGTCGGCGGCGCAGTGGGGCGCGATGATGGTCGCAGACGAAAGCTACGCCGGCAGCCGCAGCTTTTTCCGCTTCGAGAAAACCGTTCGCGATCTCACGGGCTTCAAGCATATCATTCCCACACACCAGGGCCGCGCGGCCGAGCACATCCTGTTTTCGATCGTTGGCGGCGCAGGAAAATCCGTTCCGAGCAACAATCATTTCGATACCACGCGCGCCAACATCGAACACTCCGGCGCCGAAGCCCTCGATCTGGTCATCGACGAAGCGCGCGTACCAGGCCTCGTCCATCCGTTCAAAGGCAACCTCGACATCGCGAAGCTCGAAGCCGCCATTGCGCGCATCGGTGCGAAAAATATTCCGCTCGGCATGCTTACCGTCACCAACAACACCAGCGGCGGGCAGCCGGTCTCGATGGAGAACATCCGCGCCGTCAGCAAAACGTTGCGCGCGCACGGACTGCCATTTTTTCTCGACGCCTGCCGCTTCGCCGAGAACGCGTGGTTCATCAAGATGCGCGAACCCGACTACGCAAACAAAACGCCGCGCGAAATCGCCCGCGAAATGTTCTCCTACTGCGACGGCGCGACCTTCTCCGGCAAAAAGGACGGCCTCTCGAACATTGGCGGATTTCTCGCCATGAACGACGACAAGCTCGCCGAAAATTCGCGCAACCTTCTGATCCTCACCGAAGGCTTTCCAACATACGGCGGCCTCGCCGCGCGCGATCTCGAAGCCCTCGCCGTCGGTCTGAACGAAGTCCTCGACGAACGCTACCTCGAATACCGCCACGCCTGCATCGAATACCTCGCGCGCAAAGTCCGCGATGGCGGCGTGCGCATCGTCGAACCTCCCGGCGGCCATGCGGTCTATCTCGACGCCCGCGCGTTTCTGCCGCATGTTCCGGTTGAGCAGTACCCCGGGCAGGCGCTCGTCTGCGCGCTGTACCTGACGGGCAGCATACGCGGCGTCGAAATCGGCAGCGCCATGTTCGGGCGGCCCGATGCGAGGGGCCGAGAAACATTCTCGCAACAAGATCTGGTTCGGCTCGCCATTCCGCGCCGCGTCTACACGCAAAGCCACGTCGATTATCTCGCCGAACGCGTTCTCGAGACGTTCGCGAAGCGCAACGACGTCCGCGGGTACAAAATCGTCTATCAGGCGCCAATGCTGCGGCACTTCACCGCACGGTTTGAGCCGGTTTGACGCGGATAACGTAAGGTAATACTACGTATTACCACACTCGGACGCCGAAGACATTTCAGTTTTTTCGCATCTCCTTTCTCAGTGAATTAGTGTTTGCACTGCGCCAGTTTTGCGCGCACAAAGTCCGCGCGTTTAATATCGCGTTCCATCGGTTCGAGCGCCCGGCCCGTCAGTTTCTGCAAATGCGCCGGCTGCGTGAAAATAAAGAGCTCGTTCACGGTGCGCAGCGACAAATCCTTGATCAGTCCGAGATGCACGCCCATCCGCACCGCGCTCAGCAGCATCATCGCTTCGTCGCTGGGCAGCACGTGCTTGTATTTCAGCATCCCGTACGCGCACCAGACGCGGTCTTCCAGGCGCTTGCGGTCCTTCGAGAGCAGCGACTGCCGCGCGCGATGCTCATAGCCGACGATCGTCGGAATCACGTCCTGCACGTTTTTCACGATCTCATCTTCGGTACGGCCGAGTGTCACCTGATTTGAAATCTGATAAAAATGTCCGCTCGCCTCTGTGCCTTCGCCATAAAGTCCGCGCACCGCGAGATTGATTTTTCCCACGGCCTGGAAAACTTTTTCGATGTGCCGCGTCAACACCAGTGCGGGCAGATGCAGCATCACCGAAACGCGCATTCCCGTTCCGACGTTCGTCGGACAGGCGGTCAAATACCCGAGCTGCGGTGAAAACGAATACTCCAGGCGCTGCTCCAGCTCATCGTCAATCCGGTTGCAGATCTTCCACGCCTCGGGCAGTTGGAATCCCGACTGCAACACCTGCAGGCGAATGTGATCTTCCTCATTCACCATGATCGCGACCGCTTCGTTTTCGCCGATCGCCACGCCGCGGTGGTGCTGCGCGTCTTCGTGTTCTTTGGAAATCAGATGCCGTTCGACCAAAAACTTCCGGTCGAGCCCCTCGGACTTGTGCAGCGGCATGTACATGTTCGGCTGCGCGATCTTCGCGTCGAGTATCGCATTCTGGATCAACGTCTCGCACGAACCGCGTTCAGTCGCGTCCATTTTCGTGATGAAGCGGAAGCCGCGGATATTGCGCGCGAGCCGCACGCGGCTGGAGATCACGATCTCGGCTTCGGGACCGGTCCCACGCATCCATTCGCCGGACGATTTGATCATTTCATTGATTGATGTCGGATTTTTTTCAGTGCTCATGTTCAGGCTCGATTTGCGTGCGCCGTTGCGTTCGTTATTTCTTCTCGCCGCCGTCTGTCTTCTTTTTTCCGTGGCCCGGCGGCGGAACCGGCGGCGTTGCGGGCTTGGGCAGCGCCGGCGCATCGGCCTGCGCCTGGCTCTCCTCCGCCTTCACCTTCTCTTCCATCTGCCGAATCTGGTCGCGAATGGCCGCGGCCTTCTCGTAATCTTCTTTCCGCACCGCGCGCTTCAGGTCGAGCTGCAACTGGCGCAAGTCTTTCTGCAGAGAGATCTCCGACGAAACCCGCTTCGGAACTTTGCCGACGTGCTGCGCCGCGTCGTGAATTTTTTCGACCAACCCCAGCACGTCTTCTTTGAACGTGGTGTAGCACTCGGGGCAGCCGAAGCGCCCGGACGACTGGAATTGCGTCAGCGTCGTCGTGCAAACCGGGCACGCTGCTTCCTTGCCCCGCTTGGGTTTCTGCGCCTGCTGCTGCGCCTGGCTGGCGATTCCAGCGAGCAGATCCGAAATCGAGAAATGCGACTTCCCCGGCAGGCCTTTTTCGGCCGCGCAGCGTTCGCACAAATGCATCTCGTGTTTCTTGCCTTCACGAATTTCGGTCAGATGCACCGTGGCTTCGTTTTCGCAGTTGGAGACTTCACACTTCATGCCCATCTAGTCAGTCCTGTGTTCCGTGTGCTGAATCCTTCGATACTAATCTCACCAGCGCGGCATTTTATTCCTGACTTCCGCCGCCTGCTTACTACGCAAGGACTGCCTTCAGCCGCTCCGGCCTTCCGGTAATGATGCCGTCCACTTTCAGTTCCATCAACTCGCGCAGGTCCGATTCCTCGTTCGCAAAATACGCGAGCACTTTGATCTGCTTTTCATGCGCCTTGCTCACTAACACCGAATCGATCTGCGAGCGGTGCGGGCGCACGACTTTCAGGCCCATCTTGTCGGCTTTTTCGAGGTAAATCCAGCCATCGACTTTCTCGCCGAGAACCAGTGCGTACGAAAACTCCTTCGCGATTTCGCGGAACGATTTCAAGCTCTCCGAATCGCTGAACACCAGGATGTCCTCGCCCGGATTCTTGCGCGCCTTCAATTCCTTCAGCAAGTTTTCAGCCCACGGCGTTCCCGCCCGCGTTTCCGGCAGAGTAAGCATCAGCCGCGCCTTCGCGCCGATTTTTTTGATCGCCTCGCCCAGCGTGGGCACTTTCGTTCCGGCAAAGTCCGGATCGAACCACGACCCCGCATCCAGCGCGCGGATTTCGTCAGCCTTCATGCGCGCAACGCGGCCGGTTCCGTTGGTGGTTCTATCAAGACTGACATCGGCCAAAACCAGCGGCTGATCGTCCTTCGAGCGCTGGATTTCCAGCGCGAGCATGTCCACGCCTGCTTCGATCGCCTTCTCGAAAGCGGGAATGGTATTTTCGGGTGCTTCCTGAGACGCGCCCCGGTGTGCAATGATGAGTGGCTTTATCACGAAGATATCGTTCCGTAAGAACCCCTGAACATGTCAGCCCTCCCCTTTTGCAGGCTGAACTCCAGCAACCCTAAATACAGCAAAATGTTCAAAAACACAAAGACAAGAACCTCACCGCCCAGTAGGCGGGGCTCTCAGCCCCGCTGCAATGCGATGCGAAGCGAGCAGTCTCCGTTCATGGACCGCGGGCGTCCCGCGCCCGCCATCTGCGATGCGAAGCGAGCCGCCGCCGTTCATGGACCGCGGGCGTCCCGCGCCCGCCATCTGCGACGCGAAGCGAGCCGTCGCCGTTTATTTTGAGCCGCTTTCGAAACTCCGCGCGCAATTTCTCCGCCTTGATGCAATCCACAATTTCCTGAATCGCCATGCCCGTAATCTCGCGGCAAAGCCCCGACAAAAACCGCGGCGCAACTTCGAGCACCACGCACACCGACCGCACCGGCGTCCACAAAACAGTCTCATGGATATAGCTGCGCTCGTCGTCGCTGCCGCTGTCGCCGTTCAAATTTGAAATTTTCATTTTGCAATTTTCAATTTGCAATGCCGTGGCCGTTCCGGCGCCCGCCTTCTTCAAATCAAAACGAATCATCCGCTCCACGCGCCGCAGCAAAACCCGAATCCGCCCCGCGCGTTCATTCGGCGACATCGTGCGAAGCGCATTCGGATAAAGCCCCGAAATCTGCATCCACAACGGCGCGTTCAAACTCCAGGTCTGCTCGCCCGCAATCGCGAGCCGCTCGTCCTGAAAATTCGCCGCGAGCGCTTCCGGAATTTCCTCCACCTCCCGAGCGTACTGATCCGCAATTGCGTTGCTCCGTTCCGAGAACCGCGCGTTCAATTCGCACCGCCGCTCAAACACCCCGTTGCACCCCAGCCGAAACGAGCTCTCATTCTCCTGATCGATTTTCGCCGACCGCTCGCGTTCGCGACCTCGCTCCTCTTCAAACTTCGCCACCGCCGCATCGTAAACTTCGGTCCCCACATTCTCTTCGCCGTCCATGACGCACCCTTTCGAAC
>Ga0265314_10003060_pt1 | contig 16483 bp, 11 predicted proteins | sample 4126metaG_FD_203106 | JGI IMG/M metagenome (GOLD analysis project Ga0265314, IMG submission 203106) | Rhizosphere microbial communities from Carex aquatilis grown in University of Washington, Seatle, WA, United States - 4-1-26 metaG | ecosystem: Host-associated > Plants > Roots > Rhizosphere >... | reverse complement strand
CAGTTCTGGACAATCTATTTCCTGCGTACCTTCCCGCCGCCGCACGCAGCTTCGCGGCGACGGCTTCCCTCAGAGCCTTGGGCTCGATGACCTCGGCGCTGTCGCCGTAGCCGAGGACCCAGCGCTCCACCTCGGCCAGGCCGGCGACCTCGCCGCTGAGGACGACTCCGTCGGCGACGTCGGTCAGCTCTTGCTTGGCCAGCCAGCGGCGCTCGCGGATTTCGTCGGCGGCGGCGCCTTCGAAGCGGATGCGAATCGGGGTTATGTGCTCGCTTCGCCAGACGCGAAAGGCATCCTTCAGCGCGCGGCCGGTGGCTTCGGCGCGGGGGACGAAACTTTGCTCGGTGGGGGAGACGGCGGCGAAGCGGTGGACAGCGAAGACGCGGACGTCGGCGCGCAGGCGGCACCAGCCGATGAGGTACAGGGTTTCGAGGCCGGGATCCCAGTAGAGCTGGCCGGGCTCGATCACTCGGCTCGAAAGCTGGCGGGTCGAGGCGGCTCGATAGCGGGCTTGCACGGCGATGTGCTCGCGGGTGGCGCGTTCGAGGGTTTCGACCATCTTGGCGTGGCGGCCGTAGTCGATGGGGTGAAGGGCGCGGGTGGCGAGCCATGGGTTGCTCTCGACGGGGAACAGGACGGACTGGCCGTCGGCACTGGCGGCGAGACGGTGCCAGAGCTTGTCGAGCGCCTTGCCAAGGGACGTGTGCTTCCAGCCGGCGGCTTGCTCGCGAACAAGGAAAAGGGCAAGGCGCTCGTCGGGGGTGGCAGTGCCGACGATGGCGGGTCCCATGGGGTCCATCAGATAGAGGCCGTTCTCTTTGCGGATGGGAAAGCCGGCGGCTTCCAGAACCTCAATATCGCGGTACAGGTTTCGCCACTTCCAGTTGTATTTGTCGGCGAGGGGCTTGAGGGCCACGCCTCGACGAGTTTGGGAAAGCGCGCGCTTCAAGACCTCCAAACGAACGGTCCGATCGTTCCTTGCCACCGCGACGCGATTGTATGCCTTTGCAGGCAAAGCGGGTCGGAATAGTTGACGCAGGGGTTACCCGTGGCCGACCGACGGGCGACGAATAGAGGTCAGACCTTCGACGTCGCCGCCGGCCCTTTGCGCATCTTGGTCCAGTCGATGCGCCAGGTATTGCGGCCTTTGATCCACGCCAGCGGCCGGCGCTGATCCGCGGGCGTGGCCAGCGCCAGGTGGTAGAGGTCGTCGATGCGACCGAAGAAGCCCCGCGTGTGCGGGGTATCGGGCCAGCCGAAGCGCTTAACATCGAGGTGATGGCAGAACTCGTGCAAGATCGTGTTGAGCAAACCGCGAAAGCTGGTCACCTTGCCCAGAACCGCGGTGCGCATCCAGACGCGAATGGATTCGGTGGCGAAGGTGTAGTCGCCCCATAGCTCGTAGGACGAGCCTTCCGAAACTTTCTTGGGCCGCGCGCCCAGCACCGACAGCTTCGGTGGCGAGATCTCGTAGGAGGCGGCTAGAAACTTCAGAAGGTCGATTCCCGCCATCTTCACGAACGGTCGCTTGGCGGTCGCCAGGGCAAGCGAGAGGTTCGACGCCAACTTCTGCAGTGGCTCCGCGGGCGGCAAGGCGAGGTGCGGCTGGGCATCGCTCGCCTCATACTGCTTGCGCAGTTTTGTCGCGCGCGGAATGGGATCGGTGATCACGCCAGGCGGCGCCGTTGTTTGATCTCGTTGATGAGGCCGTTGGTCGAGGTGTCGTGCGAGGACACGTCGCCGCTCGCCCGCAGCTCGGGCAGGATGGCGTTCGCCAGTTTCTTTCCGAGCTCGACGCCCCATTGGTCGAACGAGTTCACGTTCCAGATGATCCCCTGCACGAAGATCTTGTGTTCGTAGAGCGCGATGAGCTTGCCCAAGGTGCGCGGGTCGAGCTTCTGGTAGAGCAGCGAGTTGGTCGGGCGATTGCCAGGAAACACCTTGTGCGGCAGGAGCGCGGCCAAGGCGTCGCCCTTCATGCCCGCGGCTTCGAGTTCTGCGCGTGCCTCGGCTTCGGTCTTGCCCGTCATGAGCGCCTCGGTCTGGGCCAAGAAGTTCGCCAGCAACAAGGTCTGGTGCTCCCCGATGGGATTGTGGGTGTCGATGGCGGCCAGGAAATCGCTGGGCACGAGCTTCGTTCCCTGGTGCAAGAGCTGGTAGAACGCGTGCTGGCCGTTGGTGCCGGGCTCGCCCCAGATCACGGGGCCGGTCTGGTAATCGACGACTTTGCCGTCGCGGGTGACGCGCTTGCCGTTCGATTCCATGTCGCCCTGCTGGAAATAGGCTGGAAAGCGCAACATGTATTGATCGTAGGGCAGGATGGCGTGGGTCTCGGCGCTGAAGAAATTGTTGTACCAAACGCCGAGCAAAGCGAGCGTGACGGGCAAGCTCTGGTCGAGTGGCGCGGTCCGAAAATGCTCGTCCATATCGTGCGCACCTTCGAGGAGCGCCCGGAAGTTTTCGAAGCCGATGCCAAGCGCGATCGACAAGCCGATGGACGACCACAGCGAATAGCGACCGCCGACCCAGTCCCAGAACACGAACATGTTGTCGGTGGCAATGCCGAACTTGGCGACCTCTTTCGCGTTGGTCGATAGCGCCACGAAGTGCTTGGCAATGTGCTTTTCGTCTTTGGCGTGGCCGAGAAACCAGGCGCGCGCGCTGTGCGCGTTGGCCATAGTTTCCTGGGTGGTGAAGGTCTTGGAGGCGACGAGAAATAGCGTGGTCTCGGGATCCACGCGCTTGAGCGCTTCGGCGACGTGCGAGCCATCAACGTTGGAGACGAAATACAAGTCGAGGTCGTCACGCCGGTACGGGCGCAGAGCCTCGGTGACCATGACGGGGCCGAGGTCGGAGCCGCCGATGCCGATGTTCACGACGGCTCGGATAGCCTTGCCGGTGTAGCCCTTCCAGTCGCCGCTGCGCACGGACTCGCTGAAGGCGGCCATGTGGTTGAGGGCCGCGCGTACGTCGGGCATGACGTCCTCGCCGGCGACGTTGATGGGACGCGAGGAAAAATTGCGCAACGCCGTGTGCAGAACCGCCCTGCCCTCGGTCAGGTTGATGGGTTCGCCCTCGAACATCTTGTCGCGCATGGCCTCGACACCGGCCTCGCGCGCAAGCGTGCGCAGGAGATCCATGGTCTCGGCGGTGATGCGGTTCTTCGAGTAGTCGAGCAGCAGATCTCCGAGGCGTAGCGAGAAGGTCGCGAAGCGCTTGGGATCCTTGGCGAACAGGTCGCGCATATGCACGGGCGCGATGGCCTTGTGGTGCTGTTCCAACTTCTTCCAGGTGTCGGTGCCGACGATGCTCATGGGGGCGATATTTAGCACAAGCGAGCTCAGGTTCGGGTGACCTCAAGCACAAAACCCGGTGGATCTTGCAGTGCTTGTCGAACCCGGACAAGGTAGACGTTGGTGTGATGGCGCTCATCTGGAAAAGAGACCTCGGATCCCCGGCGATCTTTTTGATCGCGGCCCTGGTTGGTGGGTGCGGGGGCTTGGCCGAAAAAAGCACCCGAAACCAGGATGCCGGCGGTCAGCCCGATGCGAGATCCTTTGCGGCCGATTCCGGAGCGGACCCAATCCCGCCCCAGACGGCGACGGTCGTCGTGCTGCCGGATACCCAGTACTATTCCCTCGCATACCCCGCCACGTTCGCGGCACAGACCAACTGGATTCTCGAACAGAAGGCCACGCGCAACATCGCCGTCGCACTCCATGTGGGCGACCTCGTCGAATGGGCCACCGAGCTGCCGGAGTGGGATGTGGCCGGCTCAGCCATGCGGGTGCTCGACGGGAAAGTGCCGTACGTGCTCGTGCCCGGTAACCACGACACGAAGTTGGATCGGTCGGGTCCCATCGACGACTACTTCAACCCGGAAACCATGCCCTGGATCACTGGCACGATGATCGCTGGGCAAATTGAAAACAACTACGCCCTGGTCGACATCGGTCCTAGGCAGTGGCTCGTGGTTGGGCTCGAATATGGTCCACGCGATGCGGTCATCACTTGGGCCGATACCGTGCTGAAGGCCTATCCCGATTGGCCCGCCATCATCCTCACCCACGCCTATCTCTACCAGGATGGCAGCCGCTACCACAGCGCAGACCAGGCGTTCTATCCGACGGGCTACACGCCCGATCAAGGTATCAACGACGGAGAAATGATCTGGCAAAAACTCATCGTGCCGAACGCGAACGTGCGCCTGGTGCTGTGCGGTCACGACAACGGAGCCGCCCGCCTAACCAGCGCTCGCCCCGATGGATCGCTGGTGCACCAGATGCTTGCGGATTACCAATGGTGGAACGGCCCAAACAACGGCTTCGGTTTCCTGCGCGCGCTCGAATTCGACTACGACAAGAAAGAAATCCGCGTTCAGACCTATTCGCCCACCCTCGACCAATTTCTCACCGACGATGCCAACCAATTCACCGTTAGTCTGGAATTGTGAATCCGCCACACCGCTAATTACATAGCGATGTCGGGAAGCCTGTAACGGCCAGGCCATCGGCGTCGAGGCGGGTGGTTTTGACCTCGCCGGTGGCGGTGAATGCGAACAGGGTCGCGTGCACATCGGCCAGGCACAGGCTCCCGCTGGCTCGCAGTGCGAACGTCCCGACTGCCCCTTTGGCCCGATCCGAGGCGCCGGCGTCGCCGCAGGTTCCGAATAGGCCCATGGCCACGCCCCACGTGTCCGGCATTGTGATGCGCAGGTCGGAGCCAGTGCTACTCACTGGGCTCTCGAAGTATAGCGACGCGCAGTCGGCGCCTGATTTGGTGATCGTGACGTGGTCGAGTCCCCCACTGTACCCACTGGCCGAATAGGTCGCGCTCGCTGGCGGATCCGGCGCAGCCGGAGCACAACAAAGGTAGTGAACGCCGATGCTGCAACCTGCGAGATCGCAGTTGGTCGCAAGCCTCGTCGCCTCGTCCTGGGCCGTGAGCGCCGCGACCGTTTCGCCCAGACTCGGGTAGTAGCACCTGGTGTTCCCAGGCACAGAGCCACAGCAACCGCAGCCACACGCTGTGTAGTCGCCGGTGCAAATGGCGGCCGGTCCGGCCTCGCTGCTTGTCGAAGCGTCCTTCTTTGGATAGGAGTACATGCAGCGACCCGTGTTGGGATTGATCACATACCCGCGGTTACAGAGGCAGGTGCCATCGGGCTGACACGTTCCCATGATCGCCTCGGACATCGGGTTGTCGTTGCACGTTGGCCAAGCGCCGGCGGACCTGCAATCAAACACGGCAGGCGTCGGCCCATCTTGCGTGATTAAGTCGACGGCAGGTGGAACATCACCTGCCGGCATATCGCCCACAGGTACATCGGCAACCGTCGCGGGAAGGTCGGCAAGGACGGTGTCTTTGCCCGCAGGAAGGTCAGCCAGAACGGTGTCCCTGTTCGCGGGGAGGTCGACGAGAATCGTGTCTTTGCCAGCAGGAAGATCTGCCGCGACTTCGTCTTTCGCAGCGAGCAGGTCAGCTACTGCCGTGTCCTTGCCAGCCGACGAAGCATCCGGAATGACCTGGACAAGCAGATCTGGTTCGCCAAGATCCGGACGGGCCACGTCCGGCACCAGATCCCGGGCGGACCGCTCGTCTGCACCTAGATCCCGGGCCACGGCCGCATCGACGGTCCTCTTGAGCGGCGTGGACGACGAACACGCGACGCCAGCGATAGTCAGCGCAACGATGGCAAGACTGCCGGAGAACCAGCGCAACGATGTCTTCATAACGACCCCCGCATGACCTGGCAGATTCTGGCACAAATCGCCGGGCGAACCGTGTGCGAAGGGTCACACTGAAAGGCTCGACGTCATCACCGCGAGCAGTCACGTTGGCAACGGCACGACCGAGGACAGCGCCCGGCGGTTCAAATCCTTGGACTTTGGGAAGCCATGGCTATTATCGGCTTCACCATCCTGGGCGTGGGCGAAATCGCGAGTGCGTACATTCTTGTGACCACGCCTGGCTACCCGCAAATCCAATCCGGTCACGGGAATCGAGTCCTCCTCTCGGCTGGAGTTGCTTTGGGCGCTGCGGCCTTCGGACTGGCGCTGGCCATCCCAGGCATCATGAAGATGTCCAGCCCGACCGAGGTGGAGCAGCAGGCCCTGGATGCCTACTCGCCGGGCTGGCGCGATATCAGCCTTCAATTCCCGCCACCCCAGGTGCTGGGCAAGACCGTCGCCGCGCCAGTCTGGACGTCCACCTTCTGATTCAATTCCTCTTCCTGCGATCCGGCCGCGGGAATGCTACCCTCACGCGCCCGGCATGATCGACACCAGCAACCTGGCCAAGGAATACGGCGCGCGCGTCTTGTTTGAAGACGTGACTCTGCAACTCAATGCGGGATCGCGCTACGGGCTCGTGGGTGCCAACGGCTCGGGCAAGACGACCTTCCTTCGACTTTTGGCCGGCGACGAAGAGCCGTCGCACGGCACCTTCAATCTGGCCAAACGATCGCGCCTGGGCGTGCTTCGGCAGGACCGATTTCTCGACGACGACGCCATCATTCTGGACCTGGCCATGCGCGGCGATGCCGTGGTGTGGGAGGCACTGTCCGAACAACGGCGCATCGGCGAGGAGGGCCATCCCGACCCAGGGCGAATCAGCGATCTCGAAGACCTGATCTCCGCGCACGACGGCTACACGTTGCAGGCGCGCGCCACCGAGGTGCTGGTCGGTCTGGGCATTCCCATGGCCGTGCACCACTCGCCGCTGTCCACGCTGTCGGGCGGTTTCAAGCTGCGCGTGCTGCTGGCGCAGGTTTTGATTGGCGGTGCCGACATCCTGCTGCTCGACGAGCCGACCAACCACCTCGACATCCTGACCATTCGCTGGCTGGAGAAATTCTTAGCCTCCTACACCGGCTGCGCGGTCATCATCTCGCACGACCAGCGCTTTCTCGACAACGTGACCAGCCACACCCTGGACGTCGACTACCGCACCATCACCCTGTACACTGGCGGCTATTCCACCTTCGTCGTAGACAAAGCCGCCATCCGCGAGCGCAAGGAAGCCACCATCGCGCGCGCCGAGGAAGAAATTGCCCGCAAACGCGCCTGGGTCGAGCGCTTCGGCGCCAAGAACACCAAAGCCACGCAAGCCCAGAGCCGACTAAAACAGATAGACCGCATCGAGGTGGAAGAACTGGTGGGCAGTTCGCGCCGCGCGCCCATGCTGCGCTTCGAGCAAGAGCGGCCGAGCGGCAGGGACGTGCTGGCCATCGAGAAACTGTCCAAGGCCTACGGCGACCATCGCGTGCTGTCGGATGTGAGCCTGGTTCTGCGCCGGGGCGAGCGCATCGGCATCATCGGTCCCAACGGCCTCGGCAAATCCACGCTGCTGAAGATCCTGGTGCGTCGTCTGGCCGCCGACACCGGACAGGCGCGCTGGGGTCACGAGGTGCGCGTCGGCTACTTTCCCCAGGACCATCGCGAAGTCCTCGACGACGCCGATGCCACGCCACTTGGCTTACTCGAACACGCTTGCCCAGGCGCCAGCCCGACCTTCGTACGCAGCCATCTCGGCCGCGTATTGTTTTCTGGCGAAGACGTGCTCAAGCGGGTCGGCCTGCTCTCCGGTGGCGAGGCCGCGCGCCTCATCTTCGCGCTGCTCATCGTGCAAAGGCCGAACGTGCTGGTGCTGGACGAGCCCACCAACCACCTGGATCTGGAAGCCATCGGCGCCCTCATCGAGAGCCTGAAAAACTATCCCGGAACGGTTCTCTTCGTCTCGCACGACCGCTGGTTCGTGTCCGAACTGGCCACGCGAATCGTGGAGATCACGCCCGACGGTCCGCGCGACTTTCCCGGGACGTACACGGAATACCTCGCCCGATGTGGCGACGATCACCTGGACGCCGACGCGGTGGTGGAAAAGGCGAAACGCGCGCGCCAGGAAAGCACGCCGAATTCGCCCAATGCCACCGACTGGGAAGAAAAGAAACGCCGGCGCAACCGCCTCACCCAGCTACCCAAGCGGCGCGATCAAGTGCTGGCCGAGATCGAAGCCGCAGAAGCCCGCAAGCAAGCCATCACCGATCTGTATTGCTCGCCCGGCTTCTTCGAGCGTACCGGCAAGGACGAGGTTGCCGCGCTTGAGCAGGAGCAAGCCGCCCTCGGCCCGCGCATCAATGCGCTGCTCGCTGAATGGGAAGCCCTGGAGCAGGAAATCGCCGGCCTGGAAAGGGACTAGGAAACCGGCGTCTCGTCCGACTTCGCGGATTTGGCGGGCGGCGCCGCGCAGACAAACGTCAGTTTCTCGCCGTCGAGGTCCACCTTCACGCTTCCGCCGTTCGCCAGGGCGCCGAAGAGCAATTCGTCGGTGAGCGGGCGCTTGACCTCTTCCTGGATCACGCGGGCAAGCGGCCGGGCGCCGTTCATGGGGTCGTGGCCCTTCTTGGCCAGGTAGTCGCGCGCGGCCTGTGACAGCTCCAGCGTTACTTTGCGCTCGGCGAGTTGCGCCGACAGCTCGGTGATGAACTTGTCCACAATACGCAGCATCTCGGCCGCGCCGAGCGGCGCGAAGTCGACCTTGGCGTCGAGCCGATTGCGGAACTCAGGCGAGAACATGCGCTTGAAGGCTTCGTCGGAATCGCCAAAACGGTCGCTGGCGCCAAAGCCGGGCATGTGCTTCGACAGGTCGCGCGCGCCCACGTTGCTGGTCATGATGAGCACCACGTGGCGGAAATCGGACTGGCGACCGTTGTTGTCGGTGAGCGCCCCATGGTCCATGACCTGCAGAAGAATATTGAACAGATCCGGGTGGGCCTTTTCGATCTCGTCGAGTAGCAGCACCGCGTGCGGTGTCTTGTGAATCGCGTCGGTGAGCAAACCACCCTGGTCGAAGCCAACGTAGCCGGGCGGTGCCCCGATGAGACGCGAAACCGTGTGCCGCTCCATGTATTCCGACATGTCGTAGCGAAGGAAACTTATGCCCAAGATCTCGGCCAGCTGCTTGGCCAGTTCGGTCTTGCCCACGCCGGTCGGTCCGGCGAAAACGAAGCAGCCAATCGGCCGGCCGGGTTGGCCCAGGCCCGCGCGGTTCATACGAATGGCCTGGCACACGCGCTCGACGGCCTTGTCCTGGCCGAAGATCTTCGCCTTGATCTCGGTTTCCAGATTGCGCAGACGTTCGCGGTCGCTGGAAGCCGCGCGCCGGGGCGGGATGCGCGCCATGGTGGCGACCACGGCCTCGATGTCGCGCGAGCGGACCCGCAAGGATGCGTCGTCCGTGCTCTCGGGATCGCGGTCGCGCAGCTTCAAGATCGCGCCGGCCTCGTCGATGAGGTCGATGGCCTTGTCGGGCAGCTTGCGCTCGCCGAGGTAGCGATCCGCCAGTTCGGCAGCCATGCGCAGGGCTTTCGGGCTGTACTTCACGCCGTGGAAATCCTCGTAGTGCCGGCGCAGACCCTTGAGCACCTTGACCGTGTCGACCACGTTCAGCTCGGGCACCTCGATGGGCTGGAACCTTCGCGCCAGCGCGCGATCTTTTTCAATGTGGGCGCGCAGCTCTTTGTGCGTGGTGGTGCCGATGCAGCGAATGCGCCCGCTCGACAACAGCGGCTTGAGCAGGTTCGACGCGTCCATGCTGCCGCCCGAGACCGCGCCCGCGCCCACGATAGTGTGCAATTCGTCGACGAAGATAACTGCGTTCTTCTTTTCTTCCACCGCGCGCAGGACCGCCTTGAAGCGCTCCTCGAAATCGCCGCGGTAGCGCGTGCCGGCCAGTAGCGACCCCATGTCGATGGAAAAAATCGTTGTCCCGAGCAAGGCCTTCGGCGCTTCCCCCGCTTCGATCCGCGCGGCCATGCCCTCGACGATGGCGGTCTTGCCCACGCCCGGATCGCCGACGAACAAAGGATTGTTCTTGCGCCGTCTGGCAAGCACATGCAATGCGCGCTCGACCTCCTTGTGCCGGCCGACCAGCGGATCGATCTCGCCCCTGCGCGCGCGCTCGTTCAGGTTCACGGCGTAGACCGCCAGCGGATCCTTCGCCGGACCTTCCTCGCCCGGTTCACCGGCCGAGTCCGGGCCGGATTCGCCATCGCCGTGCGCCGGTCCCGGCAAGAGCTTCGAGGTTCCGTGCGAGATGGCGGTGACCAAGTCGAGGCGCGAGATTCCCTCTTCCTTGAGGAAGTGCACGGCATGGCAATCGCGTTCGCCAAACATGGCTACGAGTACATGCGGCCCCTGTACCTCCGAGCGGCCGGCGCCAAGGATGTGGTTGACGGCGTTTTGGATCACGCGCAGAAAGCCCAGGCTGGGCTGCGCGTGACGGTCCTCTTCGTCAGGCTCCGACTCGCTGTCCGCGTCTGCGGCATGCGATTTCCCGTCCACGACTTCGCGCGCGGGCGGCGCCGGCATGACCGGAATCGAGGTGGACAAGAACTTCTCCAGTTTTGCGCGCAAGCGTGGCAGGGCACCGCCGCACTTCTTGATGATGTCGGCGGTCTGGGCGTCGTCGAGAAGCGCCAGCAGGAGGTGTTCGAGGCCGGAGAACTCGTGCCCGCGCTCGGTGGCATCCGTCAGCGCCTTGCGCACCGCCTTTTCGAGCTCTGCACTCAGCATGGCTGCCTTCGCACCGAGCACTCCAGCGGCATCTCGTGCTTGCGCGCGAATGCGACCACCTGGGTTGCCTTGGTTTCCGCCATGTCGCGCGGGTAGATACCGGCGATGCCGACTCCCTTGGTATGAACGTGCAGCATGATCCCGTTTGCCGTTTCGGCGTCGTGGTGAAAAAACTTCATCAGGACGTATACGACGAAAACTTGCGTGGTGTAGTCGTCGTTGTGGAGCACGACCTCATAGAGGCGCGGCACTTCCACCTTGGCCTTGTCAAGGGTAGCAAGTTCGCGCTCGTCTTGCGGATTGTGCTTCGGCATGTCTTTCAGGCGTTAGCTTGGCACGTGCGCAGCGGCAATCAAGATAGGAACCCTCGAATGGAACGTGCTGGCCTGGTGCGAGGCCTGCTAGATGACTCACTTTTCCCTCATGTCGAAGCCCGGACACGCCGATAAGTCCTTATCGTGCGCAGCAAGAGCAATACGGTGCGACATCCAGCCCCGGCGACGCTGAGTGCGCCCAATGGGGAGCTCGCCCATGCGGCGCGCAATGCCCCAGCGGGCTGGCCCACCTCTCCCGCCGCGGCAGTTGCGCTTGTCGCGCTTGTGCTCGCCGCAGCTTGCTCGTTCGACGCCGGCAGGCTACAAGCCCTGCAATTAGCGGATTCGAGCACGAGGGCAGCGGACGCGAGGGATACGGCCGGTGCGGAAGTGGACGCATCACTCGATCACCCATCGGATGATGACCCATCGGACCGGTATCTCGGTGTCAAAGATTCGTTCGTCGACGTTGGCACGGATGGGGCGGGCGCGATGGCCGAGGTGATCGATGCGGCGGAAGCTGGAGGCACGGTGGTTCGCGGCGGGGATGCGAGCATCGACCAGCTCTCGGAAACTGGCAGCGCGTTCGATGCCGCGGGGGCTCGGGACGCGGACGGCAGCGGCACGGACGGCAGCGGCACGGACGCTGCGCCTGCAAGCGACGACACTACAGCCACGGGCGGCGCAGGTGGCTCGCTCGATACCGCAGGGGCTGGGGGCGCGATCGGAGGCGACACGGGTGGCGTACCTGGATTCGGTGGTACCACCGCCACGGGCGGTGCCGGTGGCTCGTTCGACACCGGAGGAGCTGGCGGCGCCGATGCAGGCGGCGGCACGGGTGGCATGCCTGGACTCGGTGGCACCACCGCCACGGGTGGGTCTGGCGGTTCGGTTTCGCTACCGGCGGGCCTGGTTGCTTGGTGGAAGATGGATGAACCAGCGGGAAGTAGCATGGCCACGGATGCCTCGGGCAACGGAAACAATGCCATTCTCACCGGGCTGAACACCGCCTCGGCCTGGACAACCGGGCGCACGGGTGGTGCCCTCAAGTGCGACGGCTCGGGCGGTGCTTTGGTTGGCGACTCAGTCAGCCTGGACGGGATCGCGACCGGGGTCACCATTTCGGCGTGGGTCAATCGATTGGGCGCCAGCACTGGTTTCACGGCGATCCTATCGCGAGAGATCGGCACCACCATTACCGAGTACTACTATTTGGGCTTGTCAGGAGACAAGGCGGAGTTCTACAGCTCCTCCGGCGGGCTTTCGACCACCACAATCCCGATTGGGATCTGGACACACATGGCCGCCACGGATGACGGAAACACTGTGCGCCTCTATGTCAACGGCTTCCAGGTAGCGAGCAAGAACGTGAACGACGTTTTCAAGGCAGACACCTCGAAACTGACCATCTGTGGCAACCAGAACGACTCCAGTGGCGCCGTCACGCAGCGCTGGAATGGCTTGGTCGACGACTTGCAACTCTACAACCGGGCGTTGACAGCGACGGAGATCGCCAGCCTGGCCAAGTAGACCCGAGAGAGCGCATCTACACGCGAATGGCTAGAGAGGCAGAGCAGCCTTCTTCCCGACGGACGCCTTGGACGGCCCGCCAGCCAGCCCACGCGAATCCCAGGACGATAAAGAGACAGCGCGACAGATTCTTCCCTTGCCCCCCGACGAGCAGGTTGAAGTAGAAGGGCGACAGTGGATCGCCGGGCTGGGCGAGCAGCTCGGCAGTGCTGTAGAACAAGATGAATAGGACAACGGAGACTACCAGGGTCACCACCAGCGCCTGCCGCCAGAATTCGCTGGCCCGCGTGTAAATGCCCGTCATGGCCAGCGCCAGCGCGGGAAAAGCGACAGCCAGATAGCGCGGACCCGGCGTCGCACCGCCATGCCAACCCCCAAAGCTGGCATTCATCCCCAGCAGAAGAATCAGCCCAAACGCGCCGAAGACTGCGGTCCATTTTGCGAAAACACGCCGCTCGAGCAGCCAACCCGATTTGTGCAAAAACAAGAAAGGCACGATCAGCAGGCTGAGGAGAACCCAGGGTTGGGTGAAAAGCAGGCCGCGCTGGGTGCTACACAGGAGGTCGGCAAGGACGTCGGATCGAGGGACCAGCCGTAGCACGCCCCAAAGATTGGGAACTACATTGGAGATGTCGACGAAGGCCGGATTCTGAAACTTGTTGGGCAAGCTGAGCGGGCTTCCGAAGCAGTGCTGGTGGTAGGCCGCGAAGACAGCAGCCGGCACGACGCCTCCGAGGATGAACCGTCCGAAACGGCGCAGGCGCGTCCCAGAGCGCCGCCACAGGACCCACAGCAAAGGCAAGAGGAGAAGCGAGGCGCCGTAGTCGCACAGCGTGGCCAGCCCAAAGAACAGCCCGACCCAAAAGGGCCGATTCTTGTGCCAGGCCAAGAGCAGCGCCACGACAAACAACGTCGCCATCCCGTGCCCACAGTAGGTGTTCATGAACAGGCTTCCCGTGTTCCCGAAAAGCAGTGCCAGAGCGGCGACGTGCAGGGCGCGCACTGGGAGCCCCATCCGCCGCAAAGCCGCGATCAATCCAAGCACGATGAGTCCGTAGGGGATCGCCTGGGTTGCGACCGACAGTGCGTGCAGGACCGAGCCTCTGTCTTCGAGGCGCTTCCGATCGCGCTCCTCGCGATTCTTCGCCCCGCGGGTCGAAATCTTGTCCATGAGGAGAAACAGCGGATATCCGAGCAGCGCGGGTCCGGGTGCCTTGTTCGAGTAGTAATGGCCGTCGGGCGTTTGCGCCCAGTCGATCGTCTGCTCGTGGTAATTGTCAATGCGGAAGCTGTGGTCCTCGGCCATGGCCACCATGCCCGCCCAGCGGGAGTGGGCGTTGGTGTTTCCGTCCACGTTGACCAGGCACTGGATTGCGAGAAAGAGAAGCACCCAATCGCGCGCCGGATTCGCGGCAACACGCGCGAAAAAGCGCGGCCTGCTACGCCGGGTCTCGACGAAGTAGTCACCATCCGCCGCGGGTGTCACAACCTCCACCACAGCAGGACCCTCGCCTTTGGTAGCAACGCACGGCTCCGACGACAGTGCCTGTATTGCAGTGCTGTTGGGGATCCCCATCCTGCGCGGCTAAAGCAATGGGCGTGCCGCGGTGACCGGCAAAATGCCCTTGAAAGTCCTCGCCTACCTCGGCTCCATTCCGCCAGAACAGTGATCGCGTCGCCGGACCGCGACACCTATGTCGCATTCGCTCCCGACGCCCATCTTCCTAGCTTCAACAAACCGAAGCGAAATCGGCAGCTCGCGCATCGTATACTTGGCCAACATGGATCTTTCGTTCTTCGACAAATCTGCTTGCGCCGAGCGCCGCCGCCGCCTGGCGGCCATGCTCGGCAACCGCCCTGCTCTCATTGCAGCCGGCGCCCCCAGGCCACGTGGCACCCACCGCGGCCTTCACCCCTTTCGGGCCGCCAGCCATTTTCTCTACCTGTTCGGGCTGCACCTAGAAAAGGCGATGGGACTGTGGACTGGCGAACGTTGGCAGCTTTTCTTGCCCGAGCCAGGGCCGGACGCGGCCTTGTGGACCGGTCCCGTGCCGGGCTTCGCTGAACTCGCGGAGATCATCGGCGTTCCCGTTCTGTCCATGGCCAAGATCAAGGACGCCGTGAAATCTGGGACCGCCACCCTGCCCTCGCCGGACGTGGAAGCCTGTCTGGAACAGTCGAATCTGCTTGGCCGAGACATCCGCCCAGGCAAGCTGGCCACGGTCGACGAGCCGTTGGCCGACGCACTCATCGAACTGCGCCTGGTTCACGATCAGGCCGGCATTGCTGGTTTGCGCGAGGCCGCCCAGGCGACGGTTGCGGCCCATGCGGCAGGTCTTCGGGCCGCCCGCCCAGGAATCCGCGAGAGCGTGGTTCGCGCCGCCATCGAGGCCGAGCTCGTGGCGCGCAATATGACCACCTCGTTCAATTCCATCGTTTCAGTGCACGGCGAAGTACTGCACAACGAAGACCATCACTTCACCCTGGCCGATGGCGATCTGTTGCTCGTCGACGCGGGCGCCGAGACCGCGGGCGGCTGGGCCGGCGATGTCACCCGCACCTGGCCGGTCAGCGGCCGCTATTCATCCACCCAGCGCGATCTCTACGAAGTCGTCCTGCGCGCGCAGAGCGACGCCGTGGCCGCGATCAGGCCTGGCCGGCGCTACCTGGACTTGCAAGGCATCGCCGCCCGCGCCACCGCCGAAGGTCTGATTGGGCTCGGCATCCTGAGCGGAGATCCGGCCGAGCTCGTCAGCGACGGCGTGGTGGCGCTGTTCTTCCCGCACGGGGTCGGACATCTCGTGGGACTCGACGTGCATGACTTGGACGACCTCGGCGACCGCGCGACCTATGCCCCCGGACGCACGCGCTCGACCGATCCCGGCCTCAAGGCGCTGCGCCTGGATCGGGATCTCGTGCCCGGGATGGCCGTGACCGTTGAACCAGGTTTCTACCAAGTACCGGCGATCCTGGAAGATCCTGAGCGCACGAAGGTTGCCAGGGGACGCCTGCACCGCGACCGGCTGGCCGCCTTTCGCGACGTGCGCGGCATCCGCATCGAGGACACCGTCCTGGTCACCAGCGACGGGCACGACAACTTGAACGCGAGCCTGCCCAAAGCGCCGTCGGCCATCGAAGCCGCCATACGCGCTACTTGACGAACTTCACCGCCACCACCGTGGCCGCGATCAGAAGCGCCAGCACGAGCGCTCCGCGAACGATCTTCCATGCGCGTGAGGAAGTCCGCACCACCACGACCGTAGGCGATTTGGCCGGCGTGTTGACTCGCGACGACGGGGCTGCGAGTGGCGGGACGTATTGCCGCTCTTCCACCGGACGCGCGGAGTGGCGAGCTTTCGGCCCGGTCCGAAGCAGTGGCAGAGAGTGTTCATGGGTCCGCGGCGGCCCCTTGCAATCGGCCGGAGACGTGCGCGATGACCCCAGATCGATAACCAAGGCGCTCATCTGCTCCTTTTCCTGGCTATCCGTCGCTGGCTCCTCGATATGCAGCCCCAAGCCCGCGCGCAACTCCTCGATTTCTTTTCGGCGATCTTCCTCGGAAAAGGCGACTTCGGGCAACTGCACGGCAGGCAGGTCTTCCGTCGTCGTGGCGAGTTCGTCGTAGTTGACGGGTTTCTTTACCGCGCGAACAGGCAACGAAGTCCTGTGTCTTGCCGAGTCCACGGGCGAAGCCGCAGGCTGCTTGACTTGGCCGTCCTCCCCGAGATTCTCCAAGGCCGCGCAAAAATCCGCCGCGCTCTGAATGCGATGTTCGGCCTTCTTGGCCAGGAGGCGCAAGATGATCGCGTTCAAGGCGGGACTTACCGCGGTAGGGGCAAGGTCGATAGGCGCGCGTGGAGTCTTCTCGACGTGAGCTTGCCAGATGTCCACCGGCGTGGGGCCGTCGAAGGGCAACCGCCCGGTCAGGGTTTCGTAGAGCAACACGCCGAGCGCATAGAGATCCGACCGCGCATCGACCTTTTGTCCGCGACTCTGTTCGGGTGACATGTAGTGTGGCGTGCCTACGTTGACCCCGGCGGCGGTGCGCGGACCGCCCACGCTGAG